>CAJICJ010000732.1_pt1 | contig 10424 bp, 10 predicted proteins | sample 9199601 | NCBI WGS metagenome assembly CAJICJ01 (sample SAMEA7708337, study PRJEB35096) | sediment metagenome | biome: marine neritic benthic zone biome [ENVO:01000025]; feature: sediment [ENVO:00002007]; material: shallow marine sediment [ENVO:03000034] sea grass bed [ENVO_01000059] ... | reverse complement strand
CTCACCATCGTGCGGAACGTCAGGTACTGAAAAACGGAGAATCCGGACACGAACTGAGCAAGATAGTCGGTCAACCAGAGCAACACGTCAGCTAGCCCTCCGCGCTCGATTCATGATGGACAAGTGCACGCACGATGTCCCGGTCACTGAACGGCAATCTCCTGCCGCCGATTTCCTGATAGTCCTCATGGCCTTTGCCTGCGACCACAACAAGATCATCGACGCCGGCGGACTCGAGCGCCTGCCCGATGGCTGCGCGCCGATCCGGTTCCTCGTGGGCTTCAATCCTTCCGGAGAGGCCCGCCCGCACGTCTCGCAGAATGGCCACAGGATCCTCACTGCGCGGATTGTCCGAGGTCAGCCACAGCACGTCCGCATGCTCCTCCGCAACAGCCGCCATCTGCGGTCGCTTGCCCCGGTCCCGGTCGCCGCCACAGCCGAACAGCACGATCAGCCGCCCGGTCACGTGGGGCTTGAGCGCATCCAGCACCTTCTCGAGCGCATCGGGCGTGTGTGCGTAGTCGACCACCGCGTTGCGCGTTGCCCCGTGGAAGAACTCCACCCGCCCAGGCACCGCGGGTACCGCAGCTGCCGCCTGCGCCACGGTTTCGAGCGGCATGCCGGCTACACACAGCACAGCCATGACTGCTGTCATGTTCGCGACCGAGAACTCCCCGACGAGCGGCAGCTCGAAGGGCGCGCTGCCCCAAGGGGTGTTCCAGACGCCGCGCACGCCGTCACGATGGAAGTCCAGATCCGCCCAGCTCACCTGGGCGTTGCGTCCGTAGCCGAACGCGGCCGCGCCGGCATCGCGACGCCGCTCCAGCAGGACGGCACCAAACGCGTCGTCACTGTTGATGACGGCCACGTCAGCCCGCTCGAAGAGTCTGGCCTTGGCCTGCGCGTAGCTGGCTACGTCGCCGTGGTAGTCGAGGTGGTCGCGCGAGAGATTCGTGAAGACGGCCGTATCGAACGCAACGCCGGCAACGCGTTCCTGGTCGAGCGCGTGAGAGCTCACCTCCATCGCAATCCATTCGCAACCATCCGCCAGCAGCGCAGCCAGCCGCTTCTGCGTGTCGATGGCGCTCGCCGTCGTGAGCGCGGCCGGCTGCAGTGCCGCGGGTCGTCCCCAGCCGATCGTTCCGATGTAGCCGCAGGGGTGGCCGAGCCGTTCGACCAGATTCGCCAGAAAGTGCGCCACCGACGTCTTGCCGTTGGTGCCCGTAACGCCCACGCAATGCAACGCTGCGCTCGGCTCGTCGAGCACACGGGCCGCCAGCGGACCGCGCCGGCGCTTGAGATCCGGGACCACGATCACCGGAGCGCCCGGATCCGTGAGCGGCGTCTCCGCCAGCACGGCCACCGCTCCGCGAGCCACGGCGTCCCCGGCGTAGGCATGTCCGTCGCTGCGCTCGCCCGCCACCGCGACGAAGACGTCGCCGGCCGCAACCGCGCGGGAGTCGTCGGTGATGCCGTTGACTTCGAGCATCGGCACGCCAGCCACATCCGGCAGCAGCTCGGCGAGGTTCTTCATGATCGCGTGGCCTCGTCCGGATCCACACCGAGCAGCCGCAGCGCCCGGGCTACCACGCGACCGAACACGGGCGCGGCGACCTCGCCACCCCCCCTGGCAATGCCTTTCGGCTCGTTGATGGCCACCACGGCGACAATCCGCGGCCGGGTTGCGGGCGCAAGCCCCGCAAACCAGGCCACGTGGCGCTCGTCGTCGTAACCTTCAGCACCCACCTTGCGCGCGGTACCCGTCTTGCCGGCAACCCGGTATCCGGGAATTCGCGCTTTCGGCGCCGTGCCGACGGCGTCCGTGACCCCCTCCATCATCCCGATGACCTCGCGGGCGACCGTCTCGGGAAACAGACGCACCGCGGCGGGCCTGTCAGTCTGACGGAGGATGGACACCGGCAGCCGCAAGCCGCCGGAGGCGAGGCAGAGATAACCCTGTGCCAGCTGCAGCGGCGAGACGGCGAGCCCGTAGCCGTAAGCGAGCGTCGCGCGCCGGACCGGATTGGCCAGGCCAAGATCCGACATGGAGCCGGCCACCTCGCCGGGCATGCCGGTGCCCAGATACTCGCCGACGCCGATCTGGGCAAGCGTGTCGTAGACAGCCCGCTCGTCCAGCGCCAGGGCTACCTTGGCAATACCCACCTGGCTCGACTTCTTGAGCGCCGTCTCCAGGCTGATCGCACCCCGGTTGACCGGATCCTGCACCAGCTTGTTGCCGACGCGCATGTAGCCGGGCGCGGTCTCGATGATCGTGTCGCGCCGATACAGCCCGCTCTCGAGTGCGGCCAGGACCGTGAACGGCTTGATCGTGGACCCCGGCTCGTAGGTATCCGTCACCGCACGGTTGCGCATGCCGCGCGCATCGCGGTCCGTGAGCGCGTTGGGGTTGTAAGACGGCTGATTGACCAGGGCGAGAATCTCCCCGGTGGCCACGTCCAGCATGACGAGCGATCCGGACGTTGCGCGGTGACTCTCCACCGCCGCCTTGAGCTCACGGTAAGCGAGGAATTGCAGGCGCAGATCCAGGCTGAGCGTGAGATCCGAGCCGAAGCGGGGCGCGGCAACGTAGTCCAGATTACGGATCGTGTCGCCATAGCGGTCTTTGAGCACGATCTTGCTGCCGGCCTCGCCGCGCAGGTGCGTGTCGAACGACAGCTCGATGCCTTCGATGCCACGGTCGTCGACGTCGGTGACGCCAACCACGTGTGCCGTGGTCTCGCCGGCCGGATAGTAGCGACGGTACTCGCCGCTGAAGTACACGCCGGGAACGTTGAGCGCACGGACCCGCTCGACGACGTCCCCGGCGACCCGCCGCTTGATGAACGCGAACTCGCGTCCGTCCTGGCCGTCGAGCCGTCGGGCAAGCGCTCCCGCATCGAGCCCGAGGGTGGCGGCGAGCTCCGGAACCCGCTCGGCCGGCAGCAGCGCCTGGCTCGGATCGGTCCATACCGCCGCAACCGGCGTGCTCATCGCGAGCGGCTCTCCGGAACGATCATAGACGACGCCGCGATAGGCGGCCATCCGCTCGGTGCGGATCGAGCGCATGTCACCCTGATGCTGAAGAAACTCCCGCTCCGTGACGTTGAGGTAGACCACTCGCGCGCCGAGCCCGACCACCGCTGCCAGGAAGCAGCCGACAACCGCGTAGTGTCGCCAGTGCTTCATGGCGCCACCCGCTCCACCGAAGCCGGAAAGTGCATGTCGAGCTCGGTCTGGGCGAGCCGCTCCACGTTCTGATAAGCCGCGAGCGCCGATCGCTCGATGAGCAGGCGGCTGTACGCCGCGAGCTCCGCGTCCTGCTCGGCCTGCACCGCTTCGAGCTGCGCGTGCAGGCGGCGCGTCTCGTTCGCCGAGTAGGCGACCTGCACGCCGGATCCCACCACCGCGATGAGCACAAGGAGCCAGAACACGAACTGATGATCTTTCATCGCAACCGCTCCACCACCCGGAGGGTTGCGCTGCGCGCGCGCGGATTGTCTACGACCTCACGCTCCCCCGCGCGCACGGGCCCACGCAGCAGCCGCGCCGCCGGTGCCTCGGCACTCGCCCGCACGGGCAGCCGTCGCGGCAGCCTCGCCGGCGTGGCGAACGCCCGGAACGTCTGCTTGACGAGCCGGTCCTCGAGCGAGTGGAAGCTGATGACGGCGAGCCGCCCCCCCGGCCGCAGGCGCTCGAATGCCAGCTTGAGACCGCGCTCGATCTCCTCGATCTCGTCATTGACAAAGATACGCACGGCCTGAAAGGTGCGGGTGGCCGGATGCTTGGCCCGGTCCCGCTGCGGCGGCTGCGCCTTCTCGACCACCGCGGCGAGCTCGAGGGTGGTGTGCAGCGGGCGGGCAGCCACGATGGCGCGCGCGATGCGCCGCGCGTAGCGCTCTTCACCAAACGTCCTCAGCACCCCCGCGATCTCCTCGGCGGTTGCACGGTTCAGCCATGCCGCGGCGGGACTGCCGGCAGCGGGATCCATGCGCATGTCGAGCGGACCGTCCTCCCGGAAACTGAAACCGCGCTCCGGCGCATCGAGCTGCGGGGAAGACACGCCGAGATCCATGATGATGCCGTCCACCGCATCGAAGCCGAGCTCGTCGAGCACGTCGCCGAGCGTCGAGAACGTGGCCTGCCGCACGGTCAGCCGCGGATCCGCGGCGGCAAGCTCGCGACCCGCCGCCACCGCCGCCGGGTCCCGGTCCGTTGCGACGACCCGGGCATCGGCGTCGAGGCGCGCGAGCAACGCACGTGTGTGCCCGCCACGGCCGAACGTGGCGTCGACGAACTTCCGCGCAGGACCGTCGTCGGGCATGATCCGCGCGATCGTCTCCTCACAGAGCACCGGTAGGTGGGTGCCGCTCAAACCGAGAGCCCCGTGAACTCGTCGCTGCTGGCGAGCAGACCGGCCTCGTCGGACAGCCAGCTCTGCATGCGTTCCTGCCAGTGATCGGCAGCCCAGATCTCTATCTTGTTGCCCTGCCCCACCAGGACGATCTTCTTTTCGAGCTGACCGAAATCGCGCAGCATGGCCGGCAGCAGAATCCGCCCCTGACCGTCGAGGTCCAGATCGGTGGCGTGGCCGATCAGCAGCCGCTGCAGCAGCCGCGCGTCGGCGCCGATATTGGAGAGCGACTCGAGCTTGCGCTGCACCACCTCCCACTCGCTGAGCGGATACAGCAGGAGGCAGGTCTCGCGCATGTCGATGGTGACCACGGTCTTGCCTTCCGCGCCGATCGTGAGGACCTCGCGGAATCGCGCCGGCAGAGCCATGCGGCCCTTGCTGTCGAGCGTTGCGCTGCTGATCCCCCGGAACATGTAATCGACGCGAGTGGCCGCCGGTCTGGCGACAGGCACGGCGCAGAGTCACTCCTGCGCTCGCTCGTGGTGCCAACTCGCGATACCCTCCTGTGCATTGATCGGACAACGGAACGTCGTGGACACGTAACTGATGGAGCACCGAGCGGTTGGGGGATTCGCTGATGGCGCTGATTCAGCCAATCTCGCCGGAACCCCACAAAAACCCACTTTTCACCCCACCAGGACACTATAGAGGGGGTTGAGTGGCTGTCAAGCAGCGGAAAGTGTGTTAACTCACGGAAAATAAAGACATTTTTGTCACCCGGAAGACCGTTTTCGGCAATAGTTCCTTAGGACCCCGTCGCTAACGATGACAAGCTAGAAACCACCTTAACTTTTAGATCCAATCGATCTATAAAATCCCGGAAACAGGCATCTATCGTCTAAAAGCCGTCGTCCCAGCGGTCAGACGGAACATATATGGGATCTGATGGATGGGGACTTGCGGATGGCCGGGGCCCGGCCGATGGCCACCCGACGCCGGGCCAGCCCGAGCCACGAACCGCGGCGTCGAGCTGACGCCGCGGGCCGCGGTGACTGAAAAAAGCGAGCCGGTCGGTAAGCCGGGTTCTGTCACCCGGACCGAGGGTCCGAGGGGCAGCCATTCATCTAGGTCGTCCGTCACCGGACGACTCGAGCGGCCTACCCGAATCCGGCGCGGGCCACGCCAGCGGATTCCTATTTGGCCTTGCTCCGGGTGGGGTTTACCCTGCCACGCGTGTTACCACGCGCGCGGTGCGCTCTTACCGCACCCTTTCACCCTTACCTGCGGTTGCCCGCGGGCGGTTTGCTTTCTGCGGCACTTTCCGTGGGTTTGCACCCCCCAGGCGTTACACACCCTGCCCTGTGGAGCCCGGACTTTCCTCCCGTTGCCGGTGGACGCAGCGGCGAACCGCAGGCCACACGGGCAACCGGCGACTGCCTGACCGGCTCGCGGCCAGTCTAACACCTTCCGCTCAGCGCTCGCGCAGCTGCACGGCAAGCTCGTAGAGCTCACACCGCGGCTGCCCGAGCAGCTCTGCACCGAGCCTGACAGCCTGCGCCGGCTTCAGCTCCCGGCACAACGCCGTCATCGTCTCGCGCACGCCGAGCGCTGTCGTTGCCGGCGCCTCGTTGGGCCCTTCGAGCACCACCGCAAACTCCCCTCGCAGCTGTCCACCCTCCTCGAGGACCCGTGCCAGCGCATCGGGCTCAGCGCAGAGATACGACTCGAAGCGTTTGGTCATCTCACGGCCGACGAAGACGCGACGTCCCGGGGCGACGGCGGCAACGTCGGCAAGGCATCCCGCCATGCGGTGGGGCGCCTCGAAGAACACGACGGGGCCATCCGCCGCCGCCCGCTCGAGGCGCGTGCGCCGCTGCGCCGCGCGGGCGGGCAGGAATCCGAGAAAGCGGAAGTCGTGGGTGGGCAGCGGACATACGGACAGCACGCAGGCCAGCGCGCTGGGGCCGGGTACCGGCCGTACCGGCAGGGTTCGGCCATGGCACTCGCGGAGCAGCACGAAACCCGGATCCGACAGCAGCGGCGTGCCCGCATCGGAGATCAGCGCCACGTCGCTACCCGCCTCGAGCGCTGCGACTACCCGTTTCGTGGCCCGCGTCTCACTGTGCTCGTGGAGGCTGACCAGCTCCGGGCTCTCGATCCCGCACGCGCCTAACAGGGTGCGTGCCCGTCTGGTATCCTCCGCGGCGATTATCGCAACCGACGACAGCACGTCGACCGCTCGACGCGACAGGTCGTCGAGATTTCCAATAGGCGTTGCAACCACATGGAGCGTGCCTGCAGCACCCCCCGGCCGAGCGTTGACCTGCGACATGTTGACCCGCGACATGAATGACTCCTGCCCCCAGCATCGTGCGCCCCCGCGGCGCGCGGCAAGCATACACCGGGGTCTGCGCGCAGCGCTGCTCGCCGCGCTCGCCGTGGTCGTCTGCGCGGGTTGCCAGACCGGCTCCGGCGGGCCCTCGTCGCCCGGCAGCACCACACCTGACGGCAGCTCGGACGTTGACGCTCTGCTGCGGGCTGCCGCTGCCGCACCGGAGGAGCGCGCCGCACAGCTCTATCTGGAAGCCGCCACCGCCCAGCATGCCACCGGAGACTCCGCGGCTGCCGACGTCACGCTCGGCCTGGTCGAGCCCGGGTGGCTGCCGGCGGACAGGCTGCCCGATTACCTGGAGCTGCAGACCGTCGTGGCGCTGGCGCTCGGCGATGCGCAGCGTGCGCAACGTTATGCCGCCCAGCTCGATCCCACCACGCTGCCGCCCGGCACGCTCGCTGCGCTCGAGGCACAGGTGTGCGCCGCGGCTGGCGATACGCTGTGCGCGGCAAACCGGCAGATGGCCGCCTTCGCCGAAGGCAGCGGCGATGTGGATGCGGTCTGGGCGACGCTTCGCACCGTGCCGGTTTCGGTCGTCACCACCGAGGCGGCAACCTCCAGCGGCGCGGCGGGTGGCTGGTGGGCGCTGCGGGCAGCCGTGCTCGGCAGCCATACACCTGCGGAGCTCGATACTCGGGTGCAGGACTGGCGCCAGCGCTGGGCTGCTCATCCGGCGGCACGGAGCCTGCCGACCCCCGTGGCGCTGTCGCTGAGCCCGGCCTGGGCGCCAACGCGCATCGGCATCATGCTGCCGCTGTCCGGCCCGCTCACAGGCGCCGGCGCCGCGGTTCGCGACGGCATCGTTGCCGCTTACCTGGAAAACGGCGAGCAGAAGATCCGGCTGACCTTCTACGATGCGGCAGCTGCGTCCGTTGCTGAGCTCTACGAACGCGCGCTGGGTGACGATGTGGACCTGCTGATCGGGCCGCTCACCAAACCCGCAGTCACGCAGCTCGGTCAGCTGCGGCCCGAGGTGCCGGTGCTTGCGCTCAACTACCTCGATCCTGGCGTGCCTGCGGTGCCCAATCTGCTGCAGGTCGGGCTCGCCATCGAGGACGAGGCGCGCAGCATCGCGGCGCGGCTTCGCGAGTCCGGCATCGGGAGCCTGCTCGTGTTCCACAACTACGACGACTGGTCCACCCGTGCCCGCCGCACGCTGACAGAGCAGTGGACGGGGCGCCTCACGGTGCAGTCGTTCACCGACGTGCGCACCGTCACCGAGTCCGTCGGCGACGCCATGGAGGTGAGCGAGAGCCGCGAGCGCCGCGATGCGCTCAAAGACCTGCTCGGCGTGGACCTGGAGTTTCTGCCGCGGGCACGCGGCGACGTCGACGCGGTCGTCGCCCTCATCGACAACGTGGAAGCAAACGCACTGGCGCCCGCCCTGCGCTTTCACTTTGCCGAGCACCTCCCGGTCTTCGCGTGCTCCCAGGTGGTGCGCGCCGCGCGCCCACAGCAGCTGCTCGAGCTGGAGCGTTTCGAGGTCAGCGAGCTGCCCTGGTTCCTCGGCGCCGATCCGCTGCACGACACGATGGACAGCACGTTTGCCCTGCAGGGCAATCGATACGCGTCGCTCTATGCGCTCGGCATCGATGCGTTCCGTATCAGCATGCGCTTTGGTGCCTACCGCAGCAGCGGTGAGCTCGACATGCTCGGAAGCACGGGCGGCCTGTCACTGCAGGCGGACGGCCGCTTCCGCCGTGAGCTCTTCTGGGCCGTTATTCGTGACGGTCGCGTGCAGCCCGCGAAGCCTCGCGCGATGGACGCGGTCGGCGATTAGGCGCACGCCCCCGGACGCGCGCCGCCGCGTCAAGCCCAGCGACGCCGGCCGGCAGGCGGAGGCGGCGGCCCTCGCTCACCTTCTGGCAGCAGGGCTCGAGCAGCTGGCTGCCGGGTTCCGCACCCGGCACGGAGAGATCGATCTCATCATGCGCGACGCGGATACCGTGGTGTTCGTCGAGGTGCGCCTGCGCCGCAGCAGCCGCTTCGGCGGCGGCGCGGCCAGCGTAGACGCCGCTAAGCAGCGGCGCCTCACGAAAACGGCCGCGGCCTTCCTGGCACGCAACCGTCACCTCGCACGGTATCCGTGCCGGTTCGACGTGGTAGCGGTGAGCGGTGAGCCCGAAGCCGCGGACTGCAACTGGATACGCAGCGCGTTCGACAGCGCTACTTGACGAGCTTCAGGTGGTTGCCGGGTCCATCGGGGCCGTCTTTCGGCGGCTCGTCGTCCCCGTCAGTGACCGTCGTCGTGTTGTTTTCGAACATCATGCCTTCACCGGTTTCGCGTGCGTAGATCGCAATCACGCTCTCCATCGGCACGAGCACGGCGTAGGGGTTGCCAGAGAAACGGGCCGAGAAGCTGATCGATGTGTCTCCGATGAGCAGGTCGCGCACCGCGTGGGCTGATATGTTCAGAAGGATCTTGCCTTCGCTGACGTGCTCGACAGGCACCTGCACGCCGTCAGCTGACGCATTGACCATGATGTAGGGGGTGTAGCCGCTGTCGACGATCCAGTCGTTCAGCGCGCGGACGAGATAAGGCGTTTTCGGCTTTGCCGACATTTGCTCAGTCGTGCATCTCGAGCTCAGCCTCGGTGAGGCTCGCGCGGAAACCGTCGCGCTCGAACATCGCTTTCATGTACTTCTGCAGGGGACGGGTCGAACGCTCCGGCAGAGAGATGTCCACAGAATCGAGTCGCCACAGTATCGGCGACACGCAGCAGTCGACGAGCGAGAACTCGTCGTTCATGAAGAACGGCTTCTCGCTGAAGATCGGTGCGAAGCTGATGATGCTCTCGCGCAGCTCCTTGCGCGCTTTGGTCAGCACGGTCTCGCGGCCTTTGCCGAGCATGAGCACGTCCAGACGGGTGCTCCATTCCCGCTCGACCCGGGTGATCCACAGTCGCGACAGTGCCCGCTGCACGGGATAGACCGGCAGCAGCGGCGGGTGCGGGAAGCGCTCGTCCAGGTACTCCATGATCACGTTGGCCTCGTACAGCACGAGGTCACGATCGAGCAGCGTCGGCAGGCTGTTGTAGGGATTGATCTCAGCGAGGTCCTCGGGCTTGTGGCTCGGGTCGACGTCGATGATGTCCACCGTGACCCCTTTTTCCGCCAGCACCATGCGCACGCGGTGCGAATAGTGATCCCGGGCATCCGAGAACAGGGTCATCGATGATCTTTTTGTCACTACGCTCATGTCGGGGCCTTTCAGGGGGTTGAGCACCACACGGCCGCTGCCTGCCGGGACGCTGCCCGACGCCCTGCGGGCGCCGGTGTTGGACGACTCAGTGCTTGACGTCTTTCTGGAACTCACGCCCCAGCAGGAACGTGAACACGTACAGGATGACCAGGAACAGAATGACAAACACACCAATGCGGTGCCGCTCCATCCTGCTCGGATCGCCGGTGTAGTAGAGGAAGTTCGCGATGTCGAAAACAGCCTGATCGAAATCCTCGGCCGACATCTCGCCGGTACCCTCCTCAACGACCAGCTGATCGCACTTTTCCTCGGTCAGCGTCTTGCCGGGCACGAGCGGATCACGCATCTCGCCGCCGTTGGCGGCGATCTTGGGCATCTGCACGCAGCCCGAGACCTGCACGCCCTGCAGGCGCTGCAGCACGTTCGGCATGCCAACGTTGGGGCACACCTTGTTGTTCACGCCGAACGGGCGGGTGTCG
>CAJICJ010000502.1_pt1 | contig 10448 bp, 12 predicted proteins | sample 9199601 | NCBI WGS metagenome assembly CAJICJ01 (sample SAMEA7708337, study PRJEB35096) | sediment metagenome | biome: marine neritic benthic zone biome [ENVO:01000025]; feature: sediment [ENVO:00002007]; material: shallow marine sediment [ENVO:03000034] sea grass bed [ENVO_01000059] ... | reverse complement strand
CGCGTCTGCAGCGCATCACGTTCAGCGGTGGACAGCGGCAACAGGTGGAACATGTCCATGAGACGCAGCCCCTCCGCCGCGAGCAGCACGATCAGATCGAGCTGGGCGTCCGCTGATCCCGCACGGATATCGTCGAATACCGTGCCGACGTAGTCGCGCACCGGGTCCAGTAGCTCCGGATCCTCCGCGGAAGACGCCATGAGCGCGAGGCCCATCGCCCGCTCCTCATCGTCCTGCTCTCCCGCTGCCCGTATCCAGGCGCGCAGCCGCGCTTTCGGCGCGTCACCGAGCGCCGCCTGATGCCGCTCGTAGCGATCGGCCACGTCCCGCAGGCGCTGGGCCAGCAGGCCTTCGAGCAGCGCGCGCTTGCTCGGAAAGTGGTAAAGCACACCGCCTTTCGATACGGCCGCTTCGGCAGCCACGCCGTCGATGGTGAGATTAGCGGCACCCGCCCGGTCCACGATTCGCGCGGCGGCATCGATGATGTGGTGTTTGCGGTTCGTTCGCGTTGGCACGTTGCGCCCGTCGCCCGCTCGGTGTCCTCGTTACGATCAACTATACCGTCCGGACGGTGTAGTTCAATACAGTGCAATGACGACGCTCAGCGCCGGGGATCGAACAGCACGCGTCCCTGGGTTGCCCGTCCGGCCAGCCGGGTGAGCGCCCCGGGCAGCCCATCGAAACCGATCACCTCGTCCACGAGCGGCGTGAACGCGCCCGCCAGCTGCTGGCGATGGATTTCGTCGAAGCACTGCTCGAGCACGGCCGGATCGCGCTGTCGGTAGCCACCCATGTGCACACCGACAATCGAGTAGTTCTTCACCAGCGCGTGATTGGCCGGCGCGCTCGGGATTGTGCCGCTCGCAAAGCCGATGACGAGCAGGCGCCCCTCCCAGGCAAGGAGTCGGCGCGCCACGTCGAAGTAGCCCCCGCCCACCGGGTCGTAGACCACGTCCACGCCGCGGCCGTCGGTCAGCGTCAGGACCGTGTCGTAGAGGTCCTCCGCATCGTAGTCCACCACGTGATCAGCGCCGAGCTTGCGGCAGGTCTCGAGCTTTGCCGATCCCCCGGCCGCCGCGATGACGAGGCAGCCGTGCAGACGTGCCAGCTGCACCGCCGCCGCGCCGACCCCACCGGCCGCGGCGAGCACGAGCACCGTCTCACCGGGGGTGAGCTGGCCGCGCCGGTGCAGACCGAACCACGCCGTCGAGTGGGTGATGTGCATGGCGGCTGCCGTCGTTGCGTCCATGCCACCGGCACTGCCTGCGCGAGCCGGGCATCGAGCAGCGCCTCCTCCGCGTAGCCGCCCCAGCGGCCGACGGTGGTGCCGACGATCAGGTCGCCCTCGTTGAACGCGCTGTTTCCGCCGGCCGCGACGACCGTGCCGGTTGCGGTCATGCCGGGCACGAAGGGTGGCTCGAGCTTGACCTGATAGCGGCCCTGGCACTGCAGGATGTCCGCAAAGTTGCGGTCGGTGGCCGCCACGCGGATGCGCACCTCCTCGGCAGCGGGCTCCGGCGACTCGAGCTGCACGGTGCGCAGCACGTCCCAGGGATCCGCCAGTGTCGGCATCTGCCAGGCTTTCACGTGATGTACTCCTCTTGGGTTTGCGTCCCGTTCTAACACACTCGACCCGCGTCCGGCCGCCGGCGCCCACCCGCCGCCCGTGAGGCGGTATGATGCAGTCGAGTTTCCGGTGGAGCATCCACATGCACCCGATCCCCGTGCGCAAGATGGCCCTCGAGGTCCCTTCGGCCGAGACCTTCGATCCGAAGTGGGCTGCAGACAACATCGTGCTGTCCTACGTAGCGACCGGCGTGAGCCTCTACGTCGCCTATCTCGAGCCGTTCCTCGTCAAGTCGCTGCGGCGGGTGCTCGACCAGGTCCGGGACGACGAGCTGCGCGAGAACGTCGATCGGTTCTGCCGTCAGGAAGCGCAGCACTACATGCAGCATGAGCGCTTCAACCAGGCCATCCTCGAGCTCGGCTACCCGGGTCTCGAGTCGCGCTTCGGCGCCTTGAAAGAAGACTTTGAGCGTTTTCTCGCACAGCGCAGCGATCGCTGGTGCGTCGGCTTCGTGGAAGGCTTCGAAGCGTACACGACGCAGAGCGCGCTCGGTGCGTTCGAAAGCCGGGCCTTCGACCACCCGAAGACGGACAAGCGCTTTGCAGCGCTCTTCAAGTGGCATCTCGCTGAAGAGATCGAGCATCGCAATGTGGCGTTCGACATCTACGAGCACCTCTACGGCGACTACGCGTTCCGTGTGAAGATGTGTTACGTCGCGCAGGCTCACATCTGGCGCTTCATTCTCGACTGCATGAAGCTGATGTCGCCTGTGGACGAGGCGCGGTACGGGCCCAGCTACCGGGTGACCCGCCTGCACAGGGCGCTTGCGCTGGCCGCCGTTGTGCCCATGTTCGTGAAGACGTGGACACCCTGGTACTCGCCTCACAGCTACGCGGTGCCGGCGTCGGTTGCTGAGCTCTCCGCTGAGCTCACCACTCAGGCCGAATCTGCCGTCTGAAGGCAGGCACCTGGAACCGGCGCCGTCCGCGGCAGTCACGCGGTCTGCAGCAGCTCCACCCAGTTGCCGTCCGGATCCGCCAGCATGGCAATCGTGACCCCGGGACGGATCTCCACCGGCTCGACGGGCACGCCGTAGCCTGCCTCTTTGCACCTGGCGACCATCTCCTCCAGGTTGCTCACCGAGATGGTCCAGTAGCGGTAGCCGGTGGACCGTGGAATCGGCGCCCCTGGGGCGCGCTCGCCGGCGGCGGGCTCCGGCACCACCACCTTGATCAGGCTCTTGCCGCACCACAGCCGGTGCATGGTGCCGCCACCGGGAAATGGCGTATCCGCCTCGTGCTCGAAGCCCAGGGTGTCGCGGTAGAAGGCGAGCGCTGCGGGCCCGTCGTTGGTGACGATGCCGAGATCGATACCTTCTTTGGTGATAGCCAGTGTCATGTCCGGTCTCTCCGTGCTTGTCGCGGTGTTCTCGTGCGCCGGGCAGTCTAGCAAGATGCGTCGCCTGCCGGCGCGGTTACCACGGCGGGCCCGTGCATCTGGTACATTTTCCTCAGCAAACACGGAACCCGGCCATGCGCGACAAGCTATCGTTCAAGTACTCCTTCGAGCTGCTGCTGACCGTGGCGACGCTGGGCACCGCGCTGGCTGTGCTGCAGACGTTCGTGATCGGTCGCCACTACATCATCCCCACCGGGCTGCTGTGCATCACGGTGCTGCTCGGCAACATCGCCTGGTACGGTTTCCGCGATCATCCCTGGGCCAAGCAACTGCTCTTCTGGATCGGCTTCCTGCTCACGAGCCACGCGTTTTTCGCGCTGTTCTGGTCGAAGCGCTACCGCGAGATTCTTGGTGACTCGTTCGAGCTCGTCTGCGCGATCGTCGTGCTCCTGCTCGGATTTCTGACGGTGCAGTACGCGCGTCGCAATGCCCTCTTCAGCCGGGCGGGCTGAGGGGCCGGCTACTCGCCGGAGAGCTCGGGCGGGCGTTTCTCCACAAACGCCTGCACGGCTTCCTGGCGGTCAGCAGTGAGATTGGAGAGCGTCTCGTAAGCGAGCGCCGCGTCGTTGATCTTGTTTGCCACGTCGCGCAGGGCGATGTTGACCGCGGTTTTTGTCCAGCGCACCGCCCAGCGGGGGTTCGCCAGGATTTTTCCGGCCAGCTCTGCCACCTTGGCGTCGAGCGCATCTGCGGGCACGGCATAGTTGATGAGGCCCATGTCCGCCGCGGCAGCCGCATCCAGCATGTCCCCCGTCAGCAGCAACTCCTTGGCGCGCGCAAACCCGATGAGCTGCGGCCAGATCACCGCGCCGCCGTCACCGGCGACGAGCCCCACCTTGACGTGGGGATCGCCGATCTTCGCGTCTTCGCTCGCGATGATCACATCACACAGCAGCGCCAGCGTTGCGCCGAGACCGGCCGCGGGGCCGTTCAGGCGACAGATGATCGGCTTCTCGAGATCGAGCAGCTCGCGCACGATGCGCTTGGCGTCCGGCACCAGATCACGGAACCGACGCGGATCGTCGATCATCGACTGGAACCAGGCCATGTCGCCACCGGCGCTGAAGGCACGACCGCTGCCGGTCAGCACCACGAGATCGCTGTCGGGATCGCGCTGGACGTCGTCGAAGACCGTGGCGAGCTCGGTGTGCAGGGTGTGATCCACACCGTTGAGCGGCGCGGCGCTCGCCAGCAGGACCCGGAGAATCCGCCCGTCCCGCTCGAATCGGATGGCACGGTAGTCATCGAAGCTCATCGTGGTCCTCCTGCGCCGGACACATGTCCGCATCGTAGAGAATCCGGTCGCGGGCGTAGCTCATGAGACCTCCCCCTGACCTCGATAACGCTTTCATCCGGGGGCCGACCCGGGATCCGCTGGCGCTAGAGCAGCGCCTCCATCTTCTCGAGCAGACGCGTGAGATTGACCGGCTTCGTGTCGTAGTCGTCACAACCCGCATCGAGCGCCTTCTGGCGGTCCGTATCCATGGCGTGGGCCGTGAGCGCGATCACCGGTATGGCCTGCGTGGCAGCATCGGCTTTGAGCTGGCGAGTGGCTTCCCAGCCGTCCATCACCGGCAGGCTCATATCCATGAGGATGATGTCCGGCGCGACGGATCCGGCCATATCGACGCCGGCCTGACCGTCCACGGCGATGTCGACCTCATAACCCTTGCGCTGCAGCCTGCGCGACAGCATGTCGCGGTTCATCTCGTTGTCCTCGACAATCAGCACGCGGGTCATCGTTGCAGCTCACTCGTCCACTGATCGCCAAGGCGCTTGTGAGGCTGCCCACCTGTCTTCATCTCGTTGTTCTTCCGGGCTCTGGGTCTGGTGTTGTCGATTGGCTTGCTCATGCCCGGCGACAGTACGCTCGAGCCTGGCGAGGCGGCGTTGCATGCACAGGCAGGCATCGCCGTTAACCTCGGGCCAGCGGCGATTATAGACCGTGGCGCCCCATGTACAATGAGCCTCCTGCCTCAAAGCCGGTGCGCCGGGCTCATCATGCGGACATACCACCATATCGACATCGAGCCGATCACCCCGAAAATCGGCGCTGAGGTGACCGGCGTAGACCTCGCGGCGCTCACGGACGCGCAGTGGCAGGAGCTCCACCAGGCGTTTCTAGATCATCTCGTGCTCGTGTTCCGCAACCAGGATCTCGGCCGGGAAGCCCACAAGGCGTTCGGCCGCCGTTTCGGCCCGCTGCATCTCCATCCGGCAAAGACGAACCTCGGGATGCCCGGCGATCCGGAGATCTTCGACATCCGCATCACGGCGGAGACCCGGGTCGCCAACGGCGAAGCCTGGCACTCGGATCTCTCCTGCGAGCCGGTGCCGCCCATGGCGTCCGCGCTGCTCATCACCACAACCCCCGCCTCCGGCGGCGGCGACACGCTGTTTGCCAGCATGTACGAGGCGTTTGCCACGCTGTCCGAGCCGCTCAGGCAGCTGCTCGAGACGCTGACCGCCTTTCACGACGGCCGCAAGGATCTCGCCGCGTACGGCTACGAGCTGCGTCCCGGACAGACTTACCCGGCGGCCAGCCATCCGGTGGTCATCCGCCACCCGGAGACGCAGCGCAAGCTGCTGTTCGTGAACGAGCCGTTCACGGAGCGTATCAACGAGGTCACGCCGCGGGAGAGCCGCGCCCTGCTGGACCTGCTGCACCGGCACGTGGAGAGCAACACGCGTTTTCACTGCAGGGTCCGCTGGGCACCCAACACCCTGGTGCTCTGGGACAACCGCGCCGCGCAGCATCATGCAGTCTGGGATTACTATCCGGAGACCCGGCTGGGCGAGCGCGTGACGATCAAAAGCAACCAGCCACCGGCCTGCTGAGCGGATTCAGGTCGGCACGTGGGTGGTGGTGACCTCCGCCAGCAGCCGGTCATCGTCGCCGAGAACCCGGGTGCGGATCACGGTGATCCGCCGCCCCACGCGCACGGGCTCGGTGATCCCGCGGATCGTTCCGCCCTGCTGGTTGGCAAGCATCACCGCGTGCAGGTCCACGCCAACCATGAACTTCTGCTCCCCGGTCTTCTCGAAACGCGCCCGGTTTGCAGCTCCCGTGGCGATGTTGTCCGCCAGCGAGATGATCACCCCGCCGTTGATGTTGCCCGTCGGGTTGCAGTGATGGTCCTGGATGACGATGCGGGCGTCGGCATCGGGACCCGGGTGGTGCTCCATGCCGATATAGGCGTCGAACGTGGTGCTCATCGGCTCGTGGTCGCGGCTGCGGGACCTGCATTATCCGCCCGCTCAGACAGTTTGTAACGGTACGCGCACGCACGGTATAACGGCTTCCTCGGCACGATCAGCATTCCACCCCTACGGATAACCATCGAGAGCACAGGAAACCACCATGAGCGATCCACTTGTCCTCGTCAGCCGCAATGATGGCGTTGCCACGGTCACCCTGAACCGGCCGGAAGCGCTCAACGCCCTGTCCACCGGGCTGCGCAACGCCATCGCCGGCACGTTCGAGGCACTCGCGACGGACGCGTCGGTGCAGGTGATCATCCTGACCGGCGCCGGCCGCGCCTTCACGGTGGGGCTCGATCTCAAGGAGCTCGGTGGCGAAAAGCCAGCGGACGCAACGGCATCGAGCGTGGATCTCAGTCACGCCATCGCCGGCGTGGGCAAGCCTGTCATCGGCGCCGTCAACGGCTACGCCATCACAGGCGGTTTCGAGCTGGCGCTCATGTGTGACTTCCTCATCGCCTCGACCGGCGCCCGGTTCGCGGACACCCACGCCCGCGTTGGCGTGGTCCCCGGCTGGGGGCTCTCCCAGCGCCTGCCGCGGCTCATCGGCATCAACCGCGCCAAGGAGCTCTCGCTCACCGGCAACTTCCTCGATGCGGATACGGCCGAGCGCTGGGGTCTCGTGAACCGGGTCGTCGAGCCGGAGGCGCTGCTCGAGGCCTTCCTGGCGCTCGCCCGGGACATCGTCTCCACCGATCCGGCCACCCGCGGCGAGATCCGCCGCATCATGGACGAAGGCTGGCACGCCACCCTCAACACGGGGCTCGAGATCGAGCTGGCCGCCAATGCCGCCCACGGTCGCCGCGAGGTCACCCCCGAGAAGGTCGCGTCGCGCCGGGCGGATATTCAGGCACGTGGCCGTGTGCAGAGCGAGGCGGGCGAGCGCTGACAATGACAGGTTGACCGTTGCGTTGCGTGCGCGCACCGTCACCGGTGCCGCTTATGGATACAGGAGCGCCCCATGCCTGACAACGAGATCGCGGAGCTGGAGCAGCAGATTTTCGAGCTCACCACGAAGCTGCACGAGCTGCGCCGCTCACAGCGCGGCTCTGAGGTACCCAACTACACGTTTGCCACCCCCAGCGGCGAGAACTCGCTGCTCGATCTGTTCGCCGGACGCGAGCAGCTACTCGTCATTCACAACATGGGGCAGGGCTGCCGCTACTGCACGCTCTGGGCAGACGGGTTCAACGGCCTGCTGCCCCATCTCGAATCCACGCTGTCCGTGGTGCTCGTCTCCAGGGATCCGCCGCAGCTGCAGCGGCAGTTCGCCAACGCCCGCGGCTGGCGCTTCCGTCTCGCCTCCCACGGCGGCGGCGACTACATCGTGGAGCAGTCCGTGGTGGCCGGTTCCGGCAACATGCCCGGCGCGGTGCTCTATGAGCGCGACGGCGGCACGATCCGGCGCAGGAACGCCTGCGTGTTCGGGCCAGGTGACCTCTACTGCTCCGCCTGGCACGTGCTGGCGCTCGCGGGGATCGGCGAGCCGGAATGGACGCCCCAGTACCGCTACTGGCAGCCGCCGGAAACGCTCGACGACGGCGGCGCGAACCGGCTCGAGTAGCGCCTAAAGCAGCTCCTCGGGCTGCTGCTTCGGCAGGGTGAAGCGCAGCACGAGGTAGCCCGCCAGGCCGGAAAGCAACGAGCCGATGAGCACGCCTGCTTTCGTCTGCGTCTCGAACTCGGGACCCGCATCCTGGAACGCGAGCGCGGAGATGAACAGACTCATCGTGAAACCCACCCCCGATAGCAGCGCGACGCCGTAGAACGCTCCCCAGGTCACCCCCCGCGGCAACTGGGCGATGCCGAGCGCGATCGCCAGACCACCAAACAGGAACACCCCGCCCTGCTTGCCGACGAAGAGTCCCACCTCGATGCCGAGCTGCACGGGACCGAGCAGGTACTCCGTCGACATGTCCGCAAACGACACCCCCGCGTTCATGAACGCAAACACCGGCAGGATGAGAAATGCCACCCAGCCGTGAAGGGAATGCTCCAGGTGTCGCAGCGGCGAACCTTCGTACGCCTCGTCGGGATGATTGAGCGGGATCGCAAGACCGGTGATCACCCCGGCCAACGTCGCGTGAATCCCGCTTTTCAGGACGCAGATCCAGATGAAGATCCCGACGAGCACGTAGGCCGCCACCCGCCCGACGTTACGCAGATTCAACAATACCAGCGCAACGACGCCCATACCGGCCAGACCCAGCGAGAGGAGCGACAGATCTTCCGTGTAGAAGACCGCAATCACCAGAATGGCGCCGACGTCGTCGAAGATGGCCAGCGACGTCAGAAACACCTTGAGCGACAGCGGCACGCGGCTGCCGAGCAGTGCGAGAATGCCGAGCGCAAAGGCGATGTCGGTAGCTGCCGGAATTGCCCAGCCTTTTATCGCAACGGGATCATCCCAGTTGAACCAGACGTAAATACCAGCCGGCACCAGAAAGCCGCCCAGCGCGGCAAACGCCGGCAGCGCGATCTGGCTCGCTTCGGACAGCTCACCCTCGAGTATCTCCCGCTTGAGCTCGAGGCCGATGAGGAAAAAGAAGACGGCCATGAGGCCATCGTCCACCCACAGGTACAGAGGCTTGTTGATCTCCAGCGCGCCGACCTGCACCGCGACCGGCACGTCCTCGAGCAGGCTCAGCAGCGGCTCGAGCGGCGAGTTGGCGACAATCAGGGCGAGCGCGGCCGCCGCAAAGAGGGCGAGCCCGCCCGCAGACTCCAGTTTCAGAAAGTCCCGAATCGCGTTGATGGCTGTCAACTCCTCTCGTTTCGTTCGTGTTCGTCGTCACCGGACCAGCGTGGCTCAAGCCTGTCGGCGAGCAGCCCCCGGTTCCGGGCGCGCTCGCGCACACCTCGCCGCTGACCGGAGACGTTGTTGCAGCGCCTCCGGCGCCAGGCCGTCTACGACGGCCGCGGCTCCAATCAAAAGGTGAACTGCGCGCTCAGGATGAGCTGCAGTGCATCCGGATCGTCACCACCGCCGTCGAGATCGCTGCTGAAGCTCGTGAGCTCCGCGCCGAAGAGAATCGGACTCATGCCTTCCACCAGGCTCTTGAGCTTCCACTGCACACCGCCGAAGACGGCCGCGGTGTCCTCGATGTCACCGGGGTTAGTGTCGTCGAGCGTCTCGATCGCCGCACCCGCCCACCAGTTCCAGCGCTCGCCGGTGTAGATGACCTGGCCCCAGGCCGACACGGACTCCTGCTCGTTCTCCGTGACCGGATTCACCCCGCCACGACTAAGGTAGACCCCGAGATTCTCGCCCGCGGCCAGCTCACCCTGCACCTTGTAGCGCGAGTTGATGGTCCACACCACGTCGCCGGCCACACCCCAGACGTCCGCATCCACACCCGGAACGGTGGTCTCGTCTTCGCCGACCGTGGCGGAGAGGCCGAGCTTCACGTTGTCCATGTCGAACCCGACGCGACCCTGGACGAGCGGCGAGTCCACGTCCGAGGTGCCGCCGCCGGTGCTCGGATCGTTGATGCTGCCCGCAAACGACCAGCGCCCCGTGCGGTAGGTGTAACGCGCCTGTGCACGCCGGAAGCCCAGGTTACCCGTCTGCCAGAGGTTGCCGTTGGTCATCAGCGTGTTGACGTTGAGCGGCGAGAACAGATCCCGATGCTGACCGAACAGCAGCTCGTGCTTCTCGGTGGACAGCGTGAAAGCGGCCAGCCGCGTGCGCAGCTCCATCTGGTTGTTCGAATCGCCGTCGAACAGGTCGATCTCGAACACCCCGCCGAGCTTGAAGCCGTACTCCATCTGCGGCCCGTCCCACTTGAGGCCGAAGCGGCTGTGCATGGCCGTGACATTCGTGCCTTCATCACCGCTGACGACCGCAAACCGTGGCGCAACTTTGCTGTTCACCTCGTCGTCCTGATAGGTGGCATCCGCCTTGATGAAACCGTACAGACCCAGGGCGTTGTTGGGCCCGCTGAAGAGCGGGATGTCGGCCGCCGCGCCTGCAGCGGTGATGGTGAGCAGGAGCGCCAGCCAGCGGCTGGATTGCGCGATAGTCCTCTGATCAGTCATTTGCTCTCTCCTAAGCAAATACGAATGACGCGCCCGCGGCGCAGACACCTGATGCCTCCTCTTTCGTGGTCGTGCCTCTATTGTATGGGCACTTTTATGTGGGCACTTTATATGGGCACTTTAT
>CAJICJ010000846.1_pt1 | contig 10461 bp, 7 predicted proteins | sample 9199601 | NCBI WGS metagenome assembly CAJICJ01 (sample SAMEA7708337, study PRJEB35096) | sediment metagenome | biome: marine neritic benthic zone biome [ENVO:01000025]; feature: sediment [ENVO:00002007]; material: shallow marine sediment [ENVO:03000034] sea grass bed [ENVO_01000059] ... | reverse complement strand
GTCAAGGGCTTGGGTGAGCTGAGCAGCTACAAGGCCGCCGACATCGTCCGCGTCCTCTTCAAGAACCACGGCATGATGGTCACGCCCAACTCCTCGTTGGACAAGGAGACCGTCGAGACCGTCTGCCTCGAGTTCGAGATCGAGGTCACCTTCAAGGAGAAGGTCACGGCCGAGGACACGCTGCTCAAGCAGTTCCAGACCGAAGACGCCGACGAGGAGCTGGAGCCGCGCCCGCCGGTCGTCGCGATCCTGGGCCACGTCGATCACGGCAAGACCTCGCTGCTCGATCACATCCGCAACACGCGCGTGGTGAGCGGGGAAGCCGGCGGCATCACGCAGCACATCGGCGCCTATCGGGTAGGCACGGGAACCGGTGACATCACGTTCATCGACACACCTGGCCACGCCGCGTTCACCGCAATGCGGGCACGTGGCGCGCAGGTCACGGACATCGTGATCCTGGTGGTCGCGGCCGACGACGGCGTCATGCCGCAGACCGAGGAAGCCATTCAGCATGCCAAGGCTGCCGGCGTGCCGGTGGTCGTGGCGATCAACAAAATGGACCTCGAAGGCGCGGATCCCGATCGGGTCACCAACGAGCTTGCCGCCAAGGAGGTGGTGCCCGAGGACTGGGGTGGCGACACGCAGTTCATCAAGGTCTCCGCGATGACCGGTGAGGGTATCGACGCGCTGCTCGAGGCGGTGAACCTGCAGGCGGAGATTCTCGAGCTCAAGGCAGTGGACGACGCACCTGGTCGTGGCGTGGTCATCGAGTCCAGGCTCGACCGTGGCCGTGGACCTGTGGCGACCGTGCTCGTGCAGAACGGCACGCTGCGTCAGGGTGACGTGGTGATTGCCGGGGAGTATCACGGGCGCGTGCGCGCGATGCTGGATGATCACGGCAACCAGGCCAAGGAAGCTCACCCTTCCGATCCCGTCGAGCTGCTCGGGCTTGGCGGCACGCCCAACGCGGGTGACGATTTCTCCGTTGTGACAGACGAGCGTACGGCACGTGAGCTTGCGGAGTTCCGTCGCGACAAGCATCAGGAGCAGCGCCTGGCGATGCAGCAGGCGGCGAAGCTCGAGAACATGTTCGCCAACCTGGGCGAAGGCGAGAAGCGCGTGCTGAAGCTGGTGCTCAAGGCGGACGTGCGCGGCAGCCTCGAGGCCATCACCCAGGCGCTGAACGACATGGGTAACGACGAGGTGGCGGTCAACGTGCTCGGCTCTGGCGTGGGTGGTATCACCGAGACGGATGCCAACATGGCGCTCACCTACGGTGCGGCCGTGTTCGGCTTCAACGTGCGCGCAGACAACGCTGCCAAGACGATCATCGAGAAAGAAGGTCTGGATCTGCGCTACTACAGCGTGATCTACGAGCTGCTCGACGACGTCAAGCAGGTCCTCTCCGGCATGCTGTCACCCGAGATCCGCGAGGAGATCGTGGGGATCGCGGAAGTCCGGGAGGTGTTCCGGTCGCCGCGCTTCGGGCTCGTGGCCGGCTGCATGGTGACCGAGGGCACGGTGTTCCGGAACAAGCCGATCAGGGTGCTGCGCGACAACGTGGTCATCTACGAAGGCGAGCTCGAGTCGCTGCGTCGCTTCAAAGACGACGTCAACGAGGTGCGCAGTGGCACTGAGTGCGGTATCGGCGTTCGCAACTACAACGACGTCCACGCCGGTGACCTCATCGAGGTCTTCGACACGCGGGAAGTGGCCCGCGAGCTGTGATTCCGATGGCGCGTCAGCATGGTTGATCAGGGCCGGGACCTTCGGGTAGCGGACTTCGTTCGCGACGAGATTGCCAGCATCATCCAGCGTGAGATGCGCGATCCCCGGGTCGGCATGGTGATGGTGAACGACGTCAGCGTGAGCCGGGATCTGTCCTGGGCGGACGTGTATGTGACCTCGATAGACGCGCACAGCGCGGAGGAACGTGCCAAGCTGATCGAGGTGCTGAACAAAGCCGCGGGCTACTTCCGCTCTCAGCTCGCGCGCCGTCACAGCATGCGCACGACACCCAAGCCGCGGTTTCACTACGACGAGAGCGTCGAGCGCGGACCCCGGCTCGAAGCGCTGATTGCCGACGCCGTGGAGGCGGATTCGGTGCAGGGCGAGCGTGCCGGCGAGAACTCCACGGACGAAGGGCCCGAAGATGGCCAGGCGTAGGCGCGGTCGCGATGTGAGCGGCGTGCTCGTGGTCGACAAGCCTGCGGGCTTGAGCTCCAATGATGCGGTGCAGAAGGCGAAACGCCTGTTCAATGCCCGTAAGGTCGGCCATACGGGTGCGCTCGACCCGCTGGCGACCGGGGTGCTGCCATTGTGTTTCGGCGAGGCGACCAAATTCTCGCAGTACCTGCTCACGTCGGACAAGAAGTACTGGGCACGGATCAAGCTCGGCATCGCCACCAACAGCGGCGACGCTGACGGTGAGGTCATTGCCACGCGACCCGTGGAAGGCGTTGATGCCGCCCGCATCGAGGACGCTTTGCGGTTTTTCCGCGGCGCCATCGATCAGGTGCCGTCGATGTTCTCGGCGATCAAGCACCAGGGCCAGCCGCTTTACAAGCTGGCGCGCCAGGGTATCGAGATCGAGCGCGAGGCGCGGCGCGTGACGGTGTACTCGAACGAGCTGGCCGCCTTCGAGGGCGACGAGCTCGAGCTCGAGATCCACTGCAGCAAAGGCACCTATGTGCGCACCATCGCCGAGGAGCTCGGCGAGGTGCTCGGTTGTGGTGCCCACGTCATCGCCCTGCGGCGCCGCGCCGCCGGACCGTATGACGAGTCCGATATGATAACTTTCGCGGAGCTCGAGGCTGCGCTGGAGAAAGGTTCACTGGATCCTTTCCTGCAGCCGGTGTCGAGCGCCGTACGTGAGTGGCCGGAGGTCCGCCTGACGGACAATACGGCCTACTACCTGCGTCAGGGCCAGCCGGTGATCGTGCCGCATGCCCCGACCAGCGGCTGGGTTCGCCTGGCCGAGATTCTGGAAGACGACTCGGCCCGCTTCATCGGCGTCGGCGAGATACTGGATGACGGGCGGGTTGCGCCGCGTCGTCTCGTCTCGTAGCCGTGCGGAACGAGCATTGAGTTGACTGTAAATGTGCACGGTCATCTCGAATTCGAAGGCACATTCACTGGAGTGAACAGACATGGCACTGACTGCCACAAGTAAAGCAGAAATCATCAAGGAATATCAGACTGAAGACGGGGACACGGGATCTCCTGAAGTTCAGGTTGCGCTGTTGACGCACAACATCAACACGCTGCAGGGACATTTCCGTGAGCACAAGAAAGACCATCATTCCCGGCGTGGCCTGATCCGTATGGTCAACCAGCGCCGCAAGCTGTTGGATTACCTCAAAAGCAAAGACGCATCCCGTTACGCAGATCTGATCAAGAAACTCGGACTGAGACGTTAACCTGGGGATGCCCCACGGAGGTTTGTTTTGAACCCTATCAAGAAAGAATTTCAATACGGCGACCACCTGGTGACCCTGGAAACGGGTCGCGTCGCCAAGCAATCGACCGGCTCCGTGCTGGTCAGCATGGGTGATACCGTGGTGCTGTGCACCGCGGTGGCCGCCAAATCGGCGCGTTCCGGGCAGGACTTCTTCCCGCTCACCGTGAACTACCAGGAGAAGACCTACGCCGCGGGCAAGATCCCCGGAGGTTTCTTCCGTCGCGAAGGGCGCCCTTCCGAGAAAGAGACGCTGACCTGCCGGCTCATCGACCGGCCGATCCGCCCGCTCTTCCCGAAAGGCTTCCTGAACGAGACGCAGGTGATCTGCACGGTCATGTCCGCGGACAAGGACCAGGATCCGGATATCGCCTCGCTGCTCGGCACGTCGGCTGCGCTCGCCATCTCCGGCATTCCGTTTGCAGGCCCCATCGGCGCTGCGCGGGTCGGCTACAAGGACGGCTCGTACCTGCTGAATCCCGGCTACGAAGCGCTCGAGAGCTCCATGCTCAGCATGACGGTCGCAGGCACGGCAGAAGCGGTGCTGATGGTCGAATCGGAAGCGAAAGAGCTGAGCGAGGACGAGATGCTCGGCGCCGTGCTCTTCGGCCATCAGGAGATGCAGGTGGCCATCGACGCCATCAACGCGCTGGCCGCGGAAGCTGCCAAGCCGAAGTGGGACTGGGAAGCACCCGCCAAGGACGAGTCGCTCGTCAGCAAGGTCGAGCAGGCCGTGAAAGCGGATCTCGGCGAAGCCTACCGGATCACCGACAAGGTGCAGCGTGTGGAAGCTATCCGCGCCCTGCGCAACAAGGTGGTGGAAGCATTTGCATCCGGCGAAGATGCGCAGCACTCCGTGGACGACGTCACCGGCACGTTCGCTTCCGTCGAGAAGCACATCGTGCGTCAGCGCGTGCTCGACGGCGAAGCCCGCATCGACGGCCGCGATCTGCGCACGGTGCGGCCGATCTCGGTAGAGGTCGGCTGCCTGCCGAAAACCCACGGCTCGGCGCTGTTCACCCGGGGTGAGACCCAGGCCATCGTCGTCGCCACGCTCGGCACGATGCGTGATGCAGCGCTGATCGACGCGCTCGAAGGCACTTACAAGGACAGCTTCATGCTGCACTACAACTTCCCGCCGTACAGCGTCGGGGAGGCCGGATTCATGGGCGGACCGAAGCGGCGCGAGATCGGCCACGGACGCCTTGCCCGTCGCGGCGTTGCCGCCGTGCTGCCGAATCCGGACGACTTTCCGTACACGCTGCGGGTGGTCTCGGAGATTACCGAGTCGAACGGCTCGAGCTCCATGGCCTCGGTGTGCGGCACGTCGCTTGCGCTCATGGACGCAGGCGTGCCGATGAAAGCGCCGGTTGCCGGCGTCGCCATGGGCCTGGTGAAGGAAGGCAACAAGTACGCCGTGCTCACCGACATCCTCGGTGACGAGGATCACCTCGGTGACATGGACTTCAAGGTGGCGGGCACCTCAGCGGGTGTCACCGCGCTGCAGATGGACATCAAGATCCAGGGCATCACCGAGGAGATCATGGAGATTGCGCTGCAGCAGGCCAACGACGCCCGGCTGCACATTCTCGGCGAGATGAACAAGGTGCTCGACCGCTCGCGGGACAGCGTCTCCGAGAACGCGCCGTCCATGCAGGTCCTGAACGTGCACCCGGACAAGATCCGCGACATCATCGGTAAAGGCGGCGCCACCATCCGTGGCATTGTCGACGAGACCGGCGCGGACATCGACATCGAAGACGATGGCAGCGTGCGCATCTACGCCGAGAACGGCGACAGCATGGCGGCAGCCGTGGCCAAGATCCAGGAGATCACGGCTGAAGCCGAGGTTGGCAAGGTCTACGAAGGCAAGGTTGCGCGGATCGTCGATTTCGGCGCCTTCGTCACGATTCTGCCGGGCAAAGACGGTCTCCTGCACATCTCGCAGATTGCGGAGGAGCGTGTCGAGAACGTCAGCGACTATCTGCAGGAAGGCCAGGACATACAGGTTGTCTGCCTCGATGTGGATCAGCGCGGGCGCATCAAGCTGTCCATGAAGGAAGTGTCCAACTACGCCGAGAGCGCCTGATCGCGCGATTGGCTTCGAGCTCTGCGGGGTGACCTCTGGTCACCCCTTTTTTTGCCTGCGTGAAACCCAGCCGTGGCGTTTCAATCGGCGCTGTGCCGCGATCGGTTCGACCTGTTCGGTCAGTTGCCGGCGCGCCTCTCAGCAGCCTGTCTGAAGTAGGTGTACACGCCGAGCGCGACACCCATGCAGCCGGCAGCAACGTTCATGCTCAACAAGCGCCGTTTGCGAATGCGTGGCGCATGGCCTGGATCACGGCTCCCGTCTGTGGCGTTCGCTAAGCTCTTGATTCACCGACGGATTGGAGACGCAGGATGGAGTTCCTCAACGCGCAGGTACCGCTGCTCGATGCGGCCTGGCCGGTAGCTCTGCTGCTGAGTCTGGTCGCGTCTGTTGGTCTGTATCGGCAGCGTCCGGGCTGGAGCGCTCGCGTGATGGTGCTCAGCGCCGTGGCGAACGTTCTCTGCTACGTACTGACCTGGTTTCCCGCGCTGTTCGACGCGTGGAGCCCGAAAGACGGCGAGATGGCCAATGTGGCATACATGGTGTTCCGTTCGGTGTTGCCGGCGTATCTCAACGTTTTCTTTTTCTCCGCGTTGGCCGTCTACGCCTTCGTGATGCCTCGAGCGTCCACCGCCTGAAATCGTCTGACTCAGCGTTGTGACGGTGTGGATCCCGGCTTCAACGCGGAGAGCTTGGCTACCCCCTGGCGCCACATGTCCACGAGCGGCACGGTGTAGGCGCGCAGCAGCGTGTTGTGCGGGTTGCCTTCCTTGCCGAGACCGATCTCGAACTTCTCGCGCCGCTCGGGGATGTAGAGCGTGCCGAACATCCAGTCCCAGATGGCGAAGATCTCCCCGTAGTTCATGCGCATCCGCTGCGGATCGTGATGGATCTGGTGCATTGCCGGGCTGATGAAGAGATAGCTCAGCGGCTTTCCCCAGGACAGCCAGATGTGTGAGTGGCGCAGGTTGGAGCCGAAAAAGTTGAAGAGCATGTAGATCGTGTTGATGCCGAAGAGGACTTCGAATGCCGGTGTCCCGTAGAAAACGAACACGAAAACGCCCTGGAACACCCCCGTGCAGGACTTTGTGAAGACGTTGGTCAGGAAGTTCCACAGCGGGTGCTTGCGGAACAGCGTGAACGGGGTCATCACCACTGCCGAATGGTGCAGCGCGTGGATGGGCCAGAACACGTCCGAGTTGTGATGGAAACGGTGGATGAGGTAGACCGAGAAGTCGGATACCACGGTGAAGCCGATGATGAACGCCACGTAGGTGGCGGTGCCCCACGAGCCGGTGACGACGGGCTCTCCGCCGTTGAGCGCAACGAGCCCGTTGCCGACCGCAATGGAGATTGCGGTCATCAGCGCTGCGCCGAACAGCGCGGTCACGGGCGACAGGAAGATATTGATCACGAAGATGCAGTAGTCGACCACGGCGGATCGGTGCAGGTAGATGCGCCTGGGGAAGACGTAGCGGAAAAAACCGGGCTTGGATTTCCTGGCGTACTTCGCGTAGCTCACGTAGGCAAGGGCCAGAAACGTCAGCACGTAGACGAAGTAGAACCGCTCGGTAGGCTCGACCGGCTGGGTCACGAGCACCGTCAGGACGTCGAGGACGTGATCGTAGAGACCCTGCAGCACGGCTGAATCCCGACCGGCTGCGCCCCGCGGCGCTCTAGCCCGACGCCCTGTTGGTCACCAGATCCTCCACCACGGAGGGATCGGCGAGGGTGGAGGTGTCGCCCAGGTTGTCGAGATCGTCCGCCGCGATCTTGCGCAGGATGCGGCGCATGATCTTCCCGGAGCGGGTCTTCGGCAGCCCGGGGGCCCACTGGATGTGCTCGGGACGCGCAAACGGTCCGATCTCGCTGCGCACGAGCTGCATCAGCTCCTGCTGCAGCTTGTCCGGATCTTCGTTCACACCCGTCATCAGGGTGACGTAGGCGTAGATGCCTTCACCTTTGATGTCGTGCGGGAATCCCACGACCGCGGCTTCGGCTACCGCCTCGTGCAGCACCAGCGCGCTCTCCACCTCCGCGGTGCCAATGCGATGACCCGAGACGTTGATCACGTCGTCCACACGGCCGGTGATCCAGTAGTAGCCGTCGGCGTCGCGGCGCGCGCCGTCGCCGGTGAAGTAGAAGCCTTTGTAGGTGGCGTAGTAGGTGTCGACGACCCGCTGATGATCGCCGTAGACCGTGCGGATCTGGCCCGGCCAGGTGTCGGTGATGACGAGGTTGCCGCTTGCTTCGATCTCCTCGATCACCCTGCCTTCAGCATCCACCAGCGCGGGTTTCACGCCGAAGAACGGCAGCGTTGCCGATCCGGGCTTGAGCGCCGTGGCGCCCGGCAGCGGCGTGATCATGATTCCGCCGGTTTCCGTCTGCCACCAGGTGTCGACGATCGGGCAGCGTCCGTCTCCCACCACCCGGTGATACCACTCCCAGGCTTCCGGATTGATGGGCTCGCCGACGGTGCCGAGCAGGCGCAGCGAGGCACGCGAGGTGCCTGTGACGAAGTCGTCACCCTGGCCCATGAGCTGGCGCAGCGCAGTGGGCGCCGTGTAGAAGATGTTCACGCGGTGTTTGTCCACCACCTGCCAGCAGCGCGACGCGTCGGGGTAGGTGGGCACACCCTCGAACATCAACGTAGTAGCGCCGTTAGCGAGCGGGCCATACACGATGTATGAATGTCCGGTGATCCAGCCGACGTCGGCGGTGCACCAGTAAACGTCGCCGTCGTGGTAGTCGAACACGTACTTGTGGGTCATGGCGGCGTGCAGCAGGTACCCGGCGCTGCCGTGCTGAACGCCTTTGGGTTTACCCGTGGAGCCGGATGTGTACAGGATGAAAGAGGGGTCCTCCGAGTCCATGACCTCGGGCTCGCAGGTGGCGGCCTGGTCGGCGGTCAGGTCGTCATACCAGACGTCACGGCCTTCCTGCCACGGCACGTCGCCGCCGGTGCGTCGGACCACGACCACCGTGTGCACGTTCGGGCAGTCGGCAAGGGCGGCTTCGGTGTTGTCCTTGAGCGGCACCTCGCGGCCACCGCGGATGCCCTGATCGGCGGTGATGACCACCTGGCAGTCGGAATCGAGAATCCGGTCCTTGAGCGATTGCGGTGAGAAGCCCCCGAACACCACCGAGTGCACGGCGCCGATGCGCATGCAGGCGAGCATGGCGTAGGCAGCCTCGGGCACCATGGGCATGTAGATACACACCCGGTCACCTTTCTTCACGCCGCGCTCGCGCAGGCCATTGCCGAGCCGGCACACCTCGTCGTGCAGGGTCTGGTAGCTGATGTGCCTGTCGTCGTCCGGATTGTCACCTTCCCAGATGATGGCCGTGTGTGAGGCGCGTTCCGGCAGGTGGCGGTCGATGCAGTTGTAGGCGATGTTGAGCTTGCCGCCGTGGAACCAGCTCACCCGGCCCGCCGGCAGGTCGGCGTCGCGGATCCGGTCCCACTTCTCGTACCAGGACAGGAAGACGTCCGCCTGCTCCGCCCAGAAGCCGTCGGGATCGGCAATCGAGCGCTCGTACATCGCGCGATACTGCTCGTCGTTGATGTACGCGCGATCCTCCACTTCCGCAGGGACGGGTACCACGTGGACTTCAGACATCTTCGGAGTTCCTCCTGTGTGGTGCTGGCGCCGGGGTGTCGGGACCGAGGCTGCGCAGATATTCGATCAGACCCCGGGTGGGCGCGTCCTGCTGGAGCGCGGCTGCGCCGCCGAGCTGGCGGAACACGGGGACCGCCAGCCGCTTGCCCAGCTCGACGCCCCACTGGTCGAACGAGTTTATTTGCCAGATCACCCCTTGGCAAAAGACGGCGTGCTCGTAGAGCGCCAGCAGGACGCCGAGCGTCCGCGGGCTGATGCGCGGCAGGACAATCGTGGTGGTTGCGTGATTGCCTGCCACGGCTCGCGCGGGATCCGGGTTCGCCTCGCCGCGCAGCATGGCCTGGCTCTGGCCAGGGCGTTGGCGAGCAGCCAGCGATGGTGATCGCCGAGCGCGTGCTCGTCCGCGGCACTGAGCACGAAGTCGGCGGTGAACGCGCGGGTGCCCTGGTGCAGGAGCTGGTGGTAGGCGTGCTGGCCGTTGGTGCCCACGCCGCCCCAGACGATCGGCATCGTGTGCACGGACACCGGCTGCGCATCGCTGCGCACGCTCTTGCCGTTGCTCTCCATCATGAGCTGCTGAAGGTAGGCGGGCAGCAGCGCGAGCCGCTCGCTGTACGGCAGGATGGCGTGGTTGTTCACCCCGAGGAAGTTGTAGTTCCAGATGCCCGTCAACGCCATGAGCAGCGGCAGGTTGCGCGCCGCTGGAGCCTCCCGGAAGTGGCGGTCCATGGCGTAGGCACCGTCGAGCAGCTCAGCAAAAGCCGCCGCGCCTGTCTTCAGCATGACCGGCAGCCCGGCAGCCGACCACAGCGAGTAGCGCCCGCCCACCCAGTCCCACATCCGCAGGCGGTTGCCCTCCGGAATACCGAACTCGCTTGCAGCTTCCGCGTTCGAGGATACGGCGACGAAGTGGCGGGCGATGGCACTGGGATCGGGTATGCGCTCGAGGAACCAGGCACGTGCCGATTCCGCATTGCGCCGTGTCTCCAGCGTGGTGAGCGACTTCGAGACCACGATGAACAGCGTTCGCTCGGGATCGAGGCGCGCCAGGGTGGCGGCGAGATCGTGGGCGTCGATGTTCGAGACGAAGTGCACGCGTGGCAGCGGATCGCGCACCCTGCCGAGGGCGCGTACGGCCAGCTCGGGACCCAGGTGCGAGCCGCCGATGCCGATGTGCACGACGTCGGTGATCGTCCTGCCGCTGGCGCCGCGCCAGGTCCCGGCGCGCACCGCCTGGGAGATTGCCCTCATCTGGCGGAACACCGCGTCCACGTCGGCCGCCTGGGGCGGGC
>CAJICJ010000339.1_pt1 | contig 10531 bp, 12 predicted proteins | sample 9199601 | NCBI WGS metagenome assembly CAJICJ01 (sample SAMEA7708337, study PRJEB35096) | sediment metagenome | biome: marine neritic benthic zone biome [ENVO:01000025]; feature: sediment [ENVO:00002007]; material: shallow marine sediment [ENVO:03000034] sea grass bed [ENVO_01000059] ... | reverse complement strand
AGCGCTTCTGGCGCAATCGTCTCGGTCCGGGTCACCAGCGGATTGTCCAGATAGAGTCGCGGCTGGCGCGGCTTGGCGCGGCGCTCGATGCCGTGGGCGCCGGTGACCTTACCGTGGGCGCCGGCGCCCGCGCCCAGATAGTCGCCGAACGACCAGTACACCAGATTGTGTGCGGAGCGCCGCCCGGGTTGCGCGTACGCGCTCACCTCGTAGCGCGCGTAGCCCGCGCCCGCGAGCCTGGCGCGGCCGCTCGCCTCGATCTCGCAGAGCGTGCCGTCCTCCGGCAGGCGCGGCGGTCGCGCGGCGAACTCCGTGCGCGGCTCGATGGTGAGCTGATACCAGCTCAGATGCTCGGGCCCCAGGTCCAGGGCGGCCTCGAGGTCTTCGAGGGCGGCTTCCGGTGTCTGCCCCGGCAGCCCGTACATCAGATCCAGATTGATGTTGTCGAAACCGCCCCGGCGCGCTTCCTTCACGCTGCGGCGGATTTCCGCGGGCCCGTGAATGCGGCCGAGCCGCTCGAGCTGGCGCGCATCGAATGACTGGGCGCCGAGCGAAAGCCGGTTGATTCCGGCGGCGCGGAAGCCGCTGAGGTCGTGACGCTCGGTGGTCCCCGGGTTCGCTTCCATCGTGATCTCGGCGTCAGGCGCGAGCCGCTGCGAGACGAGCTCGAGCAGGATCGCGAAGGTAGCCGCGCTGAACAGGCTCGGGGTACCGCCACCGAAGAACACGGAAACGATGGGTCGTCCGGGCAGCGCCTCGAGCTGCGCCTGCAGATCGGTGCACAGCGCCGTCCGGTAGCGGACCTCGTCGAGCTCGCCGTTGAGCGGATGCGAGTTGAAATCGCAGTACGGGCACTTCTTCACGCACCAGGGAAAGTGCACGTAGAGCGCCAGCGGAATCGACTCCGGATCGGGGCTCACGCGCCTGCGAGCTGCGTGGCGAGCGCCCGCACGGCGATGCCGCGGTGGCTGACGGCGTTCTTCTCGGCGTTGGAGAGCTCCGCGGCGGTGCGCGTGCCGCCTGCCACCACGAAGTGTGGATCGTAGCCGAAGCCGCCACTGCCGCGCGGCTCTTCCGCAATGCTGCCGTCCCAGCGCCCCGTGCTGATGAGCGGTGCGGGGTCGTCGGCGCTGCGCACGAACACGATGGCGCAGTAGTAGTGGGCGGCCCGGTTGCTGATGCCGGCCAGCGCGCTGATGAGCTTGCGGTTGTTGTCCTGATCCGTGGCACCCACGCCGGCGTAGCGTGCGGAGTAGATACCCGGCGCGCCGCCGAGCGCGTCGACGACAATCCCCGAATCGTCCGCGATGGCCGGAAGGCCGCTGGCGCGGCTGGCATGGCGGGCCTTCTGCAGCGCGTTCTCGACGAAGGTGACGCCGGTTTCCGGTGCGGGCTCGATGCCGAGCGTAGACTGGCTTGTCAACTCCCAGCCGGCAGGTGAGAGCAGCACCTCGAGCTCTTCGAGCTTGCCGCGATTGCTGCTCGCGAGCACCGCTTTCACTGCTCGCTCCGGTACACGCGCTGCTGGAAACGCAGCGTCTGGCTGGTGCCGTCCGGGGGCACGATGTTCACCGCGAAGCGCAGCACCTCCTCGACGGTGTGCCTGATCGTCGCGAGGTAGTACACCGCCTCACCTTCACGAATCTCGGTGAACTCGAGTGGCTGTCGCTGCTCGAGCAGGTTGGTGACATGGCCACTCACGTCTGCCGTCACGGGTTGCTGCTCGAGGCTCAGCACCGAGATATTCAGCAATGCGCGGTCCGCGCCGCGCACGATGTCGTAGCTCGCCGCAATCTCCGGCTTCAGGAACGTGGTGGGGATGAGCACGTAGTGCACCTCCCAGTCGCCCAGCGTCTGCTTCTGCTCGGCGTGCAGAGCAGCTGACCAGAAGAGCATCACGGCGACGATCGCGCGTAGCTGTTTCATGCAGCCTGTTTCCTCAATCGGTAGAAGGCGAACGCCCCGAAGACGTTGGGGAAGCGGTTCATTAGCCTCCGGTTGACGTGAGCGGCGTCGACGACGAAGCGCTGGATGATCACGAGCTTCTTTACCCGGCACAGCTCCTCGAAGTCTCTGAACGTGCACAGATGGATGTTGGGGGTGTCGAACCAGGAGTGGGGCAGGTGTCGCGAGACAGGCATGCGTCCGCGCAGCGCGATGTGCAGGCGGCACCGCCAGTAGGCAAAGTTGGGAAAGGTGACGATGCACTCGTCGCCGATCCTCAGGAGCTCGTCGATCAGCAGGTCCGGCGCTTTCACCGACTGCAGCGTCTCGGTCATCACGACCATATCGAAGCTGGAATCGGAAAAGTTCTCGAGCCCGTCGTCCAGGTTCTGCTCGATCACGTTCACACCCTTGCGGATGCACGTGGTGATGTTGTCCGGATCGATCTCCAGACCGTAGCCGTTGACCTGCTTGTTGGACTGCAGGTGGGCGAGCAGGTCACCGTCGCCGCAGCCGAGGTCGAGCACGCGAGCCCCGGGGTTGATGAGATCGGCAATGATCGTCAGGTCAGGCCGCACGTGTGGCCTCCTGCTGCAGCTTGTCGAGCCGCGCGCCGTCGTCCTGCGGGTCGAGCGGCAGGTGCCCGAGAAAGCCGCCGAGCACGTCGAAGTAGCGCTGTACGGGCAGCAGGAACGAATCGTGGCCGTGCTCGGTCTCGATGATGGCGCTGCACACGTTTTTGCGCGCTTTGATCAGCGCGTCGATGATCTCTTTGGAGCGCATCGTGGAGAAGCGCCAGTCCGTGGTGAAGGAGATCACGCAGAAGCGGCAGGTCGTGCCGCTCACCGCGGCCACCAGATCGTCGTCGAAGTCGCGCGCCGGATCGAAGTAGTCCAGCGCACGGGTCATGAGCAGATAGGTGTTCGCGTCAAAGCGCTGGGAGAACGAGCGGCCCTGGTAGTGCAGGTAACTTTCGACCTGAAACTCCACGTCACGGCCGAGGCTCAGATTGCCGGATTTGAGCTCGCGGCCGAATTTCTGACCCATGCTGTCGTCAGAGAGATAGGTCACGTGCCCGACCATGCGGGCGAGCATGAGCCCGAGGTCCGGGTTGCGCCCTTCCTCGCGGTAGCGGCCGGCACAGAAGTCGGGGTCGGCGGTGACGGCCTGGCGGGCGATTTCGTTGAACGCGATGTTCTGCGCGGTCAGTCGCGCGGCGCTGGCGATGAGCACCGCGGCCCGGAGTCGATCCGGTTGATCGATGGCCCACTGCAGAGCCTGCATCCCGCCGAGGGAGCCGCCCACGACCGCGGCGAACTGCTCGATGCCGAGGTGATCGGCAAGCAGCACCTGGCTTGCCACCCAGTCTTTCACCGTGACCACCGGAAAGTCCGGGCCCCACAGGTCGTCGCCGCCGTCGCGCGGGCTCAACGGTCCCGTGCTGCCGTGGCAGCCGCCGAGATTGTTGAGGCTCACCACGAAAAAACGGTTGGTGTCGATGGGCTTGCCGGGGCCGATGCAGGCGTCCCACCAGCCGGCTCTGCGCTCGTGCTCGGCGTGGTAGCCCGCAGCGTGATGATTGCCGGACAGCGCGTGGCAGACCAGCACGGCGTTGCTCGCCTGGTCGTTGAGGGTACCGTAGGTCTCGTAGACGAGCTCGAAGCCGTCGAGCCGTTCGCCGCACTGCAGGGTGAGCGGCGCAGCGCAGCGGAACACCCGAGGCTCGACGATCCCCACGGAACCGGCGCTGGCTGGGTCGTTGACCATTGACGCGGTGGCGCTCGGTTACGGGGCAGCGGAGTCTAAATCAACCCGGGAAATGCCAGCAAGCTGCTCAGAAGATCGATCTGAGCAGGTTCGGCAGAACGACCTCCTGGAGCAGGCCCAGCAACAGGAAGACGAGGATGGGCGAGAAGTCGAGGCCCCCCATGGCTGGCAGCAGCCGCCGGGCCGGGCCGAGCAGTGGCTCGGTGATCTGACTCAGCAGGTGCAGGGCCGGATGCCCGCTGCCCGGTGCGAGAAAGCTCGCGACGATGACGATCAGAATCGACCACCAGAAAATGCGCACGATGAGCAGCGCGACCTGGTAGAAGCCAACCGCCAGGATCTGTCCAAAGCTCCCGGTGGGTTGCCCCGACAGGCTGCTGATCGCCACCAGCAGCAGCACCTCCATCAGCACCGCGGCGGCGAGCGAGGCCAGGTCGAAGTTGCGGAATCCCGGAATCACCAGCCGCAGCGGCTTGAGCAGCGGATCGGTGATCTTCACGAAGCCCTGCGAGACCGGATTGTAGAAGTCCACTCGGCAGGCCTGCATCAGGAACCGGGCGACAAACAGGAAGCTCAGGATGCTGAAAACGAACTGAACAACGTAAAGCACGGCGTCACTCATGATCGACCGAATTCCTCTGCAAGTTCTCGGGAGCGGCTGGCGGCACCCGCCAGCGCTGCGTGGATCATCTCACGGGCACCGCGCTCATCGAGAATCTCGAGTGCGCGCGCGGTGGTGCCGCCGGGAGAGGTGACGTTCTCGCGCAGCTGCGCTGGCGGCTCGCTGCCCTCGCGTGCCATGCGGGCTGCGCCGTACGCGGTTTCGAGGGTCAGACGGGTGGCGGCCTCACGGTCGAGGCCGAGAGAGGCGCCTGCCTCGATCATGGCTTCCATCAGATAGAAGAAGTAGGCGGGGCCGCTGCCCGAGACGGCCGTGACGGCGTCGAGCTGAGCCTCATCGTCGACCCACAGGGTCTGGCCCGCCGCCCCAAGCACCGTTTCGGCGAGCGCACGCTGCGCCGCGGTGACGTTGGCATTGGCGTGCAGGGCGGTGACGCCGGCGCCGAGCAGCGCGGGGGTATTGGGCATGCAGCGCACGATGGGCTGGGCCGCCGAGGTGGCGGCCGCCAGTCCCGCCAGCGGCACGCCCGCGGCGATGGAAATCACCAGCTGCTGTGAGGCGAGCGAGTCGAGGTCTGCCAGGACGTCGCCCAGCACCTGGGGCTTCACCGCGAGCACCACCGCCGCAGCGCCGCTGACGTCGTTCTCCGCGCGGACCTCTATCCCGAGCGAGGAGAGGCGCTCACGCTGGTGCTCGAGCGGATCGGCGGCGCTGATCGCCGAGGCCGGATGGCCGGCGCCCAGCAGCCCGCTGATCAGCGCGTGGGCCATGTTGCCCGCGCCGATGAAGGTGATCGGTGGTGCGCTCATGGGTGGTAAGAATCCTCTCAGGCGGGTGCCGCGCGGGGTGCGCGGCGCCCGAAAATCGCCGTGCCGACCCGCACGTGGGTGGCTCCGGCGGCCACCGCTGCCTCGAAGTCGCTGCTCATGCCCATGGACAGGCTGTCCCAGTGGGTGCCCGCCCCCGGGGCGAGACGCTCGAACAGCGCGCGCAGCGCGCCGTAGCCGCGTGCGGGCTCTGTGCGCGGGTGCAGGATCGTCATCAGACCCCGCACCCGCAGCTGCGACAGCGCGAGGGTGGCGTCGAGCAGCGCGACCGCGTCGTCTGGCAGCACGCCGCCTTTGGCGGGATCGTCGTCGATGTTGATCTGCAGGCACACGTTCAGCGCTTTCTCCGGCGCGCACTGGTTGTTCAGGCGGCGCGCAATCTTTACCCGATCGATGGTGTGAATCCAGTCGAACGCGTCCGCCAGGGGGCGGGTCTTGTTGCTCTGGATCTGGCCGATGTAGTGCCAGCACGCCCCGAGATCCCCGCAGGCACCGATCTTGGGCAGCGCATCCTGCAGGTAGTTCTCGCCGAAATCGCGCAGCCCCGCGGCATGGGCGGCGCGCACGTCGGCAACCGGCTTGGTCTTCGAGACGCCGATTAGCGTGATGTCAGCCGGGTCGCGACCGCAGCGTCGCGCCGCCTCGACGAGCGTCGCGCGCACGCTGGCGAGGCGATCCGCGATGGCGGAAGTGGTTGCTTCGGAGATCGGTTGCAATGTCAGTGTGCCAACGATGTCTCAGAAATCGCACCCATCCCCGGGGCAGGGCGGGATATCGTGGTGAATCAGGGACTTAGATAATACTATATCGACGGTTCGACGCGGCTGTCGGCTGTTTCGCGCGCCGTAAGTGCCCGGCGCCACACCGTCTGAAGTTCGTCGCAGAAGTTCGTAGCAAAGGACCGCGAATGGATATCACTGAACTGCTTGCATTCAGCGCCAAACAGGGCGCGTCTGACCTGCACCTCTCTGCCGGTCTGCCGCCCATGATCCGCGTCGATGGCGACGTTCGGCGCATCAACCTGCCGCCGCTCGAGCACACCGAGGTGCACTCGCTGATCTACGAGATCATGAACGACAAGCAGCGCAAGGACTACGAGGAATTCCTCGAGACCGACTTCTCCTTCGAGGTGCCGGGCGTCGCCCGCTTCCGTGTGAACGCGTTCAATCAGAACCGCGGCGCGGGCGCGGTGTTCCGGACCATTCCATCGAAAGTGCTCACGATGGAAGATCTGGACATGGGCAGCGTCTTCAAGGATGTTGCCATGATGCCCCGCGGCCTCGTTCTCGTCACCGGCCCCACCGGCTCCGGCAAGAGCACGACCCTCGCCGCGATGATCGACTTCATCAACGACAACCGTTACGACCACATCCTCACCATCGAGGATCCGATCGAGTTCGTGCACGAGAGCAAGAAGTGCCTCGTGAACCAGCGCGAGGTGCACCGCGACACCCATGGTTTCAACGAGGCCCTGCGCTCCGCGCTGCGAGAAGATCCGGACATCATCCTGGTGGGTGAGATGCGCGATCTCGAGACCATCCGACTGGCGCTCACGGCCGCCGAGACCGGCCACCTGGTGTTCGGCACGCTGCACACCACCTCGGCGGCAAAGACCATCGACCGGGTCATCGACGTGTTCCCGGCCGAGGAGAAGGACATGGTCCGCTCCATGCTGTCGGAATCGCTGCAGGCGGTTGTGTCGCAGACGCTGATGAAGCGGGCCAGCGGCGGCCGGGTCGCTGCCCACGAGATCATGATCGGCACCCCGGCAATCCGGAACCTGATCCGCGAGGACAAGGTGGCGCAGATGTACTCGGCCATCCAGACCGGCAGCGCCGTCGGCATGTCGACGCTCGATCAGTGTCTGCAGGAGCTGGTGCAGAAACGCGTGATCACCCGCGAAGTGGCGCGGGAGAAAGCCAAGATCCCCGACAACTTCTAGAGACCCGTTACCGTATGGAATTCGACAAGCTCTTGCGTCTGGTGGTCGAGAAAGGAGCCTCGGACCTGTTCATCACCGCCGGGCGACCGCCGACGCTGAAGATCAACGGCAAGCTCTTCGCCGCGGGCAAGTCGAGCCTCTCGCCCGAGCAGGCGCGCGATGTCGTGCTCGGCGTCATGAACCGCGACCAGCAGGCAGCGTTCCTCAAAGAGCATGAGTGCAACTTCGCGATCAACACGCGAGGGCTCGGGCGCTTCCGGGTGAGCGCGTTTCAGCAGCGCAATCTGGTGGGCATGGTGCTGCGCCGGATCGAGGTGAACATTCCGCTGATCAGCGATCTCGGCCTGCCGGCGATCATCGAAGAGCTGGCGATGACCAAGCGCGGGCTCATCATCTTTGTCGGTGCCACCGGCACCGGTAAGTCGACTTCGCTGGCGGCGATGATCGGCCACCGCAACGAGAACTCTTCCGGACACATCATCAGCATCGAGGATCCGATCGAGTTCATTCATCAGCACAAAGGCTGCATCGTCACGCAGCGCGAGGTGGGGGTGGATACCGAAAGCTTCGAGGTGGCGCTCAAGAACACGCTGCGTCAGGCGCCGGACGTCATCATGATCGGCGAGGTGCGCACGCGGGAGACGATGGAGCATGCCATCGCGTTTGCCGAGACCGGTCACCTGTGCCTGTGCACGCTGCACGCCAACAACGCGAACCAGGCGCTCGATCGTATCATCCACTTTTTCCCGAGCGACCGGCACAGCCAGGTCTGGATGGACCTGTCGCTCAACCTGCGCGCCATGGTTGCCCAGCAGCTGATGCCCACCGTGGACGGACAGGGGCGGCGTGCCGCCATCGAGGTTCTGATCAACTCGCCGCTGATGGCCGATCACATCCGTAAAGGCGACGTGCACCTGCTCAAGGAGCTCATGGCCAAGTCCACCGAGCAGGGCATGCAGACGTTCGACCAGGCGCTGTACAAGCTCTACAAGGAAAACGAGGTCACCTACGAGGCGGCGCTCGCGCACGCAGACTCGCCCAACGATCTGCGTCTGATGATCAAGCTGGGTGGAGACACCGCAGCCGATCCGATGAGCGACGCCGGCAAGCTCTCCCTCGAGGACGACACCGAAAGCGCGCTGAGCTACCGGCGCTGAAGCGCCGTCAGCCTGATCCCGCCAGCCAGGTCTCGGCGATGAGCTTCGCGGCAACGGCGTGATTGTCGTCGGGGTCCAATCCCTTCGCCTCGAAGCTCGTCAGCCGCTCGTCCACCAGCTCCACCGCCAGCGCCGTGTGCTCGCCCAGCCGGGCGGCGAATGCGCGCACCCTTTCCGACATGTCGCTCTCGGTGCCGTCCATGTTGAGCGGCAGGCCGACGATGAGCAGATCGGGCTGCCACTCCACGACAAGAGCTCGCACGTCTTTCCAGTCGGGATGGCCGTCCCGTGCCCGCAGGGTCGCGATGCCGGATGCGCTGCCGGTGATCGTCTGCCCCACCGCAATCCCGATGTGGCGTGTGCCGAAGTCGAAAGCGAGGACTCGGGTGGTCAAGGTGGGATGCGGGCAGTTGCCGTCTGCCGCGACACGCTCAGGCGTGACCGGCACGCCCGGAGATGAGGTTGAAGTCGATCCCCAGCGTGCGTGCAGCGGCGTCGACGCGCTTGTCGTACGGGGTGGTGAAGAGAACCTCCTCGCTCGCGGGACAATTGAGCCACGAGTTGTCTTTCATTTCAGCTTCCAGCTGGCCACCGGCCCAGCCGGTGTAGCCGAGCGCAACGAGGTACTCGCGGGGGCCTTCACCTTCAGCGATGGCCTCCAGCACCTCCCGGGCGGTGGTCAGCATGAGACCGTTGCCGAGATCGAGTGAGGAGCCGAAGTTGCGCTCGCTCGTGTGCAGGATGAAGCCACGGTCGGAGGCTACCGGTCCGCCCTCGAGCACCGGAATCTCGATGGAGGTGCCACCGCAGTTGATGTGGAGCTGATCGAGCAGATCCACCAGCGAGAACTCGGAGGGCCGGTTGACCATGATGCCCATGGCACCCTGGTCGTTGTGCTCACAAACATAGGTGATGGTGTTGCCGAAGTAGGAGCCGGTGAGGCCCGGCATCGCGAGCAGGAACTGATTCTTGAGCGAAGACTCAGCTTCCAAGGCTGGCTCCCGCGCGCGAGAACTTCCAGGTGCGGATGATCTCGAGCTGGTCGTACTTCTTGCGCATCTCCACGGGGAAGTCCTGATAGGGCGCGGCGATCCGCACGATCTTGAGGGCCGCGTTGTCGAGCGCTTTGAAGCCGGACGACTTGAGGATACGCACGTCCGACAGCTGCCCGTCGTAGTTGAGCACTACCAGCATGCGCAGATCCCCGTACACGCCGGTGGCCGGGTAGTTGGCATTGCCGACGCGCTCGACCTTCTGGCGCCACAGGTTCAGGTACGCGGCCTCGTCTGCGGACTTTGTGGACACACTTGTCAGACGTTTCACTCGCGGACTCTTCGCGCGGGCCTGCTCGTCGAGGGCAATCCGCGCCTCGAGGCTCGCGATCTCTCGCGCGAGGGCGTCGATGGCCTCGTTGGTCACGGGCAGCGGCGCATCGAGCGGGTCCACGGGCGTCTCGTCTTCGGTGGTCGCCTGGTCGGTGTCGCTGCTGATGGCGGTGAGCAGCTCACGCTTCTCGTAGCGGGTCTCCGGGACCGGGGTGAGCGGCTCGGCCATGACCTCCTGAACACGACTGTCGTGAAACTCGGTGTCTTTGCTGGTGGTCACTTCCCGCGGGTCGGCCTCGGTGCCGCTGCCGAGCTGATTGCTCTGGGCGATGAAGTCGGCATCTTCCGGGGTGTCGGGATCGCTGTACTGCGCGAGCGTCACCTCGATGGTGGGGCTCACCGGCATGTTGAGCTCGGTGCTGAAACCCACACCCAGGATGATGGCTGCATGCAGGGAGGCCGCGAGAAACAGCGTAAAGCTCAAGCGGTCCCTTGGCTTGATCGCGACGGTGGCCATGGCGGCAGTGTAGACGTTAAACAGCGGGGGTTGAGGTGATCTTGTCGAGCAGTATACCTGCGATATCCAGCGAAAACTGTGCGTCCAGTTCCCGAATGCACGTCGGGCAGGTGACATTCACCTCGGTGAGATAGTCGCCGATCACGTCGATGCCCACGAAGCGCAGCCCGCGCTGCTTGAGCTCCGGTCCCACGCGCTCGGCGATGTGGCGGTCGCGCTCGGTGAGCGGCCGCCCTTCCCCGGTGCCGCCGGCGGCCAGGTTGCCACGGGCTTCACCCGCCATAGGCACCCGGGTGAGCGCGTAGGGGATGGGCTCGCCGTCGATCAGCAGAATGCGCTTGTCACCCTTGACGATATCGGGGAGATACAGCTGCCCCATGATCTGCTGGCGGCCGAAGTCGGTGAGCGTCTCGAGCACCACGCCGAGATT
>CAJICJ010000853.1_pt1 | contig 10714 bp, 9 predicted proteins | sample 9199601 | NCBI WGS metagenome assembly CAJICJ01 (sample SAMEA7708337, study PRJEB35096) | sediment metagenome | biome: marine neritic benthic zone biome [ENVO:01000025]; feature: sediment [ENVO:00002007]; material: shallow marine sediment [ENVO:03000034] sea grass bed [ENVO_01000059] ... | reverse complement strand
TGAACACCGCCTGCGCGGTGTGCTCGTGGAGGTGGGCGAGGCCGCCGCCACGGTAACGCTGGCGGTCCGGCCGTTCCGGCACCGCACCGGCGCGTTTGGCGAGCTCACGTTCAACGTGGACGAAACGACGCTCTACGAGGTGGATGGAGCGCCGCTGGAAGGCACTGCGGGCCTCTCGGCGCTGGCCCAGCTCGGCGCCGATGCGCTGGTGGTCGCCCAGGGCATGATTGTCGCAGGCGAGCTGCTGGCGGATACCGTGCTTGCGGGCAGCAGCGTGCCGTGGTCGGGTCTCAATGTCGTGCGGGGCGTGGTGTCCGCGCGCAGCGGCGAGCTGCTCACGGTGAGAGGCGCGCGTGTCCTGCGCGCGGGTGACGAGTCATTCGTGCGCGAGGTGCACGTGCAACTGGGCGCGGAAACCGCAGTCACGGCACTCGGCGAAGACCCTGCATCGCTCGGCCCCGACAGCATCTCCGTCGGCCAGCGTGTGCTTGCGTTCGGCGAGTACGTGGATGGGGGTGACGTTCCCAGGCTCGATGTGTCACAGGGCCGCGTGCGCATGTTGATCAGTCGCCTCACGGGAGCGGTCGTCACGGCGCAACCGCTCACCGTGGATCTTGCGCTGCTCAACGGACGGCGCCCGGAGATCTACGATTTCAGCGGTACCGGCGCGAGCAGTGCCGACGATGCCGACCCCGACGCATACGATGTGGATACCGGCACGCTGTCGCTTGCGAGCGTGTCTGCCGGAGACCTGATCGTCGTTCGTGGGCTTGTGAACGGATTCGGGGTAGCGCCGCCGGACTTCAACGCCCGCACGGTGATCGATCTCAATACCGACTCGAGGGCAGCCACCGTTGTGGCGCAGTGGCCGGAAGCATCGCGGTCACCCTTCATCGCGCTGGAACCGGCGCGCGTCGACGTGGACCTGGAAGCCGCCCGCGCGATTCTCGCGCTGCGGGGCGTTCCGCTGGCGCTGACCAACCCGATAGAGGAGATTGCGCTGGTCGCGCCGGACAGCGGCCGCGGCGTCTATGCCGTCCGGGTACGCGGTTCCGGCGAGATCCACCTGTATCGTAACTATGCGGATCTCGTCACAGAGCTGATGATGCAGCTCGATTCCGGAAGCGGGCTCAAACGCTTTGCTGCACACGGTCGTTACAATGGTCCCCTGGAATTGACAACCGGGCGAGCAAGCTTTGACTTCGTGGCAGCAGACACGGGCGAGTGACCGCTGCAGCCGTCGGCGGCTGGTCCCTGCGGGGCCGGCTGCCGCCGTGTGCTGACGACGTGTCCCGTGCCGCAGAGCTCAACCGGTTTCTCGCGGACGTCGAGAAACGGGCGTTCTACATGGCGCGCGCGGCTGTCCGGGATCAGGACGACGCGCTCGACATCGTGCAGGATGCGATGCATCGGTTTGCGGCAAGATACGCTCAGAAGCCGGTAGCTGAGTGGCGACCGCTGTTCTTCAGGATCCTGCAGAACAGGATCACCGACGCGCATCGCCGCAGCGCGGTGCGGCGGCGGGTGTTTGCGGTGTTTGGCCTGGGTCGCGAGGATGAAGAGATCCAGGATCCTGCTGAGCTCGCGCCGGCGCCGCGGAGCCTGGAGCCCGGCGTGCGGGCGCAGCTCGATGGTGCCACTGAGGAGCTGCAGGAAGCTGTGGCGCTGCTGCCGCGGCGTCAGCAGCAGGCATTTCTCCTGCGCGCGCTCGAAGGGCTGAGCGTTGCTGAGACGGCCGCGGCAATGGCGTGCTCGCAGGGCAGCGTGAAGACGCACTATTCGAGAGCCGTGCACGCGTTGCGGGCGGCGCTCGAGGAGCATTGGTGATGACAGACGATCGAAAATCCGACGAGCTCCCGGAACATCTGGCGCGATCGCTGCGCGAGCAGGCGCAGGCGCTTCCCGCGGACACCGCGCAGCAACTCGCGCAGGCGCGCCACGCGGCGGTGCGAGCCAGCGAGCGGCTGTCCTGGAGCACGCGTCTGCTCGGGCAGCGCTGGCCGCTCACCGGCGCGGTGGCCGGCGCCGGCGCCGCCGTGGCGCTGGCGGTGGTTCTGCTCGGCGACCCGGATGGAGAGATCCCGGTCATCCCGGTCTCCACGGCGTCGGAGCTTGCCGCTGCGCAGGAGCTCGAAGTGCTCGAGCAGCTGGAGTTTCTGGCCTGGCTCGAGGAGGAGGGTAACGGTGCGGGTTAGCCTGCTCGCGCTGGTGCTGCTCAGCGGCTCACCGCGTGCGGAGGAGGCGCTGCCCACAGGCCTGCTCGAGTTTCTCGGCGCGATGGTCGAAAGCAATGGCGAGCTGGTGGACCCGCTCAATCTGACCATCGACGCCATCGATGGCGGATCCGACGAGGCCCTCGAGGCGGACGAGGATGCCGCTATCGCCCGCCGCGGCAGATCGCAACCTCAGCCTGAGCCCGAAGACCGATGAGCGGCACCAGACGGATCCTGCTGGGTGCTGCGCTGCTGATCTGGGCAGCAACAGGCGCCGCAGCCGAGTGGAGCAACCTCTCGCCGGCCCAGCAGCAGGCGCTCAGGAACTTCGAGCCGCGCTGGCAGGAGCTCTCGGTGCAGCAGCGCGAGCGTCTCGCGCTCGGCAGCGAGCGCTGGCTGTCCATGGACCAGGCCCAGCGTGACAACGTGCTCGAGCGGTTCCAGCGCTGGCAGCGGTTGCCGGAGCCTCAGCGGCAACGGTTGATGCAACGCTTCCAGCAGTTTCGTCAGCTCACCCCCCAGCAGCAGCGGCAGATCCGCAGTCGCCTGAATCGCTACAACCGTTTGTCCCCGGAGCAGAAACAGCGCCTGCGCAACCGGTTCCAGCAGCTCCCGCCGGAGGCTCGTGGCCGGGCGCTGGAGCGTATGCGTGATCGCGCCCGCCTTAACAGATCGACCAACGGTCGTGGCGCTGACTCGGTTCCAAGAGGCAACCGCGCGCGCAACCCCTCTTCGAGCGACCGGAGACCGCAGTCTCGCCAGTAACCGCGCTGCCCATTAAACTGCGCGAGTTCCAAAGGTGCGGAAGACAGCTGTCATGACCATTCGACCGAGACGATCGGTGCTCTACATGCCGGGTGCCAATGCGCGCGCGATGGAGAAGGCGCGCACGCTCGACTGTGACGCCATCATTTTCGATCTCGAAGACGCGGTGTCCACAGGCTCGAAGCCCGACGCCCGCGAGGCGGTCGCCGGAATGATCCGTGAAGGTGGATACGGGTACCGTGAGCTGGTCGTGCGCGTCAACGGCCTCGACACGCCCTGGGGTGAGGGGGACGTTGCCGCGGCTGCCTCCCTGCCGATCGACGCGCTGCTGTTTCCGAAAGTCGAAAGTCGAGAACAGCTCGCCGGTATCGAGGCGGCTGTGCAACGTGCCGGTGCGGACCTGCCCCTGTGGCTGATGATCGAGACGCCGCTCGGCGTGCTCGATCTGGCGGAGGTGGTGCGCGGTTCGGAGCGTGTGGACTGTCTGGTCATGGGCACCAGCGATCTGGTCAAGGAGCTGCGCGCGCGGCATACGGAGTCGCGCTTCAATCTGGCCTATGCGCTGCAGCGCTGCGTGCTGGTGGCGCGCTCGGTGGGCCTCGACATTCTCGACGGCGTGCACCTGGACTTCCGCAATCTGGACAGTCTCCGCCTCGCCTGCGAGCAGGGCCGCGACATGGGTTTCGACGGCAAAACGCTCATTCACCCCACCCAGATCGACATTGCCAACGACTGTTTCGGTTTCACCGCCGAGGCGGTGGCTGACGCTCGTGCCGTGCTCGAGGTCTGGGAGCAGGCGCAGACCCAGGGCAAAGGCGTGGCTGAGCTCGATGGCCGGCTGATCGAGAACCTGCACGCCGCGGAGGCTGCGCGCGTGCTCGCCTACGGCAACGCGCTGGAAGCGCGTAAGGTCAGCAGCTAGAAAAGCGCCGTCCGGTCAGCCGAGCGCCTTGCGGATGGCGGGCATGACCGTCCCGAGATACGCGTCCAGCGCTTCCTCGTGCCAGGGTGCCCGCAGCGCGACGTTCACCTCGTCCGCGCCGGCCTCGACATATTCGAGAACCCGCTCGACAGCCTGATCCGGCGTGCACAGCAGCGCGCCACCCGAGATGCGCTCCGCCATCTCGCCCCAGTCGCGCGCGAGAACGCCACGCTGGTGCTCGAGATCCGCGGCGTCGAGACCCAGGTTGAACATCACGTTGGCCGCTCGCTTGAGGGTCCGCGGATCGCGCTGCTCGTCTTCACACCAGTGATTGAGCACCTCGTTCACGCGCCGGAACTCGTCGGGGTCGAGGTAGGCGGCGTTCCACCCGTCTGCGTGGTCGGCAACGATCTTGAGCGTGCGCTTTTCTCCCACCCCGCCGATCCAGATGGGCAGGCGTTCCTGCACCGGACGGGGCAGGCAGCTCGCATCGTCCACCTGATAGTGCAGCCCCGAGAACGTCGTGCGCTCCTCGGTCAGCATCCGGCGGATGATCTGCGCGGCTTCCTCGAGCATGTCGAGGCGCGTGCCGATGTCGGGGAACGGGTAGCCATACGCGCTCGCCTCCCAGATGTGCCAGCCCGCGCCGATACCGAGCTCGAAGCGCCCGCCCGTGATGTGATCGAGGGTGGTGGCAGCCTTCGCCAGCAACGCCGGGTTGCGGTAGCCCACGTAGAAAACCAGGCAGCCTATCCGGGCGTTACTCGTCTCGGCGGCCAGCGCCCCGAGGGTGGCGAGGGCTTCGAAGTGTGGCTCGGTGCCGCCCTTCGGAGGCGCCTCGTAGAAGTGGTCCCAGGCGGAGATCCAGTCCACGCCGCTGGCGTCGAGCTTGCGCCAGAGCTGACGCATCTCGTCCATGCTCATGTTCTGCTGGCCGACGTGCACGCCGAGGGAAATTGCCATCTAACTGTTCTTCCACTTAACAAAGCACCAATCGGCGGTCAGCATACATGACGTCCGAATAGCGCGAAACGCAACCCCGCCGCAGGGAAGGAGACCAGCATGCCGTACATCACCGTCAACGGAATCGATGTTTACCACGAGGTTGGCGGCTCGGGCCCCAGGTGCCTGTTCATCAGCGGCACCGGGGGTGACCTGCGCAACCGGCCCAACGTCTTCGATGGGCCGCTCACGGATCACTTCGAGGTCCTTGCCTACGACCAGCGTGGTCTCGGGCGCAGCGGCAAGCCGAGCACGGACTACACGATGGCCGACTACGCGGACGACGCGGCCGGTCTGCTGGCGAGCCTCGACTGGCCGTCAGTGCCTGTCATCGGGGTGTCCTTTGGCGGCATGGTGGCCCAGGAGCTGGCGCTGCGGCATCCCGCACGGGTACGCGCGCTGGTGCTGGCCTGCACGAGCGCGGGCGGGGCGGGTGGCGCGTCCTACCCGCTGCACGAGCTCGAGCATCTGCCGGAGGCAGACCGGGTGGCCACCCATCTGGCGCTGGCGGACGTGCGGCGCGATGCAGCCTGGCGGGCGGCGCACCCGGAGCGATGGGCGAGGCTCCTCGAGCTGTCGGCGGCCGGGCGGCGCGCGGACCGCGATCCGGACGGCGCGGCGCGCCAGCTCGCGGCACGCGCCACCCATGACACGTTCGACCGTCTCGAGGCGCTGTCGCTGCCGGTGCTCGTCGCCGGTGGGGAGTTCGATGGCGTGGCCCCACCGGAGAATCAGCGCGCGCTGGCTGCCCGAATCCGCGGTGCGCAGCTGCGGCTTTTTGCCGGAGGCCACCTCTTCCTGGTTCAGGACAAATCCGCATATCCTTTTATTATTCAATGGGTTAGTGAGCAGCTGAAGGCTGCTTGACGACGTTCTGGTGACATTCTGTCGGGCAGCCGGGGCCGACTGTCGGACATTTCCTGGCGCGTTTTGGGATCTTTGCTATAACTGAGGGTGCAAGGGCCGTGGCATTGTCCATGGCCAGCAGAGCCGGCACCGTCCGGTTCGACGCTTTGAAGCGCCCCGGCGGCAGATCCCCCCTCCCCAATCCCCTTTGCCGCCGGGGCTCTTTCTCCCCTGAGAGAAACAGCAGGACCTCCCTCCGAGACGGTCTCCGGGCAGCCGGGTATCCCTCAGTCGAGGCGGTCCACGATGAACGTTCCCCGTCGGATCAGCCAGCGCAGGACCGTGAAGCGTGCAACGTGGAGGAGCGCTACGAGCGCAAACGCCGCCATCACGCTGCCGAGATGCTCGATGCCCACGAGCAGCAGATAGAGCACCGTGACGAGGCCGCGCACGCTGGCCCGCTGCAGCGCGCGGGCGGTGTCGTCGAGATCGACGAACGCAAACAGCCCCGCGCTCACGTACACGGCGAGCGGCAGCGCCAGCAGGAACACCACCACGCTCATGCTTCTTCCGCCAGTATGGCCACCCAGCCCTCCGAGGCGTTGACGCGCAGCCGCGTGCCGGTGTGGATCCGCTCCGTGCAGTCGGCGACATCGACCAGGCAGGGTATCTGGTACTCACGGGCTACCGTTCCTGCATGGGACAGATAGCTGCCGACCTCCACGATCACCGCTGCCGCGCTTGGGAACAGAGGTGTCCACGCGGGATCCGTATAGGGGGCAACGAGAATTTCACCGGGTGCCAGACGGACACCGAGCGTAGGATCCAGAATGACCCGCGCGCGTCCTTCGGCAACACCCGGGGACGCGCAGTCGCCGTGGCAGATGCCTTCTGCGCTCTCCTGTCGAGGTGCGTGCGCGCCCATGTTGAAGCTCTCGGGTGGGGACACTTCCATCTCCTGCTGGTAACGACGGCGGCGCTGCTTGATCGCAGGCTCGACGTCGCGCCAGGTGCGCAGCCCCTCCCGGAGCTCGAGCAGCTCGCGCCACTCGAGGAAAAACACGTCGTCCGGGCAGCGCAGCCGTCGCTCGTCGATGAGCGCCTGCTCCCACTCGATCAGCTTGGCGCGTACGGTCGCGAACGCCATCGTGTGGTAGTAGCGGGTGTTCTCCCGCAGCGTCACGTAGTAGCGGATGCGGGCCACGAGCGAGTCGACGAGACGCCGCTGCCAGCGACTTCCGAGTGACTGATGCAGCTCGTCCTCGTACGCCAGACGCAGACCGTGGGGGTCGACGTGCCGATTCCCGGTTGGCGGCGCGTCGAGGTAGTTCATCACCATCTGCAGCACCGCGGTGCTGTCCTCGCGCCAGCGAGGCGTCATCAGCTCGACCTCGCCGATCGCGCGGTGCCCGTAGCGCCGCAGAAACGCCTGCAGGGCAAGAGAAAAAGAATCCTGGGGCTCTAGGTGCGCCACGCCCGTGCTCGCATCGGGTGACTCGTCACGCGAGGTGTCCCGACGCAGCGCGGCGGCGACCGCCGGATCCTCCCTGGCCACCTCGGCCAGCGCCCGCACGTCGTCGACCATCTGTCGCGAGAGCATCTGCGAGCCGCCATTCAGCAGCACGGAGAGCTTGTCCTGATCGAAGGCGGGCGCAAGGCGTCGCAGCAACGCGCTCAGCAGCTCCATCCCGATGAAATAGCGGCCAGCGGAGACATTGAGCTGAAACGGAAGCTGCGTTACCGGTACCAGCGGATCGCGGCCGAGGAAGAGCTCGTCGAGCGTATCGAGCGGCGACATCGACGGGTCCTCCAGCACACGTGCGCAACGTCCGGCAAACGCTTCGAGCCGAGCGAGTGGCGCGTTGGCGCTGCGGTGCCAGAAGATGCCGCTCGTGAGATAGCCGAGCGTCAGCCAGCCGAACGCCGCAGGCAGGCGGCGCCAGCTCAGGACCGGAGGTGGCGTCAGCGGACGCAGCAGCAACAGGGTCCGCAGGTCGTCGTCCGGGAGCTCGAATGGGAGCAGGCGCGCCAGGGCGTCGGCATCCACGTAGAAGCGTCCGCGGATGAACTGACCGAACGGGGGCAGCACCCGGCGGAAGAGATCCACCGTCATGGGCGTCAGCGGCCCGGAGAGGTTCTCGGCGATCGGCTTGAACAGCACGCGCCGACCCTGAACCTGGGCGGGCATCGGCATGCTGCCGGTTATGGGTCGGCTCTGCAGCACCCAGAGCGTGTTCGACGTGTACGCCCACTCGAGATCCTGGGGCGCACCAAACAGCGCCTCCGCTTTGCGCGTTGCCGCGGCAATGGCGGCAGCGGCATCAGCGTCGAGCACGGGGCTCGCGCGCTGGTGTGCCGGCACGGCTTCCAGACGCGTGCCTGTCGGATCGTCGAGCTGCTCCGCCACCTTGAGCCGCTTGCGACCGATGCGTTGCTCGACGATACGGTCCTGCGCGTCGAGCCGGTAGCGGTCCGGGGACACGCGGCCGTCCACCAGCGCGGCGCCCAGCCCCCAGGTGGCTTCGATCAGCAGGCGCGGCTCCGCGTTCCTGGTGGGATCACGGCTGAAACACACGCCCGCGCGCTCGGCCTGCACCATGTCCTGCACGATCACCGCCATGCCGAAGCCGGCGTCCGTGCCGAGGGTTGCCCGGTAGCTCTGCGCAGGCTGTGACCACAGCGACAGCCAGCAGTCGATCACGCGTGCAGCCAGCGTCTGCGGCGTGACGTAGTAGTAGGTGGCGTGCTGCCCGGCGAAGCTCACGGTGGCGCCGTCCTCACCGAGCGCGGAGCTGCGCACCGCCAGGTAGCCTCCGTCACGGGAGCTCAGATCGTGGGACGCCGCCTTGAGCGCAGCCTCGAGCAGCGCATCGACAGCGGGGCGTTCGGGTGGGATTGCGCGATCAGCCCCGCCGAGGTGGGATTCGAAGGCATCGAGGGTGACCACCCAGGCGGCAGGCACGGCAAATCCGGCCTGCACGAGCGCATGCAGCTGCGCCGCTTTGCCGCCTACGTTGGCTGGATCAGCGCAGGTCGAGTCGCTTAGGGGAACCACCCACGCGGCGGGAGCTTGCATGGGCGGTCATGGTACGAAGAATCCACCGCAACACAACAAGCGCAGCGCAGTTCGTGCCGATCAGGCGCGCGCCGGCGCCTCGGTCCTCGCGATCCGGGCGCGCAGCCGCTCCACCCAGCCACGGAGCTGGTGGGGAACGGCGAGCATGGCGGGCGTTGCCACCAGCGTGAGCAGCGTGGCGAAGGTCAGGCCCGAAACGATGGCCTGGGACAACGGCACCCAGAAGGAGGACAGCTGCCCGCCGTAGACGATGGTGCGGTTGATGAGGTCGATGGACAGGTTGCTGGCGAGCGGCAGCAGCCCGAAGATCGTGGTCACGGTGGTCAGCATCACCGGTCGCAGCCGCTGCGCGCCTGTGCGGACGATCACCGCAACGTGGTCGAGCTCGGGATGTTCCCGGCGAATGTGGTTGTAGGTGTCGATGAGAACGATGTTGTTGTTCACCACGATACCCGCCAGCGCCACCACGCCGACCCCGCTGAGAATGGCGCTGAACGGCGCGTCGAGCACCAGCAGCCCGAGCAGCACGCCCGCCGTGGACATGATCACCGCCACGAGTATGAGCACGCTCTGGTAGATGCTGTTGAACTGGGTGACGAGCAGCACGAACATCAGCAGCAGCGACAGCATGAAGGCCGCCTGCACGAACGCCATGGACTCCGCCTGCTCTTCGTTGGCGCCGCGAAACTCCACGTTCACCCGCGCATCGATGTCCTGCGTGGCAAGCCAGGTCTGCAGCTCCTTGACGATTGTGTCCGCGAGCACCCCTTCGGCCACGTTCGCGCGGATGAACTCCACGCCGATGCCGTCGATGCGCTGAATGGTGTCCACGTTGGGCGCCGGGTCGCGGCGCACGAAGTTCGAGATCGGCACCAGGCCGTTGCGGGTGGTGATCTTGAGGTCGTCCAGCGAGCTGATGCCGCGATCCTTGGTGGGGTAGCGCACCCGGATATCCACGGCGTCGTCCGCTTTGTCCGGCCGGTACTCGCCCACCTTCACGCCGTTGGTCACGAGTTGGACAGCGATGCCCACCTGGGAGACGTCAGCCCCGTAGAGTGCCGCCTGGGCCCGATCGACGCTCAGCTTCCACTCGATGCCCGGCAGCGATCGCGTATCGTCCACGTCGATCAGCTCGGGGATCGTGTCGACGTGCTCGCGCACCCGCGTAACGGCGGGCTCGAGGAGATCACGGTTGTACGAGGAGAACTGGATCTGCACCGGCTTGCCCACAGGCGGACCGTTCTCCATCTTCTGCACTTCGACCGTGATGCCGGCCAGCGGAGCAGTGCGGCTGCGGATCTCCTCGAAGATCTCCACGCCTTTGCGTTCCCGCTCGTTCTCGTCGTGCAGCTCGATGAACATGCCGCCGATCTTGTCGAAGCCGTCCCGCGAGTTGCTGCCGGAGAGTGTCGTGTAGGCGTTGATGCCCTGGATGCCCGATACCTCGAGCACCTCCTCCTCGACCTCGAGCACCAGATCGTTGATCTCCTGGGCTGAGAGATTGCCGCGGGCGCGGATCGATATCTGCGCGAACTTGGGATCGGCGTCGTTGAAGAAGATCATGCCCTGGCCGTAGCGGCCGTAGGACCAGAAGATGGTCATGAGCACGGCCAGCACGATGCCGATGGTGGCTACGGCATGGCGGCTCGCCACGGCCAGCAGCTTCGCGTACCAGCCGGTGATGCTCTTCAGGGTCGTCGGGTCACCTTCCTCGAGCTGCTTGAGGGTGTCCACGGCCGCCTGGTCGCGGCTGCCGGCCCTGCCGAAGATGCTGCCGAGAACGGGACCGAAGATCAGCGCGTAGACGAGGGAGCCGCTCAGCACCGTGAACACCGTCACCGGCAGATAGCGCATGAACTTCCCGGAGATTCCGGGCCAGAACATGAGCGG
>CAJICJ010000374.1_pt1 | contig 10815 bp, 6 predicted proteins | sample 9199601 | NCBI WGS metagenome assembly CAJICJ01 (sample SAMEA7708337, study PRJEB35096) | sediment metagenome | biome: marine neritic benthic zone biome [ENVO:01000025]; feature: sediment [ENVO:00002007]; material: shallow marine sediment [ENVO:03000034] sea grass bed [ENVO_01000059] ... | reverse complement strand
ATCTGGGCGTGGTGCGCTACGCGAGCTACCCCCTGGACCGCGCTACGCGGCAGTTCTCGGACGCAGAGGAAGTTGATCGATATCTCCGGCTGCGCCAGCTCAGCCAGCTCTCACACCGTCTGGACGAGCATCCGTCCCTGGCCGCCTGGCTGTCCGATACGCTCTGGATGCCGTCGCGCAGCCGCCAGGAGCAGCGTCAGCTCGACCGCATGCTCAATCGGCTGGGACGCTGGTTCGAGCGAAGGGTGGCCCTCGATGCCGCACTTGCCTGCTACGCGCGCAGCCGTGCGCACCCCGCCCGCGAACGGCGGGTGCGGATCCTGCATCGGCTGGGCGATCGTGAGGGGGAGTGCAGTTTGCTCTCACGTATCCGCGCACAACCGGACAGCGCCGAAGAGGAGGATTTCGCTCAGCGCTTCGGGCGTCGTCGTCGCTCGCGGTTTGCCTGCACCACGGTCCCGCTCAGCGACGCGAATGCGCGCCTGCGCATCGAGGCCTACGCTGCCGAGTGTCTGTCCGCTGCCGGCGGCGCCGCCTGGCACATGGAGAATCAGCTGCCCCGCGGTCTGACGGGGCTGGCGTACTGGGACGTGGTGTTCGCGCCGGTGCGTGGAGCGTTCGTGAACCCGTACCAGACGGGACCCGTCGACCTGCAGTGGCCCGACTTCGCTCGAAGTCGCCGGGTGGTGCTCGACACCGTGCGGGCCAGGCTCTCGACGCCCGCCGGCTTCAAAGCGGTGGTGCTCGACAGCTTCGAACGCCATCGCGGCGTGGCCAATCCCTTCGTGAGCTGGCGTCACTGGACACTTGAGCGGCTCGAGCTCGTTCTCGAGGAGCTGCCGCATGCGGCGCTCCTCGGACTGACCGGACACGTGATCGAGCAGCCCTACCGCGCTCGCACCGGCTTCCCGGACCTGGTCGTGCTGTACGGACGCGGGGCTTACGAGTTCGTGGAGGTGAAAGGCCCGGGAGATCAGCTGCAGCCGGCGCAGCGCGTGTGGCTGCAGACGCTCGAAGCGCTGGGCTGTCCGGCCCGGGTGTTGAGGTTCAAGGCGTGAAAGCGGCCGTCTCGGTGCTCGAGCTCGCTGAGTTCGTGCACCGCCGTGGCGACCTGCATCCGCCGCTCGATGGCCGCACGCGGCCGGAGGAGGGCATTGCCGCGCAGCGTCGCCTGCAGGCCGGGCGCGGCGGTGGCTACGTTCGCGAACAGCGCCTCGATGCGGAGATCGTGGCGGGCGGTATCGAATTCACCGTCACCGGACGTGTGGACGGCTTCGTCGAGGAGAGCCGCCTGGTCGAGGAGATCAAGACCACTCGCACTGAGCCACACGTTGCGCAGCAGCACCTCGGCAGCGTGCACTGGGCACAGCTGCGCCTGTACGGTGCGCTGCTCGCGCGCGAGCGTGATCAGGAGGACACCTGGAACCTGCATCTCGTCTACTGCCATCCTGACACGCTCGCCGGCGTGACATTCGATGAAACGCACAGCGCAGCACAGCTGGAAGCGTTCCTGCTCGAGACGCTCGAGGTGTTTGCGAGCTGGCTGCACGGGCAGCGTGCCTACGTCGAGCTGCGTGACAGGCGCGTCGACGCAATGCCGTTTCCCTACGGCGGTTACCGGCCGCACCAGCAGGCGCTGGCCCGCCGCGTGTTCCAGGCTTTCCGTAACGAGGAGCGTCTGCTGCTCGAGGCGCCAACGGGCAGCGGCAAGACGATGGGCGTGCTGTATCCGGCGGTCAAGGCGCTGGCCGCCGGACATGCCCGCCAGCTCTTCTTCATGACAAGTCGGGGTACCGGCGCGCGGGCCGCCCTCGATGCCTGCAGCGATCTCGGTGGCAGCGAGCCGCTGCGCTGCGTCGAGCTGGTCGCGCGGGAGAAGGCCTGCGCGGTGCCCGGCACGCCGTGCAACGCTGATCGATGTGACTATGCCCGCGGCTACTACGACCGCGTTCGCTCCGCGTTGCCGGAGCTGCTCGCCGCGCGCTGGATGGATCGCGACGCCGTGCGTGAAGTTGCCGAGCGACACCGGCTGTGTCCCTTCGAGCTGTCGCTCGATGCGGCCTCCTGGGCGGACGTGGTCATCGGCGACTACAACTACATCCTGGATCCGGTGGTACGGCTGCAGCGGTTCACCGAGGACCCGGGGCTCGGGCTCCTGATCGACGAGAGCCATCAGCTGGCCGAGCGTACCCGCAGCATGTTGTCCCTCGAGCTCGACCGTCACACCGTCCGCGCGGCGCTCGGTGAGCCCATGCCCGACAAGCTCCGCGGCCGGATCCGAGGTATCGACAACGCGTTGCTCGCGCTGCGACGTTCGGCGTCTGCCGGGGAGATGTCGAGCATCGAGGCACCTCAGTCGCTGCTGCGCGCCATCAGCCGGGTCTGGGAGGTGCTCGCAGAGGAAGCACCTGACCTGGAACCGTTGCCGGCAACACTCGCGCTCGTCTTCGAGCTCAGCCGCTGGATACGTTCGGAGAGCTGGCGCACCGCAGCTGCGTTCGAGTACTTTCTCGACGTGAGCCCCGCCGCTCGCGGCACGCGCAGGCAGACCTTCAAACCGGTCACCGTGCGCCTCGAATGTCTCGACCCGAGCGAGTACATCGCACGGGTGCTGGCAGGATACGGGCCGCACGTGCGCTTCTCGGGAACGCTCACGCCGCTGGCGCTGCAGCAGCGCCTGCACGGATTCGTCACGGCACCGGCGGAGCGCCTTGCCAATGCGTTTACGCCCGAGCAGCTCGCGGTGCTCGTCGTGGACGACCTCTCCGTGCTGTATCGCGACCGTGCGGCCACCCTGACGCGCCTCGTGGAGCTGACCATGGAAGTCGTCCAGGCAAAGTCGGGTCGCTATCTCGTGGCCCTGCCGTCGTTCGAGTATCTCGATGACTTCGTCGCGCGGCTCAGGGAGCGCCACCCCGGGCTCACACCGCTCGTGCAGCGGCGCGGGATGGAGGATGCCGAGCGCAGCGATTTCCTCGAGGACCTCGGATCCGCGCAGAACGGGCTCGGGGTCGTGGTGCTCGGTGGCATTTTCGGCGAATCCATCGATCTCGGCACCGCAGCGCTTGCCGGTGTGGTCTGCGTCGGCGTTGGCCTGCCGCCGGCCGAACCGGTGCGAGAGGCGATGGCTACACACTTCGAGCGGGATGCGGACGCGGAGCTGGGGCAGACGGTGGCTTACCGGCAGCCCGCCATGAGCAAGGTGCTGCAGATGGCCGGGCGCCTGCTGCGCGGACCCGGTGATCGTGGTGTGATCTGCCTGATCGACGGCCGCTTTCGTGATCCCCGCTTTCAGCAGTTCTTCCCCGCCCACTGGCAGGCGTGCTTCTGTCGAGCCGCAGCTGTCCCCAGCCATCTGGAAAACTTCTGGCGCGATGGGGAAGCGTTCCCTAGACTCGCGGCTTCCGCAGCAGCACCCACAACCAGCCATGGCCCGTCAACCCCCTGATCCCCTGGACATCGCGAGCGAAGAGTACGATGCCAGCCACCTCGTGCGGCAGGTGCGTCGCACCAAGATCATCTGCACGATCGGCCCGGCCACCGCCAGCTTCCCGCAGCTCGAGGCGCTTGCGCTGGCGGGCATGAACGTGGCCAGGATCAACATGTCGCATGCAGACCACGAGTCTGCCCTCGAGGCGATCAACTGGATCAAGACCCTGAACCGCAAGCTGGTGTATCCGGTGGCGGTGCTGCTCGACACGCAGGGACCCGAGATCCGCACGGGTGAGATACACGAGCCCATGGACCTGCAGCCCGGTCAGGTCGTCACCGTCTCCGTGCGTCCGGGGGACGTCGAGAATCGCTCCATCCACGTGGACTACCGGGAGATCGTCGACGTGCTCGAGGTGGGCAACCGGATGACGGTGGACAACGGTCTCATCAACTTCGAGGTCCTCGAGAAGAACGGCGAGCAGCTCGTGTGCAAGGTCATCGACGGCGGCACGCTGGGGAGCAAGCGGCATGTGAACCTGCCGGGCGTGCGGATCAACCTGCCGGCGATCACCTCCAATGATCGACGGGACATCCAGTTCGGCATCGATCAGGACGTGGATTTCATTGCGCTGTCCTTCGTGCGTTCCGACGAGGACGTTACGGAGCTGCGGGAGTTCCTCGGTGCCAAAGCCAAGAACGTGAAGGTCATCGCGAAGATCGAGGATCAGGAGGGTGTGCGCAACATCAATGCCATCCTCAATGCGGCGGACGGGGTCATGGTGGCGCGTGGAGATCTCGGGATCGAGACGGATATCGCCAACCTGCCGAACGTGCAGCGCCGCATCGTGCACGCCTCAGCCGTTGGTGGTCGGCGCTGCATCGTGGCGACCCATCTGCTCGAGTCCATGATCGACAATCCGATCCCCACCCGGGCGGAGGTGACCGACGTCGCCAACGCCATCTACGAAGGCGTCGACGCGATCATGCTGTCCGGGGAAACCAGCATCGGTCAGTATCCGGTGCGCTGCGTCGAGCAGCTCGATGCCATCGCCCGGCAGATCGAGAGCTGGCCGGGCCTGGGCTACGAGCGGGGCCTCGTGGCCAATTCCGACAAGCAGCACATCGCAACCAATGCGGTTGCGCTTGCGGAGGACATCCGGGCAGCGGGAATCGTCGTGATCACCCGTCGCGGCGTCACGGCGGATCTGGTGACGAACGCGCGTCCCGAGACGGTGCCGATCTTTGCGTTCACCAACCACTCACAGACGCGGCGCCGGCTGGTGCTCAACCGCTCTGTGTTCAGCCATCGGATCGAATTCTCGAGCCAGCCCGAGAAAACCCTGCAGCGTGCGCTCACGATCCTGCGCGAGCGGGAGGGCTTCGGCGAGGGTGACAAGGTGGTCGTGATCTCCGACGTGCTGGCCGAGTTCAACTCGGACGCCATCCAGCTGCGCCAGCTCTAGCCTGCCGCAGCTCAGGCGGCAGTGGCCAGCATGCGGGCGGCCACGACGATCAGAAGCACGCCAAACGCCCGCCGTAGCGGCAACGGCGGCAGCCGGTGAGCCGCCTTCACACCGATCGGAGCGGCCAGCACTGTGGTGGCGACGATGACCGCAAACGCGGGCAGGTAGACATAGCCGAGCATCGAATCCGCGCCCGCGAAGCGGCCCGTCAGCAGCGGCGCCACCTCGCGGGCGGTACCGGCCAGCACGTAGCCGGCAGCGCCGAACAGGGCAATCGGCACGCCGAGCGCGCTGGAGGTGGCGGTGGCCCGGTGCACGGGCGTGTTGAAGTAGATCAGCGTGGGGACGATCACGTTGCCCCCCGCAATCCCGGCAATCCCCGAGACGACGCCGCCAGCGGTGCCCAGAGTGGCCGAGACGCCGAGCCCCGGGCTCGTCTGGTGAGGCGAGGGCTTCCAGCTCGTCAGCATCACGAAAGCCACAAACAGCAGGAAACCACCGAGCAACGCCCTGAACACGGTGGCCGGCAGGAGGTGGGCGTAGGTACCGGCCACGAAGCTGCCGGAAACGAGGAATACCACCCAGCGGCGCACGAGGAGCCAGTCCACCATCCGTGCCCGGGTCTGCGTGATGGCGGCCGACAGCGACGTGAAAACGATGCAGCTGAGCGAGGTCGCCACGGCGACCACCGTTGCCACTTTCGCATCGAACAATCCCGTCAGATCGAACAGCACGATCAGGGCCGGGACGATCACGACACCCCCACCGATGCCCAGCAGGCCGCCCAGGAAGCCGCTCACAGCCCCGATAGTGAGGCAGGAACCGAAGAACAAAAGATGATTCAATTGGCTATTGGGTTTACGAAGGCAAGCCGAGTCTATGGTTCCTGGCCGCCAATCGCCAAACGAATGCCCTGCCGACATCCAGCCTGACTCACCCGCCGCGCTCCGTCGCGCGGGTGCCCGGCCGTGGACGCTTGCCATGATGGCGTTGTCGCTGGTCGTCTCGGCTTCGATTGCCGCCGAGCCCCGGCGGATCGAGCTGCCCAATGGTGACGTCTACGTCGGCGAGGTGGTGGACGATCTGCGCACGGGACAGGGCACCTACACCTGGGCTGACGGCCATCGCTACGAGGGTAATTTCCTCGACAACCGCATGCACGGTGAGGGGGTCTACTTCTGGCCTGACGGCCGCACCTACACCGGCGAGTTCGTGGCGGACCGCCGCGAGGGCCGCGGAACGCTGCGCTGGCTCAATGGCGATGTCTACGAGGGTGAATTTCTCGACAACCAGATGCACGGCAGCGGCGTGTTCGTATGGGGCAACGAGGACCGCTACGAAGGCACCTTCACCGAAGGCCGGCGCACGGGGGCGGGCACGTTCACCTGGCAATCCGGAGAGGACTATCGTGGCGCCTTCGTGGACGGAGTGCTCGAGGGGGAAGGTGTGTTCCGCTGGCCGGATGGCCGGGTCTTTCAGGGGCGTTTCGCAGCAGGGCTGAAAACCGGGCCCGGGCTGTTCGAGTGGCCCAACGGCAACCGCTACGAAGGCAACTTCGCCGAGGACGTGCGCGAAGGGCTGGGCGTGTTCTACTGGCGTGATGGAACGATCTATCGCGGGCAGTTCGGCGCTGACAAGATGCACGGCTTCGGCGTGAAGCTGCAGCCGGAAGGTGAGCCGGAGCTGCAGCAATGGGCGTCCGGCGAGTTGCAGTTCAGCAAGCCGCTGCTGGCCGAGGAGCACTGCGCGCTCGTGATCGAGGAACGGGACTGGATGTTCGCGAGTGAAGAGTGCATCAACGGTCTCGCTCACGGACGCGGTCTGGCGGCGCGTCTGGATGGCCAGGAAATTGTGGTCGACGGCCACTTCGTGCTGGGTCATCTCATCGATGGGGAGGTCCAGCGGCTGACCGTCGACGGAGGGCAGTAGTGTCCACGCCGCTGCCTGAATCACCGCTCATCGACATCCCCGGTTTCCAGGTTCAGAAGGAGATCGGCCGGGGCGGGATGGCGCGCGTCTATCTGGCGGTGCAGAAGAAGTTCGGGCGTCTCGTGGCGCTCAAGGTGGTGAGCGCCTCAATCACCCGCGATACGCGCTTCAAAGAGCGTTTTGTCCGTGAATCGCGCATCAATGCCCGCCTCAACCATCCGCACATCGTGCAGGTCTACGACGTCGGCAGCCACGGCCAGTGGCTCTATCTGGTGCTCGAGTACATCCGCGGTGGAGACCTCAACCAGCGGCTGGAGCGGGGCATGCACATGCTCGATCTCGTGCGGGTTGCGCAGGACATGTGCAAGGCGCTCGACTACGCCCACGCGAAAGGCTTCGTGCACCGGGATATCAAGCCTGAGAACATCCTGTTTCGCGAGGACGGCAGCGCCGTGCTCACCGACTTCGGCATTGCGCGAATCGCCGACAGCAGCCCATCGATCACCCGCGTCGGCACGGTGGTGGGTACGCCCCAGTACATGTCACCCGAGCAGGCATCGGGCAAAGAACTCGATGGCCGCTCGGATCTCTACAGCCTCGGCGTCGTGTTCTACCGGATGCTGACCGGCGACGTGCCATATCGGGCGGACTCCGCCGTCTCCATCGGCATCAAGCACCTGCAGGAGCCGATTCCGCGACTGCCGAACTACCTGTCGGCATTCCAGAGCGTCATCGACAAGTGCCTCGCCAAGCGCCCCGAGCAGCGTTTCCAGAGCGGCGCCGAGCTTGCAGACGCGCTCGATCAGGTGCGCGCGAACACCCAGCTGCCGAACGCGACGGTCAAGTCGGATGCGGTCACCACCCAGGAAATCGCGGCCATCGGCGCCACGCTGCTCACCACCCCCCGGGACTCGATGCGGGCGGAGCGCCGCACCCAGCGGGAACGCCGGCGGCGTGCGCTGCGCTTCGGCTACCTGCTGCTGGGGCTGGCCGTCACCATCACGGGGGTCGGCTACCTTGCCGTCGAGCAGCCGCCGTGGGCCATGCGAATTCTGGCGGTGGCGGGACTGATCGAGGATCCGATGATCCAGAACGCCTGGACGGATGCGCGCTCCCTGCACCAGGACCCGAATCAGGGGCTCGTGGCGATCGCCGCGGGCTACCGGCGGGTGCTCGATCTGGAGCCCGGCCATCCGGGGGCGACCGCGGCGCTGGCGGGACTCGCTGCCCAGTGGCGCGAGACGATCAACGTGGCGCTGTCCCAGGGAGATCTGGATCAGGCCGAGACCAAGATCGAGGAGTCGGCCATTGCGTTCCCCAACGATCCGGGCCTCGACAACCTGCGCACCGCCCTCACGGATCGACGCAATGCGGAAACGTTGCTGGCGAGCACCCAGGCGCTGCTGCGCAGTCACGGCATGTCGGACATCCCGTCGGCCACCGCCGCGATTCAGACTTATCAGGAGGTGTTGCGCCTGGCACCCGATCACACCGTTGCAAAAACGGAGCTCGATACGCTGGCCACCCACTACGCAGGGCTCGCCACGGAGGCGGCTGACGCCGGTGCGATCGACAACGCCATCAACTTCCTGGACCGGGCCAGCGCTGCCAACGCGGAGCTGCCGCTGCTCGATGACGTCCGTGACCGCATCCGTCAGGCGACGACTCTGCAGGCGGCCATCGCCGAGATGCTCAGCGAAGCGGGTGCGCTGCGGGCTGACGGCGCGCTGATCAATCCCCCGGGCGGCAACGCTGCGGAGCTCTACCACCGGGTGCTTGCCGCTGATCCCGACAACGCGATTGCCATGCAGGGACTCGGCGAGCTCGAGTCGCAGCTCCTGACCACAACCTCGCAGATGATCCTGCTGGGGCAGATCGACGAGGTACGCGACCTTGTCGACCGCTCCGCCGCGGTGGGGCTCGGGGTTGCAGCCGTGGGCGAGATGAAAAACCGTCTGCAGGCGGAAGTCACGCGCCTGGAAACCGTTCAGCAGCTGCTTGCTGATGCACGGTCGCTGCTGGCACTCGGCTACGTCACCGCCCCGGCCGAAGGCAATGCCGTGGCGCTGCTGCGGGACGTGGAGCGCCTCGATCCGGGCAACCTCGAAGGGCGTACGCTGCTGCAGACGGCGGCGGAGCGGCTCGCGACCGTTGCCGAGGAGGCCTGGCTGGTCGGCCTGGCGGAAGACGCCAAGCAGTACCTCGAGCTGGCTCTCACGGTGACACCGGACGAGCGGCGCTGGCGGGAGCTGCGAGCTTCCTGGGAAGAGCATGCACCGAGTTCCTGACTTCAACTACTTCCTCAAGCTCGAAGACGACGTTTATCCGCTGACGGCGAGCCTCACGGTAGGCCGCCATCTCGACAACGACGTGATGGTGGCCGGAGAGGACGTGCTCGATTTCCACCTGCGCGTCGAGCCGAGCGAGCGAGGGGCTCGCGCTTACCCCCTCGGCGAAGCCACGCTGACCGTCAACGGCTCGGATCACAATGAGGCCGTGGGTCTCGTGGTCGGCGATCACCTCTCCGTCGGTCAGACGGTTCTCGAGTTCTGCGTCGAGGCGCAGATGGTGCCTGAAGCCGAGGAATGGTGGATTCACTCTGACGGCGACGGCGCCGCCTACCGGGTGCGCGACTGCGTCAACGTCGGTCGTGCCGAGGACAACGAGGTGATGCTGATCGACGATCACATCTCCCGTTACCATGCCCGCTTCGAGCTGGCCGAAGGGGCGGTGTGGCTGAAAGACCTCGGCTCGGCCAACGGCACGTTTCTCAACGGTGAGCGGGTCAGCGGCGGCTGCCGGCTCTACCACGGTGACGAGGTGTCGTTCGATGTGCTCGGCTTTCAGCTCATCGGTAAAGGTGCGGAGCTCACCGGTGTGCGCCGCCAGCCAGCCCCGGCTGAGCAGGCGCCGCTGAAGGTCGAGCTGGACAGCGAGGTCGATACGACCGAAATTGCTCCCGTCGAGGACGAGATGGCGCCATTGGTGGTGCCCGCCAGCTCCGAGACCGGCGCGTTCCTGCTCGGTGCGAGCGACCCGGTGGCGGGCATGACGTTCCGCACGCGTATCGGCCGCACCCTGATCGGGCGTGACGAGGCCTGCGACGTGGTGCTCTCCGATCGCACCGTGTCCGCGCGCCACGCGGAGATCGTGGTCCGCCCGGAGTCCTGCACGGTCACCAACCTCATGGCCACCAACGGTACCCGCGTGAACGGGGAGCAGGTGCAGAGCGCTGAGCTCAGGAACGGCGACGTTCTGCGCATTGGCCGGGTGCAGCTCGTCTACAAGGATGTGCCGCCGCCGGAAGGGCAGCAGCCCTGGCTCGAGCGCATCCAGTGGATCCTGCTTGGTGGTTCCATGCTGCTCGCCCTCGTCCTGTTCTGGCTGTTGTTGTAGACCGGGCAAGCGTTTATCGTCGCTCGCTCGGCGGGTAATGGCCGCCAGCCCGGTTTTCCACCGCGGCGAACAACGACCATCTTCACACTGATCGGGGGCGTGAGCAGGTTATGGCAGTCGAGATAGCGTTTCAGCGCGACCTGGAATTCGAGTACGGCCGGATGGAGCAGGTGGCGCCCGGGGTGCGGCGTGTGATTGCCAACAATCCGAGCGCCTTCACGCACTTCGGTACCGGCACGTATGTCCTGGGAACGGGCAATGTGGCCGTCATCGATCCGGGTCCCGCGGATCCCGCCCACGTGCAGGCCATTGTCGATGGCCTGCCTGGCGAGACGATCTCTCACGTCCTGGTCACCCATACGCACATGGACCACTCGCCGGGCTGCGCTCTGCTCAAGGCGTTCACCGATGCGCCGACGTACGCCTACGGACCTCACGGCGCCGGCAAGCTCGAGGAAGGCGTGCAGGTGGAGGAGGGTGGTGATATGGAGTTTGCACCCGACGTCCTGGTGGGGCATGGCGAGGTGATCCAGGGAGACGACTGGAGCGTCGAGTGCGTCTACACGCCGGGGCACACGTCCAACCACCTGTGCTT
>CAJICJ010000152.1_pt1 | contig 10863 bp, 7 predicted proteins | sample 9199601 | NCBI WGS metagenome assembly CAJICJ01 (sample SAMEA7708337, study PRJEB35096) | sediment metagenome | biome: marine neritic benthic zone biome [ENVO:01000025]; feature: sediment [ENVO:00002007]; material: shallow marine sediment [ENVO:03000034] sea grass bed [ENVO_01000059] ... | reverse complement strand
GTCTGCAAGGCGCTTATCGATGTCGCGCCCGAGCTCGTGCTCCGGATAGCTCGCGCGGAAATCGGTCAGCAGCTCGGCGGCTCGGGTCATGTCACCACCTTCCTCGATCACGGCAATGGCGTCGAACTGTCCCTGGATGGCGAGCTCGGCGTTCGGATCGAGATCGCGCAGCCGCAGATAGTGGCTGACCGCCAGGTCAGCCTGGCCTTCCGCTTCGGCAGCCTCACCCTGCTTGTAGACCGAAGCGAGCAGGCGCTCGTTGACCTTGCCGAGCTCCTCTTCGTCGAGCTCACCCGTCAGCAGGCGGCGGTACGCGAGCTCAGCGCCCACGAAATCGTCGAGCTCGAAGCGGCCGTGGCCGAGAATGAGATAAGCGGTCTTCTGCAGCCCCGGGTCGATGCCGAGCCAGGTCGCCACCAGATTGTCCGCGAGATCCACCGCCGCTGCGTAGTCGCCGAGGGCAAAGAGGCTGTCGGCAGCGGATGCCTGCACCGCGGCGGCACGCTCGTCGGCCGGGAACAGCGTTGCAAACTCCACCTGCGCATCGATCTTCAGACGCTCGTAGGTTTCGCGCTCGCCGCGACGCGCGTCGGCGACGAGCTCGTCGTAGCCGAGAATCGCGGCGTAGCCCGCTTCCGGAGCGCGCTCGAATCCGGGAAACTCGTGAACGACCCGCTGAAACGAAGCCACCGCCTTGCCGTGCTCGGCAGCCTCGGTATAGACCTCACCCAGCAGAAACAGTGACTCGGCCGTAGCGGGATCCTCGGGGAACGTGGCGACGATCTGCTCGTACCAGTCGGCGGCTGCCAGGTAGTCGCGCCGCTTCCCGCTCTCCTGCGCTTCCGCATGAGCGAGCTTGGCGAGCTCGTCGAGATACTCTTTGAGCGTCGGCAGATAGCTCTCACGGATCTCTGCTTCGTGCACACCCCAGAAGTCACTCGTGATGCCGTAGCGGGTCACGAACTCCTCTTTCTTAGGACGGATCTCGCTGGGAAAGTCAGCCTGGATGAGCGTCTCGATCATGCCCTTGTGCGCAGACGGAGCACGTATGTCGAGCGGATTCTCGTCCACGAACGTCTGCCAGGTGGTCACGCTGTCGAGATAGCGCTCGTCGCTGATGTAGTCGTCAGCGAGACTCTGATAGGCGAGGTACTGCCAGTGCGGCCGGTCGATCCGGCGCATCTCCAGCGCGAGCGTCTCGGGCCCGTCGAGATACCCGAGCGCCAGCACCACGACACGGAAGGTGTCTTTCAGCAGCTCCGCCTCGGTTGGCGCCACAGTCGGCTCGCCATCCTCGTCCACGAGCAGCTGGTCCACGATCACGAAGAAGCTCACGAGCGCCTCGTCGAGATCGCCGAGCTTGAAGCGCGACCAGCCGAGCATGTACGTGGCATTCTGCCAGTAGGGTGTCTCCTGGCCGAGCGCGGCCACGTAGTCGTAGTCACGCGACGCCTCGCGGAACCGGCCGCGGGAGAATTCGATCTCACCACGACGGAAGCGCGCCTCCACGATGAACTGGCTGTCCGGGAAGTCGGCAACGAGCCGATTCAGATAGTCGACGCTACGGTCGACCTCGCCAACGAGATCGTGGGCGCGCGCGAGCTGATAGAGAATCTCGTCTTTGCCGTCACCTTCAGCCTCCGCGAGCAGCGACTCGTACAGCTCGACCGCCGAGTTGTAGGGTTCCGGGTCGCCGGCGATGTCGCGATCTTCGCCAACGCCCATCTTGAGATCGGCCAGGCGCTTGCCGACGGCATGATTGTCGAGAGAATCCGGGATCAGCCCGTAGACCCGGTCGTACGCCGCCAGCACTTCCTCGCGCGTCGGCTGCGCGGCAACCGCTTCCGGCAGCTCGAGCTCCGGCAGGTCCTCGATGAGGTGCGCAATCACCGGCGGGCCTTTGCGCTTTGCCTTCTTCGGCTCTTTGTCCCCGACAAACGGCATCCAGCTGCAGCCGGTCAGCACCAGCGCGGCCACGAGGATGGTCAGGGTGCTGCGGATCGTACGGTGACCGATCATGGCAGCTCACCCAGGTCGGCAACCTCCGCAGACAGCTCCTCGTCCACCTCGGCCGCTGCCAGCTGGTCAGTTGCGCGGGCGATGGCGATCCGCGTGACGAGCAGGTACTGCTGCACCTCGCGCATCTCGCGCTGCATGCCCCGGCGCAGTTGCTCGGCGAGCGCGAGCTCACGGTTGTCGAGCGCGCTGTCGACCTGCGCGCGGATATCCGTGGCGCGGTCGGCAAAGGCGATGAAATCCGTTTCCACACCGGCGGCGAACTGTGCCTCGGCACCCTGCACCCGGTATATCCGCTGATCGATGTCCGCCACGATCAACATGTTGTCCTCGTGCGCTTTTTCGAGCGTGCGGATGCGGCTGGAGCGGTCATCAGCAATCTGCCAGAAGAGCACGCCTTCGAGCCGGCTGATACGATCGAGCCAGCGTGTGCGCTCCTGGTCGTTCATGCCGCGCAGCACCAGCGCGCGCATCTGCTTGAGCTCCTCGATGAGCTCCCGCTCGTCGTCGTTCGCGAGCTGCAGCATCCACGTCTCGGTGGGTACCGGCCGGCTCGCTTTGAGTGCCGCGATCCGCTGGGCCTGAGTGTCCATCGTGCGCCCGAGCAGCGCGCGGTTGTCGAGCAGCATCTCGTCGTGCAGCAGCCCCCGCGCGGAAGCGCCGCGATGCCGCTGCTCTTCGGCCACCTGCTCATAAGCGCCGAGGCGCGCGGGCAGCTGGTCGAGCCAGCCCTGCATCCCCAGCAGCTCACGCCACTCGAGCAGCACCTCGTGCGTGGCTTCCGTTGCAAGCCACTCCAGCCAGTCGGTATGCCCGAGCTGCTCCTGCCAGCGATCCATGAGGTCCGTCATCTGCTCGCGATCCCGCTCCGGCGAGGAGAACACGAGCAGCAGGCCCCGCACCCAGGCGGGATCGTCCGCCTGCCGGTTGAGCGTGGTCAGCGCGGTAAGCCGGTTTTCGAAGCTGCGCTCGGCGGCTCGGTACTGCACGAGCGCCATATCCTGTGAAGCCAGCCGCTCGAGGCTGACGGGGAAGCCGAGCCGCGCCTGCGCGGTGCTCGATGTCCAGTACGCCTGATTCTGCAGGGTGAGCCAGATGCGTGCCGCGAGCTCGTAGTTCTCCGTTTCCATTGCCAGGCTGCCGTACGAGGCCATGGCGATGTCGCGGTAGCGCGATGCGGCGGGCAGCGCACCGAGCACGGACTCCGCATCAGCCGGCGACTGCTGCTGACGGGCGATGAACGCGAGGGCAAGCTTGGCTCGCTCGACCAGGTCGCGGGACTCGTCGGTCTCAGCCTCGAGCTCAGCGAGCTGGCTGAACACCTGCTCCGCGCCCGCATAATCCTCCACGCCACGCAGCGCAACGCCGAGGTTGAAGAGCCCATAGGCGAGCAGCTGATCGTCGTCCTCGAGCCGTTCGAGCGCGGTGCCTGCGGCAGTGTAGTCGCCCGCCTGCGTAGCCACTTCTGCCCGCATGTACTCGACCTCGGGATGGAATCTGCGGCGCCCGATCCAGCTCCTGCCGAGATCGATCTTCTCGAGCTGCCCGGTCAGCGCGGGCCAGTCCTGACGCCGGTGATATTCACGCGCCAGGTGGAAGGCGAGGCGCATGTGGTCGAGCTCCGTGAGCTCACCTTCCTCGACGGCTTCGAAGGTCTCTCTGGAGTAGTCGTACATGCCGTCGCTGAAGGCAAAGCTGCCTTTGGCCAGATCGAAGCGGACGGTGTTCCCGCCGCGGCGATCCTGGGATTCCGCCACGAGCGTATCCAGCAGCGCCTGCTGGTAATCCTCCTGGTAATACGCGTACAGCATCGTGCCGTACGTCAGCTCGTCGATCGGCTTGGCGCCCGGCGCAGCCAGGACGCAGCCAAACAGGAGCTCGCAGAGAAACGCTTTCATGACGGGCGTCTTGACCTCAACGTCAGTTCGTTACTGCGGCGCGAAACTCCGGCTGGTAGTCGGCGGTAGAGTCCTCAATCGCGAGCTCGACGAACGTGGGTTCGAACGACTTCTCGAACTCAACCGTCGTTGCCCGGCGGTAGTCCCTGCCACTCGGACCTCGGCCCGTGAAGAAAGCGGTAATCCGGTTCTGTCCCTGCTTGACGTTACCGACGAAGAGCTTCTGCACGCCACCCCGGTAGAGCGCGTCGACCTGCTTGTCTGTGTAGAGGTGATTCGCCACCTCTTTACCGTTGAGCTTGAGCGTCACAGCGTCGAGCTGGAAGAACTCTCCGAGGTCCATGGACAGAAACACCGAAACCTGGGAACTCGCGGGGAACAGCAGATCTTCCTCGAGGATGACGAGATCCCGCTTGAGCTTGAGCAGCGCCTTCTTGACGTCTTCCATCTCGGTGTCGAGCGGTTTGCCGCCGACCGGGATGACAGCCGCATCGGCAACGGATTCCGTGGTGGTCTGTGGCTCCGGCACCGCTTCCGCGGGCTCGAGCTCAGCCGTTGCGTCCATGCTCTGCGGCTCCTCTGCAGCCGCGACAGGCGCCTCGGCAGCAGCCGGCGCGATGGCCTCCGCTGCCTCCGGCGCAGTCTGTTCTTTCGGCGCGGCCCTTTCTTCCGGCGCGGCCCTTTCTTCCGGCGCGGCCGCTGCGCCCGCGGCATCTGCACCCGACGCGGGCAGCGCGGCGAGCGCGAGGCTCGCGGCGAATAGCGTTGGCAAGATTGCGATCCTTTGCATCACTGTGTCCTTTGGGCCCTACTCGCGAATGAGCTGCTTGACGACCTCGACGTACTTGGCTTCGTCACCCGGCTTGTAGCCACGATGGATGTAGCGGACGACACCGTCGCGATCGACCACCACGGTGCTCGGCATCGCCTCGAGGTTGTACATCTCGCTCACCTTCTGACCGTCATCGATCAGTATCGGAAAGGTGACGTTCGTCTTGTCGACGATCTCCTGCGCGGGAGCCGCTTCACCCTCGACGTTCACCCCGAGGACCGCAAACCCGGTGTCCTCGTAGCGGTGGTGGAGCCTGTCGAGAATCGGCATCTCCTGCCGGCACGGGCCGCACCAGCTTGCCCAGAAGTTGATCAGCACGACCTGACCGCGGTACTCCTCGAGCCGCATGTTTGCGCCTTCGAGGCTCTTCAGCGTGAAATCGGGTGCCTGGTCTTTGAGGCCAACCGCGCTGGCCTGGGTCGCCAGGAGCCCCAGCAGCAGGGGCACGAACCACCGCATTGCTTTCATTTCCTTACCTCCAGTCACTAAATCAGTGAGCCGTCGAAAGATGCGCGGATACTGCATCGCCCGTCCGCGGCGCTTCTCGCGCAGCGACCGAGTCATCCGCTCCATCAACATCCTGTTGACGCTGACTCCTTTCAGCTACCTTTCGAACTACCGGCAACACCGTTAACCGCGATCCTGCGGCAACCACCGGGACGATCCCTTGACCCGGCGTGACGGCGCCATCCATGCATCCGTCGTCTTCCTTGTTCAGCCCCGCTTCTACTGAAGTCCGTAGACATGCTTGTCACGTCCTTCAACTGCAGCTGGACACGCAGGAAAAACCGGAACCCGCCGACTGCTCGCAACCCGGCTAACCGTGTCACGACAGCGAATCCCGGTATGACCGTGCAGCGCTGGCTATCCTTGACCGGCGCGTTTCCGTACGCGGTACATATCCGTTGACCTGCTGAAAACGCACGTTAGTTGAGGAAGGATTGTGAAAACGTGGCGGGCGTCACACTTCGTGGGAAGCTGGCCTGCCGGAGTGGGAATATGAGAGGAATATGAGAACGGGTATGCGGGGCTTGCTCAGGGCACGAGCGGCTCCAGATCCGCGGAATAGCGCATGGTGCCGCCGGCATCGATGATGATGGCGTCCACACCGTCCAGCTGGTTGATCAACGCCAGACCGCGCTCGGGGCCCATCACGAACACGCTCGTCGAGAGGGCATCAGTGAAGCTGGTTTCGGGGCCGAGAATGGTCACGCTCATGCTGCTGCGTGCGGAGTCCCCGGTCGCCGGATCGAGGATGTGGTGGTAGCGCACACCCCCGTCCTCGAAGTAGCGTTCGTAGTCGCCCGAGGTTGAGACCGCCGTGTCCATGAGCGGCAGCAGCACGGCAACCTCTTCGGCATTGCGCGGATCGCGCACACCCACGTTCCAGGGCTCACCGCGCCGGTCACCCAGGATGCGGCTGTCGCCACCGGCCGACACGGACGCCTGCGTCACCCCTCGCCCGGCCAGCAGCTCGATGCAGCGATCCACCGCGTGGCCTTTGGCAATGCCGCCGAGATCAACGTAGACCGCCGGGTGCAGGAACCGGACGCGGCCTTCGGCAAAATCAAGCTCGACATGCTGATAGTCGATCGCCTCGACCGCGCGCATCTCGGCATCGCTCGGCCGGCGCCCTTCCCGGTAGTCGTAGAAGCGCCCGACGGAAGCGTAGGTGATGTCGAACGCACCGCCGGTCAGCTGTGACATGTGGCGGCTCTTGGTCAGCAGATCGAGCATCTCGTCCGACGCCGCCACCCACCCGGCAGGCGCCTCCCGGTTGAGCCGCGACAGCTCGCTGTTCTCGATGTAAGGGCTGTACGCCTGCTCGATGCGGCGCATCTCCTGCATGACGAGGCTGATGAGCCCCGTTGCAGCAGCTGCGTCGTCATGCCACAGCTCCACGCGCACCCGGGTGCCCATGATGGCTTCCGAGTCCGCATGCCAGGCGGCCTCAGCACCGGGGGACCAGGACCACAGGCCGGCGGCCAGAAGCAGGCTCGCCCACAACGCGAGCGCTGAAGCGGGGCGCATGTCAGTCGGCGCAGACCGCCGCGCAGCTGGAAATGGCCACGCCGCGCCGTCCCTGGCGGATGTTGTTACGGTCGTGGCCACTGGTCAGGTACGCCAGCGAGATGCCGCTCGCAGGATCAACCCAGGCCAGCTGCCCTCCCGCACCGTTGTGCCCGAACGCCTCGGGGGAATTCGTGCGCCCGAACCCACGGAAGTTGCGGGTCTCGTCCCCGGAAATGATGATCCCGAGCCCACGGTTGGCCAGCCTGCGGAACACCGGGTCCTTGAGCTCGCCGGTGCGGATCCGGCGTGCGCTCTCGAGCGTCTCGCGCTGCCAGACCTCCCGACCACGCAGCCCCCCCGCAAGCAGTGCCTGATAGAACAGCGCCAGCGTCGCTGCGTTGGTGAAGCCGCCGCCGCCAGGCACACCCACGGCCCGGATCTCGGGATCGTTGAAGCTCAGAATGGCTTCCTCGGTCACTTCGGTGACGGCCGGCGCGGGCATGCCGAGCTTCTCGTAATCCGCCGCGGTCAGCGGCTCGCCGACATGGGCGCAGGGCACCGCGCGGACGTTCTCCTCCTCCGGCAGCCCGACGTAGAGATCCTCGAGACCCAGCGGCTCGCTGATGCGCTCGCGCACGAACTGCTGGTATGACAGGTTGCCGCGCCGTTCGATGATCTCCGCCAGCACCCACATCGACGAGGTGGGGTGATACTCGTAGCGCGAGCCGGGTTCCCAGTCGAGGCGCCACTGGGAAAACCGTTCCCAGCGTCGCGCAGGATCGTTCCAGTCGAGGGGCCGGAACGGCGCGGCCGGGAAACCGGCGGTGTGGGTGAGCAGCTGCTCCACCGTCACGTTCTCTTTGCCGTTGCCGGCAAACACATCCACGATGTCGCTCACGCGCTCCGACGTGTCGAGCTTGCCGTCCTGGATCAGGAGCCAGATCGCCGACGCCGTGATCCCCTTGGTAGCAGAGAAAATGCACATCAGGCTCGAGTCGTCCGCTGCGCCGAACGTCTCGATGAGCGCCAGCTTGCCGTGGCGCGCAAGCGCTACCTGCGCAGCCGGCAGCAGGCCTTCGTCCACCTCGCGCCGGGCGCGCGCCACCAGCGCCGCCACCTTCTCCTGATTCAGGCCGGCCGCTTCCACGCTGCTCACGAGATCGTTGGGGATCATGGAGGACGCTCCACGCTAATATCGATATTCCAGATCATTACCCATGAGCCCTATGCCCTGCAAACGGATGGTCGCTACAATGGCCGCCCGCTCAACAGGGGACCGCCAATGGACGTGCTCGAGGGCTTCGCAGATACGGTTGGGAACACGCCGTTGATTCGCATGTCGCGCCTGTCTGACATGACGGGCTGCGAGATCCTCGGGAAAGCCGAGTTCATGAATCCCGGCGGCTCCGTCAAAGACCGTGCGGCTTTGTGGATCGTGCGCGAGCACGAGCGCTCAGGCGCGCTGCAACCCGGTGGCACGGTGGTCGAAGGCACGGCAGGCAACACGGGCATTGGTCTGGCGCACGTCTGCAACGCCCGCGGCTACCAGTGCATCATCTACATGCCGGACAACCAGTCGCGCGAGAAGGTGGAGATCCTCCGCACCCTCGGCGCCGAGGTTCGCGAGGTGCCCACGGTTCCGTACAAAGACCCCAAGAACTACCAGAAGCAGGCAGGTCGCTTCGCAGACTCGCTCGAAGGTGCGGTGTGGGCAAACCAGTTCGACAACGTCGCCAATCGGCTCGCGCACTACGAGTCCACCGGTCCCGAGATCTGGGCGCAGACCGACGGGCAGGTGGACGCGTTCACCTGCGCCACAGGCACCGGAGGCACGTTGGCCGGCGTGTCACGCTACCTCAAGGAGCAACGTGAAGACGTGCAGATCGTGCTGGCGGATCCGATGGGCAGCGCGCTCTACTCGTGGGTGAAGACGGGCACCCCGGAAATGAGCAAAGGCCCATCTATCACCGAAGGCATCGGCAACAGCCGTGTGACCGACAATCTGGACGAAACCCTCATCGACGACGCGGTGCAGGTGAGCGACCAGGAAATGGTCACGATGGTCTATCAGGAGCTGCACGCGGAGGGCTGGTTCTTCGGCTCGAGCACGGGCATCAATCTGGCCGCCGCGGTGAAGGTGGCCAGGCAGCTCGGACCGGGGCACAGGATCGTGACGATCCTGTGCGACACCGGCAGCAAGTATCAGTCGCGTCTGTTCAACGCCGACTTTCTGGATGCCAAGGGGCTGACGCCCTGGAAGCCTCAGCGGCCTTTGAAAACCGGCTCGCGCTTCTCGACGAACGCCTTGGCCGCCTCGCGGTGATCCTCGGTGAGGCCGGCATGCACGTGATGCGTGGCCTCGAGATCAAGACACTCGATCACATCACCGCCCATCGCCGCCCGATTGAAGTTTTCCTTCATGTAGCGGTAGGCAACCGGCGGGCCGGACGCGAGCCGGCGCGCGAGCGCGAGCGTAGTCTCCTCGAGCTCCGCGGCGGGCACCACCTTGTTGGCGATGCCTAGACGCTCACACTCCTGCGCGTCGAGCCGGTCCGAAAGGAAGTAGATCTCCTTCGCCTTGCCGCTGCCCACCAGATTGGAGAGGAAGAAGCTGCCACCGTAGTCGCCGCTGAAGCCGACCCGGGCGAACGCCGAGGTGATGAACGCCGTATCCGCCATGACCCGCAGGTCCGCCGACAACGCCAGCGCTAGCCCGGCGCCGGCTGCCGGTCCAGGCAGGCTGGCAATTACCGGCTTCGGCATGAGGTACATGCGTCCGGCGGTGTTCCGCTGATTGAGTCGCTGCGCATGGATGCGCTCGTCGAGCGTCGGGCCCTCGCCGCCACCCCCACCGGAAGCCATGCCTTTCACGTCGCCACCCGCGCAGAACGCGCCGCCCGCGCCGGTCACGACAATGCAGCGCACGCTGGCGGAACGCTCAGCGTAGTCGAGCGCTTTCTCGAGCCCGGCGTTCATGCCTCCGGACATCGCGTTGCGCGCTTCGGGCCGGTTGAGGGTGAGCACCGCCACCCCGTCGTCCTCGTAGGCCAGCAGGTCGTCGCTGCCGGTATCGATCTCAGTTCTCGCCATGATTCTCCCCTTGTCGTCGCTCGCGTGGATCAACACGCGCTTGAAGTTGATTCGGATCACGCGGCACGCGCCGCCGTTGATCCAACCGTCTCGAGCACCAGCACGACCGGTCGCGGCCAGCGGCGCCCGGGCGCTGCCGCATCAGCCGGGCAGGCGAACCCGCGCTGGTGGCACCGGCAATCCAGGTACCGCCACCGGCAGTCGGTAGACCGCGCCGTGCCTGTCCGATTCCGCACCGTCCGAGCCGGAAACGATGTAGAGCTCACGCAGATCGTCGCCGCCGAAACACACGCTCGTGCACATGGGGTCGGGTATCTCCACGAGCTCCCGCTGGCGGCCGTCGGGCTCGAACACCGCCACGCCGTGGCCTCCGGCCAGGGCCACCCACACGCTGCCATCCGCCGCGACGGCCAGCCCGTCCGGCGCGCCGCCCTCGGTCGTCACGAACACCTCTTTGGGCCCGAGATCGCCGTTCTCTTGAACCGCGTAGCGCTGCACGCACATGCGGCGTGAGTCCGAGTGATAGAGCGTGGCGCCATCGGGTGCGAAGCCGAGCCCGTTGGTGAGCCGGATATCCTCGGCAACGATGCGCGCCGAGCCGTCCAGATCGATCAGGTACAGATTGCCCGACGCGGGCTCGCGCCCGTCCTCGAACACCGGGCTTGCGCCCAGGGAACCCGCGTAGACGCGCCCTGCGGCGTCGGTGGTCAGATCGTTGTAGCCGACGTTGCCAGCCGCCTCGTCGCGGTCGAGCAGCAGCTGGGTGGCGCCGCCCGCAAACGGCTTGAACGAGATGTTGCGGCCGCTCACCACCAGCCCGCCGGGCCCGTGCAGCGCCATGCCGCCTATTCCGCGGCGATGCTCGAACACGCTCGTGACAGCACCGGCGCGGTCGAGTCTGAACACGCCGCCGCCCAGCACGTCGCTGAAGACGAGCCCCTGATCCGGTTGCCAGAGCGGACCTTCGATGAGGCCGTAGCATCGGGTCAGTTCGTCCAGGATTCCCCCCAACCC
>CAJICJ010000064.1_pt1 | contig 10887 bp, 12 predicted proteins | sample 9199601 | NCBI WGS metagenome assembly CAJICJ01 (sample SAMEA7708337, study PRJEB35096) | sediment metagenome | biome: marine neritic benthic zone biome [ENVO:01000025]; feature: sediment [ENVO:00002007]; material: shallow marine sediment [ENVO:03000034] sea grass bed [ENVO_01000059] ... | reverse complement strand
GGTCTATACCTACGTGCCCGACATCATCCGCTACTACCTCGGCGAGGAGCCCATACTGCCGAACGTGCCGTCGTACCGGTGCGTCGAGAAGGACCAGCGCGACTACGTGCTCGACAACCTGGACAAGCTCGTGGTCAAACCGGCCAACGAGTCCGGCGGCTACGGCATGCTGATCGGTCCGAAAGCCAGTCGTGCCGAGCGGGACAAGTTCGCGCGCCAGATCCGCGCCAATCCGCGCAACTACATGGCTCAGCCCATGCTTGCGCTCTCGACCGCACCCACGATCGTCGACCACCACGTGGAGCCGCGCCACCTGGACCTGCGGCCGTTCATCCTGTCCGGGCGCCGCACCTACGTCACCACCGGCGGGCTCACCCGCGTGGCAATGCGCAAGGGATCGATCGTAGTGAACTCCTCCCAGGGCGGCGGCAGCAAAGACACCTGGATCGTGGACCTCGACGGATGAACCACACGCTGTCGAGCACCGCGGAGCGCAGCTTCTGGCTCGGACGCTATCTCGAGCGCGCCGAGAGCACAGCGCGCCTGGTGATGGTCAACGGGCGACTGCTCTACGATCTGCCCAAGCGCCTGCCGCTCGGCTGGCAGCAGCTCATCGAGATCACCGGCAACGGCGGGCTTTTCGAGGAGATCTACGCTGAGCCCAACGAGCGCAACATTTCGCGCTTCCTGATCAACGACACCCGCAATTCGAGCTCGCTGCTGAGCTCGCTCGGCCAGGCCCGGGAGAACGTGCGCACGCTGCGCGGCATCATTCCGCGCCACGCGGTCGAGTACATGAACGAGCTGTACCTGTTCGGCCGCGATGCGCTGTCCGAGCCGCTGTCCCGCTCCCGCCGCGCCCGCGGGCTGCAGGGGATCCTCCAGGTGGTGCAGCGCATCGAAGGCTTCATGTCGGCAAACATGCTGCACGACGCCCACTGGTCGTTCTTCCGCCTCGGTAACTACATCGAGCGTGCGGACATGACGAGCAGGATCATCGAGGCGGGCTCGGACAACATCTTCGAATCGGTCATGGACCTCGAGCCCTATGCGGACATCCAGTGGCGCAGCGTGCTGCTGGCGCTCGACGCGGGCCAGGCTTACAACACGGTGGTGCAGGAGCCGATCCAGCAGGCGGCGGTCATCGAATTCCTGGTACGCAACGAGCAGCTGCCCCGCTCCCTCGCCTTTTCGCTCAACTCCGCCCGCAACAGCCTGCGCAAGCTGCCGCGCCACGACCGGGTGCTGCGCCTGCTCAACCGGGAGCGCCGCAACCTGCGCACGCTGGACTGCGAGGCCGCTGATGCGGACGCGATCCGCCAGTTCATGGACAATCTGCAGATGGCGCTTGCCGACATCAACAGTGCGATAATGAGCAGCTATTTCCAGTTCGAACACAAGTCACGCGCCAGACAGGGGAGGACAAGCGCATGATCAAACTGCACGGCATGGGCCGCAGCAACTACTACAGCCTGACCAAGGCTGCGTTTCTCGAGAAAGGTGTCGAGTTCGAGGAGGTGAACGCGATGCCTTCGCAGGACGAGGACTATCTCGCCAAAAGCCCGATGGGCAAGGTGCCCTGCATCGAGACCGAGCAGGGTTTCATCTCGGAAACCTTTGCCATCGCGGATTATCTCGATCGGATTCAGCCGGAGCGGCCGCTGCTGCCCACCAACGATTTCGAGCGGGCCAAGACCATCGAGCTCATCCGGCACATGGAGCTCGACGTCGAGCTAGTCGCCCGCCGGGTCCTGCCGGCAGCGTTCTTCGGCGCAACGGCGAGCGCGGAGCTGAAGAACACAACGCGCAAAGACCTCACCCGCGGCATCATCGCCGTGAACCGGCTGCTCGTCTGCGATCCCTGGGTGCGCGGCAGCAACTTCACCCTGGCTGACCTCTACGCGTTCTACTCGTACGGTCTCGCCACGGCAGTCGTGCAGAAGATCTACGGCACGAATCTGCTGGAAGAGGCACCAAAGATCGCGGAGCTGATGGGTCCGCTGGCCGAGCGCGACTCGATCAAGGCGGTGGAAGCCGCCAAAGCGGGCTGAGCCGTGCGCCGTCGGCTCCGCCGCGCGGCAGCGCTGCTCGCGGCGTGCCCTGCCGTGCTCGCGGTCATGGCCGCGCCAGCCGTCATGGCCGCGGAGCTGCCGACGGCGACTCCGGAGAGCGTGGGTATGTCGAGCGAGCGCCTGGCCCGCATCGCGCCCGCTATGCAGCGCTACATCGACGCTTCCCTCGTGCCCGGCACGATCACCGCCATCATGCGGCGCGGCAAGCTCGTGCACCTCGAGCTCAACGGCGAGATGGACGTGGACGCCGGGAAAGCCATGCGCCGGGATGCGATCTTCCGCATTGCGTCCATGACCAAGCCGATCACCTCGGTGGCGCTCATGATGCTGTGGGAAGAGGGTCGCTTTCAGCTGCGCGATCCGGTGGCCCGTTTCCTGCCGGAGTTCGAAGGCATCATGGTGTCCACCACCGGAGACGCCAGCGCGCGCACGGGCGAGCTGGTGCCGCCGGAGCGGCCGATGCAGATCCGCGATCTGCTGACCCACACGGCGGGGCTCGCCAACGGCTACATCGGCAACCGTGACTATTACCGCGAGCACATGGCTGCGCGCGAGCCGGACGCTGATCTCGAAGACTACGTGAAGCTGCTCGCCGAGCTGCCGCTGACCTACCAGCCGGGCGCCGAGTGGCAGTACTCCGTCGCCACGGACGTCGTGGGTCGGCTTGTGGAGGTCATCGCGGAGCAGCCGCTCGACGCGTTCTTCGAGGAGAGGATCTTCGCGCCGCTCGGGATGAACGCTACCGTGTTCTTCCTGGAACGGGGCCACGCGGACCGGCTGACCGCCCAGTACACACCGGGTGAGGACGAGCGAATCGTGCTGCAGGATCCCGGCGGTCGCGACAGCCGCTGGATCAGCGGTCCGCAGACCCTGTTCCGCGGCGCCGGCGGCCTCGCCTCCACCGTGGACGACTACCTGCGCTTCCAGCAGATGATGCTCAACGGCGGGGAGCTTGGCGGCGCGCGGCTGCTCGCACCCGCGACGGTTGCGCTCATGATCGACAACCATACCGGCGCGCTGCCCATCTGGCTGGGCGGTCCTGGCATGGGGTTCGGGCTCGGCTACGGGGTGGTGGTGGATCGTGGCGCCGCGGCCACGCCGCTGTCGGAGGGCGCAGCCTACTGGGGTGGCGCCTACTGCACGATCAGCTGGCTCGATCCGGAGCAGGAGCTCGTGGCGGTGCTGATGACCCAGGTGCGCCCGTACGGGCACATCAATATCCGTCAGGACTTCCAGGTGCTGACGTATCAGGCCATCGTGCAATAGCTGGCGGCGACAGCGCGGCAACGGCTGCGTAGAGCGTCGTGGAGGTCAGGAGTGCCGGAAACACCTCGTGCACCACACCGCGCGGCCCATAGAGCATCCAGCTGACGAGCACGGTCACGCCCGCGACCATGGAGATCACCACCCCGGTCGCGGTGCCGGCCCGCCAGTGCAGGCCGAGCAGGATGGGCGGCAGGAAACACACCGCGTAGAGGCTGCCGGAGAAGATCGTGATCTCGACGATGCCTCCAGGCGGGTCCAGCGCCACCACGGCCGCGAGCACCGCCAGAGATATCACGCCGATGCGGGTCCAGGTGATCGGGTGCGCGGTCGGATGCACGGTCTCCACCACGTCTTTGTAGAGCACTGATGCCGCAACCAGCAGCACGCTGTCCATCGAGGACATGGCCGCAGCCACCATGGCGATGATCAGGCAATCCGCCACCCACAGCGGGAAGATGCTCTGATCGTTCACGAGCGTCGGGATCACGAGATCCGTGTCCGTCACGCCATCGAGCAGCGCCCGCGCCAGCACGCCAACCGGAAACAGGCACAGCTGAATGAGCGCAATGCCCACCACAGCGACCCAGATCCCCACGCGCACGCTGCGCTCGTCGCGGAGCGCGTAGAAACGCGACACCTGCCGCGGGTCCACGAGCAGCTTGAGCGAGCCGCTGAGCGCAATGCCGAGCAGCACCACGAACGGCAGCCCCGCGTTCAGGGTGAACAGGTGTGCCGTATCCGGCGCCGCAGCGAGCGTCGAGAACGCGCCGGCTCCGCCGGCGGCACTGAAGACGAACGCAAAGATCGTGACCGAGCCGAGCACCATCAGCACGCCCTGCACCACGTCCGTGCGCACCACGGAGACAAAGCCGCCAATCGAGGTGTAGAGCATCACGATGACGAGCGTCAGCCCCACGGCGGCTTCGTAGGGGATCGTGAGAAATCGCTCGAAGAGATTGCCCGCGCCTTTGAAGATCGCCACCAGGTAGAGCAGGCTCGAGAAGAGAATCACCACGGCTGCCGTCGTGCGCAGCAGCGGATTCCCCGCGCCGAAGCGCGTCTCCAGGAAATCGGGCAGGGTCAGGGCATCCCAGTGACTCGTGAACCGACGCAGGCGCGGGGCGACAGCGGTCCACGACAACCAGGTGAACAGCACGATCATCACTGCCATCGTCATCCACGGCAGCCCGTACTCGTAGCCTTTGCCCGCGTGGCCGATGTAACTGTTGGTGCTCGCAAACGTTGCAAAGAAAGAGATGCCCACCACCACGCCGCCCAGATTGCGGCCGCCAACGTAGTAGTCGCTCATGCCGCGGCTCGCGCGGCGCCCGACCTGGGCGTGATAGAGCAGCAGCGCCGTGTACGCGACCATGAGCACACCAGCCAGCCAGTGCTCCGCGAGCCAGCTCATGCACGACCTCCGCACCCGGCGGATCGCTGCATCAAAGCGCACCCGGGCGCTGCGGGCCGTTCGCTATGGGCCGCCCCGGCAGGATAGAATCCGCCCACGATGCGCTACCTCGTTCAGTTACTCATACCTGCTGCGATCATCGTGCTGACGATCGTGATTCTCGTTCGTGCCCGTCGCGCTCGAACCGACGGGGGTGACGGGACCGGAGAGGCGGAGACGCCGAGCCGGGACGCCGCCGTGTTCACGCTCATTCTTCTGGTCGGCGGGACGGTGGCGGCCATCACTTTCATAGCACTGGGAGAATTCTGGGCGTGAGTGTAGCGGTTCGAACCCACGTTAACGACTTCGGCGCCGGTGTCACCGGCCTCGACCTCAACAATCTCTCGGACGCTGAGGTCAGCGAGGTACGCGCGCTGTGGCTACGCCATCAGGTGCTCTACTTTCCCGATCAGCCGATGACCCACGCCCAGCTCACCGCGTTCACGCGGAAGCTCGGTCCTTTTGGCGACGATCCCTACGTTGCCTCTATCGCCGAGCACGAGAACATCCTGGAGATCCGCCGGGAGCCGGAAGAGGCGGTATCGCCGTTCGGCGCGGCCTGGCATTCGGACTGGTCGTTTCAGCGCAAACCTCCGGCCGCCACCCTTCTCCATGCCAAGACCGTGCCGCCGGTGGGTGGCGACACGCTCTACGCGGACGGCTACGCGGCGTTCGAAGCGCTCGACGCTGCAGAGCAGGACCGGCTGCGAGGCCTCACTGCCGTGCACAGCGCGCGCCGACCTTACAGCCATCAGGGATTCCTCGCCGGCGGCGGCGACAAGCGCAGCATGAAGATCCTGCCGAGTGACAGCGCCCTCGACGTGCAGGAGCATCCCCTGGTGCGCACGCATCCCGAAACCGGGCGTGACGCGCTGTGGGTCAACGCCGTCTACACGATCGGCATCAAGGCGCTCGACGAGCGCGTGGCTGGAGAGCTGCTCGCGCGGCTGTTCCGACATTCGGTCGAAGACCGCTTCGTCTACCGTCACCAGTGGGCCGAGAACATGCTGACCATCTGGGACAACCGCTGCGTGCAGCACTGCGCCCAGGGCGGCTATGACGGGCATCGGCGGGTGATGCACCGGACCACGGTTGCGGGCGATGAGCCGGTTACCCGGCAGATCGCCTTCTCAGCCGGCTGACCAGAATTTCCACCACGGCCGCGCCCGTGTGCGTCTGAAACGCAGCAGCGTCAGCTCGTCCGGCTCGAAGCGCGACACGCCGGCGCCGCCCTCGATCTGGTAGCCGAACCGGTCGAGCAGCGCCGCTTCCCCCATTTCCAGCGGATGAAAGTCGAGGGGGTACACCTCGTCCCCGTCCATCTCCACCGGATGGGCGCCTTCCCAGTACGGCAGCTCGAAGGGGAGCCGCTCACCCAGATCTTCCTTGACGCCGCTGTCCGGCGTCACGCTCAAGGACCGCACGAGCTCACCCCGGTGCCAGACCGCATAGGCGAACCAGTCCACCACGCTGTACATCACGAGCAGACACACCGTGTCGCCGGGGGCCGCTTCGATGAAGCGGCGCGGCAGCTCGGACGGGCGGTCTTTGCCGAACTCGCTGGCGGCAACCACGTGCACGTCCGCGAAGCTGCCCGCGCACACCTCGCGCCGGCGGGGTGCGGTCTGGAGCAGGTTGCCATCCTCTATCCGGGTCAGGATGTGCTCGGGAAAGAGCGCCTCGGCGAAGGCCGTCGTGCGTTCGACGTCGGGGGCCGGAAGCGTGGCGAGCGTATCTGCCGGCGACCCGTTGGAGTAAACGAGAATCCAGGACTTCGAGCCCATACCGTTGGTCAGCCCCCTCGTGCGGCGAACTGCTCGAGCGCGATCAACCAGCTGCGCGTCATGATCTCGAGCAGGCGCTCACCTTTCTCGGGCGTGGCGAGCGTCGCGTCACCAAAGAGTCCTGCTTCGGTTTCCCGGTCGAACTTGCCCGGGGCATAGCCGATCTGCGGCCGGGGCGGCGCGCGGTAGTCCGTGGTCAGCCGGTCGGTGCGCACCAGGTCCGCGCGCAAAAACATCACGATGGAGGTCTCCCCCTCGTCCGCATGCCCGCCGCGCTCCTGCTCGTAGATCCCGTCCGTATCCGAGGTCTCCAGGTCGTCCCAGGACACCACCAGCGTCGGCACGCCGAAGTCGGCCCGGACGTCACGCGCCACGATGCTGATCGGCAGGCCCGTCGCTTTCGCGATGCCGGTGTTGAGAAAGACTATCCGCACCGCACCCTGGCGCACCAGCGACTCGGCCACGGCGCGCACGTAGTCCTGGAACACCGTGGCGTCCGCCACCTCGGTGCCCGGATAGTCCCGGAACGCCGGAAACCAGCCGTGCAGGATCGGCGGCACCACGATGACGTCCCGCTCGCGCACCGCCGCGGCGAGCAGATGCTCGAGCACCAGCTGATCGGTACCCATCGGCAGATGCGGGCCGTGCTCCTTGGCACCCGCCGCAAACGGGATGACCACCGTGGTCCCGGGGAGGCGCGCAGCGGCTTCTTCCCAGGTGAGCTCACCGAGGTAGGCGCCTGCGCGCGCGATTCCCGGAGCGAGCACCATCACCAGGCCAAGCAGAACGATTGGACGCATGTCTGCGGACGCCTCCGCGCATGAGCCCCGGGCACCGGGTGCGTCACGCGATTCAATCCTTCGGAAATGGTTTCATCTTCTTGAGCAGCCGGTCGGGCTCCGCGTTCGGCGTGTTCTTCAGCGCCGTGTCGACCATCTTGTCGTACCGCGGATCCAGCCGGTCCAGCTTGCTGGCCCGTGACCGGTGCACGGACGGCCGGGAGAAAATCCGCTCCGCGCGCCCGCCGCAATGCTCACACACCCGCTCACGCTCGTGCTCGGCTACGGTTGCAAAAACGCTCGTCACCTCGGCGCAGGAGCCGCAGCGGTATTCGTAGATGGGCATCGGGCGGCTCGCGCCTCAGGCGGCGAGCGCTGCACCCGTGTCGAGGAACCGCTGGATGCTCTGGTTGTAACGCGCTAGCTTCAGCCGCGCCAGCGGGTCAGCCGCCCGCACCACGCCGCCCTCGAGATCGAGCGTGAGCAGCGACGGCCCTCTGCCTTTCTGCCGCTGCCGCAGATAGGCGTTCCAGTCGCGCGGAGACATGGAGATCACGATGTCCGCGTCGCGCAGCTCCAGGCCGGGCACCTCGCGAACGCCGCTGATCTCGAACGCCTCGAACGTCACCAGCCGCGCCTCGTCACCAAGCTCGAGCCCGAGCACCACGTCGGTGGAGCCGAGCTTGCGGAACGCGGGATCGTCGTTGAGCGCGGTCTGCGCGGCTTCGAGCCACTCCAGCTTCGGTTTTGCTCTAGCCACGATTACCACCTCCCGCAGCCGCGGCTTGCGCTTTGCGCGCCATCTCCGCCCGCTGCTCGTCCGGCAGGTACTGCGTCATGCGCGGCGGCATGAGCTCGAAATTGCGCTTCACCCCGAGCCAGCTGCAGGTGTCCACATACGTCTTCATGAAGTCCTGCATCATGCGCTGATACTCGGCCATACCCACGGTGCCGGCCTCGGCAATGCCGCCGGCAAACACCACGGCAAGCGCTTCGCGCAGCACGTGGTCCTTCAGCTCGCGGGCAAACACACGGTCACCGATGAACAGCAGCTGCTGCATGATCAGCGCCATGTCTTCCTGGTGGGCGATGGAGAACTGCAGGTGCTCGAGCCCGTAGGTGAGGTGGCGCGCCTTGTCCTGCATGGCAAAGCGATACAGCGTCGCCTCGGCCTCGTTGCAGGCGTGCTTCTCGAGATAGCGCAGCATGGTCATCGTGAAGGTGCCGCGCAGCAGCAGCAGGTACGCAACCGCCTCCGTCCAGCCGCCGCGGCTTTCGAGGATCATGCGGTTCACCTCGCCGGGTCCCTCGAGACCGAGGCCGCCGCCGTTGACCAGGGCGCGCTTACGGAACGCCTCGAACTGGCGCGCCGCGTCGAAGGTGGCGGTGGCCAGGTACTGCTTCACCTCGTGATACCCGTAGGCCATCTGGTGCTGCCAGCTGCTGATGGTCTCGATGTCGCAGTTGGCGTACTGGCAAAGCTCCGTGCACACCTGACAGATGGCGCGCTCGAGCCCCTCCTCGAGCGGCTCGATGGTCTCCCACGGCACGTCCGTGGCCGGGGCCCAGCGTCGCTGGATGGCCTCCTCGTAGAGGTCGGCCGCGCAGTCGGCCCAGAGGTCCGCCTTGTCGCGGATGGAATAGCCGAGCGGCGGAACACCTTTGCGCGGGATCGCGCCGCGGGGGTTGCGCGTCTGGTCCTGCCACTGCTCGGGAATCTCGCCGTAGATGCCGACGTTCAGATCGCCGAGCCGCAGACCGTGCTTGTTGGGCTTCACCCGGGTGCCCCACTGATTGCTGCGCCCGGCCCAGTCGAAGCGCGGCTGTGGGATCCCGTCGATGGCCCCCGGCTGGCCGGTGCGGCTCTCCGCGGCCGCCTGGCTCGCTTTGGCTTTCGCCATGTATCTCTCCCCGGTTGGCGGATCGGTTCAGGCTGCAGCGGTCTCCATCATCGCCTTCAGATTGGAGCGGCCGTTGTCGAAACGATCACCGAAGCCCGCGGACTTGACCCGCTTGACGTACTCGGTGAGCTGCCGGCGGCGGATGGCCATGAGCTTCTTGAAGCCTTCGTCGTAGCTGTCCCGGCCGCCTCCAAGCAGCACCGCCAGCGCCTCCGAGCTCGCTGTCTGGTTGCCGGCCGGGTTCTGCGAGCCGGCGAGAATCTGCCGCTCGGCCTCGTCGAGATAACACTCGATCTCCTCCCGGCGATCCGGCGCCGTTTCCGCCATGTAGCGCATGTGCATGACGCCGAAGGCGACGTGGCGTGCCTCGTCCTGGGCGCACAACCGATAGATGGCTTTTTCGGCCTCGTTGTAGGCCATCAGCTCGCCCATGCGGAAGATGGTGAGCACGGCCCCTTCCCCGGAGATGTGCAGTCGCGAGGACATCTCCGTGAAGTCACGGGCGAGATCGATGCTGCCGACCACACCGGCGGTGCCACCGGTAGCCTGCATCAGCCCCCCGCCGTTGGCGAGCGCCCGTTTGCGGAAGACGTCCATGTGCCGCGACTCGTCCATCACCTGGGCAAGCAGCACGTTGCGCGGCTCAAAGAAATCCGGAGTGGTCTGGGAGATCCAGCGTGCGGGCACGTCACCCGCAACGAACTCCACCTCTGTGAGGAACGTGGCGAGCTCACACTCGGCCTCCTCGATGTCGTCCGGCAGCGGCTCGATGGTTTCCCAGGGCACGTCCGTGGCCGAGCTCCACTGCCGCTGCAGGGCCTCCTCGTAGAGAAACGAGGCGTTCTCGAGCCAGATCTCGCTCTTGTTGCGGATCGTGTACGCGCCGATGCGGTAGGAGTCCGGCCGCGCCGCGGCCCCACGAGGCCGACCGGTCATGTTCTCGCTGAACTCCGGCGGCTCGCCGTAGCTGCCGAGCTGGATGTCGGCAAGGGTCAGGCCCTGCTTGCTGCCGGTGGCCTCCATGCCCCATTCACCCTGCTGGTCCATCCAGTCGAGGCTGAGCGGAATTTCCGCCGTCGCCAGATCAATCGCTTCCGCCATCACAGCTCCCCTTCAAAGCCTGCTTGCGCCTGCCGCACCGGACCAGCGGGCGCCGTAGCACCCGAATCCGCGAATCCAACTCTTATAGCCCATTTACCTGGGTGAAACCAGACGAGGGATACTTGTACTCTGTGCAGCGATTCACCTGGGGAGGCAGGAATGGGGAGAGGCGAACGGTCGCAACGGCGTGCTGGGAGACCGTCGGGCGCACCGCTCGGGCGCTGGATCACGCGGCTGCTCACCCCGTTGCTGGCACTGACGCTGTGGCTGCCGGACGGCGCCTGGAGCCAGCCGGGACGCGACTATCTGACCGAAGCGCTGCGCGCCCGCGTGGAGAAGCTCAAGGCCGATCTCGACGCCGAGCCGACGAACCCGACCAACCGCGAAGAACGCGCGCGCGTGCTCTGGGCATGGGCCAACGCCTACGCGCTGAATGGCGGCTATCTGCCCGTGAACATCACACAGGCCGTCGCCGCCGTGTTCGCCTATCCCGATCTCATTGGTGACGGCTCCGCCCTGCTCGATCCCCACATC
>CAJICJ010000628.1_pt1 | contig 10992 bp, 9 predicted proteins | sample 9199601 | NCBI WGS metagenome assembly CAJICJ01 (sample SAMEA7708337, study PRJEB35096) | sediment metagenome | biome: marine neritic benthic zone biome [ENVO:01000025]; feature: sediment [ENVO:00002007]; material: shallow marine sediment [ENVO:03000034] sea grass bed [ENVO_01000059] ... | reverse complement strand
TGTCGCCGCCCGTTCGCAGATCGTCGAAGGCGCTGTCACGATGGTGAGAATGGCTCTCGACAAGCTGCAGTCAGAAGGCGTGGTCGATCTGGATGCCGACGCGCGTACCCGGATGGTCACGAACATGATGACCGTGCTGGTCAGCGAATCGGACGCGCAACCGGTTCTTGCCGTGGAAGGCACCTGAGGGCCCGCTGGGAGCAGCGGTCTCCGACGCCGGCAGTCGGATCCCCATCCGATGTCGCTTCCCGCGAAAGGCTGTTCAAGGCCAACGAGACGGCCGTCACGAAGGTTACCGCGCCACCGAATTAGACTGTGTCGAGGCAGGGAATGGGGGCGTTCGGCATCGCGCGCTCAGCCAGTGGTATGAGACGCGCGCCGCATCGACCGTCTGGATGTCCTGTTTCCTTCCCCACGTCCGGCTGTCCGGACCCAGCGGGTTCGCCCTGATTGATCGACCAATCCTGAATCGAGGCTGTTCATGTCCGTCGTTTCCCTCGGCGCCGCCAAGCTCAAAGACCTGCTGAAACAGGTCACGCAGCTCAATCTCTCCCTCGACGCCGCGATCACGTTCGATCCGAAAGACTTCTTTGCCTGTGCGCGCAGCGCCCGGGAGATGAGCCTCTACGGTGTCGAGGTCACCAACGAGCTGGCGCGGCAGTGGGACTCGCTCGATACCGGCCAGCGGCTCTTTGCGGTCATGGTGGCCCGCGAGGCACCGAGCCCGGCCATGACGCCCCACCTCACGAACAGTGCCCTCACCGCCAGAAACCTCTACCCGCGCCTCGACGCGATAGCCGCCCTCGGCGAGGCCGAGCCGGATGTGGTGGCGCCCACGCTGCAGCAGCTGGTCGAGGATTCGAACGAGGAGGTGCGCCAGCGTGCGCTGCAGGCGCTGCGCGGCATCGACTGCGTGCCGGAGGTGGAGACGCTGCGGCGCCGTCTGGACGATTCGAGCCCGGGGGTGCGCAACGAGGCCGTGCGCGCGCTCGCCGGGATTCCGGGCGACCATGCAGCGCTGGCGCTGCTGGACGCGCTGGACGATCCGCAGATGGGTGTGGCGCTGCAGGCGCAGAAGCTCCTGTTCGCGCGCCGCGACGAGCGGGACCTGGTGCTCGACATGATTGCGCGGTTGCAGGAGTTTGGACAGCGCGGCCGCTACCGGCAGACCTACGCGGTGGAGCTGCTGGCGAGGCTCAAAGACGCGCGCTGCATCGAGCCGCTCACCGAGCACCTGGTGGTGTGTCGCAATAACGACGTGAAGATCGCCATCGCCACCGCGCTCGGCAGGTTCAAGGATCCTTCCGTGCTGCCGGGACTCTGGCAGCTCGTGCAGGACGAGCACGAGAAGGTTCAGGCGCACACGCTCAAGGTGCTCAAGCGTCACCCGACAGAGGAATCGCTGCCGGCACTGCAGGCAGTGGTCGAGCGCATTGCACGCATCGGTCGTTGCGCGGTCGGTTTCGAGACCCCATTGACCGACGCCATTGCCGCGATTCCCGGCGAGGCGAGCACGGAGCTGCTCGTCGACTGCGCGGTGTCTCCGGTGTTCGGCATGGTCAAGGCGGCGGTGGCAGCGCTCGAGAAGCGGGGCGCGCAGGTCGCGCCCGCCCGGCTCGAGCCGCGGCTCGCGGCGAAGGCCGTGTTCAGGGACGAGATCGCTGCGCTTTACGCCACGATCTCGGCTGGTGACCTGACGCTCGGATCGACCGACGAAGCCGGCTCGGACGCAGGGGCCCGGGCCGGGACGGTATCCAGCGAGCGGGCCGCGCCGGACCCGCGGGATGAGGAGCAGGACACGGCGGCGGCCATCGAGCGGATGTCGCAGACGGAGCTCGTCAGCTATCTGGAGTCGCAGACCACCATCGACGGGCTGCATCACAGCGTCTTCCCGCGGCTGCTCGACATCGATACCCCCGCGGCCCACCTGCAGCTGCGCCGCTACCTCAAGTCCCGGCAGCTGCACGAGCGCGCTCAGGCGGCAACGACGCTGCGCGATCGTGGCCACCCCATCGACCGCCACGATGAGGTGGCCATCCTGATCCACCAGCCGCGCCGCACCCACGAGTCGCTGGATGCGTATCCCACCGAGCTCGGCGATGTGCTCGAGGAAGGCATCGTGGCTCAGATGGACTGCTCAGACCGCATGATCCGGATCATCTGGGATGCGGGCCACCCCTACCGGGTGCCGTTTGCGCTGCGCTGGCTCGGCGTGACCATGAATGGCGAGAAGTACGGCAAGGTGGCGTTCGACTGCCTGAAGACCGATCGGGAGGCGGCTGAGCCCGCGGCGCTCGAGGCGCTGCTCGATCCGCCCGCCTACCCGCGCAGCAAGGTCGACCCCGGGCAGCTGGCGCTGCTGCTCGGTCGCTTCAGGACGAAAGCCGCCGTCGGCAAGCTGATGGACGGGCTCGTGAACGGCGATCTCAAGATTGCCGAGCGCAAGTGCTACGCAGAAGCGCTGGGTCAGATCGGCGATGCCCGCGCGGTGCCCGCTCTGCTCGACGTGCTGCCCGACGCCCCGGAAGGGCCGCTGCTGCGCAAAATCCTCGAGTCGCTCGGCAGGCTCAAGGCAACAGACGCCGTGGCCGCCATCGAGGCCCGTGAGATCCGCGATCCCAAGCTCGAGCCGGTGCGCCAGAAAGTGCTGGAGCGGCTGCGCGGCTGAAACCGTTCACATTCCTGTGGCCCACGTTGCGCTAGAGTCGGCGCATGAGTGAGGCGACCCACAGCGCCGATCGCGCTGCGCTCAAGCAGCTGATCGCGGATGCCTTCCGCGACGTGCCCGCGCCCGCGGCGGACGAGATTGCGCCGCATCGCTGCTGTGAGTGCGACGCGCTCGCCGAGGGATTTGCCGGCCACACGGCCGATGCCGTGCCGGACGAGGTGGTCAGCTACGAGCTCTGGTCACTACCCCTCTTCTCCGCTGCCGCCAAGCGCTACTACCTGCCGGCCTGGCTCACACGCTCCATTGACGAGCCCGGCTCGGACTTCACCGACACGCTGGTCTACGATCTCGACAGCGACCATCGCCATGAGGGTTACACGCCCGCTCAGCGGCAGGCGATCTGTCGTTACCTGGAGTTCCTCATCGACACCATCGACGACGAGCTCGACTCGGAGATTCTGCGGGCGCTGGAGCGCTGGCAGTAGCGCATCCTCCCGGCGGCCGGATCACTTCTCGATCTTCGTGTACTTCGATCCCTCGAGGCTGAGGTTCGCCATGAAGCCGCCCTGGGCCATGACGAACCCGAGGATCGGCGCCTTGGCGGTGGTGGTGTCCACGGCACCTGCCGCGCCGACGTTCACCATGGCAACGGAGCCGTCCACGCCGGCTTTCCAGCCCGAGCTGCTGCGGAAGGTGTCGAGCGCTCCCTGCTCCATGAAGAGCAGGAATACCGCCCGCGACTGGGCGCCGACCTGCAGCCCCACCGAGCCGGCGGCCGTCGAGTAGTATTCGACCGTCCTGCCGTCTATGCGCATGGCGCCCTCGCCGCCTTCACCGCCCACGATGAAGCCGGCCTTGAACACGTCCGGGAACACCAGCACGGCCTTCGCCTTGCCGAGCAGTTCCTCGCCCCCCTGGATCTCGCTCGTGAACTTCTGCAGCGCCTCGTCCACCTTGGCGTTGATGACGTCGGCGCCCGCGGACCAGGCAGAAGGCGCGAGCGACGTGGCGATAAGTGCCAGCAACAGCACGCGCATCGTGTTGCGTTGTCTGTGGGGAGTGGGGTGTGTCAGTGCCATGTTCGATTCCGTTCGTCTGCGATGGGCGCAGATGCTGATTCGACAGCCGCGACAATGCAAGTCGCGCTGTTCTACGTTTCGGGAAGCTCCGGTGCTGCGCGCAGTGCAGCTGACGCCGGTTGGTAACTGATGGACAGGCCGATGCCCTCCACATCAGGCGTTCACGGTGCGAACATGGTTTCCCATGTCGCCCTCGAACGAGCCGCAGATGCCGAAACGACCGGCCAACGATCATGAGCGTTACCACGCCCACGTCCATTTCGACGCGGCAACGGTCGAGCGCGCCGCGGACGCGAACCCGCCTCCCGCAACGGGCGGCGCTGCGTGAGCGACGCGAATCCACCCGCAGCACCCGGCAGCGCACAGGAAGCGGGAACAACAAGCTGGCACACGATACGCACCGCGGTGGGCCCCGGAATCCTCTACGCGGCCACCGCCATCGGTGTTTCCCACGTGGTGCAGTCGACACGGGCCGGTGCGGTGTACGGGCTCAGCATGATCCTCGTGCTGGTGGTGGCGGGGCTCACCAAGTACCCGGCCATCCGCTTTGCCAGTCAGTACACGGCCGCCACCGGCCGCGCGCTGCCGGAGAGCTACCTCAGCCAGGGCTGGCTCGCCGCCGCGGCATACCTCTCGACCACCCTGTTCAGCGTCTGGTTCGTGCTGGCGGCCATCAGCATCACTACGGCCGGCCTCGTGGCCACGGTGTTCAGGATAGAGATGGGGCCAGTGGCGCTGGCGGGCTGGATCATCGCCGTCACCGTGGCGCTGCTGGTGCTCGGGCGCTACCAGTGGCTCGAGCGGGCAGGCAAAGCGCTGGTGCTGCTGCTGGCCGTCATGGTGGTGATAGCCACCGCGCTCACCGTGCCGGAGGTGGATTGGTCGCCCGGCAACTTCGTGCTCACCCCGATCGACCTCACCACGCTCTTCTTCATCGTGGCCGTGGCTGGCTGGATGCCCACCCCGGTGGACGGCGGTGTGCTCGTGTCCGTGTGGACCCGGGCCAAGATGCGCGAGCAGGGAATCCGGATCACCCCGCAGATGGCAAAGCTCGACTTCAACGCGGGTTACGGCACCGCCATGGTGCTCGCCGTGGGTTTCCTGATCATGGGCGTGGCGGTTATGCACGAGGCGGGTGTGGCGCCGGACGCGTCACCCGCGGGCTTCTCGGAGCAGATCATCGGGCTCTTTACCGCGGCGATTGGTGACTGGAGCTTCTACCTCATTGGCGGCGCAGCCGTGGCTGCCCTGTTCTCCACGCTGCTCGCCGCGCTCGACGGCATGCCGCGGCAGTTCGTCGCGGTAACGCGCCACTACACCGGTGCCGAAGCGCCAGCCTGGCTGCTGAAGGTGCTCATCGTGGTGTTTGGTCTCGGCGCCTGGCTCGTGCTCGCCACCATGCTCACCACCTTTGCCCGCTTCATCGATCTCGCCACCACCATCGGCTTCGTGATGGCGCCCGTGTACGCCATCCTCAATCACCGTGCCATGCTGGAGCCCGACGTGCCCGAGGCGTACCGGGCGAGCCGGCGCCTGCATCTGTGGAGCCTCGGCGGGATCGCGGTGCTCACGAGCGTGAGCCTCGCGTTTTTCTACTTCAGGCTGTTCGTGCAGTGATGCCCGGCTGATCCGGTTAACTCGTCGGCTTGTCAGAAAACCGACCACCCCGTCTCTGCCACGATCTCAGCCAGCGCCCGCGTGCCGGCATGGGAGTTGCCGATGTCGTCCAGACACGGCGACCACACCGCAATCGCGGCGCGGTTCGGCACCAGCGCAAAGATGCCACCGCCTACCCCGCTCTTGCCCGGCAACCCCACCCGGAAAGCGAAGTCACCGGAGGCGTCGTAGTGGCCACACATCAGCATGATCGAGCTGATGCGCCGTGCGCGGCGCCGGCTCACCACCTCCACGTTGCGCAACGGATCGTGGCCATCCGCCGCGAGAAACAGCGAGGCCCGGGCGAGCTCGCGGCAGGTCATGGCGATGGCACACTGGTTGAAGTACACCTCGAGCACGTCGTCAACCGGGTTTTGCAGATTGCCGAAGCTCTTCAGGAAGCTTGCCAGGCTGCGGTTACGGTGGCCGGTGGCGGCTTCGGATTCAGCCACCTCCTCGTCCACGAGGATCGAGCGGTCGCAGGCGAGCTCGCGCAGCGCACCTACGACCTCCTCCACCGTGTGCGCCACGCTGCGTTGCCCGAGCAGCACGTCGCTCACCACGATTGCGCCGGCGTTGATCATCGGATTGCGGGGGATGCCGGCCTCGAGCTCGAGCTGCAGGATGGAGTTGAACGCCGTGCCGGAGGGCTCGCGGCCCACGCGACGCCAGAGGGTGCGCCCCACCTGGCCGATGGCCATGGTGAGCGTGAACACCTTGGAGAGGCTCTGAATGGAAAACGCCTCGTCGCAGTCGCCGTAAGCGGCCTCGTCGCCATCCACGCAGACGATGGCGGCACCGAACTTCTGCGGATCCACCCGCGCGAGCGCCGGGATGTAGTCGGCGACCCGGCCTTTGCCCACCTCGGGGCGGACCCGGTTGCAGGCCCGGTCGAGTGCTGCCTGCAGCGCTTCACTCATGCTGGCGGCTCCGGGTTGTCTACGTTGGAATGCGCCACTGGCTCGCTCCGCTGTTCGAGTTCGCGTAGTTTATGCCGCTTGACCGTTCGGGGGTGCGTGGCTTCGCCTGTGAAGCACGCCGGGATCAGCTGCAACTTCGGGAAACGACCATGAAACGATCACACCTGCTTGTGCTCACCGCGAGCCTCCTGCTCGCGACGGCCTGCGATGCCGGGAACGATGCGGGGAACAGCGCCGCCGGGAACAACGCCGCCGGGAGCGACGCTGCCGGAAGCGGCGCCGAGCGCCAGGGCGGCGGCGGGCATGCCGGCATGAACATGCCGCAGAATTTTCAGGACCCGATCGACTACATTCCCGAGGCGCTCGGTACCTTCCGCTGGACCATCAGCACCGACAACGAGATGGCTCAGAACTACTTCAACCAGGGTATGCAGCTGCGCTGGGCGTACAACGTCAACGAAGCCGCGCGCTCCATGGCGGAGGCACGGCGCCTCGACCCGGAATGCGCCATGTGCTGGTGGGGCGAGGCGTTTGCGCTCGGCTCGTTCCTCAATGGCGGCATGTCGGCAGAGAAAGCCCCCCACGCCCACACGGCCATCACCCGGGCGGCGGCGCTGGCGGAGACTCACGCCACGCCCGTGGAGCGGGCGCTCATCTACGCAGGGCAGGTGCGCTATCCGGCTGACTACGATCCGGAGGATCGCCGCCCCGTGGACGAGGCGTTCGCTGAGGAGATGGCCAAGGTCTACGCCGAGTATCCGGACAACCACGAGGTGGCCACCGTCTACGCCGTGGCGCTGTTCATGCTCGAGGAGCGGCGCGGCTATCGGGACGTGGAGGACCCGGACCTGCAGCGCCTGCACGCGGTGCTCACGGGGGTGCTCGAGGAAGACATCCGCCATCCGGGCGCGTGCCATCTTTACATCCACGCCACCGAGTCGAGCCAGCGTCCGGACCTCGGCCTCGAGTGTGCCGAGTACCTCGGCAGCACCGTGCCGGTGGCGAGCCACATCCAGCACATGCCGTCCCACACCTGGAACGAGGTCGGCCACTGGGGCCGCTCCGTGCGCGCGAACACGGCCGCCTGGCATTCTGATCAGAAAGCCCGGGAGAACAGAGGGTTTTCCTACGGGCCTACCCACAACCTGCACATGCTGCTCTTTGCAGCATCCTTCGACGGCCAGGGCGCCGTGGCCACCCAGGCCGGCAAGGACTACCGCAAGATCAGTGAGGACGCCCTCTACGAGGTGCTCACCCTCATCCGCTTCGGCCGCTTCGACGAGGTGCTCGAGAACGAGCGGCGCCCGGAGAACGAGGTGTCGGCGGCAGCCTGGGACTTCGCCCGGGGCTACGCGAGCCTCAAGGAAGGGGACGTGGCCACGGCCGAGAAGATGCGCGATGCGGTGCTCGAGTTTGCGGCCGCGACCGACGGGAAATTCCGCTTCCACCCGGCGGGTGACGTGATCGGCACGCTCGGTCACATCCTCGAAGGTGAGATCCTCTGGACCGCGGGCAAGCAGGCGGAGGCCATCGCGGCGTTCGAGCAGGCCGTGGTGGTGGAGGACCGGCTCGACTACGACGAGCCCGAGCCGCTGCCGTTTGCCGCGCGCCACTGGCTGGGCGCAGCGCTGCTGGAAGCCGGTCGCGCGGCGGATGCCGAGCGCGTGTACCGCGAGGAGCTCGACGACCACCCGCAGAACGGCTGGTCGCTGTTCGGTCTGCGCGAGGCGCTCGCCGCGCAGGGGAAAGCGGACGCAGCCGCGGACGAGGCGTTCGAGCAGGCCTGGGCACGCGCGGACGTCTGGATCACCGCCTCGCGGTTCTGATCCGCGGGGTCCGGTGGGGATCCGTCCGGATAGTTGCGCTCAGGCGACCTCGGCCGCCCGCGCGTCCATGAGCCGGCGCACCTTGTCGGCGGTCTGGAACTGGGTGGTCTGCGCGCAGTGGCTGGCTGCACGCTCGAGCGCGGTGGCGAGCCCGCCGTCCACGAACTGCTCGATGCGCGCGAGGTGCTGCTCGGCATAAGCGCGACCGGTGGGCCCGGTCTCCCAGAAGTGGGCCAGCAGCCCGAGGGTATCCGCCACCACGTCGTTCGAGCGGCTGCCGTAGCTCTCGAGCATGGACGTGAGGGACTCAGCACAGGACATGCCCACAAGTATCTGGTTGTCCTCCACCGCCACCATGCCGATCTCGAACAGCGCCTGGCTCGTGGCCACCGAGGTGTCCGGGTGCCGGTCGCCGGTGGTCTCGAGCGCCTGGGCCACGGCCAGCGCCACGCTGTCGTTGCCGGCGCGGGCAGCTTCACGGCCAAGGCGCGACATGGCGCGGATGGCGTGCAGCAGGTCGGTCTGCATGAAGCTGCGGTCGTCCGTGGCGTCGAAGGCCCGCAGGATCTGCTTGAGGATCTCGCAGCTGGTGGAGAAGTTGCGGCTGGAAAGCCCGTTACCCGAGCCGAACACCACGTCGAGCACCCCCACGGCCACGTCGGAAAGCTGATCACCGTCGTAACGCCCCGAGGCGCACATCTCGTTGGTGAGAGTGAGCAGCGCCTGCAGCACCACGTCCTTGTCGCGACCAGGCTGGCTCTGCACCCCCAGCTCGAGCAGGTCCTGCAGCGTTTCTGCGTTGAGGCGCCCGTTATGCTGGATGGGCTTGCCGGCTTCGCGCGCGAGGCGCGCCACCACGCTCGCGCGACGCACGTACTTGCGCGGGATGCGCAGCGCCGTGAGCGCTGCCACGCAGAAGAGCGCGGCGAGAACGGCGGTCCAGATCCAGTCGTAGCGGTACTGGTACGTGATGCCGATCGCCACGAGAATCACGGCGATCACGATGGGGGAGCCCGCGTCGAGCAGCAGCTCCCCCGCACGCTTGACTACGATGGGCCGGATCTCGGGCGCCAGCCACTGGAAGACGATGGCGGGCAGACCGATGAGAAAAATGAAGTACGTCGTGATGGCGTCGAAGGGCGCGCCGTCACTCATGGGGCGCTGCGGGCGAGCAGCCCGTTGATCATGTCGTTGAGAATCGTGTCCGGCAGATCCGCCACCTTCTGCTGGTAGTTGTCGATGCCGAGCGGCGCGATGGTCGGGGTGATCTCCTGGCGGCTCTCGACGGTGAACACACCCACCCGCTCGGGGCTCACCCAGCCCGGCGGCGCCTCCGGGTAGATGGTGGTGTCGCTGCCGAAGAGCCAGGTGAGGAGCTTGAGCCCGAGCTGGGCGCCTACCTTGTCCGCACCGGCCTGCCGGTAGTGCTCGCGCCAGTGAGAGTCGCTGCCGGGCGGCAGGCGCACGTCCACGATCACTGCCTCGTAGGTATTCGAGCGCAACAGATCCACCGCGGTAGTCACGTCCTCGGCGAGGGTGAGCCGGCAGTGGCCGTTGAAGAACACGGGCCCGCACAGGTTGGCGAGCTCGAGGCGCGCGCTGTCCTCGATCCACAGTGCCTTCGGCTTCATGTGAGCGCCTCCGGCAGCACCAGCTTCGTGGCGGTCAGGAACGGCTGTCGGTAGTAGTCCGGATGGTCGCGATCGAGCCCCGTGCCGCGGGCGGGATGGGACTCGATGGTGAGATCGCCGCCGTGCTGGCGTGCGACGCGCAGCGCGTCGGTGAGCCCGATGCCGGTGCCGAGACGGCCCCGGTCGGTGGAGAACTTACCCCGATAGCCGATGCGGAAGACCAGACCTTCTTCGATTTCCTCTCTGGTAATGGGCACGCCCCAGGTTTCGAACGAGGCGTACACGTTGCGGCCGCTGCGGCCGAGCTTCACGGCCACCCAGGGCACCGATCCGCGATCCCTGCGCCACGAGTACTTGATGGCGTTGTGCAGGAGGTTGGCGATGGCCCGTGACAGCTCCCGGTGCTCACCCACGATCGCGAGGGCCTGGTCCTCCGCGTGCACCTTCACCTCCACGTGTGAGGCGCCGGCAAACTCGGCGAGCTGCGCCACGGACTCGCGCACCAGCGGCTCGAGCTCGTAGGCCTCCGCCTCCTCGCGCACGCGCAGATCGGAGGTGATGTAGTCACGCAGCGCCCTGAGCGAGGTGTCCATCTGGATCACCGCCGCGCGCGTGGTGAGCGCATCGATCAGGCACGCGCTGCGCTCGAGCTGCTCGGCCACCCGCAGCACGTCACGCACGGCTTCCTTCGGCAGGTGGCCCGGCTCGATCAGCCGGCACAGCTGCGTGACGCGATGCGCGGACTTGCGCAATACGGGGTGGCGCATCTCCTCGACCGGAATGATCGTCTTGAACTCGTCGAGCAGCTCCACCTGCTGGGCGAGGAACGCCCAGTCATCCGGGGAGAGCGCTTCGTTGCGCCGGTCTTCGCTGCCGGCGTTGGCGAGGCGCTCGATGGCCCGGGCGAGCTGTGTTGCCTGGGGGCCGACCTCCGCGTCGATGTCGTCCTCGTGCAGCTTGTTCACCGGCTGGAACCCGGGTGAAAGCGTCTCGATGGTGGAGATCAGCGTCTGGTTCACCATCAGCAGCGTGGACGTGTTGGCATGCAGAATGCGCCCGATGTCGAGGATGAGCTCATCGAGCGTCTCCTGCAGCGTCTCTTCGCCCGCGCCCGCGCCCGCGCCCGCCGGCGTGGTCGGGGCGTCAGTCATGACACGCCGACACGGGTGCGCGTTGCATCCGCAGCCTGTCCGGTTCCGTCAGCGTGGTGCG
>CAJICJ010000714.1_pt1 | contig 11085 bp, 8 predicted proteins | sample 9199601 | NCBI WGS metagenome assembly CAJICJ01 (sample SAMEA7708337, study PRJEB35096) | sediment metagenome | biome: marine neritic benthic zone biome [ENVO:01000025]; feature: sediment [ENVO:00002007]; material: shallow marine sediment [ENVO:03000034] sea grass bed [ENVO_01000059] ... | reverse complement strand
GGAAGCCGGTATCGTCGTGGTGGCTTCCGCGGGCAACACGGGCCCCGATCCGATGTCGATCGGCGTGCCTGGCAACAACCCTTATGTCATCACCGTTGGCGCGATGACCGACAACTACACGCCCGAGGACGGCAGCGATGACGTGATGGCCAGCTTCTCCTCAGCCGGGCCGACGTACGAAGGCTTCGTGAAGCCCGAGATCGTCGCTCCGGGCGGCCACATGGTGGCGCGCAGCCGTCCTTCGAGCAATCTGGCCGAGCAGCACCCCGAGTTCCACGACCACGACAGCTACTTCACCATGTCCGGAACTTCTCAGGCGGCCGCGGTCGTCTCCGGCGTGGCCGCGCTCATGCTCGACGCCAAGCCCTGGCTGACCCCCGATGACGTGAAGTGCCAGCTCATGATGACCGCACGCCCGGCACGCAACGCTGATGGCGCCCTGGCCTACAGCATTCTGCGTCAGGGTGCGGGCCTCGTGAACGCGGCTGACGCCGTCGAGGCCACCGACACGGGCTGCGGCAACCTGGGCCTCAACGTCACCGCTGATCTTGCCGGAACTGCCCACTTCGGCGGCCCGGTGAACCAGGATCAGGACGGTCGCTTCTACGTCATGGGCCTGGATGGCTATGAGTGGTCCGGCGATCTCTGGGCTGATGGTTTTCTCTGGGCTGACGGTTTCCTGTGGGCGGATGGCTACCTCTGGGCGGATGGCTACCTCTGGGCCAACGGCTACCTCTGGGCTGACGGCTATCTCTGGGCGGATGGCTATCTCTGGGCGGACGCTTACCTCTGGGCGGACGGGCTCACCGAGACGGCCAGCACCAACGTCTGGGTGCCTCAGGAATAACGACGGTTACTGCCCGCGGCCACGGACGGCCGCACCCTATGTTCGGAACCATGAATTTCTGCAGGAACAAGCTGATGAATACAAAAACGACAAACAGCTCCACGGCTACCGCCAGGCCGCTGACACAGGTTGCGCAGCAACTGCGAGCGTGCCGGGCGGCCACGGCCCCGAACGGCGGGGGTGACAACTGGATGAGCTTCCCCGAGCTCGAGCGCACGTTTGCTGCGATTGCGGATCTCGGCGTCCCCTGCACCGTCCTGTCGGTGCGCGTGGCCAATTCTGCTGACCTCGGTGCCGCCTCTGCGGACACGACGAGGTCCGTTGGCGCGCAGCTCCTGCTGGTGTTCGGCCTGGAGGCTCGGATCGCACCGGTTTGTGATGGCGGCTACGCGGTGGTGCTGCCCGGTATCGACCAGCTGCCGGAGCTCGAGCCGCGGCTCGAGCACGCGCTGACCCGGGCCGCTGCGGGTGGCTGGAACGGTGACGGCCACACGCTCGACTGCCGTGTCGGCGTGGCCCGTTACCAGCTCGAAGGCAGCTCGCTGGAGGAGATGGTCAGCGGCGGGCTTGCCGCAGCGGACGAGATGACGGACGCCGGACACGCCTTCGTGTCGCACCGCCATCTGCGCGCCGGAGCACTGGCAGCATGAGGCCGAGCGGGGCCTGCAGACACGCCTCTGCTATGCTGACGCTCCAGGTCAGCAGACGCGCCGTTGCGCGGAGGAAAACCCATGGGCGGATTCGAGCTCACCGGCATCAACCACCTGGCGCTGGTCTGCAAAGACATGGACCGGACCATCAACTTCTACCGCAACGTTCTCGGCATGCCGCTGACCAAGACGATCGAGCTGCCGAACGGTCGCGGTAAACACTACTTCTTCGATTGTGGCGGCGGGGACCAGCTGGCGTTCTTCTGGTTCCCCGACGGGCCGGACAGCGTATCAGCGCAGGAGTACCGGCGGATCACCGCAACGCCGGGCACGATGAACCACGTGGCGTTCAACGTCGCGCCGGAGCGGATCGAAGCCTGCCGCGAGCGGCTCCTCGAGCTCGGCATCGAGTGCACCGAGGTGGTGAACCACGACGACAGCCCGAGCGGTGTCAGCGAAGACGTTTCCCCGAGCACGTTCGTGCGCTCGATCTACTTCCGCGATCCGGACGGCACGCAGCTCGAGCTTGCCGCCTGGGCGCGGGAGCTCACGAGCGCAGACGTGACTTACCCCGCGGCCGACGCAGGCGCCCTGGAGCGCGCCAACGGCGGCTGAGCGGAGGCTGTCGGGTGGTTGTGACAACCGCGCCGACCGCTCAGCCGGCTGACACGTCAGCGTCGCGCTGCGCTGCGCGGCCGGATCGCGAGTGAGTCAATGTTCCGCCAGAATCAGGTCGCGCAGCCCTGCGCTCGAGAGGATCTCGATCCAGTAGCCGTCGGGGTCGCGCACGAACGCAAGCCCTTTCATGTTGCCGTCGTCCGGCCGTTTCACGAACTCCACGCCGAGCGCCTCGAAGCGCTCACAGGCGGCATAGACGTCCGGCACCGAGACGCCGATGTGGCCGAATCCGCGCGGCTCCGCATTGCCGTCGTGGTAGCCGAATCCGGCGTCCTCTTCGGTGCCGTGATTGTGCGTGAGCTCGAGCAGCGCAGGCTGCTCGAATACCCACTTGGCGCGCTCAGCCCGCGCCTCGGGCACCGGTGAGGTCGGATAGCCCATGAAATACAGGGTGAAGGCCATCTCCGGAAAGTCGAACTGCTCGAGCAGCGTCATGCCGAGCACGTCCCGATAGAAGGGGATCGAGCGGGCGGGATCCTTGATCCGCAGCATCGTCTGATTCAGCACGTAGTCGTCGGTCGGGTTCATCAGTCTGGCTCCAGTCCCCTCGGCGATGGATGGTACGGCATCCGTGACCGCACGAGGACGCCGGCAGCTGCCTCCAGCAGCCAGCCCCGGGCCGGAGGGCCGCTCTGTGCGAGGCGATGAGTAGCGCCGAGTGGCGCCGGTGGTGCGATACGTTCTCATCGGTTGTTGATAATGATTCTCATTGTCGCTAGTGTTGGCGTTCAGATTCCAGGGGTATCACGTTGATGAAGGTCTGCATGCAGCCAGCGCGTCCGGTTGCGGGTTTTCTGCTGCTCACGGTTGCCGCCACGATCGGCGCCGACACCGGCGAGGATCGCACGCCGACGGTGGAGACCGCGAGCCGGGTCTATCTCGAGGAGATGACGATCATCGGCTCTCGTGACCAGGCCCGCCAGCTCACGGGCGCGGCGACCTACATCGGGCCGGAAGAGCTCGAGAAGTTCGCGTATGCCGACGTGCAGCGGGTGGCCCGCAGCGTGCCGGGGGTGTCCATCCAGGTGGAGGACGGCTACGGGCTGCGGCCCAACATCAGCATCCGCGGCGTCGCCACCGAGCGCAGCGGTCGCATCACGCTGCTCGAGGACAACGTGCTCATCGCGCCCGCTCCGTACTCGGCGCCGTCCGCCTACTATTTCCCGACGCCTGGACGCATGCATGCCTACGAGGTCGTGAAAGGACCGGCGTCCATCACCCAGGGCCCCTACACGATTGGTGGCGCGTTCAACATGATCTCCACACCCATACCGCGCGAGCTGTCGGGCGCGGTGTTCGCGGAGGCGGGGGAAGACGAAACCTACCGGGTGCACGGTCACTATGGCGGCTATCTCGAGTCAGGGATCGGTTTTCTGGTCGAGACCCATCAGTGGGACTCCGACGGGTTTCAGAGCATCGATCGTAACGACAACGACACGGGCCTCGACGTCGAGGACTACACGGTCAAGCTGAGCTACGCCCCGGTGGGCTCCCGGCACCGCTTCGATCTGAAGTACCAGTACGCGGACCAGAACTCCGATCAGAGCTACCTGGGGCTGACGGATGCGGACTTCGACGACGATGCGTTCCGCCGCTACGGGCTGTCGACCCTCGACAACATCGACACCGAGCACGAGCAGTGGATTCTCTCGTACCAGTTTGCGCTGAACGATGCGGTGGCGTTTACGGTCACCGGCTACGACAACGACCACGAGCGGGACTGGTTCAAGACCGAAGGAATCGACTTCGACGGCAGCGCGGTGGCCGAGGACTTCGATCGCACGAGCTGGTTCAACGTTGTCCAGGCCATCAACCGGGGTGAGGGCGTCGACGGCGTGACCCCGGCCGAAATGCAGGCGATCCTCGAAGGTGATCTCGACACCGCGCCGGGCAGCATCCAGCTGCGCTCCAACGCACGTGAGTACTACTCGCGCGGCGTGCAGGGTGGTGTCGATCTGCTCTTCGATACCGGCGGGCTCAGCCACGATGTGGAGTTCCGGCTGCGTTATCACGAGGACGAGGAAGACCGCCTGCAGCGCAACAGCACCTACAGCCAGGTCGGTGGTGAGCTGGTGCTCGACGATTTCGGATTGCTCGGCAACGCGGGCAATCGGGTGCAGGAAGCGGAGGCCTGGGCGGTGCACGTCTACGATCGCATCGAGTTCGGGCAATGGGTGTTCACGCCGGGAATGCGCTACGAGGACATCGATCAGAAGCGCACGCGTTGGGAGACACGCCTCGGCCAGACGGACAACCCGGCATCCCGCGAGCCCGACAACCTGCGCGACACGCGAGAGAACAAGACGACCGTCTGGCTGCCTGGTCTCGGCGTGCTCTACAACGTGAACGACAACTGGGCGCTGCTCGGCGGCGTGCACAAAGGCTTCTCCGCGCCGAGCAACGCGACGGACGTTGATGAGGAAGACGCCATCAACTACGAGTTCGGCTTCCGTTATCAGGGCGGTCGGGCCTGGGCCGACGTGGTCGGGTTCTACACCGACTACGACAACCTGCTGGGTGAGTGCACCTCCTCGAGCGGCTCGAACTGCGAGATCGGTGACGCGTTCAACGGTGACGCTGCCAGCATCTTCGGTGTCGAGGTCGAGGCGGGTATCGACCTGCTGCAGGACGCGCCGGTGCAGATTCCCGTGCGCCTCACCTACACCTACATGGACGGCGAGTTCGATTCGGACGTTGCGGATACCGCGTTCTTCGGTGACGTCAGCGACGGCGACCCGCTGCCGTACATCCCGGATCATCAGTTCCTGCTGTCGGTGGGCCTCACCGGCGGGCGCTGGGCCGCGTATCTGAACGCGAATTACGTTGACGACGTGTGCGTACGCGCTTCCTGCGGCGCCTTCGAGAAAACGGATGACACCCTGGTGCTCGATCTCTCGGGACGCTACGACATCAACCAGACCTTCAGCCTGTTTGCCCGGGTCGAGAACCTGACCGAAGAAGAGGATCTCATGGGCCGTCAGCCATACGGCGCGCGCCCGAACAAGGACCGCACGGCGGCCATCGGGGTCCGCGCGAGCTTCTAGCAGCGCCACGCCCGTGAGCCGGGCCGGCCGCGTGGGCCGGTTGGGCGGGGTAGAGCAGCCGCCGCGTGTTGAACGCGAACGCTCCATGGCTGCCGGTGGTTGCGGCGGCGGTCGGTTCTACCTGCAGCCTCAAGCTTCGATCAGCTCCAGCGGCGGCAGGTTCAGGCTGCGCCGGTGGGCGTTGTGATAGTGGTGCAGGGCCGGTTCGTTGCGCCCGAAGGTGAAATGGCTCTGGGCGCCGGACAGCGCGTTCGCCTGGATCGACGCGGCAGACACGTAGTCCTCGTCGACCACCACGCGGTTGAAGCCGACAAAGCGGCTTTCGTCCGACGGTGCCTTGCCCTCGGCAGCCAGCCGCGCCGGCAGCTCGGGGTTCATGTAGAAGCTGTGGTGTGTGCGTGATCTCGACGGATCTTCAGCGTCCGGGTACATGCGCAGCACGTCCACGCCGGCCGGGTCCACCAGCAGGATCACGTTGGGAAACACGAAGTAGACGTTCAGCGTGATCCAGCGGTACGGCCATTCGGCGATCGGCATCTGGTGGTCCTGTGCATACTTGAAGCCCGGTTTGCTGGCAAACACCATCCGATAGTTCCTGTCGAAGACATCGTGAGTCTGCAGGTTGCTGTGAATATCGGAAGCCAGCGTGTCGCGATGCAGCACGTCGAAGTGGTAGTTCTCGCCAAAGGTATCGATGGCGAGCTTCCAGTTGATGTCAGCCTCGAGCACCTGGCTTTCGGTGAACGCATGGCTCGGGAAGTCCCAGCTCGCAAACTCCGGCGCCAGCCCGCCCAGCAGCTCCGCCACGTCGAATCCAGCCCCGGGCGAGGGGCGCACCCAGAGCATCCCGTGGGATTCTGCTGCCGGCAGCTCGGTGAGCCCGTAGGTCTCCTTGTCGATGCTGCCGAACCGCTCTTCCCGGTTGATGGCAATGAGATCGCCGGTGTTGGCGTAGCTCCAGGCATGGAACGGACAGGTGAAGCGCGCCTTCCTGCCCCTGCCGTCCTCGACCAGCTGCACGCCCCGATGACGGCAGACGTTGAGGAACGCCTGAAAGTCGCCGTCCCGGTTCCGGGTCAGCAGCATCGGCACGCCGGCTTCCGAAGTGGCAACGTAGCTCCCGGGCTCCGGCAGATCGGTGGACAGTCCCAGCAGCAGGGGACCCTCGCGGAAGAACGTCTGCTGCTCTTTTGCCAGCAGGTCCCGGCAGGTGAAGTCCGTGACAGGTGCTTTCACGATGCCACCGGCATCCGCGCTGGTCCGGTTGGCGAGTCCTTCCACCAGCTGGGTCAGTACCCGTTGCTGCTCGTCATGGTGCACTACGTCCTCCTTGCTGTTCTCAGCTCGTCTGCGGTTAGCCCCGGGTGGAGCGGGTGGAACGCATAACGGCACCGTGCTGCGCAGCCGGCCCGCCGGTCGGTCACTTCGAGGCCGCAGGTTTGTCTGCTACTGCCAGCCCGCACGATCGTAGATGCGCACCGCCTCCGCCTGGTTCTCGCCAAGCACCGACGCGTTGAGGGTATCCTCCTCGAACGTGCCGAGCGCCGCCACAGGTCCGGTAGTCGGGCCGACGATGGGGTACTCGTTGTTCCCCTCGGCGAACAGCCGCTGTGCAAACTCGCTCGTCAGGTACTCGAGGAACTTCACGGCGTTCTCGGGATTCGGTGCGTGCCTGGTCACACCCGCGCCGCTGATGTTCACGTGCGTGCCGCGATTGCCCTGGTTGGGGAAGATCACGCCGATGCCGGCCGCGACGGCATTGTCCTCGGCTTTGTCGGATCCGAGCAGCCGGCCGATGTAGTAGGTATTCGCGATGCTGATGCCGCCGTCGCCCGAGGCCACCGCCCGCAGCCGGCCGGTATCGTTGGCCTGGGGCGGATCGGCAAGGCTGGCCACGACTACGGCGGTCCATGTCTGCGCGGCTTGCGCCCCGTGGGCGTCGATCAGCGACGCCAGCAGGGAGAGGTTGTAGATGTTGCTCGAGCTGCGCATGCAGATCCGTCCCTTGTGAGCGCTGTCGGCCAGATCCTCGTAGTTCTCGAGCCCGGCGGGACGCCCCGCTGCTTTGTTGTAGACGATGACGCGGGCGCGCTTGGAGAGCCCGAACCAGTGTCCGTGCGGATCGCGCAGGTGGGTCGGGACCCGGGTGTCGAGCACCTGCGATTGGACGGGGCGGAAGATGCCGCGCTGCTGGGCCCGCCAGATGCGTCCGGCGTCCACGGTGATGAGCATGTCTGCGGGGCTGAACTCTCCCTCGTTGATGATGCGCTCGATCAGCGCGTCGCTGCCGCCTTCGATCAGGTTGACCGTGATGCCGGTGTCCTCCTCGAAGCGCTCGTACAGCGCGAGATCCGTGTCGTAGTGCCGCGCCGAGTAGACGTTGATCTCGCCGTCAGCGAGCACGGGGAGGGACAGTGCCGCGCAGCACAGCGTGGCGAGCAGAGGAGTGGCGTTCATTGCAGTGGGATTCCTGAGACTGGCCGTGAATGAGAATTATTCTCAAGTATTAGGGATGATGGTAAACAAAGACCTCCTCCGGCACAAAGCGTACGCTCACGCTCGCTCCGAGGGTGGGCGGATCCCCGGACTGCCACAACGCCCGCAGCCGCTCGCCTCCGGCTTCCAGCTCCACCCGATGGCCCGGCCCCTGAAAGCGCACGTCCACGATGCGCGCAGTGCCGGGTCCCGCCCGGATCTCGAGACTCGCCGGCCGCAGTACCACATCCACGTTGCCGGCTTCGGTGACACCGGCGGGCGCCGGGAACGCAGCGAAGGCCGTCACCACCTGACCATCGCGCACCGTGCCTGCGAGCGTCTGCGCATCACCGAACAGCTCCGCCACGTAGCGGCTGGCCGGTGCGCGCCAGATGGTCTCCCCGGTATCGCACTGCACGATGCGGCCGCCCACCATCACGGCAATGCGGTCGGCAACGTCGAGCGCTTCCTCGGGATCGTGGGTGACGATGATCGTGGGGCACCGGGCGGCCTTGAGCGCGCGTCGCGCCGCTTCCCGCAGGCTGCGTCTGAGCGTTGCGTCGACGCTCGCAAACGGCTCATCGAGCAGCATCACCTCGGGCTCCGGGGCCAGCGCCCGGGCCAGCGCCACGCGCTGCTGCTGCCCGCCGGAGAGGGTGTGCGGGTAGCGGGAGCCGAATCCGGCGAGGCCCACGCCCGCAAGGCGTTCCGCCGCGCGCGCGTCGCGCTCGTCTGCGGGGTGGTGGCGCAGCCCGAAGGCCACGTTGTCGCGCACCGTCATGTGTGGAAACAGCGCGTAGTCCTGGAACACGAGGCCTACGGAGCGGGACTCCGGCGGTGGCTCGCTGCCCGGGCGGGCAACGCGTCCCGCGCCGAAGCGGATCTCTCCGTGCTGCAGCGCCTCGAGGCCGGCCGCGATGCGTAGCAGCGTGCTCTTGCCGCTTCCGGAGGGACCGAGCAGCGCGAGTATCTCGCCCGGTTGCACGTCGAGCGAGACGTCCTCCAGCACGCGGGTGGTGCCGTAGTGGTGGGTGACGCAGTGGACGGACAGGGTCATCGGGACCACGGGTCGGCTGGGGAGGCCGGATTGTCGAAGGAGCGCCGGCAAAGTGCAAAGGTCGCGCCGGCGGCAAGGCTGCGTTGTATGACGGCAGCGCGGCGGGCAAAGTGCGCCCATGCCCGGAATCCGTCACTCACCCGCCTGGACCTTCGGAACGCTGCTCGTGGCGGCGGTGGCAGCGTTGCCGCTGGTGAGCGTGCTCGCCGCGCTGCTGCTGCCGGCGGATACCGGCTGGGCGCATCTGCGCGAGACGGTGCTTGGCACCTACGTGTCCAATACGCTCCTGCTCTGCGCCTTCGTGGCGCTCGTGGTGACCGCGGTGGGGGTCGGGGCGGCCTGGCTCACGGCCACGTTCGAGTTCCCGGGTCGGCGGTTTTTCACCTGGGCGCTCATCCTGCCGCTGGCGGCGCCCGGCTACGTGGTCGCGTATGTCTACGCCGACCTGCTCGAGTACGCGGGCCCCGTGCAGAGCCTGCTGCGAGAATGGACGGGCTGGAGCGCAGGCGACTACTGGTTCCCCGCGGTGCGGTCGCTGCCAGGTGCCGCCCTCGTGCTCGGCTTCGTGCTCTACCCGTACGTGTATCTCCTGTGCTTCAACACGTTCACCCGCCAGTCGGCGGCGCTCACCGAGGCGGCGCGGGCGCTCGGGGCGGGACCCTGGGGGGCGTTCCGGCATGTGGCGGTACCGGTCGCGAGACCCGCCATCGCCGGCGGGGTCATCCTGGCGTTGATGGAAACGGTGGCGGACTACGGCGTGGTCGACTTCTTTGGCGTGCCGACGTTCACCAGCGGCGTGTTCCGCACCTGGTTTGCGCTCGGTGAGCACGATGCGGCGCTGCGGCTCGCAGGCTGGCTGCTGATCATCGTCATGCTGCTCGTGCTCGTCGAGCACTTCGCGCGGCGTGGCAGCGTGGCCAATCCGATCGCGCGGGACGTGGCGGCGCTGCCAAGGCGATTACCGTGGGCCGCCGGGATGGTGGCGGCGGGATTGTGCGCGGCGCCGCTGCTGCTCGGCATCGTGATTCCGGGCGCGCTGCTCATCGGCCACGCCGTGGAGACCGGGGATCCTCTGCTCGGCACCCGTTTTCTCGGCTATGTCGGCAACACCGTGTGGGTAGCCGGCGTTGCGGCGCTGATCACCACGTGCCTTGCGGTGTTTCTCTGCTACGGCGAGCGACAGCATTCGACGCGCATCGTGCGCACGGGGGTGCGGTTGGCGACTCTCGGCTACGCGGTGCCGGGCATGGTGCTCGGCGTTGGCCTGCTGTTGCCGCTCACCACGGCTGACCGCTGGCTGGCAGGCCTGCTCACCGAATGGCGCGACGAGCGGGTTGGCCTCCTGCTCACCGGATCCACGTTTGCGCTGCTGTTCGTGTACGTCGTGCGGTTTCTGACGGTTGCGTTCAACGGCGCCCACGCGGCGCTGCAGAAGATCCATCCGCACCTCGATGCCGCTGGCCGCTCGCTGGGTGCCGGCGCCGGTCGTCTGCTGCGTGAGGTGCATCTGCCGCTCATGCTGCCGGCGGTGCTGAGCAGCATGCTGCTCGTGTTCATCGACGTCGTGAAAGAGCTTCCGGCCACCCTGGTGCTGAGGCCTTTCAATTTCGAGACGCTCGCAACGCGCACCTATCGGCTGGCCTCCGACGAGCGGCTTCCGGAAGCCTCCACCGCGGCGCTGGCCATCGTGCTGCTCGGGCTCATCCCGGCGCTCATGCTCGGCTGGCAGACGCTGAGCCGGCCGGCCGGTCCACGGCTCGCGGTCCAGCCGGACGGCTCGCGGCGGCCGGGCTGACGCGTCACATTGCCGGCATGTCGCAGTGCAGGTCGCGCCGTCCCTTGCGGCGCTCCGGCCGCTCGAAGGGTTGGGTCAGTGGCACAATCCAGCTGGCATGACCGAGGCCTGGCTCGATCTCGAGCAGGTTGCGTTCGGGATCGACCATGAGCGCGGCCGGGCGCCCGTTCAGCGACACGCAGGCCCGCACGTACACCTCGAGCCCCTCGCTGCCGAAGTCCTCCCGCCACAGCCGGTCCAGGTAGTGAGCAAACTGCACGAGCATGTCCGGGCGCGTGCGCATGCTGCGCTGATGTCGCTCGAGAAAGTCCTCCGGCCAGACTTCCCAGGTCTCACCGGTCTGCGGGTCGCGCATGGTGTAGACGACCTCGGCCTTCTTGTCACGAAGCTTCATCTGCCAGGAGAACCGGTGTCCTTCCTCCGTCCAGCTCGGGCTGCCGGGGTAGAGGAGATGTCGCAGCGGAAACAGCACCTGAAACGCCAGCCACAGCGTCAGCAAGCCCAGAAGCAGCCAGCGGGCCGGTGCCCCGGGCACGGGG
>CAJICJ010000824.1_pt1 | contig 11218 bp, 10 predicted proteins | sample 9199601 | NCBI WGS metagenome assembly CAJICJ01 (sample SAMEA7708337, study PRJEB35096) | sediment metagenome | biome: marine neritic benthic zone biome [ENVO:01000025]; feature: sediment [ENVO:00002007]; material: shallow marine sediment [ENVO:03000034] sea grass bed [ENVO_01000059] ... | reverse complement strand
TCGCGGAACCGGTCAGCCTGGTCGTCCGGATCGTTCAGCTCCGAGAAACCGTTTGCGATCTCCCGGCCGCCGATGAAGAGCTCGAACCGGTCCGTCACGAGCGGGTCGTCGTCGTTCCGGCGCGACAGAGGAGAAACTTCCGTGGGATAGTGGGTGATGAATGTGGGCTGGATTAGCCGATCCTCCACAAATGCCTCGAACATCTCCATCTGCAGCTTGCCGACCCCCCAGTCGTCCTCGACCGGCATGTTCCTGGTGGTCATGAACTTGCGCAGCGTCTCCTCGTTGCGCACGTCATCCGCGGAGAGCTCGGTATGCGAGATTATGGACTCCGCCATCGACATCCGGACTGGCGGTGAGCCGAGGTCGAGCGTCTGCCCCTGGTAGTCTATCGTGCCGTGGCCCGTGACCTCGTGCGTGACGTGCGAGAGCAGCTTCCCCGTCAGCTCGATCAGGTTCTCCAAGACGTGCTAGACCCGATAGAACTCGAGCATGGTGAACTCGGGATTGTGCCGGGTCGACAGTCCCTCGTTGCGAAAATTGCGATTGATCTCGAACACCCGCTCGAATCCGCCCACCACCAGGCGCTTGAGGAACAGCTCCGGTGCAATCCGCAGGTACAGGTCGAGGTCGAGCGAGTTGTGGTGGGTGACGAACGGCCGTGCGGTCGCGCCGCCGGGGATCACGTGCATCATGGGGGTTTCGACCTCCATGAAGTCACGCTCGAGAAAAAACTCGCGTATGGCCGCAACGACACGCGAGCGCAGCCGGAAGATGCGCCTGGTGTCTTCGCTCATGATGAGGTCGAGATAACGCTGCCGGTACTTCGTTTCCTGATCCGACAGGCCGTGGTACTTCTCGGGAAGCGGATGAACGGTCTTGTTGAGAAGCGCAATCGAAGAAGCCTGAACCGTCAGCTCTCCTTTGTTGGTCCGCATGAGCGTACCGCGCACGCCGACGATGTCACCGATGTCCCAGAGATCGTTGAACTCGGCGTAGCTGTCGTCCCCGAGATCGTCTCTACGCAGGTAGCACTGGATCCGACCGCTGACGTCCTGCAGGGTGATGAAGCTGGCTTTGCCCATGACCCGGCGCAACATGACGCGACCGCACACCGCGGTCGTCTCTCCCGCAGCCTCCAGCGCCGCTTTGTCCTGCTCGGCGTAGCGGGCGTGCAGATCCGCAGCCTCGGCTTCACGCCGGAAGTCGCTGGGAAACGCGCGCGAGCGCGCCTTCCAGCGCTCGAGCTTGTCGCGGCGCGTGGTGACGATGTCGCTTTCGTCGGTCATGACCGTGGATCCACGTTGGTTTCCCTTTCAGTTGTTTCCGGCTTGCGCCCCGAATCGGTGTCGTGACTGCCGCCGGACCGTCAGTCGGGTATCAAAGACCTGCTTTGAGGCTGGCCTCGATCAGCGAATCGATGTCGCCGTCGAGCACACTGCCCGGATCGCTGATCTCCACGTTGGTACGCAGGTCTTTCACCCGGGACTGGTCGAGCACGTAGCTGCGGATCTGGCTGCCCCAGCCGATGTCCGCCTTGCTGTCCTCGATCTGCTGCTGCTCAGCCCGTCGTTTGAGCATCTCGAGCTCGTAGAGCTTCGCCCGCAGCTGCTTGTAGGCTTTGTCCTTGTTCTGGTGCTGTGACCGCTCGCTCTGGCACTGCACCACGGTATTGGTCGGCAGGTGGGTGAGACGCACCGCCGAGTCCGTGCGGTTCACGTGCTGGCCACCGGCACCGCTCGCCCGATAGGTGTCAACGCGCACTTCCGCAGGATTGATGTCGATCTCGATATCGTCGTCGATCTCGGGAGAGACGAACACGGACGCAAACGACGTGTGACGGCGGTTGCCGGAGTCGAATGGTGACTTGCGCACAAGCCGATGCACGCCAGTCTCCGTGCGCAGCCAGCCGAACGCATGATCGCCGTTGAACTGCACGGTTGCGCCTTTGATACCCGCAACGTCGCCGGGTGAAAGCTCGGTAATCTCCGAGCTCATGCCGCGCTTCTCACCCCAGCGCAGATACATGCGCAGGAGCATCTCGGCCCAGTCCTGGGCTTCCGTGCCACCGGAGCCGGACTGGATCTCGACGAAGGCATTGTGGGAGTCCATCTCACCCTGGAACATGCGCCGGAACTCGAGACCGGCAAGGGCCTGCTCCAGCGCGTCGAGCTCATGCTGGATCTCGTCGAGGGAGGCGCCATCATCCTCCTCTGCCGCCATCTCGGCGAGCTCACTGAATTCCTCGAGGCTGCTGGCGAAATCGGCGAGCACCTTCACGATGCTTTCGAGCTGCGCGCGCTCCCGGGTCAGCTTCTGGGCGGCCTCGGGATCGTTCCAGACATCCGGCTCAGCGAGCTCACGCTCCACCTCTTCGAGTCGATCACGCCGGGCTTCGAAGTCAAAGATACCCCCTCAACGCTGATTCGCGCTCCGAAAGGTTCTTGCTCTGTTCTCTGATGGACGTGAGTTCTGCCATGGATGCCTGCGCCGCTGGGGCGTCGTGCGAAAAGCCGGCAAGTTTATGCCAATGCCGCGACGTGCTCCACCACGAGTTGCAGCGTCACGGCGTCGCGGTACGCGTTGGGCTGCAGGCGATACACCACGCGCAGGCGTCGTGCCGCATCGAGCGGCGCCTGCCGGAACGCGATCGCATCGAGCAGCCGCTCCCCCTTGCGAAGCACCAGCTTGAGATGATCGCCACCCACGACGCGCTGGTTCACGAGCTCGAACTCGTCGTGAAACAGCGGCTCGGGAAACGCCTGGCCCCAGGGACCACCACCGGCGATGCGCTCGGCGCTCTCGAGGGTGAGCTCGGACTCGCTCAGACGCCCATCGGTCCACACGGTCGGCGTGAGCGCTTCCGCGGGAAGCACCGTGCGTACGGCCGCGTCGAAGGCTTTGGCGAAGCGCGGATAGTGCACGCGCTTGATGCTCAGCCCCGCAGCCATGGCGTGCCCGCCGAATCTCACGAGCATCCCCGGATAGCGTGTCGCGATGGCATCCAGCACGTCACGAACGTGCAGCTCGGGCAGCGAGCGGGCTGAGCCCTTGAGCTCATCCGGCGCCGTGTCGCCGGCCTCCGCAAACGCGATGACCGGACGGTGCAGCTTGTCCTTGAGCCGACCGGCGACGATCCCGACAACCCCCTGATGCCAGCTCTCGTCGTAGACGCAGACCCCGGCAAGATCTGCCGGCGCGTCCTGAGCGGCAACCAGCAGCTCGGCATCCTGCACCATGTCCTGCTCGAGCGTGCGCCGCGCCAGATTGAGCTGATCGAGCGCGGCGGCGAGCTCCCTGGCCTCGTCGTCCGTGGGCGCCAGCAGGCAGCGGATGCCGATGCTGATGTCATCCAGGCGACCCGCGGCGTTGAGCCGGGGCCCGAGCGAATAGCCCAGGTCCTGCGCGTTGAGGCGGCGCAGTTCCCGGCCCGCCACGCCGCACAGCGCACGCACGCCGGGTCGGCAGCGGCCGGCACGCATGCGGCGCACGCCCTGCTGCACGAGCACGCGGTTATTGTGATCGAGCGGTACAACATCAGCCACGGTGCCCAGGGCAACGAGATCGAGCCAGTCAGCGAGGTTCGGCACCTGGCGCGCGGCAAACCAGCCGCGCTCACGCAGCGCGGCACGCACCGCGCCGAGCACGTAGTAGATCACCCCCACTCCCGCCAGCGCGTGGCTCACGAAGGCGCTGTCCGGCATGTTGGGGTTCACGAGGGCATAAGCGGCGGGCAGCTCCGCGCCGGGCAGATGATGGTCCGTGACAATGACGTCCACACCTTTCTCGTTGGCCAGCGCCACGCCTTCGACGCTCGAAACGCCGTTGTCCACCGTGACGATGACCGCGGGCCCGCGCGCGCACGCGAGCTCGGCAATTTCCGGCGAGAGCCCGTAGCCGAACTCGAAGCGGTTGGGAACGAGAAAATCGACATCCTGAGCGCCGAGCGCTTCGAGCAGCGAGACCGCCAGGGCAACCGCCGTAGCCCCGTCCGCGTCGAAGTCACCCACGATGAGTATGCGCTCGTTGCGCTGGACGGCCGTGGCGAGACGCGCGGCCGCGACGTCGATATCCGGGAGCGCCCCGGGCGGTGCCAGCGCATCGAGGGCGTGCCCGATCTCGCTGGCATGGCGCACGCCGCGACCCAGGTAAACCCGCTCGAGGAACGCCGGCAGGTGGGCCACGTCACCCTCGAGCCGCGCATCCGGCAGCGGCCGCTCGCGGATCTCCGGTAGCTCAGCCGTCGGCAAAGTGCTCCACCCGGATGCGCTTGATCGTGCCGATCACCTCCGGCATCGCCTGCACCGCTGTGAGCGCCCGATTCATCACCGACTCCCTGACCGTGTGGGTGAGAATGACGATGGGCACCCAGGGCTGCTCGGAATCGCTGTGAATGGCCTGCTCTTTCTGGATCGCCGCCTCGATGCTGATGTCATGATCGCTGAGGATCGTCGCCACCCGGGCGAACACGCCCGGCTGATCGAGTGAGGGGATGTTGAGATAGTAACCACTGTCGATGGCATCGATCTCCACGGACTGCAGCGCCGCCACGGCGCCCCGGCCAACCGTCCACGGCAGCGCAGTACCCTTGGCGATGTCGATCAGATCGGCAACGACGGCAGAGGCCGTGGGTAACGCACCTGCACCGGCGCCGTAGTAGAGCGTGTCGCCGGCGGCATCCGCGTTCACGACCACGGCGTTCATCACGCCGTTGATGCTCGCCAGCAGCTGCTGCTCCGGAATGAGCGTCGGGTGCACGCGCATCTCGACGCCGGCCTGCGAGCGGCGCGCGATGCCCAGGTGCTTGATCCGGTAGCCGAGCTGCCGCGCGTATTCGATGTCCTCAGCGGCCAGCTCGCCGATCCCCTCCGTGTAGACCGCATCGAAGCGAAAACCGTTGCCGAACGCCAGCGCAGCGAGAATGGTGAGCTTGTGCGCGGCATCGATGCCCTCGACGTCGAACTTCGGATCAGCCTCCGCATAGCCGAGCGCCTGCGCGTCAGCCAGCGCGTCGGCGAATGTCTGCCCGGACTCTGCCATGGCGGTGAGGATGTAGTTGGAGGTGCCGTTGATGATGCCCGCGAGCCAGCGAATCTCGTTTGCCGCCAGTGAGCGGGTGAGCGCCGCGATCACCGGAATGCCGCCGGCAACCGCCGCCTCGAACGCAAACGGCACGCCTCGCGCGGCGGCCAGCGTCAGATACTCGTCGCCGTGGGCCGCAACGATCGCTTTGTTCCCCGTGACCACCCCTTTGCCGGCTTCCAGCGCAGACCGCACCAGAGTATCCGCGGCTTCCTCGCCGCCGATCAGCTCAACGACCACGTCGATGTCGGGATCAGCCAGCACATCACCGAGTTTCGTGGAGAACGGCGCGCCGAGCAGATCGACATCCTTTGCAGTGCGGCTCGCGACTCGGCGCACCTCGAGAGGGCGACCCGCGCGCTCGGCGATGGTGGCCCCGTTGCGCTGCAGCACCTCGAGGACACCCTGCGCCACGGTCCCGAGCCCGCACAGACCAATACGCAGCGGCCCGTCATGGCGGGTGCCGGTAGAAGCCTTCGGGATTTCAGCTGGAGTGCGCGAGTCCAAGGTAAGCGCCTGCCACTCGTTGTGGAGGCGCAATTCTAGGGGTGACGCTGTCAGATGCCTATAGTGCGGGCCAGATCGGCAGCCGGCTGATAGCCCGGGATGAGCGTTCCATCCTCGAGCACGATGGCCGGCGTGCCCGAGACGCCCACCTGCTGGCCGAGCTCGTACTGGGATGCCACGGGATTCTCACAGGTGACGTCGGGAATCGTGCCGCCGTTCTTGAGCTTCGTCATGGCCTGGTTGGGATCCGCCGCGCACCAGGCAGAGACGATTTTCTGATAGGCCCGCGAGCCGGGGCCCGCGCGTGGATAGGCCACGTAGCGAACCTCGACACCCATGCCGTTGAGCTCAGGCACTTCCTGATGCAGCTTCCGGCAGTAGCCGCAGTCCACATCGGTGAATACGGTGATCGCCGCTTTCTTCGGCGCGGTGGCCGGGAAAATGACCATGTCGTCCGGGGCCACGCTCGCCATGAGCGCGCGCCGCTTCTCCGCCCGGCCGACCTCGGCGAGATTGACCAGATCGGTGTCGCCGAGCTCGTAGAGGTCACCTGCAAACAGGTAACGGCCATCCGCCGTGCCGTAGAAGACGGTCCCGCCCCCGAGCTCCAGCGTGTAGATCCCTGGCAGCGGGCTCTCGTAGGCCGCCTCGATCGGAATGTTGGGACGCAGCATCTTGAGACGCTCGACCAGCCGCTGGGCACCGGCCGCCTCATCGTCTGCCGCCACCGCGCGCGGCTCGGCACCCAGCAGCGCGAACGTCAGCAGGGTCATCGCGCCCAGTGTGGCCAGAAACGTCGGCGCGCCGCGGCCGGAGAATTTGCTCATGTCGTTACCTACTTGTCGTGTGCCGTGTGTGCCGCTCGTGCCTGCCGCTGTACTGCCGCTGTATCTGCCGGCGGGCGTTTGTACCGCGGCCCGGTTGCCGCGTCGGGTTGCTCCCGGGTCGTGCTGCCAGGCGCGCTGAATCCAGTGCGAAGCGCGAATTGTGACTCGACAACGCCATGCACGCGTAACACCGCATCCCAGATTAGACCATCGCCCGGCCGGGAGTTCCGATATCTAGTTGACATATCCGCGCCGCATACCACGCCCGCGTCAACCGCGCGGGTGGTGCTTACGGTGCAGCTCCCGCAGCCGCGCCTGCGCCACGTGAGTATAGATTTGCGTCGTGGACAAGTCTGCATGGCCCAGCATCATCTGCACCGCGCGCAGGTCCGCCCCGTGATTGAGCAGATGCGTGGCGAAGGCGTGCCGCAGCGTATGCGGCGACACGGGCCGCTCGATGCCCGCTGCCGCGGCATGGCGCTTGATGGCATGCCAGAACGTCTGGCGCGTCATCGCCTGGCCGCGGTTGCTCGGAAACAGCGCGGCACAGGGCCGGCCACGCAGAATGGCATCGCGAGCCTCGTCCAGAAACCGGGTCAGCCAGACCGCGGCCGCCTGTCCCAGCGGCACGAGCCGCTCCTTGCCGCCTTTGCCGACCACGCGGACGACACCCTGCCGCAGGTTCAGCGCGGAGCGCGGCAGGTTCACCAGCTCGGAGATGCGCAGGCCGCTGGCGTAGAGCAGCTCGAGCATCGCCCGATCGCGCAATCCCTGGGAGTTGCGGATCTCCGGCGCGGCCAGGAGGCGCTCGACCTCGGTTTCCGACAGTGAGCCCGGTAGCTGCCGGCCCAGGCGCGGGTGCTCGAGGTGAGCGCTCGGATCGAGCCCAATCCGCCCGATGTGGGCGGCATGCCGGTAGAAGCCTTTGACACAGGATAACCAGCGCGCAGAGGATCGCGCCTTGTAGCCTGCGCGGTAGCGCTGTGCGAGCACCTCGAGGAGCTCCTGCTCCGAGGCGCTCAGCAGCGGTTTACCGAGCCGCTGGTGCAGCTGCGTGAGATCGCGGCGATAGGCGGCCAGGGTATTGGGGCTCAGGCCCTTCTCGAGCCAGACAGCATCCAGGTAACGATCGATTTCCGGCTCGGCGGCGGCGATCGGTGCGCTCGCCCCGGATGATCCACCGGCAGCCATTCAGAATTGCTGGATTCTGGACATATGCGGACCCGTTGTGCCCCCGCTGGACCAACCCTGACACATTTGGGCAGGCGCGCCAACGCGGCGGTCACATCCACCCAATCCAGGAAAATTATCTAACTTATTGAAAAATATGAAGAAATTTTTTCGAGCAAACTTGGCACGGTCTCTGCATTTAACCTATTGCAACCACGAGGAACACACCAGTTGTCCCCCTGGTCCCTCGCAGTTGCTCCCGGTGACCGGACTGTCTCTCCCCGGTTAACTGGAACATGACCAGCTTGCCAGGCTGCACTCCCCCTCCTTGGTCCCCACGCGGCCTGGCAAGCTGGCTTCTTTTTGAGGCCCTTCCGACTCTGCTGATCCGCTTCTCAGCCCTCCAGGGGCTTCGGCCCTGGCGGCCTGCTGCCGGCGCGGCAGTCCCGTTGCGGAAATCGATCCCGGCGGGCCCCAGCGGTCCAGAGCATCCGCCGGCAGACGTCAGACTTTCTCTTTGATTCGCGCCGCGCGACCGGAGCGATCACGCAGATAGTAGAGCTTCGCTTGCCGCACATCACCCCGCCGCTTCACCTCGACGGCGTCGATGAGGGGGCTATGGGTCTGAAAGGTCCGCTCGACGCCGACGCCGTGGGAGATCTTGCGGACCGTGAAGGCGGAGTTGAGGCCGCGGTTGCGGATGCCGATCACAACACCCTCGAAGGCCTGCAGCCGCTCGCGGTTGCCCTCACGGACCCTGACCTGCACGACAACCGTATCCCCGGGGCTGAACTCGGGAATCCCGGTTTTGAGCTGCTCGTTCTCGAGCCCTTCGATGATCTTGTTTCTTCGCACGATCCAAACTCCTCTGTTACGACGCCCGTTCCCGGCGTGGTGTTGTTCTCGAAGCCGCAGCACCTTGCAGCTCGACGCAGGGGCACTGCGATTCAGCCATCCGTTTCGTCACGTGTGCGCCCCTTCTCGCGCGCCTCTTCGCGCTCGCGAAGTCCGGCGGCCAGCAACTCACGCTCACGCTCGCTCAACGGTCGATGCGCGAGCAGGTCGGGCCGCGCATCATAGGTCTGCAGCAGTGCCTGCTGCAGGCGCCAGCGTGTGATCGCCCGATGATCACCGCTGACGAGCACCGCGGGCACGGCGAGATGCCCGTGCGGTCCGGATGCGGCATTTTCCGGGCGCGTATAGTGCGGGTAATCGAGCAATCCATCAAGGTGCGATTCCGCGACGGCGGAGGCCGCATTGCCGAGCGTGCCCGGCAGCTGCCGGGCCACCGCATCGAGCACCACCAGCGCCGGCAGCTCACCGCCGCTGAGCACGTAGTCGCCAATCGAGACCTCGAGGTCCACCAGCGACATGAAGCGCTCATCCACCCCCTCGTAGCGACCGGCTACCAGAATCATGCCGTCGAGCCCGGCCAGCTCGCCGACCAGCGCCTGATCCAACGGTCGCCCACGGGGGCTCAGGTACACGACCGGCAGCTCCGGCTGCGGCTCGAGCCCATCGCCGGCACGGGCCCGGGCGCTCGCAATCGCGGCAGCCAGGGGCTCGACCATCATGACCATGCCCGGGCCACCGCCATACGGCCGATCGTCCACGGTCCGATGCCGATCCTCGGCGAACGCCCGCGGATTCACGACGTCGAGCTCGACGATGCCCCGCTCGAGCGCCCGTCCGAGCACACCGAACCGCGCTACCGCGTCGAGGAGCTCGGGAAACAGGCTGACGATGGCAACCCGCACGGTCAGATCGACTCCGTCGCGCTGTCCCAGTCCACGGTGATGCGCCCGCTGCCGAGATCGACGGCCAGCACGAACTGGCGATCGAACGGCACGAGCACCGGGTCCGGGACGCCTGCGGCACGCACGACGAGCACATCGTTGGCACCGGTCTCGATAAGCTCCTGCACCGTGCCCCGCACCCGGCCTGCCTCGTCACGCACCTCGAGGCCAATCAGATCGCGCCAGTAGTATTCGTCCTCAGCCGGCGCCGGCAGCTGCTCGCGCGGCACGCCGACAAGGCTGCCGCGCAGCGCATCAGCGGCATCCCGATCGGCAATCCCGTCCAGGCGTGCCACGAATGCACCCCGGTGGGCGCGCACTTCCAGCACCTCCACACGGCGCCAGCCCCGGGCCGTCTCCAGCAGCCAGGGATCGTAGTCCAGAATATTCGCAGCCGGATCGGTATAAGATGCGAGGCGCACCCAGCCGTGCACGCCGTAGCCACCACCCACGCGTCCGACGACGACGACGGAGCTGGGGTCGACAGGATCGCTCATGTGCTGTGGGTTCGCTCGAGACATCCGGGTGTGCCCGACGGGATGCTCGCCAGGCGTCGGACGCGACACGGTGGGGTCTCAGGACCCCGGGTGGGTGCGCTACGCGGCGCTGGCCGCTGCAGCTTCGGCCTGGTGGGCGCGCGCCTGCTTGACCAGCTTTTTGACCATCTCACTGGGACGTGCGCCAACAGACAGCCAGTAGTCCAGCCGCTCGAGGTCCACGCGGAGGGTTTCCGCCTGTCCCTTGGCAACGGGATTGTAGAAACCGAGTCTCTCAACGAAGCGCCCATCACGCTTGGCTGATCTGTCGGCCACCGTGATGTGGTAGAACGGATTCTTCTTCGAACCGTGCCGTGCTAGGCGGATCGTTACCATCAGATTACCCTGGGACGAAAGGCGCGGTATTGTAATGAAACCCCTCAGGGTTGCAAACCCGATACGCCCTTCTCACAAACGCCTCAGCGGCGGCGCATGGGTCGTCCCTGGGCCGACTGCAGAGCGGACATCTGCCGCATCATCTTCTGCATCCCGCCTTTGCCGGTCATCTTCTTCATCATCTTCTGCATCTGCTTGTGCTGCTTGATGACGCGGTTGACGTCGGCGGGCAGCGTGCCGCTGCCGAGCGCAATGCGTTTTTTCCGGGAGCCGTTGATGACGTCCGGGAAGCGCCGCTCGTGAGGGGTCATGGAGTCGATGATCGCCGCCATCTGCCGGAACTTGCCGTCGTCCACCTGAGCCTGTGCCCCCTGAGGCAGCTGCGCCATGCCGGGGATCTTGTCCATGATGTTGCCAATACCGCCCATGCTCGACATCTGTGAGAGCTGCTCGCGGAAGTCCTCCAGGTCGAACTTACGGCCGCGCTGCAGCTTGCTCGCCAGCCGCTGCGCCTTCTTCTTGTCGACCTTGCGCTCGGCTTCCTCGATCAGAGTGAGCACGTCGCCCATGCCGAGAATGCGGGAGGCGAGGCGGTCTGGGTGGAAGGGCTCGATCGCGTCGGTTGCTTCGCCCATGCCGATGAACTTGATGGGCTTGCCCGTGATGCTGCGCACCGACAGCGCCGCACCGCCACGCGCATCGCCATCTGCTTTCGCGAGCACCACCCCGGTCAGCGGCAGCGCATCGTTGAACGCCTTGGCGGTGGTCGCGGCATCCTGGCCCGTCATGGCGTCCACCACGAACAGGGTCTCGACCGGCTGCACCGCGGCGTGCAGGCTGCGGATCTCGGCCATCATCGCCTCGCCATCGACGAGGCGATGATGGCCGAGATCCGCAGCCTGCACGCCGCGGTGCAGCCGGTCGAGACCCTGTTCGTGGTGGACGCCATGACGGGCCAGGATGC
>CAJICJ010000679.1_pt1 | contig 11303 bp, 12 predicted proteins | sample 9199601 | NCBI WGS metagenome assembly CAJICJ01 (sample SAMEA7708337, study PRJEB35096) | sediment metagenome | biome: marine neritic benthic zone biome [ENVO:01000025]; feature: sediment [ENVO:00002007]; material: shallow marine sediment [ENVO:03000034] sea grass bed [ENVO_01000059] ... | reverse complement strand
CCTCCTCGGCAAGCACGTTTGCGGTCCGCGGCTCGCCGTCAACGGCCGCCACCTCACCAAACAGCTCCCCCGCGGGCAACACCTGATAGGTCAGGGTGCGGCCGGTAGTCGCAATCAGGTTGACGCGTACCGCGCCCGAGAGAATCACGTACAGATCGCGGCTTTTCTCACGATGGGTGAGCACGGTCTCGCCGGCCTCGTAGCGGTGCGGGAGCGCGTGGGCGGCAATGAACTCGAGCGTGCTCTCCGGCAGCCCGGCCAGAGCCTCGACCCGCGCGAGCGTGCTGACAGCAACACGCGGTTTTGCCTGTCCCGATCCCCCGGACGTCATGCAGCACCGACTCTCCCTCGAGAGTCCAGTTATAACAAGCGCGTGTATGCCGCACAACGCGGCTGACGATCAGGCGAAACCGCCAAGCCAGTCGGAGTCCGGAGACCAGGTCTGCAGCACCACGAGGAACACCAGCACGCAGACGAGCATGATCAGCGCCAGGAAGTAGAACAGGTGCATCCGCGCCAGCGGGTCTTCACACTCCTCATGTGCCTCCCCTTGGCGGGCAACCATCACGCTGCGAATCCGCACCGCCGCAACGATCGTCGCAGGCAGCCCGAGGACCCCTGCCACCGCGACCACCTTGAGCAGATCCGCCGGAAGGCCCAGCCAAGGGAGGAGCAGCGCCCCGGTCTGGACCACGAGCCAGAAGCACAGCGCGTAGGTGATCATCAGGCGCACAACCCAGCGCTTCCTGATCTCGGCGAGCAACGGCTCGACAGCCGCTTTGAGCCGAACGCCAGGACGCCCGGCGTCCGCAGGCCCCGGTCTATCCGTCATGATCCCTCTCGTCCCCAACGAAGGGCACCGCGCTGAGCGGGCGCGGTCGTCAGGGTTGATTGCGTGTGACCGCATTACACATGAGATCAGCCCAGCGGGACGTGCACTTTTGTACTGCCCGCAGCAGACCCGTTCCGGGCTGGAATTACGGCTCGGTGGCCCAGCGCCGCATAGACCTCGCGTGGGTCCGGATCTTACGCGTGCGCGGTCTGCGCCGTGATGACCTCCCGCAGCATCTGCAGATATCCACGGGGAAACCCGACGCCCTCGTAGTACCCACGCTCGAGCAGCAGGCGGTGCAGCGCCCGCAGCCGGTAGATGGGCACGGACGCGAGCAGGTGGTGCTCGAGATGGTAGTTCACACCGTGCGGGCACAGCAGGAGGCGGCTGAGCGGATTGTCGTAGACCGTGCGCGTGTTGAGACGCGGATCCGGGTGCTCGAGGTCAGGCACCGCTGCGTGCTCCGCCACCTGGCGGATGCGACTCACGAGCGGCATGACGAACACGAGCGCCGCCACCCACATCAGATACAGCCAGCCGTTGCCCGTCGCCACGAGCGCGCCGAGCAGGGCGAGGTTCACGATGAGCCCGCGGATCATGCAGCCGCGCATCTCATGATCCAGCCGCGGCAGGTTCGCGAGGCCGTGGGCAATGCGGCGAATGCTGCGCCAGCCCGTCCGCCCGGTGATGTCGCGGCTGAGCTTGCGTTGCAGGCGCGCCCTGGTGATCGGATAGTCACGGTAGTTCGCCAGATCCGGGTCGTCCGCCGTGCCCACGCTGCGGTGATGCACGAGGTGCTCACGCATATACGCGCGCGTGTTGGCGAAGCCCGGCGCGCCGACGAGCCAGGCGGCCGCGAAGTCGTTCAAGGCCACGCTGCGAAACAGAATCCGGTGGCCGCTCTCGTGCTCGAGGATGAAGAAGCCGAGCAGCCGCCCGCCGAGCAGCACGGTACCGAGCAGCACCGTCAGCGGGTTCGTCCACGCTGCGACCACGGCGAAGATCCCGGCGACGAGCCCCCACTGGCACAGCAGAATCCAGGCAGCGCGCAGGTTGCTGCGGCGCGTGACGCTGGCCAGCTCCTCCGGGCTGAGCACCTCCTGCAGCGTCTGTGCAGCCGCGCTGGCCCCGTTGCTGCCGTTCATGCTGCCCGCCCCCCGCGCAGATTGCGCTCGAACAGGCTGAACAGCCGCTCCCAGTGCCGCTCCGCCGCCGACTTCACGTAAATCCCGTCGCGCCCGGGAAACACGAATCCGTGGGCGGTCTGCGGGTACCACTCGATCCGGTAGTTGGCGCCAACACCGTCGAGGTGCGAGCCGAGGCGCTCGATCATCTCCGGCGGCGCCCACTCGTCCGTCTCGGCACAGCCGAAGTAGAGCTCAGCCCGCACCCGGTCGGCCGTCGTGTGCGGTGAGTCCTCGGCATCGGTGCACAGCCGCACCCCGTGCAGGGACGCCGCCGCCGCAATCCGCTCGGGGAACGCCGCCGCTGCGGCAAACACGAACGGCCCGCTCATGCAGTAGCCCACCGTGCCCACAGGGCCGGTGCCCGCCGCCCCGTCACCCTTGGCATGCTCGAGCATCGCCAGCGTGTCCTCACACACCATCTGGTTCGACAGCGAGTTCATGTGGGCCACCATCTCGGCACGCGAATCCGCGGTCATGACAAACTCTCGAACGCGTCGGTAGTAGAGATTGGGCAGCATGACGTAGTAACCCACCGTCGCGAGCCGGCGCGCCATGTCGTGCAGCTCCTCGCGGATGCCCGGCGCATCCATGTAGAAGAGGATCATCGGGAACGGCCCGCCCTCCTCGGGGTGGGTGACAAACGTATTCATCGCCCCATCGGGCGTGTGGATGTCGACCTCGCGCTCGATCATGCGGTGCTTTCCTCGCGGTCCGGATCGGTGAAGCGGTACTCCTCGGCAAGCTCGGCAACCCGATAGATGCCTCCGCTCTTCTCCATGATGTCCGGGTCCATCGCAAGCGCGGCCACGCACCGGCCCGAGAACCAGGGGGATTCGGCCTTGCTGGCGTCGATCTGCAGCGCACCGCTCGCGACGGAGTCCATGATGAACTCGGTCTTCACCGAGGAGGGCCACAGGGACAGCGCCGCCACCCCGTAGTCGCGCAGCTCGTGAGCCATGTCGCGGGCCATGCGGTCGACGCCGGCTTTGCAGACGCCGTAGGAGGCGCTGAACGCGTAGTCGCGCCCGCCCCGCGAAGAGATGTTGACGATCAGTCCGGAGCCCTGCTCCACCATGAGGGGCGCCCCATAGTGCGCGGTCACGTAGTAGCCGCGCAGACCGATCCCGCACTGATCGTCCCACACCGACAGCGGATGCTCCCAGAAGCCACCGCTCCAGGCCGGTGGATCGGGGATCTTGTAGGCGTTGTTGACCAGGATGTCCAGGCGGCCTTCTTCCGCACGAATGCGCTCGAAGAGCGCCCTGACCGCAGCGTCGTCGTTGTGATCGAGGCGCACCGCCACACCGCGGCCGCCGAGCTCGTCGACCCGGCGCGCGGTCGCCTCGATGGTGCGCTCCGCGGGAGGCTCCGCCGAGCTGCTGCTGCGCCCGGTGATGTACACGCACGCACCCGCCTCCGCCAGCCCTTCGGCAATGCCTTTGCCGACGCCCCGGCTGCCGCCCGTGACGACCGCCACCTTTCCTTTGAGATCAGCCACGCTCCCTCCCACCTTCGCCAAAACTGCATTGTAAACGCAGCACCGGGGGCAAACAGCGGCAGCTCCGAGGTCCGCTGGACCCCTCGCAGCGCTTCGGCTAACGTGGCGCTTCCACCGTGGAGGAGCGTGCATGCCCGCGTCCGATATCAAGAGAGCGGGTCTCAAGGTCACCCTGCCGCGTCTGAAAGTGCTGGAGGTGCTGGAGCACGCGGAGCCTCACCATCTGAGCGCCGAGGACGTCTACAAGAGTCTCATCGACTCCGAAGACTCGGTGGGTCTGGCGACGGTGTATCGGGTGCTCACCCAGTTCGAAAGCGCCGGCATCGTCTCCCGCCACAACTTCGACGATGGACATTCGGTCTACGAGCTCGCCAGCGACGAGCACCACGATCACATGGTCGACGTGGACAACGGTCAGGTGCTCGAGTTCGTGAACGAGCGGATCGAGAAGCTGCAGCACGACATCGCCGAGGAGCACGGCTACGAGCTGGTGGATCACGAGCTCGTCCTCTACGTCCGCAAGAAGACCTGATTCGCGCAGACCGCGCTGCACCCGCGCGCCAAGCGCCCCAGTGCCCCAGCACCACGGGTCCACCTTCTTCCGAGCGAGCCGCTCCCGGCTCTCCGAGCCCTGCTCCAATGGCGCCTGTGGGTCGCCTCGTTGCAAATGAGAATTGTTTTTATTTAAATAGCCCACCCGGCCGTGAAGTTCCTTCCCTGATGCAGACGACGCTCAGCACCCTCGATGTCGGCGCCCGCGCCCGCGTCGTGGGCTATGCCGAGCAGACCCGCTACAGCGCACGGCTCATCCGTCTCGGGCTGATCCCGGGCACCGAGCTCGTCGTGCAGCGCCGGGCGCCGCTGGGCGATCCCCTCGAGATCCGTTTCCGCGGCTATTCCCTCGTGTTGCGCCCCGACGAAGCAGACTGCCTCACGCTGGAGGTGCTCGAGCCGTGACGACCGCTGGCCTCGTCGGCAATCCGAACTGTGGCAAGACGACCCTGTTCAACGCCCTCACCGGCCTGCGCCAGCGGGTCGGCAACTGGCCGGGCGTCACCGTGGAGCGCAAGACCGGTCACTTCCGCCACGGCGGCGTGGCGGTGACGGCCGTCGACCTGCCCGGCACGTACAGCCTCGAATCGGCGGCTGAAGCCCTCGACGAGCAGATTGCCCGCGACGCCATCCTCGGCCTCGCCGAGACGAACGAGCTCGACGTGCTGGTCAACGTGATTGATGCCTCGAGCCTGGCGCGGGGGCTCTACCTCACTACCGAGCTGCTCACCACGGGCCAGCCCGTGGTCGTAGCGCTGAACATGATGGACGTGGCCGATCGCCACGGGATGCACATCGATACCTTTGCGCTCTCCCAGCGCCTCGGCTGCCCGGTGGTGCCCGTCGTCGCGAGCGTCGGCGAGGGCGTGGGGGCGCTCAAGGACGCCATCGAAACCGCAGCGCCGCCCACCGGCGAGCTCGCCGCGTTCGAGAGCCCCGAGCAGCGGTACGCCTTCATCGACGAGCTGCTGCGTCACTGCGTGAGAGCAACGCCGGTGCGCCGCACGGCCACCGACCTGATCGACTCAGTGGTGCTGCACCCGGTGCTCGCCTTTCCGGTGTTCCTGCTCGTCATGTACCTGATGTTCATGTTCTCGATCAACGTTGGATCCGCGTTCATCGATCTGTTCGACGGCGTCGGCAACGTGCTCTTCGTGGAGGGGCCGCGCCGGCTGCTGACCGGGCTGGGCCTGCCCGAGTGGCTGACGGTGCTGCTCGCGGACGGCGTGGGCGGTGGCGTGCAGCTCGTCAGCACGTTCATTCCCGTCATCGGCTGCCTGTTTCTCTTCCTGTCGTTCCTCGAGGACAGCGGCTACATGGTTCGCGTCGCCTTCATCGTGGATCGTCTGCTGCGCCGCCTCGGCCTTCCCGGAAAGTCGTTTGTACCGCTCATTGTCGGCTTCGGCTGCAACGTCCCGGCCGTGATGGCGACACGCACGCTCGACAACGAGCCGGACCGCATACTCACGACAATCATGGCACCGTACATGTCCTGCGGCGCCCGGCTCACCGTCTACGCGCTTTTTGCCGCTGCGTTTTTCCCGGTCAACGGCCAGAACGTCGTGTTTGCGCTCTACCTCATCGGTGTGGCGGTGGCGGTGCTGAGCGCCATGGCGGTGCGCCGCTGGCTGGTGCAGGTCCCCCACAGCGAGTTCGTGCTCGAGATGCCGACCTACCACCTGCCGACGCTGCGCAACGTGCTGCTGCAGAGCTGGCAGCGGCTCAAGGGTTTTGTGGTACGCGCGGGCAAAGCCATCGTCGCGGTGGTGATCGTGCTGAACGTCGTCAGCTCCGTCGGCACCGACGGCAGCTTCGGCAACCAGGACAGCAACAAGTCCGCCCTCTCGGCCATCGGCCGGACCATCACGCCGGTGTTTCATCCGATGGGGATCAGTGAGGACAACTGGCCCGCCACGGTGGGGATCTTCACCGGCATTTTCGCCAAGGAAGTGGTGGTGGGCACCCTCGATGCGCTCTACTCACCGGGGTCGGATGCCAACGACGCAACCCTGGCACAGATGCTGCGAGACGCCGTGGCGAGCGTGCCCGCCAACCTGGCGGACCTGGGCAGCGTCGTGTTCGATCCGCTGGGGCTGGGCGTCGAGCTGCACGACGATCTCTCGAGCGCGGCCGCCGCCCAGGAAGTGACGGTCGACACCCTCGGCCGCATGCAGCAGCTCTTCGACGGCCAGCTCGGCGCCTTCTCCTATCTGCTCTTCATTCTGCTGTACATGCCCTGCGTGGCGACGATCGGGGTGATCGTGAAAGAGCTCGGCACGTTCTGGGCCGTGTTCAGCACCACCTGGTCGGTGGTCGTGGCGTACGCGGTCGCGGTGCTGTGTTATCAGCTCGGCAGCTTCAGCGCCGATCCCGCCGCCGCGGCGCTGTGGATCGTCGCGGTGCTCACGGGAGCCGGTGGCGCGTTCTACGGTCTGATCCGCTTCGGTCAGCGCTACCGGCCGCCGCTGATCCCGCTGGTGCAGCTGGACTGACCGGCGTGCGCCGCGTGACAGCACACGTGGTACAGAACTATTTTTCCCCGGTGCGCGACATATCCCCACGTATGAAGGACCTCGAGGCATGTTAGCCCCGGCTTCCGACGAGAAGCTGGTTGCCCGCGCGCTGGCGGGCTCCGACGGTGCCTGGCAGAAACTGATCAAGCGCTACGAGCAACGGGTGTACAACTACGCATTGAGAATGGTCGGCAATCCCGACGACGCCCTCGACCTCATGCAGGAGGTCTTCATGGGCGTGCACCGCAATCTGCCGGGCTATCGCGGTGACGGCGTGTTCGCGGCGTGGCTCTTCCGCATCGCAAGCTTCCGCTGCACCGACTTTCTGCGGCGGCGCCGGTTTCACACCAGCTTCGAGGAGCACGAAGGCGCGTTCGCTGCCAGTGACGATCCGCACGCGGAGGCGCTGGCGACCCACGCCAATCAGCAGATCGCCCGGGCACTGCTGACCCTGCCCGCGGAGCAGCGTCACGTGGTGGAGCTCAAATTCTTCCAGCAGTTCACCTTCAAGGACATCGCGCGGCAGCTCGGCATCTCGCCGAACACGGCCAAGACCCGCCTCTACGCGGCGCTGCGCAAGCTCGAGAAACACGAGGAGCTCAAAGATGCAATGTGAAGAGACACGAGCCCTGCTCTTCGACTATGCGGACGATCGGCTGCCCGAGCAGACACGCGCCGCCGTGGGTGAGCACCTGGACACCTGCACCATCTGTCAGGTCGACTATCAGGGCGTCGTCGACCTGGCCCGCCAGGCTGAGGTCTGGCACGACGTTCCCGCCCCCCGCTGGCAGCCGCCGACAGTGGCGCGGCCCCTGGACTGGAGCGGCTTCCGGCAGTGGTTCCCGAGCCTCGCGAGCGCCGCCGCGCTGGTGCTCGCCCTCACCGTCTACCTCGATCGCCCGGCTGCAACGGCGCCCGCAGGGGATGATCGCGGATTTGCGCAGGCGCTACCCGGCCTGCCCGCGCCGGGCGGCGCCACCGCGGTGCCCGCATCCACCAGCGTGGAGACGCTGCTGCTCAACAGCCGCCTCGAGCGCCAGCAGGAGCTGCAGGCTCTGGTGCAGCTCCTGCGTGCGGAGATGGACCGGCGCAACGAGGAGACTCAGGAGAGCCTGCGCTACGTGATCGCCCACCAGCTGCAGGGCCAGCAGGAGATCGATGACCTGTATCAGTACATCCGCAAGATCGGCTTCGATGGGGCTGGCAGCGGAGACCGGATGTGAGGCGGGCACTGCAATCCGGCATCCGTCCGCTCGTGCGCACCAGCGCGCTGCTCGCGCTGGCGTGCCTGACACTGCCGCTGCAGGTGCACGCCCGCAACGTGGCTGATCTCGAGGCGATCAACCAGGAGCTGGAGATCGCGCGCGACGTGTTCCGCTCCGCCATGGCCCACGCGGTGGGGCAGCGCCTGCGGGTGACCGGTGTCGACACGCAGTATCTGGCCCGTCAGGGGGTGCTTGTCTCAATGAGCATCGTGATGCCCTGGATCGACGTGGACGAGTTCACCGAGCGCTCCCTCGACCTCAGCACGGAGGTGGAGACGCTGCACGACATCCCGGAGCTCGTCTACGAGATCATGACCGAGCTCAACATCGCCATCGCACCCTACGATCCGGATCTGCTCGAGGAGCTGCGGGCTCTGCGCGAAGAGCAGGGTGTGCTGCGCTCGGCCCAGCGCCAGCTGCGCGCACAGCTGCGTGAGAGCCGCCGTGAGCGCAATCGGCTGGACGGCGATACCGACGCGCTCGATGAGCGCATCGGCGAGCTCGAAAAGGAGCTCAATGCCCTGGTCGACGATTACGAGGCGCTCAACGCCGACATCGATGAGCTCTACGAGCTGCTGCAGAGCAAGCGGGAGGTGGCCGGGTCAGGAGGCTCGTTCGATCTCGACGCCGCGGTGGGAGAAACCGCCTGCAATTACGGCAACACGTTCCGCTCACTCGGCTCCCAGCAGTTCCTCACGGTGTCGGTGAAGTTCGAGAACCGCAAACGCTACTTCGTGTTCAGGATGGAGAACGTGAGCGCCTGCCGGCGCGGTGACATCGACGTGGAGCGGCTGCTCACACGGGCCTGGGTCTACGACGGCTGATCCGCATCTGCCGGTCGCGGCAACCGCAGAGCCACTCATCACCGGTCGGTAGCGCCGCCCGGCGGCGCAACGGGCGGGCTCAGCCGTCGCGCTCGAGCAGCGAGCGGTACTGGCGCATGTGCCGCAGCGCCGAGACCTCGTCCCCCCTCAGCTCGCAGATCCTGGCCAGGTTGTAGTGGGCGTCCGGCACTGCCGGCGCGCGCCGGTAGAACTCCGCCGCCTGCTCCACCTCGTCGAGCTCGTCGAACACTGTACCCATGTTGTAGAGCGCAAGCTGGTGCGTGCTGATGGCGTCGATGGCGAGCTGGTAGTGGCGCTTGGCGCCTTTGAGGTCACCCTTGAGCTGCATGAGCCGCCCGATGTTCACGTGCGCGTCCGCGTTCTCCGGATTGAGATCGATGGCCCGCGCATAGGCTTCGGGTGCCTTGTCCGGGTCCACCTCCTCGAGATCCAGACCCAGGTTGTACCAGTCGTCACTGTCCAGGCTCTCGTCGTCACGCGCGCTGATCAGGTTGCGGTTGACCAGACCGGCCACGTTGTCCGCGAGCTCCTGAACCGCAAAGTCGATCTGCGACTGGCCCGTTTCGACCTCCCAAACCCGGTTGTTCTCGCGCACGACGATGTTGTTCCCGTCCGCGAAGATACGCAGCGACGACAGCGACTGGGCCTGCTCGAGCTCCGTCTGGAGCTTGAGCAGCACCTTGTAGGCTTTACGGGAGGAGATGTTGGCGTCGAGCAGACCCTTGGCCGTGCGCAGCAGCACGACGTCCTGGAAAGTGAACCGATACTCGCCCCGCTCGCCCCGCTCGGGGTCGAGCAGCTCGCGGCGCACGTAGTGTCGAACCTGATCGGCTTTCATGCCGATGAGATCGGCCACTTCTCGGGTGCTGTACCCACTCATCGCCCGGGGACTATATACCTGTGTATGAATGTCTGTCTCGATTGTGTCTCTGCCGGACCGCAGCGGTCCGCCATGGACAGGGACACTCTGCGCTCGCCTTGCCCGCTCGTCCTGCGCGCTCGTTTTGGCTCACCACTCCGCGCCGCCCGCCAGCTCGCGGGTGAGCCCAGTTCGATGAGGACCAGTTCGATGAGGAAAGGATACCGACGCCGGGAAGGCGTTGGCTACTTGGCAGACCGTTTGCGCGCCGTGGTGCTGCCGGAGCGGGACTTGGCTTTCGAGGCGGACTTCGATGCCGCGGCCTTGCCGTTGCCGCCTGTGGCCGCCTTCTTGCTGGTGCCCGAGGCTGCCTGCTCCGCCTCGGCATCCGCCTTCTTCGCCGCGCGGGCCGCGGGTTTGCGCCTGGCATTGCCGCCTTTGCCCCCTTTGCCGGAGACCGAGGCCTTGAGCGCTTCCATCAGATCCACGATCTTCGCTTCCGGCGCTTCCTCCGGGGGCAGCATGATCTCCTGACCGTCGATCTTCTGCTGGATGCGCTCCATCATGCGGGAACGCACCACGTCCTCGTAGCGCTCGGGCTCGAAGTGCGGGTTCACCCGCTGCTCGATGATGGTGAGCGCGAGGGCCAGCTCATCGTCGTTGACCTCGGTGGCGTCGAGCGGCACCTCGGTAAACGGGCGCAGCTCGTCAGCATGCTTGAGCTGCTCCATGACGAGCCCCTCGTCCTCACCCGCGCCATAGGGACGGATCAGCACGAGATGACTGCGACCACGCGCCGAGTAGTTGGCGAGCGCCGCGCGTCCGGTTTCCTGCAGCGCCGCTTTCAGCAGATGGTAAGAACGGGCCGCGCCCTTGTCGGGGCCGAGGTAGTAGACCTTTTCGATGTACAGCCGCTCCACCTCGTCGAGCGGAATGAACTCCGCAATGTCGATGGCATTGCTCGACTCGACGTACATCGACTTGATCTCGTCCTCGGTGAACAGCACATACTGGTTCTTGGCGAACTCGTAGCCCTGCACCCGGTCCTCGCGCTCGACGATCTTGCCGTCCGCGGCGCTGATGTACTGCTGCTTGAGACGGGAGCCGTCTTTGGTGAGATAGTTGAAGCGGACCGCCTTGGTGGTGTCCACGGTGGAGTAGAGCTTGACGGGGATTGAAACCAGACCAAAGGCGATAGTGCCTGAGCCGATCGAACGAGCAGCCATCTCTTTCCTCCTCTCCCTCTAGACTCAGCGAAGTCCGGCATGGCGTGAGGGCTTCGACTTGCCCGCGGACTTCTGCTTCCATAGCAGGGAGCGGGAATATAACTCAGCGGTTTTATGCCCACAAGGCAACTCAAACGCTACCGTGACAAGCGTACCGCCGGCGCGACGCCCGAGCCGTTCGGACGGGTCCTGATTCCGAAGACAGGCAAATTATTTGTCGTTCAACAACATCAGGCCCGCCACCTGCACTGGGATCTGCGGCTGGAGATCGACGGCGTGCTGCGCTCCTGGGCGGTGCCCAAGGGACCCTCACGGGACGTTGCCGACAAGCGCTTTGCCGCCCTGGTGGAGGATCACCCGCTCGACTACGCGGACTTCGAGGGTCGCATCCCCGACGGCAACTACGGCGCCGGGCACGTGATCGTCTGGGACAAAGGTACCTGGACACCGCTCGGCAACGTCGAGGAGGGACTGCGCAAGGGCAAGCTGCTCTTCGACCTGCACGGCTTCAAGCTGCGCGGGCGCT
>CAJICJ010000891.1_pt1 | contig 11307 bp, 7 predicted proteins | sample 9199601 | NCBI WGS metagenome assembly CAJICJ01 (sample SAMEA7708337, study PRJEB35096) | sediment metagenome | biome: marine neritic benthic zone biome [ENVO:01000025]; feature: sediment [ENVO:00002007]; material: shallow marine sediment [ENVO:03000034] sea grass bed [ENVO_01000059] ... | reverse complement strand
GTGGCCATCGACATCTTCGATGTTCGCAGCAAGACGCCGGCATTCCACGGCTCGTCGAGCCTCAGGATCAACCAGTCCGACCGGGAGAACGCGGACGCGGTGATTGCACAGATTGTGGTCGAGACGCTGGATGGATTCCCGCCGGATCGGGTCGACTTCGCCCAACCGGGACTCGTGCCGCTGCAGACTCCGTGAGACAGCGCGTCGCAGGCCCTGGTTCCTGACGGAACGCAAACGGTCAAGCGTTGGAGACCTCGTCAGAGGCCAATGCCGCGCTCCGGTCCGGGCCTGCCTGAAGAATCTCTCGCATACGGTTGTGGTGCGCTAGACTCCAAGCCGAGCCATCATCGAGAGCCGTATGAGTCAAAGCCGCCAGGAAGTACCCGTCGATCGCCCCGTATACCTGGCCTCCTGCATCGTGCTCGGGGTGCTGGTCGGCGCCGCAGCGCTGTTTCCGGAGCCGACCGCCGCCATGTTCGATGGACTCCTCGCCGGCATCATCGCCAACGGCAGCTGGTACTACGTGCTGGTGGTCACCATCATCTTCGTGGCGGTCGCGCTGCTCGCGGTCTCCCGCTTCGGTGACATACGCCTCGGTCCCGATCACGCGTCACCGGACTATTCACGCCTGTCGTGGTTCTCCATGCTGTTTGCTGCGGGGATGGGTATCGGCCTGATGTTCTTCGGCGTGGCCGAGCCGGTGATGCACTACATGTCGCCGCCGCTCGGCGACGGTGGCACGCTGGACTCCGCCCGCGAAGCCATGAAGCTCACCTTTTTTCACTGGGGCCTGCACGCGTGGTCGATCTACGCGATCGTGGCGATGATCCTCGCCTACTTCTCCTACCGCCACGGCCTGCCGCTGACCCTGCGCTCAGCGCTCTATCCGCTGATTGGCGAGCGTATCTACGGCCCCATCGGCACGGCCGTGGACGTGTTTGCGGTGGTGGGCACCACGTTTGGCGTGGCGACGTCACTCGGCTTCGGCGTGGAGCAGATCAACGCGGGGCTCAATTTCCTCATCGACGTGCCCAAGGGGCCGGTCACCCAGGTTGTGCTCGTGCTGGTGACCACGCTGCTGGCCGGCGTGTCGGTGATGACGGGTCTCGACCGCGGCATCAAGCGACTCTCCGAGGCCAACATCGTGCTGGCCATCGGCTTGCTGCTGCTCGTGCTGGCACTCGGTCCCACGGTCATGATCCTGCAGGCCCTGATGCAGAACACGGGCGGCTATCTCGCAGATCTCGCCGGCAAGACGCTGAATCTGTACGCCTACGACCCGAACGACTGGCTCGGCGGCTGGACGATTTTCTACTGGGGCTGGTGGATGAGCTGGGCGCCGTTCGTGGGTCTGTTCATCGCGCGCATCTCGCGAGGGCGCACCATCCGTGAGTTCGTGCTCGGCGCGATGCTGCTGCCGGCAGGCTTCACCCTGCTGTGGATGACCGTGTTCGGCAACACGGCCATCGATATGATCCACAATCAGGGGGATGCCGCCCTCGGCGCCATGGTCGAGGCCGACCCAGCGGTGGCCCTGTTCGGATTCCTGCAGCGTTTTCCCTTCTCCGAGCTGCTCTCTGTGGTCGCAATCGCCATGGTCCTGGTCTTTTTCGTGACCTCCGCCGACTCGGGCGCGCTGGTGCTCAACATGCTCTCGTCCCACGGTCGCGACGACACACCGCCGGCGCGCCGGGCCTTCTGGATGGCGGTCATCGGCGTGTCCGCAATCACCCTGCTGCTGGCCGGCGGGCTCTCCGCGCTGCAGACCGCGACGATCGCCGGTGCTTTTCCGTTTTCGCTGGCGCTGCTGGCGGGGATGTGGGGATTCCGGCGGGCGCTGGTGATCGATCTGGCCAAGCGTGACGTCCTGCTGGCCGGCGTCTCCACCCCGCCCCGGGACGCATGGGCGGAGCACCTGCAGCGACTCCTGAGATTTCCGAGCAGGGAGGAAGCCGACGCGACCGTCTCCCAGCGGGTGCAACCCGCCGCGCAGGCCGTGGCCGAGGAATTCGAGCGCAACGGTATCACCGCCCGCGTGGCGTGCGAGGCGCCGGGCGTGCGCCTGGAGGTCCTGCACGGTGAGGAGATCGACTTCGTCTACGAGGTGCAGGTGCGCGCCCACCCGCTGCCGGATGCCGCGCTGTCCGGGCCGGTCGAGGCGGCGGAGTACTACCGACCCGAGGTGCATCTGAGCGAAGGCGGACAGGGCTACGACGTATCCGGCTGGCAACAGAGCCGCATCGAAGCGGATATCGTCGAGCAGTACGAGCGACACCTCCAGTTTCTGCACGTCCTGCGCTGAAGCGCCTGGAAATTCTTTCAACCCGCTGCTTTTTTCACCCCGCACGTCGCGGTTGCAAGCGGTTTATTGCCGTTTTTTGGCCTCCATAGCCCCTCCGGTTTCAAGGCGTCCGGATAAGCTGTTAGAATTCAAACGGTATGGTCGGTGCCATTTATCCGACCGGACGTCGCCTCCGCACACCATCCGCACTCAGATCGTGAGCGCGGACACAAGCTCGCGGGACCGGCGCGCACTGTGACGCGCAAATGCGAAGCGCAAAAAACGCGCAAAACGGACGCGCAACAAAAAGACGCGCGATAAAAAAAGAGATCGGGGAGAAAGATGTTCGAACGCACGAAACTCAGCACGGCTGTGCTGTCGGTGATTGCTGCCAGCCAGGTGCATGGCGCGGCCGGCGAGATCGAAGAGGTGATCGTCACAGCGACCAAACGGCAGGCCTCCACACAGGACATCCCCATTTCCGTGCAGGCCCTCACCCAGGAGTCGATCGAGGACCTGGGCATCACCAATTTCGAGGACTATCTGATCGCGCTGCCGGGCGTGACCGCCGGCGGCAGCGGCCCGGGCCAGAACACCATCTACATCCGCGGGCTCGCCTCCACCACGCCCAACCTCACCACCGCGGGGGTAGCGGGTCTCGCCCCCAACGTGGCGTTTTATCTCGATGAGCAGCCGCTGGCGCAGCCCGGCCGCAACCTGGACGTCTACACGGCAGATATGAACCGCATCGAGGTGCTGCGCGGCCCTCAGGGCACGCTGTTCGGCGCCAGCTCCCAGGCCGGCAACGTGCGGCTGATCACCAACAAGCCGGAGGTGACCGACACCTACGGCACCGTGAAAGCGGGCACCTCCTACACCGATGATGGCGACCCGAGCTACAACGTCGAAGGCGTGCTGAACGTTGCCCTCGCGGACAACTTCGCCATCCGCATGGTCGGCTACACCGATACCCAGGGGGGTTACATCGACAACGTGCGCGGCACGCGGGACGCGAGCGAAAGCGCGCGCTTCCGCCCGGCCGGCACGGTGCGCGCCAACGGCGTGCCGGTCTCGCCTGGGCGGGAAGGCTTTCAGGCCGGGGCAGATCTGTCAGGGGTGACGTTCCTCCAGGCCGACAATGCCGCGCAGACGGACGACGACATCAACGAGACCACCTACACCGGTGGCCGCCTGAGCGCGCTGTGGGACGTGAACGAGGACTGGTCCGTGCTCGGCTCGGTCATGCGCCAGAAGCTGGATGCCGACGGGGCGTTCTTCGCCGATCCGAATCTCGACGACATGGAGATTCAGCGTTTCGCCGACGATGACATCGATGATGAGTTCACCAACGTCAACTGGACCATCGAAGGCCGCGTCGGCGCGCTCGAGTTGCTCTACACGGGCGCGTTCACCGACCGGGACACCGACCAGCTGGTGGACTACACCGACTACCTGTTCGTTGGCCAGTACCTGCCGTATTACATCTGCGACGGCAGTGTGACCTATCCCGCCGCTGGCGTTGATCCGGCCGGCACCTGCCAGGCGCCCGAGCTGTTCGTGGACTCGGAGACCAACACCGAATCCTGGTCCCACGAGTTCCGCATCACCACCCCAGCCGAGTACTCGATACGCGCAACCGGGGGCGTGTTCTACAGCGATCTCGAGCTCGAGGAGCGCAACGACTTCACCTATCCCGGTTCCGTCGCGGCGGCGCCATTCGGGCCGTTTGCCCCCAATTTCCCCTTCGACACGGGTTACACCTCGGATCCCGGTCCGTTTCCCCCGGGCGTGATCTTCCGCAACGACGTGCAGCGCACCGACGAGCAGATCGCGGTGTTCGGTGAGGTGACCTGGGATGTGACCGATGCCTGGTCCGTGACGGCGGGCGCACGCTGGTACGACATCGAGGTGGACTTCGACGGCAGCGCCAACGCCTCTTTCTGTAACTCCGGGGCGGCGCAGGACATCAACGGTTTCGGCACGGACATCGCCGACCTCTACAACGGCGACGGCCAGTTCACCTTCCGCGGCACCTGCGACCCGGACGAGCAGATCACGTATACCCTCGACGACATCGACGACCCGAACACACCAGCCTCGGTGGTGGGTGCGCTCCAGGCACCCGATGCGGCGGAGACCGATGGGGTGATCGGCAAGCTCAGCGTGTCCTGGTTTCCGCAGGACGACATGATGTTCTACGCCACCTGGTCGGAAGGTTTCCGGCCGGGCCTGCTGAACCGACCCGGCGGCGCAGCGGGACCGGACGACTACACCGTACCCTTCGAGCTCGACACCGACGACGTCGCGACCTACGAGCTCGGCTGGAAGCTCGATCTGTTCGATCGTTCCGTGCGCTTCAACGGCAGCCTCTTCTACGTGGAGGTGGACGATCTGCAGACCACCATTTTCGATCCGAGCATCGTCAACCTGTTCTTCTCGGACAACGCAGCAGACGCCGAGATCGTCGGCCTCGAGGGCGATGTCAGCTGGGTGCCCACCGAGAACCTGATGATTACCGGCGCGTTCTCGATCCTCGACACCGAGATCACCGGCGTCAACACGCCGACCAGCGACGTGCGCGACGGTGACGAGCTCGCCTACGCGCCGGATTTCCAGGCCAACGTGCGCGCCCGCTACACGTGGTACCTCGATGGCAACATGACCGCCCACGTCATGCCGCACGTCGCCTACTCGTCGTCAGCGCAGAGCGACGTGATCATCATCAACAACGACGAGACGGACAGCTGGGTGCTGGTGGGAGTGACTGCCGGCCTTGCACGGGACAGCTGGTCCGCTGAGCTCTTTGCGGACAACATCTTCAACGAGGACGCCGAGCTCACCCGCAACTTCGTGTTCGACGTGGAGCGCGTGACCTATGCGCGGCCGTTCACCGCCGGCGTGCGGGTGTCGTACGACTTTTGAGGGCTGATGACCGAGGCGGATCGGCAGCGGGAAGCCCGCGGCGCTGACGGGCCCCACGCCGCGCTGGGGGCCGTGCGCAAGCTGGTCGCCCAGGGGCGCCTCGACGCCGCGCTCGATGCGCTGCGCGAGCTGCTCGACGGCAGCCCGGAAGATGTGGAGCTGCTCTACACACAGGCGGTGACCCTGCGCTACGCGGGGCGTCCGGACGACGCCCGCGCGGCGATCGACCGGGTGCAGCTGCTGTCCCCGAACCACGGGCGCGCCCACCAGGAAGAAGGCCACCTCGAACGCGCCCTCGGCAACCACGCTTGTGCCCTCACCTGCTACCGTCGTGCCCTGCAGCTCAATCCCGCGCTCGAGGCGAGTGCCCGTGCCCAGGTCGAGCTGCTGAGGCAAGCCGGTCAGGAACGGGAGGCCATACGTGCGCAGGCGGCCCTCGAGCGCCTGCAGGCGCTGCCCGGACCACTGCGTAACGCCACGGACCTGATTGCCCAGGGCCGGCTCGGCGCCGCTGAGCAACTGTGCCGGGGCTTCCTGCAGGCCCACCCCAGACATGTCGAAGGCATGCGCCTGCTCGCGGACGTGGCACTCAGGCTCGGCGTGCTGGAAGACGCCGAGTTCCTGCTGGAAAGCGCGGTGGCCTTCGAGCCGGACAACGTCCAGGCGCGCATCGACTACGTGCAGGTGCTGCGCAAGCGTCAGCGCTTCTCGAAAGGCCTCGAGCAGTCCCGGCAACTGCTCGACCGGGCGCCAGACAACCCGCAGTTCCTCTCGCTGTTCGCCATCGAGTGCATGCAGACCGGAGACTACGAAACAGCGCTGGCTACGTTCGACGAGGTGCTGACCCGGGTGCCCGGCGACGCCGCCACGCTCACCTCCAAAGGCCATGCGCTCAAGACCTGCGGCCGTGCACCCCAGGCGGTGCAGGCCTATCGGGATGCCCTCACCCACCACCCGCTGCATGGCGAGGCCTACCATGCGCTCGCCAACCTCAAGACCTACCGCTTCGAGGCCACGGAGCTGGCGCGCATGCACGAGGTGGAAGGCAACCGCAATCTGGGCTTCATGGAACGCGTGTATCTGTGTTTTGCGCTCGGCAAAGCGCACGAGGACGCCGGTGAGTTCGAAACGTCGTTGCGCTACTACGAGCGCGGCAACGCGCTCAAACGGGCGCAGAGCGGCTATACCGCCGAGCGCATGCATGAGGACCTGCAGGCTCAGCACCGCGTGTGCACCAGCACGTTTTTCGAGGCGCGCCGTGACTGGGGACACCCTGCCCCGGATCCGATTTTCATCGTGGGTCTGCCGCGAGCCGGCTCCACGCTGCTCGAGCAGATTCTCTCCTCACACTCGCAGATCGACGGCACCATGGAGCTGCCGAACGTGCTGTCGCTGTCACAGCGACTGCGGCGGCAGCGCAAGCTCGGCGGTTACCCCGATGTGCTGGCGCACCTGTCTCCTGAAGAAGTGCGCGAATTCGGCGAGCGCTTCATCGAGGACACGCGCATTCACCGCGCCGGCGCCCCGCTCTTCATCGACAAGATGCCCAACAACTTCCGCCACATCGGGCTCATCCGTCTGATGCTACCAAACGCCAGGATCATCGACGCGCGACGCAGCGCCATGGCCTGCTGCTTCAGCGGCTTCAAGCAGCTTTTCGCGGAAGGACAGGAGTTCACCTACTCGCTCGACGACCTCGGTCGCTATTACCGCGACTACGTCGAGCTGATGAATCACTGGGACGCCGCCCTCCCCGGACACGTGCTGCGGGTGAATCACGAATCAGTGGTCGAGGATCTGGAAGGGCAGGTACGGCGGCTTCTCGACTACCTCGAGCTGCCTTTCGAAGACCAGTGCCTGCGCTACTACGAGACCGAGCGCAGCGTGCGCACACCCAGCTCAGAGCAGGTGCGACAGCCGATCTTCAGTGACAGCGTCGAGCAGTGGCGCCACTATGAGCCGTGGTTGGGCACCCTCAGGACCGCGCTCGGGCCTGAGCTCGCAGACTGATCGCTGGCACCGAGCTGGTCGCCGGGCGCCAGCATGGGGGCGGCGTCGATGTTCTCCGCGTCCATCATGTAGGCTACACGCTGCAGCGCCGCCACGATGTGGTGCTGTTCCCAGAGCTCGAGCGCGCCGAAGTGCAGCAGAAACTCTTCCTGCAGCGGTTCCGGCGCGCGTGCGAGCAGCTTGCGCCCCGCCGCGGTCAGGCTCACGTCCACCCGGCGCCGGTCCTGAGTGCTGCGCTTGCGCCGAATGAGGCTGTGACTCTGCAGCCGGTTGAGGATGTTGGTCACGGTCGCCTGGCTCAGGCTCACCTCCCGGCTGATGGCGGAAACAGTGCTGCTTCCGGGGCCGGCTATGGCGCGCATGACCACCAGCTGCGGCGTGGTCAGGCCCGTCTGCTTTTCCAGCCGCCGGGAATGCAGGTCGGTCGCGCGGATGATGCGGCGCAGCGACACCAGGACGTCGTCGGTGAGGTCGGTCATGGGTGGGGAGTATGCACGATCCTGTACGAAGGCGTCCGCATCCCACCGTGGCGTGATGTGCCGTCCGAGGCCGGTGAGTCAGCGGCCGGAGTCGCCTGCCACAACCCAGGACCTATCACCGGCACTCTCGCGCTCAGCAGAGCACGGGTCATCTGTCCGGGGTTCCCGGATAGGTCCCTGCATCCCGCCAGGCTGCAGGAATGCCGGTCATGGGTGGCGGTGGCGCAGGCAGGTCACCGGCCGGTCGCGGCCAGGCGACTGGGGTCACCGCGCTGGCAATGGGCGCCCCGGGCGCGATGGCGGCTCGATCCACGGCGAAGTGGCTGCCCTCCTCGCTGCGCGTGATCCCATCGCGGAAGAAGATCATGGTGTGCACTTCCCGCGTCTCAGCGGTCCGGTTGGGCCTGGCGTCGTGGGCGGTCAGCCCGTGGTGAAAGGCAACGCTGCCGGCCGGCACCTCCACGTGGGTGAGCTCGCCTGTCAGCAGCTCCCGGGCCTGCGCATCGAGATCCTCGGCACCGGCGCGGAAGATGTTGACAAGCCTGCGCACACCAGCGCGATGTGATCCGGCAACGTAACCCATGCACCCGTTCTCGAGCGTCGAGCCGGCAAAGGGGATCCAGGCTGTGAGCGCGTCGTTTTCGGCCATGGTCCAGTACGGCAGATCCTGGTGCAGGTCGGTCTTGCGGCCCGCGGGCTCCTTGAAGAGCGCCTGATCGTGCCACAGGCGCACCGCCCCGGCGCCGAGCAGCTCAGCCGCTGCCTGGGCGATGTGCCGGTGAAAGGTCAGCTCTCGGACCGCCGGGAAGTCCTCCCAGAGGTTGATGCACTGCAGGAACGATTGCTCATAGGGTGATTTTGCTGCCAGGCTGCGCTGATCTTTGCGTTTGCGTCGGGCAACGGCATCGCGCACGGCAACCGCACAGCGCGAGAGCTCTTCCTCAGCAAGCAGCCCGGGGATCACCACGAAGCCATTGCGATCGAACTCTGCAACCTGGTGTTCCGTCAGCAGCATGGCGCCCTCGTTCCGCTCAGATACCGCCAGGTTAGCGCCGCCTCATGGAACGTCCAGCGGTCTCGAATTCGGAATGCCCGTCAAGCGGGCAGTATCAGCACCTCAGCATTGACCTCGTCAACGACCTTTCTCGCGGTGCTCCCGAGATCCTTGGGCGAATCGGCATGCGCCACCCGAGCGATGACCAGCAGATCGCTTTCCAGGCGGTCAGCGGTCTCGGCAATGACCGTCTCGGGGTTGCCGATGGCCGCGCTCACATTGGCACGATCCAGGCCGCAGCGGTCAGCGAACCGCTGCCGGTCAGGATGCCCGCCCGTGTACGCCGCTACCACGTGCAGATCAGCACCCAGGTCGGCGGTGATCCGCTTCGCTGAGGCCAGGATGTTGTCGTTGGCCTTCTCGTAGCGTTCTTCCTCAGGATTGTGCTTCAAGGCGACGAGTACCTTTTCGATCCCATAGGGGCGCCCTGTTTTCACCAGGAGCATGGGTGAAACACATTCGCGAATCAGCGTCCAATCTGCAGTCTCGCGGATCATCCGCACGAAGCGGGAATGCTGGGTCATGCTCTTGACGACCAGCGCGCTGCCGCTGCGCTCCGCGGCGACGACCAGCGCCTTGCGCCAGTCATCGTGCCACTCGACCTCGGTCTCCACCTTCAGGCCATCTGCCCGCGTTGCCACCACCAGGCGTTCCAACCAGGCGTGCACGCGTTTTTCCGTTTCTGCTCTGGAGTGGGCGCTTTCGTCCGTATCAGCCATGGCAACGCTATCGGCGTTGATACAGCAGTAGACGTGCAGGACGATCTCCGTGTCGCGGCGGCTGCTGAATTCACGGGCGATCTGCTCACCCCACTGCAGCGCAGCCTGTTCCATGCAGGTGGGATCGAGCACGACGAATACCCGGGTCTGATCGGTCATGAGCGGATCTCTTGGACAATAATCAATCTCAGACTACCGGTCTGGTGACAGGGCGCTATGGTGACTTTCCCGTAGACGCTACTGTTGACTCTTACGCCAGGAGCTCTGCTCAGACTCTCTCATTCCAGATACAGGGGCGAAAAACTGAACACCCACGGTGTGGTGGTGTCCACGCCGATCCGGACTGCTCTCAGCTCCGGGGCACCGTAGACCTGCAGGCGCGTGACGTTGCCGTAGCGAGGTAGCTCCACCTCTCCCCGACTGACGGCAAACGGCCGGTCAATCAGAAATTCGTGGAAGTCGCCGTTGATCAGCAGCACGGGCTTGCCGAACTGTTCAGCCAGGTCGCGGATCGCCAGCGCGATCCAGTAAAAGGGCCCGTCGAGACCGCCACGCAACTCCCGATTGGCAAATTCACCACCCTCGGGATCCAGAAACATGCCCGCGTGCAGCGCAATCACCACTGCCCTGGAGTCTGCCTCGGTGGCCGCCGCGAAGGTGTCCTTGATCCAGGCCACATTCGCATCGTTCCGGGCTACAGCTTCGGAAGCCCTGCGCGCGTCGTTGATGACAAATCCGTTCTGGCTGCCGGGGACGCTCACCGTGGCGAAGGTGACCCCACCCTTCTCCCAGCGTGTGTTTTCCAGGGTTTCCTCGAATTTCGACACGTCCGCCTGCCGGATGAGGGGCATCTTCACCGACCCCTGGCTCACCGGGTTGCTGAAAAACACCTGGCGGATCGTGTTCAGGCTCGCGATGGTGTCCGCGTAACCGGCTCCGGCAAGCGCATTGTCCAACCCGCGCACCGAGTTGAGCAACGCCATGTCCTGGTCAGTGGCACTTCCGGTGACGAACCGCCCATAAGCCTCGAGGACCGCCGGTTCGCGGCAGTCCGTCCATTCGTTATCCCCGGGCGTGTACACCACCGGATGGGTGTATTTGTCGAACCAGCCCCGCACCCACAGGTGATTCTCCTCGGTGCAGGGTGTTGCACCCCAGGTGTCGCCAACGTGAATGGTGAACGCCGGATTGCTCTGATTGATCGCCTCGATCAACCGCTCGTAGATCGGGTAGTCGCGTTGCGGGTTGTAAGCGGTGTCGCCGATGGCGACAAAGTGGAACTGTTCTGCCTGGGCATTCAGAGCCACAAACAGCGCCAGCCCGGGTAACCATCTCGTCACGATGTTGGCCTCCTCTCCCAATCGCCACCCTAACGGGCCTGTCCGGGCTGGTCCAGCGTGACGCGATCCTGGGGCTGGCACGAGCAGCCTGCGGGAGCATCCCACAGTTCCACCGGCGCGCGGTCCGGACGATTCCGGGTCTTCGGGATGTCCTGATTCTCTCCCGATTCACGTTAATACCACTGGAACAAGACGCTACGTTCATTCGCAACACAAGGAGCGTGCAATGGCACTTTCCAGAAGTTCGATCATTCTGAAGACTCTCCTCTGCGCTTTCGTCACCGTGACCGTGCTCGCTGGCGCATCGAACGCTTCCGCATTTACGCCGAGGCCCAAGAGCGGCTGCGCGGAGATCCGCTTCCCGCTACCCCCGTCCGTGATCTTCCATCCCACGTCGATGATGTCGCAGTACACCCAGGCTGACATCGACGCGGCGATGGATGTGATGTCGGATATCCACGATCGGTTCAACGAAGTTGGCGGCACGAGCGCGCTGATCGCC
>CAJICJ010000634.1_pt1 | contig 11372 bp, 11 predicted proteins | sample 9199601 | NCBI WGS metagenome assembly CAJICJ01 (sample SAMEA7708337, study PRJEB35096) | sediment metagenome | biome: marine neritic benthic zone biome [ENVO:01000025]; feature: sediment [ENVO:00002007]; material: shallow marine sediment [ENVO:03000034] sea grass bed [ENVO_01000059] ... | reverse complement strand
GAACGGCGTGAGCTCCGGTGAGTCGTTGGTGTTGATCGAGCTGCCCGCGGTGATCGTGTTCGTGGAGATATCGGTGACGAAGAACTCGTCGTCTCCCACCTTGATCACCGCCTTCTGATTGTTGACCGTGGAGATCCGGGGACTCGAGAGCACCTGCACGGTGCCCTGGGTCTCCAGCAGCTCGATGGCGACCTCGAAGTCCGTGAAGCTGCCGAAGAACGTGAACGCGGTGCCGAGCGGGTTGAAGAACTCCGCCTCGCCGGGCACGAGCTCACCGGCCACGTTGTTGTTGCTGCCTGGCGTGGTGAACACGTTGCCGTCCTGGTCGACAAACCGGGTCGGCTTGAAGGTCCCGCCGGAGTCGTCACCAAATGTGTTCCAGTCGACGCCGGACTCGAAACCTTCACGCAACGTCACCTCGAGAATTTTGGCCTCGATGATCACCTGCCGATGCAGCGAGTTCTCGACCTGCACGAGGTAGGTGCGCACGGCGTGCAGCGACTCGGGCTTGGCGCGCACCACCGCAAGGCCGACCTGCGGCGTCACCACGACGCTTGCGCCTTCGTCTCCCGCCACGATGGTCTGCAGCGTGGTTTCGAGCTCGTCCCAGAAGTTGGTCTCGGCGTCGGTGTTAACCACCGTGCCCACCACGCTGTCCGAGCCGCCGCTGCGGCTGTCCGCGGTAAAGAAGCTGGCGCCGTCGACGATCCCGGACTGGCCGGTGGGTCCCGCATCGCTCAGCTTGCCGGCGCTCACCTGCATCTCGGAGCGTCCTGAACGTTCCACGTTCAGATAGTCGATCTGGAAGACCTCCGTGCGCAGCACGTCCGGGTAGACCCGGTAGAGATTGCCTTCCTTCTGGTAGTCGTAGCCGTAGACGTCGCGCATGACGTCCATGACCTCAGCCACGCTGATGTCCTTGAGCTCGAGCGACACCGTGCCGTTCACCTCGGGATGCACCACCATGTTGAAGGGTGTGCCCTTCACGAGGCCGCGAAAGAAGTCCTGCGACGACACGCCGTTGACCGAGAGATCAAAACGCTCCTCCGCAGGATCCGGGGCACCCGGCTCGGGCGTGAGCGCCTCCAGCAGCTCCTGAGACACCGCGGCGGATCTCGCCGCCAGCGCCGTGTTGGCAGCGATGCCCTCTTCCAGGGCTGCAATCTGCAGATCGGTACTCGTCGTATCCCGCGTCAGCGTGGGTCCAACCTTGTCCAGCTGGGCACAGCCTGTCAGCAACAGCGCAAGCACCAGCAATCCCGTCAACCTGCTCACCGCAACTCCTTGCTCATTGCCGGCACGTCGAGATGCAGCACCACTGCCTCGCCTGCCACGTTCACCACTACCCGTTCCGCTTCGATGCTCCGCACGCGGAAGCTACCGTGAGATTCACCAACGCCGAGCAGCTGCCCGTCGATGACGGCCAGCCGCCGCCCGGCGCTCACCAGCACCGACGACAGCACCGGGCGCTCGAACGGAACGCTCGTGGTCATCCGGGGAACCCAGCGCTCGGGCTTGGTCGGATCACGGCGCGTCTCGTCCGTGGCGTGCGCAAGCGACGCGAGGGCTCCAGCCAGCAGCAGCAGCAACGTCGACCTACACACCGATCCAGCTCTTTTCCATGCTCAACGTTTCGATTTCGAGGGTGACGCTGGCCCGCGGGTATTCGTCCACCACGTACTCGAGCGCACGCCAGCCCAGCTTCCAGTCACCGGCCTCGAGCTCCGCGAGATACGCAAGCACCTCGAAGTAATCACCCTCGAACTCGAGCCGCAGGGGGTGGCGATAGATGACCGGCGGCTGGTGGGTTGTCGGCTTCTGCCGCGCCACCGCATCGCGCCCATTGGTTCGCCCCGTCGCCGACTCGATGTATGCCGCCTCGTCGAATTCCTCGTCGTCCTCTTCCTCGATGGCGGCAGCTGCGCTCGGCAGCCGCACGGTTTCCACGGGCAGGCTGACGATGCGCTTGAGCTTCAGCCCATCGTGGTGGCGGATGACGTCACGCAGGAGCTGCGGCATCCGCCCGGGCGCCACGAACCGCTCGAGCACGGAGCCGAGGGACGTGTTGAGCGCCTTGAGCTCCGCTTCGAGGCGGATCCGCTCCCGGCCGAGGCGCGTGCTGGGATCGTCCGCGTTGGCAGCCTCGAGGCTCACCTGCCGGTCCACCTCGAGCTGCACCTGTCGGTTCAGGCTGCGGACCTGACCGTCCAGATCACGCTTTGCCGTATCGACGAAGTCGGCCAGCAGGAAGCTCCAGGCAAGCCAGGTAATCGAGCCGAGCGTGAGTGCAATCAGCGCGCGCTCGCGCAGGCTGAGCGTCTGATAACGCTCGCCCGCACGGACCAGGAGACGCTCGAGTGAGCCCGGCACGGTCATCCCGGTTTCTCCGGCCCGCCGATGTCGAACTCGAGCAGTCCCGTGTCGATCTCCTTGAGCTCGAACGCATCGAAGCGGTGGCCATCGAAGCTGTCACCCGCGGACAGCTGCTGCAGAAACGCGGGCACGTTGTCGGGATGGGTCGCCACGCCTTTGAGCTGAATCCACTGACCGCCGGACTTGAAAGAGATCGTGGACAGCCACATGCCGCTCACCCGGTGATCAGCCAGATCGTCCAGATAACCGGAGAATCCCGTCACCTGCTCGTCCTGGTAGTTCTCCACCAGCGCCATGACGCGTTGACGGGCGTAGTGCAGCTCGCGCAGCGCCGTCACCTCGCGCTCGAGCTCGGGATCCACCACCGGAGGGGCAACAGCCGACAGCTTCACGTTGGCTGCGCGCAGCAGCTCGAGCTGGCTGCCCGCATCCGCCCGCGCCTGATCGAGTCGCCAGAGATCGAGTGCCTGCCAACCGGAGTAGGAAAGCAACACAACCACGAACGCAGCCCACATGCCGCCGAGCTGCCGGAACGTCAGGTGCTGTCGCGCCGGGCGGATGTCCTCCGTGAGAAGGTTGACCTGCTGCTTCATGCGCTGGTCTCCGCGGTCACGTACGCAGGCTCGACCACGCTTTCCTGCGCGTCTTCTTCCACGTCCACCTGGCCGCGCAGCAGGCCGCCGAGCGCCGGCAGCGCCGCGGCCAGGGCGTTGCGCTGCAGCGTGGTGATCTGCTCCCAGTCCACCTTCGCGGGCTCCGGATTGTGCATCACGATATCGAAGAGCAGCTCGAGCTCGGAACGAATCGGGCGGATGGGCACGGGCAGCATCTCACCGAGATACTCACAGATACGGTCCTGCCAGCCGTGGGTCGTCGCCACCATGCAGCCACTCACCTGGGGCTGCGACATTGCGCTCTCGTAGTAGTCGATCGAGCGCTGCACCTGCAGCAGCAGACGTTCGCGATAACCTTCCCAGGTGGCGTCGTCGAACTCCTCGGGCACACCGGATACGCGCCGCGAGAGAAACAGCTCTTCACCACGGGAGATGTTCACCACGCCGCTCGACGAGGTGAGCCGCAGCAGCGCCACACCCTGATCCGCCTCCGGGAAGAGACCAAACACGAGATTGCGCAGAGCGAGCTCGGACACATCGATCGAGCTGACCTCCATCCCTGCCGTGTGCACCTCCTCGGTTAGCACCCGCAGGAACTCGGTGGGCATGGCCACTACAAAGACCATGGAGCGATCCCGCGATGCCGCCTCCGGCAACGGGAACACGTCGAGGGTTGCGTCCTCGACCGGAAACTCCACGTTCTCCTGAATCTGCCAGCGCACCGCCTCCACGAGCTCTTCATCCGCCACCCGGGGCCGCTCGACCAGCGAGACGGTGTAGAGCTCGGGGGCCAGCACCAGGTTGCAGCGCTCGTGGCGCACGCCGATGTCGTGGGCCTGCAGCTTCAGCACGTCACTGGACTGCACCACCTGGTCGATGGGGTCAACGCGCAGGCTCACGGCGAAACGACCGTCGACCCGGTGACCGCGGGCCACCGCAACGGCATGTCTGGACATGTACACCGAAGCCACGCGCTCGTCTCCTGAACCAGCGCGCAGCCATGCCGGAAGCCAACGCGTGAACGCGCGCATTCCGTTGCTCCTCTACTTGTCTCAATTCAGTATAGAAAGGGTTTCCACCTCCGCTGGCCGCGCCATGCCCGTGCACGTCGTCCTGTATCAACCTGAGATCCCGCCCAACACGGGAAACGTGATCCGCCTCACAGCCAACACGGGCACCTCTCTGCACCTCGTGCGGCCTCTCGGCTTCGTGATGGACGACGCGCGCCTGCGTCGCGCCGGGCTCGACTATCACGAGTGGGCCAACGTGCAGCAGCACGACACGCTCGACGCGTGTCTCGAGTTCTGTGGGGACGGAAAGGTCTGGGCGTTCAGCACGCGCGGCACGCGTCAATATTCCGACGCCGCGTTCGCTGCGGGTGACGTGCTGCTGTTTGGCCCCGAAACCCGCGGCCTGCCGGCGCCGGTGCTGTCAGCCAGGCCGCCGGAGCAGCGTCTGCGCCTGCCCATGCGCGCGCAGTCGCGCAGCCTGAATCTGTCGAACGCGGTGGCGGTGGCGGTGTTCGAAGCCTGGCGCCAGCTCGGCTTCGAGGGGGGTCAGTGAGGCTTCTCTGAGGCCTGGGCGCGCTGCTGCTCGAGCATCTGCGCGTAGATCGCGTCGAAGTTCACCGGCGCAAGCTGCAGCGGCGGAAAGCCGCCACGAACGACGAGCGAGTCCACCGCTTCGCGCAGATAGGGAAAGAGCGTGTTCGGACAGACGGTACCGATCACGCGATGAACGACTTCCTGGGGCAGGCCGATCAGCTGGAAGATGCCCGCCTGCTGCACCTCCACGATGAAGGCGGTCTGGTCGCCCGCCGTGGCCGTGGCGGTGGCCATCAGCACCACCTCGTGGCGGTCACCGCCGAGCGGTTCGGAGCGGGTGTTGATCTCGAGGTTCATCTGCGGCTCGAGATTCTGGCTGAACACGGCCGGCGACGCCGGCGACTCGAAAGAGAGGTCCTTGACGTAGACTCGCTCGATGCGCAGCTGCCCCTGGCCCTGGTTGGTCTGTCCGGACTCGGTGCCTTCGTTGCTCTCGTCGCTCTCGTCACTCACGCTTTCACCACCGGCATGTTCTGGTTGCGCCACTCGGCAATCCCGCCCGTCAGTCGACGCACGTTCGCAAACCCGTTCTTGCGCAGCATCGTGCCGGCTGCACCGGCATGCTGGCCCATCTTGCAGGCCACCACCACGGTGCGCTCCTGGTACTTCTTGAGCTCGTCGAGCCGGGATTCGAGGGACGCGTACGGCACGTTCAGAGCCTGAGCGATGTGACCCGCGTCGTACTCTTTCTTGTCGCGCACATCCAGAACCACCGCCTCGCTTTTGTTCACGAGATCGACCAGCTCCTGGGCGCTGACCGCCTGTCCGCCGCGCTGCGACTCGTTGCGGATGAACAGCACCAGCAGAACCACGAAAGCGCCCACCAGGAAGGGATGGTTGCTGATGAATTCGAAAAACTGCTCCATGAACGGCTTTGCGTGGCGAAAAACCGCGCGATTATACACACCTGGGAGGATGCCTTAAGCCGGCGACGCATGGGGCGTTCTGGTAAAATCGCGCTCCACGGCGAACCCGGGATGCGAGTCCCGTCCGGCTTCGAGGCACGAGCCGCGATGCGGCGGGCCCGGGCGGGCATCCAGCGCTCCTCAAACAGCGGTATTCCAGCAGCAATGAAGACACCCACCCTACTCGTGGTTCTCGACGGCTTTGGTCACAGAGAAGCCACGGACCACAACGCCATCGCTCACGCGGAAACCCCGGTCTGGGACCGCTTCTGGGCCCAGCAGCCCCACGCGCTGGTCTCCGGCTCCGGCACGGACGTGGGCCTGCCCGACGGCCAGATGGGCAACTCCGAGGTGGGCCACATGAATCTCGGCGCAGGCCGGGTCGTCTATCAGGATCTGACCCGCATCAACCGGGCGATCGAGCAGGGGGAGTTTGCCCGCAACCGCACGATCAACCGGACCTTCGAGCGCCTGAAAAAGGCCGCAGAGGCCGGCACGGGCGGCACCCTGCACGTGATGGGGCTGCTGTCTCCCGGCGGCGTGCACAGCCACGAGCAGCAGATCTTCGCGCTGATCGCGATGGCGGCCGAGGCCGGCGTCCCGCGGATCATGCTGCACGCGTTCCTCGACGGTCGGGATACCCCGCCCCGCAGCGCCCGGGCTTCTCTCGAGCAGACCGAAAAGTTACTTGCCGACACCGGCCGGGGCCATGTGGCCTCGATCTGCGGGCGCTATTTCGCCATGGATCGTGACCGGCGCTGGGACCGTATCGAGCGTGCCTACAACCTGCTGATCCGCGGCGAGGCGCCGTTCCATGCGGGTGACGCCGTGACCGCGCTGGAGGAAGCCTACGCTCGTGGCGAGGACGACGAGTTCGTGCAGCCCACCGCCGTGCACGGCGCGGACGAGCTGCCCGTGCGGTTCTGCGACGGCGACGCGGTGATCTTCATGAACTTCCGGGCTGACCGCGCCCGCCAGCTCACCCGCGCAATCATCGAGCCGGCATTCGACGATTTCGAGCGGCGCACGGTGGTGACGCTCAGCGACTACGTGATGCTCACCCGGTATGCGGACGACATCGATACCGCCTGCGCGTTCGAAGCGCCGGTGCTGAGCAACACCCTCGGTGAGCACGTGGCGGCTCTCGGCAGGACTCAGCTGCGCATTGCCGAAACCGAGAAGTACGCGCACGTGACCTTTTTCTTCTCCGGCGGCCGGGAAGATCCGTTCGACGGCGAGAAGCGCCTGCTGGTGCCGAGCCCGGATGTCGCCACGTACGACCTCAAGCCCGAGATGAGCGCCGGCAAGCTCACCGACGAGCTGATCGAGGCGATCCGCTCGCGCCGCTACGATCTGATCGTCTGCAACTACGCCAATGGCGACATGGTCGGCCACACCGGCAACTTCGAAGCGGCGATCAAGGCAGTGGAGACGCTGGATGAGTGCCTCGGAAGGCTCGAGATCGCGCTCGAGGAGGCTGGCGGCCAGATGCTCATCACCGCTGACCACGGCAACGTGGAGCAGATGAACGACCCGGAAAACAAGCAACCGCACACAGCACACACCAGCGAACCGGTGCCCCTCGTCTACGTGGGGCACCAGTCGGTGGACATCAACTCCGGGGGCACGCTGTCCGATATCGCGCCAACCCTGCTCGATCTCATGCATCTGGAGAAGCCTGCGGAAATGACCGGCAACTCCATCGTCACCATCGTGGAACAGCGCAGCGCTTGATCGGACGCGCAGGGCACAGCACATCGCGAGAGACGCGGGCGCGCGTTCCCGGCCTCGTGCCTTTGCCCCGCGCAGCAGGAGCCTTCAAACCGCTCTCCACACTGTGCGTGCGCATGCTTGTCAAAACCCGCACTGCGCGCCTCGTGCTGCTCAGCATACTGACCGGCGCCACCCTGACCCTCGGTGCCGCCGAGCTGACCGACCCCGCAGCGGCCCAGAAGGCGCTCGACGCCGTGGACAAGAAGCTCAACGCCCTCGACGTCTGGTTCTCCGACGCGGAGCAGCAACGGCTGCGCTGGGAACGCGACGTGCGCGAGAAAGACCTCGAGGTCTCCGAGGTGGCGCAGCGCCTGGAGCAGGCCGGTGCCGCGCTCGCGCGCACGGAGCGCCAGCTCGAGGCACTGCACGCGGAGCAGGAGGACCTCGAAGCCCAGCGCCGCGAGCAGGCCCGCCGCATCGGCGAGCACCTGGCCGCGAGCTACCGCATGTCGGGACAGGATTTCGTGAAGATGCTGCTCAACCAGGAGTCACCCGACGAGCTCGATCGGATGATCCGCTACCACCACTACTTCACCGAGGCGCGCCTCGACACCGTGACTGAATACCAGGTCACGCTCGATACGATGGCGCACAACGAGGTGCGCCTCGAAGAACAGCGCGACGAGGCGACCGAGCGCCGCGCCGCGCTCAACCGCGAGCAGCTCACGCTCGTGCGCGAGCGGGAGCAGCGCAAAGGTCTGATCGACGAGCTGGACGACGAAGCGGAAACCAGGACCTCGCAGCGGCGCCGCCTCGACGCCGACCGCGAGCGGCTCGAGCAGCTCATCACGGAGCTGCGGCGCCGCAGCACGGAGCTCGACGGCGCAGCGTTTGTTGCCCGCAAAGGTTCGCTGCCCTGGCCGCTCAAAGGACGATTGACGAACAGCTTCGGCGCGCCGCGCGCAGACGGGCGGCTGTCCTGGCACGGCGTGGTGGTCGCCGCGGACGAAGGCACGCCGGTGAGCGCGGTGTTCCGCGGGCGCGTGATATTCGCCAACTGGCTGCGCGGCTTCGGGCTGCTCACCATCGTGGAGCACGGCAGCGGCTACATGACGCTCTACGGGCATGCGGACATTCTGCTCAAAACCGTGGGTGAGTGGGTGGAAAGCGGTGAGACCATCGCCCGCGCGGGGCGCAGTGGCGGTCAGACCGTGAGCGGTCTGTACTTTGAAGTCCGTCAAAAAGGTGTTGCAAGAGATCCGATAGGATGGCTCGCCAAACGTTGATTTCGGTGCCACACTCCCTGACATGTCCCTGCGTCCCCTCACCCTTTTCGGCATCGTGGTCAGCATGGTGACCGGTATCGCCCTGGGCATCAGCGGCTACCACGCCTGGCTTGCGCCCGCGTCGGAAAGCCCCGAGGCAGAGGCCATCAATGCCGTGCTCGAGCAGGTCCGCGACAGCTACGTGGACGAAGTGGAGGAGCACCACCTCGTCAGCGGCGCCCTCAAGGGCATGCTCGGCAACCTCGACCCGCACTCGAGCTATCTGGAAGGCATCGAGTTCGACGATCTGCAGGCGGAGACCAACGGCGAGTTCGGCGGCATCGGCGTCGAGCTCGGTCTCGTGGACGGTTACTTCACGGTGGTCTCCCCCATTGACGACACGCCTGCCAGCCGCGCCGGCCTCAAGCCCGGTGATCGCATGCTCGAGCTCGAGCAGGAACCGCTGCGGGGTCAGCGCCTCACCGAGGTGGTGGATCGGCTGCGCGGGGAGCCGGGCACGAACGTGCAGCTCACCATCAGCCGGGAAGGCCTGGTGGAGCCGATGGACATCGAGCTCACCCGCGCGGTCATCGAAATTGCCAGCGTGAACAGCCGGCTGCTCGAGCCGGGCTACGGCTACGTGCGCATCAGCCAGTTCCAGAACGACACCGGGGACGACTTCGCCCGCGCGATCAAAGCGCTGGTCACCGAGAACAACGGCGCGCTGGACGGGCTCGTGCTCGATCTGCGCAACAACCCGGGTGGCGTTCTGCAGGCATCCGTGGCGGTTGCCGACACGCTGCTCGAGGACGGCCTGATCGTGTACACGGCGGGACGGCTGCCATCGAGCCACCTCAAGTACCGGGCATCCGGGCGCGACGTGCTGAGCGGCGCACCGGTAGCCGTGCTCATCAACGACGGATCCGCATCAGCCGCCGAGATCGTTGCGGGCGCGCTCAAGGATCACAATCGAGCCACGCTGCTCGGCGTGACCAGCTACGGCAAAGGCTCTGTGCAGTCGGTCATGCCGCTCGACGACGACCGCGCCATCAAGCTCACCACCGCCTACTACTACACGCCAAACGGCGAGTCGATCCACAACCGCGGCATCGAGCCCGACATCCACGTGGAGTCCGCCGCCGTGGACGCGGATGCTCTGATCATGGACCGCGCGCTCGAGGTGCTGCGCACGGGTGAGGTGGTCGACACGGGACTGCAGGCACGCCTCTGACCGCGCCGCTCGGCGGCAGCACCACAATCTCCTTGCGCCACAATCTCCTTGCGCCACAATCTCCTTGCAAAAAACTCCTTGCAAAAAACTCCTTGCAAAAAAGAGACCGTTCGCGGTGCTGGCAATCATGTCACTCTGCCACTATCGTGTGGTTCCTGACGCATCACCCGGGCAGCAACCCAATTGGTCGGTTTGCCGTTAGCTTTCACGACAGTCAGGCGCCCGCTTCCCCATTCGCAATTCGCGGCACAAGCCCGCTCCACCGCTGATAGTCGCCGCACCTGCGATCTCCGATCGCTCGCGAGGCTGACAAGACAACGGACGCTACGCCTGCTCTGCGCGCTCACGTGCCTCAGCCAGCCGCTCACCGCGCTTGGCGCTGAGCTCGTGCTCGTGATCGACGACGTGGGCTACAGCTTCGAGCGGGCACGCGAGATCATGGATCTCCCCGGCCGGGTGACGCTCGGCGTGCTGCCCTACGCGCCCCACGCCCGCGCCATTGCAGAAGCCGCGCAGGCGAGCGGCACCGAGGTCATCCTGCACCAGCCCATGGAACCGTTGCCCGAGGCAACCACCCCGCCGGTGCCCGGCACCCTCACGGTCGGCATGACGCCGGAGCGATTCGACGCCCAGTTTCACGAGGCCCTCGCCGAGGTGCCCTACGCTGTGGGCGTGAACAACCACACGGGCAGCCTGCTGACCGCCCGTCGCGCACCCATGGACCTGCTCATGGCGAACATTCAGCGGCGGGGCCTGTTTTTTCTGGACAGCCGCACCACCGCCAGCACGGTGGCTGAAGCCACCGCGCGCGAGTGGCGGGTACCCACCGTGCGTCGCGACGTGTTCCTCGACAACGTGCCGACCCGGCGAGCCATGGCGCGCCAGTTTGCACGCGCGCTCGGCGTTGCCCGGCAGCGCGGCGCGGCGGTGGTGATTGCCCACCCCTACCCGGCGACCGTGCGCTTTCTCGAGGAGATCCTCGGCAACCTGCCGCCGGATGTGCAGCTCGCCTCGCTGGCGGGCGTGGTGGAGCGGATTCTGCTGGAACGGACGCCGGCCGTGAGGATGCTGGCTGCAGCAGCTCGCGAAGACGCTGCCCTGGCAAGGGCCTCCGCGGTGACAGACGCCGTGGAGCCGGTCAGGCAGCCTGGTCGAACAGCGCTTGCCCGGCTCGAAAGTCGAGAGTACCCGCGTAGATCGCCCGGCCAGTGATCGCGCCGAGCAGGGTACCGCTGCTGTCGGCGAACGCGCCGGCCAGCCGCTCCACATCGCCGAGATCCGTCACGCCGCCGGAGGCGATCACCGGCACCCGGGTCGCCTCGGCGAGGGTGCGGGTGGCGTCCACGTTCACGCCGGTGAGCATGCCGTCGCGGCTGATGTCCGTGTAGACGATGGCCGCCAGATCGAGCACGGCGGTATCGCGGGCAAAGCTCACCGCCTCCACGCTCGAGGTTTCGTCCCAGCCGGCCAGCGCCAGCCGCCCGTCACGCGCATCGAGACCCAGAATGAGCTGACCCGGGAATCGCGCCGCAGCCTGCCGGAGAAAGTCCGGATCCTCCACGGCCCGCGTGCCGACAATGGCCTGAGCCACCCCGGCATCGAGGTAAGCCGCAATCGTCTCGATGTCGCGAATGCCGCCACCCACCTGCACGGGCACGTCATCCATG
>CAJICJ010000365.1_pt1 | contig 11382 bp, 4 predicted proteins | sample 9199601 | NCBI WGS metagenome assembly CAJICJ01 (sample SAMEA7708337, study PRJEB35096) | sediment metagenome | biome: marine neritic benthic zone biome [ENVO:01000025]; feature: sediment [ENVO:00002007]; material: shallow marine sediment [ENVO:03000034] sea grass bed [ENVO_01000059] ... | reverse complement strand
CACTCGCCGCGCTCCGCCATCGCGAGCACCTCGGGCAGCCAGTCCGGGTGGGGGCTCGGCAGCGCCAGCGGCTCCACCCACTCGAGCGCATCGAACAGCTCCGGCTCGTTGACGCGCGCCTCGCCGCGCCACGTGTGCACCTCGAACAGGAAATTGAGGCCCTGGTGCGCGCCCGAGCGGTAAGGCATCACGCACAGCGGCGCAACCTCGCGCGCATCGATCCCGAGCTCCTCCCGACATTCCCGGCGCGCGGCATCCAGCACGCTCTCGCCGCGCTCCTGGTGGCCCCCCGGCAGGGCGTAATAGCCGTCCATGAAACCCGTGTTGGCCCGGCGCAGCAGCAACAGCCGCCCGTCGCGGCGGAGCACCACGTGCACCACCACCGGAAATGTCTCCCGCGCCAATTGCTCACCCCGCCTGCCGACCCGTTTCGAGGCTACCCCGCCGCGGCGGCCGTTGGCCAGACCCTGCGCCATGGTAAGGTGCCCGCATGCCCCGGGGGACCGACATCGCGCAATCCAAGCCTGGCCGCAGGGGCGTAGCGACGGATCCGATCGGCCGGGTCAGCAATCCTGCTGCGCCGGTGTCGGCACGCCGCATCGAGGAAGCCTCGTTGAATGCCTGGCCCGCCCTGCGCCAGACCCTCTACGACGGCTGGCTGCTGCGCTTTGCGGCCGGCTTCACCAAGCGGGCCAACTGTATCGTGCCGCTGTATCCGGAGCAGCAGCCGGCGCTCGAGAAGATCCGCTACTGCGAGAACGCTTACGCCCGTGAGCAGCTGCAGACGGTGTTCCGGCTGACCTCCATCAGCGATCACGCAGCCCTCGATGCCCTGCTCGCCGAGCGGGGCTACCACACCCTCGATCCCTCAGACGTGCTCGTCGCGGACCTGAGCGAATCGGCGGGCCCCCTGGACGGGCAGCCCGCGCTGAGCCTGCTGGCCCGGGAGGACTGGCTGGCGGCGTACGGCGCCCTGACCGGCATGCCCGCCAGCGCCGGCTTCGCCCACGCCGCGGTGCTCAAGGGTATTCAGGGTGAATGCGGCTATGCGGTGCTCGGTGACACGCAGGACCCGGACGCCTGCGGGCTGGCGGTGCTCGAGGGTGACCTGGTGGGCCTGTTCGACATCTTCACCCACCCCGAGCGGCGCAATCGCGGGCACGCAGCGCACCTCGTGCAGGCCCTGCTCGACTGGTCCCGGGCCGCAGCGGCGCGCACCGCGTACCTGCAGGTGGTCGCCGACAACGCGCCGGCGAGGGCGCTCTACGCAAAGCTGGGGTTCACCCGGTCCTACCACTACTGGTATCGGGCCTCGGGATAGACTTGATTCAGCGCCGCATTTTTGAGATGTTTCGTCCCTCGCGCGAAAATCGTCGCGCCCGTACGCCAATAAAACTATAAAAAACAACCGGTTACCTACCCCTGCAAAGCCGTCTCAGAGCGGTCTCGGAACGCAGGACCGGTCGGGTAAGAACAGCCGGATACCGCGGCGGGGGCTTACGCTTACCCGAACACCCTGGAAGCTCCGTTTTCCGCGAGCCACGGACAACTACGCGCTGTAGCGCCGCACGCGAGCGCGCGCAGCAGCGGATGCCGGGAGGACCATCCGGCACCACGAGCGGACTGACACGGCCGCCAACCGCTGACGCAACGACGATAGAGACTGAGCATGAGTGACACGCCGCAATACGGCTTTCCGCGCAAGCAGGGGCTCTACGACCCCGCCAACGAAAAAGACAGCTGCGGCGTCGGTTTCATCTGCGATATCAAAGGCCGGCCCAGTCGGCGGATCATCGAAGACGCGCTGAACATGAACTGCTGCATGGAGCACCGCGGCGGCGTCGGCTACGAGACCAACACCGGGGACGGCGCAGGCATTCTGCTCGGCATCCCGGACAAGTTCCTGCGCAAGATCACCAAGTTCGAGATGGGCATCGATCTGCCCGAGCCCGGCAGCTACGGCGTCGGCAACCTGTTTCTGCCGGTGGACGAGACCGCCCGCGCCCATTGCCTCGCCACGCTCGAAGCGCAGATCACCGTGGCGGGTCAGACCCTGCTCGGCTGGCGCGAGCTGCCCGTGCACCCCGACGGCGCCGGCATCGGCAACGCCGCCCGTGCTGCCATGCCCAGCTTTGCCCAGCTCTTCATCGGCGCCCGCGGCGTCTCCGGGGACGACTTCGAACGCAAGCTCTACCTGATCCGCAAGCACACCACGCATCTGCTGCGCGGTGACGAGAACCTCGAGCAGCGCAAGCTGTTCTACGTCGCGAGCCTCTCCTCCAAGGTCATCATCTACAAAGGCATGCTGACCCCGGATCAGGTGCCGCAGTTCTACCCGGACCTGCTGGATGCAGACTTCGAGTCGCACCTCGCCATGGTGCACTCCCGGTTCAGCACCAATACCTTCCCGTCGTGGGATCGGGCCCAGCCGAATCGCTTCATGAGCCATAACGGCGAGATCAACACGCTGCTCGGCAACGTGAACTCCATGAACTCGCGCCAGGGCACGGTAGAGTCACCCTTTTTCGGTGACGATCTGCAGAAGCTCTTCCCGGTGGTGGAGGAAGACTGCTCCGACTCGGGCACTTTCGACAACGTGCTCGAGTTCCTGCTCATGAACGGCCGCAAGCTGCAGGAAGCGGTGCTCATGATGATCCCGGAGGCCTGGCAGCAGCATCCGACCATGGACGCCGAGCGGCGCGCGTTCTACGAATTCATGTCCTGCAGCATGGAGCCCTGGGACGGACCCGCGTCCATCGCCTTCACCGACGGCACCTACATCGGCGCGGTGCTCGACCGCAACGGGCTGCGGCCGAGCCGCTACTACATCACCGACGACGACAAATGCATCATGGCCTCCGAGGTCGGCGTGGTGCACGTGGACCCGGCGCGCGTCGTCGAGAAGGGACGCCTGCAGCCCGGGCGCATATTCCTCATCGACTTCGAAGCCGGCCGCATGATCCCGGACGAGGAGATCAAGCGGGAGTGGGCCACCGCCCATCCCTACGGCGAGTGGCTCGAGCGTCAGCGCATCGATCTCGCGGAGCTCAACCCGTCCGATGAGCCCCACGGCTTCTATCCCGAGACGCTCACGCCACGCATGGCCACGTTCGGCTACACGGTCGAGACCATGCAGATCATGCTGCAGCCGCTGGTGAAAGAGCTGCGCGACCCGCTCGGCTCCATGGGCAACGACGCGGCGCTGGCGGTGATGTCCGAGAAGCCGCGCATGCTCTACGACTACTTCAAGCAACGCTTCGCTCAGGTGACCAATCCCGCGATCGACTCGATCCGCGAAGAGGTCATCATGGCGCTCAACTGCTACGTGGGGCCCGAGCAGAACCTGCTCGAGAACACGGAGCAGCACTGCCACCGCCTGCGGATCCCTCACCCGATCCTGTCCAACGAGGAGCTCGCGACCCTCAAGCACATGGACCATCGGGGCTGGCGCGCGCAGACCATCGACATCACGTTCAAGCCGGGCAGCGGCAAGCAGGGCCTGACCGACGCCCTCGATCGCATCTGCGCCGAGGCCACCACCGCCATCGCCAACGGCTTCAGCCTGATCGTGCTCTCGGACCGGGCCACCGGGCCCGACAACGTGCCGATCAGCTCACTGCTGGCCGTCGGCGCTGTGCACCATCATCTGGTGGCTACCCATGCACGCACCCGCATCGGGCTGATGCTCGAATCCGGTGAGGCACGCGAGGTGCACCACCACTGCCTGCTGGTCGGCTACGGTGCGGACGCCATCAATCCCTATCTCGCCTTCGAAGCGCTGTGGGACGCCCGCCGCAACGGCTACCTCGACGATGCGAGCCACATTGCCAGCGACGACGACGTCGTGGCCGCCTACCGCAAGGGCACCGCCAAGGGCATGCTCAAGGTCATGGCCAAAATGGGCATCTCCACGTTGCAGTCTTATAAAGGCGCGCAGATCTTCGAGGCCGTCGGGCTGGCCGAGGACGTGGTCGGACGGGCCTTCGTCGGCACCGCATCGCGCGTGCAGGGCGTAGGCCTCGAGGTCCTCGCCGAGGAGATGATGCGCCGTCACGAGGCCGGCTACCCGAGCCGTGCGCAGAACGTGACGGTGCTGCCGAACCCCGGTGACTTCCACTGGCGCCGCCACGGCGACACCCACATGTGGGATCCCGAGGCCATTGCGAACCTGCAGGTTGCTGCGCGCACGAACAGCGAGGACGCTTACTGGAGCTTCTCGCAGCACACCAACGAGCAGAACACGCGCAACGCCAACCTGCGCGGCCTGCTCAAGTTCAGGCCCGGCGCCAACGGCGGCGCCGTGCCGCTCGAGGAGGTGGAGTCGGAAGCCGAGATCGTCAAACGCTTCGCCACCGGCGCCATGAGCTTCGGCTCGATCAGCGCGGAGGCCCACGAGTCGCTGGCAGTTGCCATGAACCGCATCGGCGGCAAGTCGAACACCGGCGAGGGCGGCGAGGATCCCCGACGCTTCATCCCGCTCGAGAACGGCGACTCCAAGCGCAGCGCCATCAAGCAGGTCGCAAGCGGCCGCTTCGGCGTCACGATCAACTACCTCACGAACGCAGACGAGCTGCAGATCAAGATCATCCAGGGTGCCAAGCCCGGCGAGGGTGGTGAGCTGCCCGGTCACAAAGTGGACGACGTGATTGCCAGCATCCGCCACTCGACGCCGGGCGTGGGGCTGATCAGCCCGCCGCCGCACCACGACATCTACTCCATCGAGGACATGGCGCAGCTCATCCACGATCTCAAGAACGCCAACCCGAGCGCCCGGGTGAGCGTCAAGCTCGGCGCGGAGATCGGCGTCGGCACGGTGGCGGCAGGCGTGACCAAAGCGCGCGCGGATCACCTGGTGATCGCCGGCGACACCGGCGGCACGGGCGCATCGCCGCTCACCTCGATCAAGCACGCGGGCGTGCCCTGGGAGCTCGGCATCGCCGAGACCCATCAGACGCTGGTGCTCAACAACCTGCGCTCGCGGGTGGTGCTGCAGACCGACGGCCAGATCAAGACTGGTCGCGACGTGGCCATCGCCGCCCTGCTCGGTGCCGAGGAGTTCGGCTTCGCCACCGCCCCGCTCATCGCGCTCGGCTGCATCATGATGCGCAAGTGCCACCTGAACACCTGCCCGGTGGGCATCGCCACCCAGGACCCGGAGTTGCGCCGCAAGTTCAACGGCCAGCCCGAGCACGTGATCAACTACTTCTTCATGGTGGCCAGAGAGCTGCGCGCAATCATGGCGGAGCTCGGTTTCCGGACGCTGAACGAGATGGTGGGCCGGGTGGACGCCCTGGACGTGGAGCAGGCCGTCGAGCACTGGAAAGCTCGCGGGCTCGACCTCTCGGAGATCCTCACCCCCGCCCAGGAGCCACCGGAGTTTCTCGGCGCCTATGCCATTCACCAGCAGGACCACCAGCTCGACCACGCGCTCGACAACGAGCTGATGACCCTTGCGGCGCCGGCGCTCACCCGCGGCGAGAAGGTCTACCACGAGCTCGAGATCGTGAACACGAGTCGCGTGGTCGGCGCGATGCTGTCCAACCGCATCATCCGCGACGTGGGCCCGCAGATGCTCGCGGACGACACCATTCACTTCAAATTCTTCGGCAGTGCCGGTCAGAGCTTCGGCTGCTGGCTGGCCAAAGGCGTGACGCTCGAGGTCGAGGGTGATGCCAACGACTACGTCGGCAAAGGGCTTTCCGGCGGTAAGGTCGTGATCTACCCGCCGAAAGCGAGCCCGTTCAAAGCCGAGGAGAACGTGCTCATCGGCAACGTGGTGCTCTATGGCGCGACGAGCGGAGAAGCCTACTTCCGTGGCGTGGCCGCGGAGCGGTTCTGCGTGCGCAACAGCGGCGCACGCGCCGTCATCGAGGGTGTCGGCGATCACGGCTGCGAGTACATGACCGGCGGCCGCGTCGTGATTCTCGGGCCCACCGGCCGCAACTTTGCAGCCGGCATGAGCGGCGGCATCGCCTACGTCTGGGATCCGGCCAACGCCTTCCCGCAGCAGTGCAACACCGAGATGGTGGCGCTCGAAGAGCTGGAGTCCGCCGCCGACATCGAGGAGCTGCGCGCGCTCATCGCCAACCACCGGCGCTATACCGGCTCGACGGTGGCGACCGCGATCCTCGAGGACTGGGACAGCAGCATCGGCAGGTTCGTCAAAGTGATGCCCGTGGACTACAAGCGCGTTCTCGAGCAGCAGCGCACGGCAGTTGCGGCCGGCTAGGCCGCAGCTCTCATCTGAATTGGAGCAACATGGGTAAAGTCACCGGCTTCATGGAGTTCGAGCGCACGCAGGCGCCGTACCGCAATGCGGATAAGCGCCTGCTCGACTTCCAGGAGATCTATACCAACCACGACGAGCAGCGGCTCACCACGCAGGGTGCGCGCTGCATGGACTGCGGGGTGCCGTTCTGTCAGTCGAACGAAGGGTGCCCGATCCACAACCTCATCCCCGAGTGGAACGATCTGGTGTATCGCGGGCAGTGGCGTGAAGCGCTCGATCGCCTGCACAAGACCAACAACTTCCCGGAGTTCACGGGCCGGGTGTGTCCGGCGCCTTGTGAAGGCGCGTGCGTGCTGGGCATCACCGACCCGGCAGTCACGATCAAGAACATCGAGATGGCCATCGTGGACCGCGGCTGGGACGAAGGCTGGATCGTGCCTGCGCCCCCCGCAAAGCGGACAGGCAAGCGCATCGCCGTGATCGGCTCGGGGCCCGCGGGACTGTCCGCCGCGGATCAGCTCAACAAAGCCGGCCACAGCGTGGTCGTCTACGAGCGCGCCGACCGTATCGGCGGGCTGCTGATGTACGGCATCCCTAACATGAAGCTCGACAAAGAGCACGTGGTGGAGCGGCGCCTCGATCTCATGCGCAACGAAGGTGTGGAGTTCCGCACGGGGGCCGACGTGCGCGACGGCAGCGATGGCAGCAGGAGCGTCAACGATCTGCTGGAGACGCACGATGCGGTGCTTCTCGCCACCGGCGCCACGGTGCCGCGGGACCTGCCGATCACCGGGCGCGAGCTCGAAGGCGTGCATTTCGCCATGGATTTCCTCACGCGCAACACACGCAGCCTGCTCGACAGCAACCTCGATGACGGCGACTACATCTCCGCAAAGGACAAGCACGTGATCGTGATCGGCGGCGGCGACACGGGCACGGACTGCATAGGCACCTCGCTGCGCCATGGCTGCAGGAGCCTCGTCAACTTCGAGCTCTTCCCGCAGCCGCCGGATGACCGCGCGCCGGACAACCCCTGGCCGACCTGGCCGAAAATCTACCGCACCGACTACGGTCACCAGGAAGCGGCAGCAAAATTCGGCGACGACCCCCGTGTGTACAGCATCTCCTCCGCCGAGTTCGTGGACAACGGCAACGGTCACGTGAAAGCGGTGCGCACCACGGACGTGGTGCTCAAGGACGGCAGGTTCGAGAACGTGCCCGGCTCCGAGCGCGAGTGGCCGGCTGATCTGGTGCTGCTGGCCATGGGCTTTCTCGGCCCGGAGCACGATGTGTCCGAGCCCCTCGGCCTCGAGTACGACAACCGCTCGAACTATCAGGCCGAATACGGCGCGTACCGCACGAACGTCGATCGCGTGTTCGCCGCGGGTGACTGCCGCCGCGGCCAGTCCCTCGTGGTGCGCGCCATCAATGAAGGCCGCGAGGCGGCCCGGGAGATCGACCGGTATCTGATGGGCAGCACGCAGCTGCCGTAAGCCGGTTCACGCGCTCACCGCGCCCGCTCACTGACACGCCGGATGCGCAGGATCGTTGAGGTCCACGCTCAATACTGCGCGGCTGTGCACCAGATAGCCCTCCCCCGGGCGGATGGGAAAGTCCGGCCCGACCACGGTGCCACCCGGCGTGACGCTGCAGGCCTCGAACGTGTCGCGGAACTTGTCGAGCCGCTCGATGCTGGCCACATCGTCCGTGCCGAGCCGCATCAGCATGTCGTGACAGCCGAAACCGATGGGCGGCGCGCCGACGCCAACGAGATTCACGCCGGCTGACAGCTCCGTCGACGGGCACCCCGTGGGCGAACCGACTTCGATTTCGGTCACGGCGGCGAGCGCAATCTCGTAGGCGCGGCCCAGCTCGAGGGTGAAGTCGGTGCCGGTGGGCGTCCCAGCCTGGTACCCGCACTCCGCCGCCGGCACCGCGCCGACAGCCGGCCGGCGGATCGTCGTGACGCTGCCCGCGCCGCCGAGGTGCGCCAGCAGCGCGTAGCAGCTCGTGACGCCGTCCGCGAGCTCTCCGGTGGGTGCATACAGCCAGCTGCCGAGCACGCGCGGCAGCGGGACCAGCTCGCGGATCCAGCCGTCCTGCTTGGTCGTGAGGTACAGCCGCCCGTCAGCGTCGGTGCTGAAGCGCAGGTCCGCACGATTGATGCCCTGGTCCTGCAGCGCGTCTCGAATGACCTGGCGCAGCGTGGTGGACGCACCGTCGCGCAGCAGCTCGAGCCCATAGACGCTGGCGGTGGTGGCAGGGTCGCCGTCGTCCGCGGCCAGCATCTCCTCGATGTCCGCATACAGCAGGCGTCCGGTCACGATGTCGCCGAACACGAACTTGCCGGTGAGCGCGCTCGGCAGCCCGCCGCGCACTGCCAACCCACCGGCAATGGCAATGCCTTCGTCGTGATCGTACTGCACGGGAGGATAGGTGTAGCCGAAGTCGGCATCGTCAGCCGGCAGCGCGAACACCACCTCGCGGTTCACGTCGACGTCCAGCGCCCAGGTGCCTTCCCGTTCCGGCCAGCCGTGATTGGCGCCCGCAAAAGGCAGATTCACCTCCTCGAGATTACCCTGGCCGATCTCCATGACGTAGAGCAGGCCGCGCCGTTCGCGATCGAAGTGGAAGTTCTGCGGATTGCGGAAGCCGTATGCGTAGATCTCGCCGAACGTGTCCGGATCGCCGTCGCCGGCAAACGGATTGGATGCGGGGAAGCCGTAGCCGTAGGTCTCTCCGTTGCGCTCGAAAGGGCCGCCGAGCGGATCGATTCTGAGAATCGCTCCATACACCGTGTCCAGCCGCTGCACCTGCGCCGGGTCTCTGCGCTGCACGGAGCCGTAGTCGCCGTTGGCGATGTAGAGCAGCCCGTAATCCGCGTCCCCCGGACGCTGGGTCGGATCGAACGCGATCTCGCCGAGATTGTGCGTCGGGTGGGGTGAGTAGATCCGCAGGAGCTCCCGCGACGTGCCGGAGAACGTGGCGGCCGTCGGATCGTCAGCGCGCCACTCGGTGACGATGGCGTGGTACAGCAGCGGCGCCGCCAGCGGTGGGACGATGTTCGGGGCAATCGAGCCCGGATCTTCCGTGTGGGTCGTGTAGAAGAGCCCATTGCTCGCGAAGTCCGGATGGAAATCGAAGCTCACGAGCCCGAGCTGCAGGTTGCCATCGTTGAAGTCGGGGCGCAGCGCCGCCAGATCCATCCACACGGATATCGCCCCGTTCTCGATGACGTACAGCTCACCGCGCAGATCATTCGCGAACAGCCGCCCCGAGCCATCGGGCGCTTCGCGCAGGATGCCGATGCGTGCCAGCGGCGGGCTTGCCGCAGTTGCCGGCATCCGCACCACGTCCCGCAGCACCGCGCGCGTCCCCTCGTCGAGCACGGGACCGGAGTAAGTGCCCGCCGGCAGCAGCGACGGTGCTGTCATGGCGATCAGCGCGATGGCTGCCAGGACGGCGCGCCGGAGTCGTGTGGGCTCTCGCCCGGCCTCAGAGCGCAAAGCGGACACCCGATCGAGCCATGCCGCCGCCGAGCGCCATCGGCGTGCCGTCAGCGCGCCAGCAGGATGCGCCCGTGAGCGTATCCGCATCGAAGTGGATCATGCCCATCCCGGCGCCGATGATTCTGAGCGGCTCGAGGCGGTGCCCGCGCTGCGCGAGCTCGTCGTGGGCCGTCTCGAACCCGTCCTCGAGCTCGAGCACGTCACCGAGCGTCCACACCCGCGGTGCGCAGACGGCTTCCTCGGGGCGCATCCCGTGGTCGATGACGTTCACGATCGCCTGCAGGACCGACGGAAAGATCCGGGTGCCGCCCACCGAGCCGAGCGCCAGCACCGGCCGGCCGGCCCGCTCCACAATCACCGGCGACATGCTGCTGGTCATCCGCTTGCCCGGCTCGATCGAGTTAGCAAGGCCGGGATGCGGATCGAAGATGTTCATCGTGTTGTTGAGCAGCATGCCCGTCCCCGGCACGGTGACCTTGGCGCCAAACGCCGAGTGAATGGTGTGTGTTGCCGTCACCACGTTGCCGTCGGCGTCAGCGGTCGTGACATGTGTAGTGTGGCCGGGCCCTTCGTCGTAGGCGGTTGCAGCCGCCCGGGCAGCGTGGGGATCGATCTCCCCCCGCCAGGCTTCCGCGTGTGCCTTGCTCACAAGCATGTCCACGGGAACGGTGACGAAATCCGGATCTCCCGTGTAGCGACGGCGGTCCTCGAAACCGATCTTGAGCACCTCCGCCAGCAGGTGCACCGACGCAGCCGTGCCGAAGCCCATGGCGCCCACGTCGAAACCTTCGAGGACGTTGAGCATCTCGACGATCTGCACGCCGCCTGCAGAGGGTGGCGCCGGGCCGGCGATCTCGTAACCCCGATAGCTGCCGCGCACCACATCGCTCCAGCGGGTCGCGTAGTCACGGATGTCCGCTGCGGTGATCAGGCCACCCTGGGCCTGAATGTGCGCGGCAGCCGCGGCGCCGAGCTCACCACCGTAGAGCACGTCAGGGCCCTGGGCTGCAACCAGCCGCAGTGTGTGTGCGTAGTCGGGCTGCACCAGCCGCGCACCCGCCTGGAGGGGCACGCCGTCGGGAAGAAACGTTGCCGCCGTATCCGGAAACCGGCGCAGGTCGTCCGCCACTTTGCGAACGATCTCGTGCAGGTAGCGGGTGACCGTGAACCCGCGCTCGGCATGGCGGATGGCGGGCTGCAGCACATCGTCCAGCGAGCAGGTGCCAAAGCGCTCGAGGGTTTCACACCAGCCTTTCAGCGTTCCGGGCACGCCGACTGCCAGCACGCCGACGTCGTTGGCCCGGTCTTCGACCACCTGATAGTCGGGCCACGTGTTGGACACCGGGGTGAACATGTCCGGCGCTGCCCCCGCGGGTGCGGTGGCGTAGTTGTTCACGAAGTGATGGGAGCCGTCCGCGAGACGCAGCGTGGTCATGCCCGCGCCGAAGATGCCGACCATCATCGGCTCGACGACCGTGAGCGCAAATAGTGCCGCCACAGCCGCGTCCACGGCGTTACCACCGCCGGCGAGCATCTCCGCGCCGGCGGCGGAGCCGAGGGGGTGGTTGGTCACCACCATGCCGCGCTCACCCCGCGCCGGCCGTTTCTCCACCGGGAACCGCACGGACGTCTGCTGTGTCCAGT
>CAJICJ010000939.1_pt1 | contig 11540 bp, 7 predicted proteins | sample 9199601 | NCBI WGS metagenome assembly CAJICJ01 (sample SAMEA7708337, study PRJEB35096) | sediment metagenome | biome: marine neritic benthic zone biome [ENVO:01000025]; feature: sediment [ENVO:00002007]; material: shallow marine sediment [ENVO:03000034] sea grass bed [ENVO_01000059] ... | reverse complement strand
AGCGAGCCGCCAGTCTACGCCTGTCCTTAGTGCCGGCACGGGCCGGGGCCGCGACGGCAACTGCCAACCGGGCGGGAGCCCTTCGCTTCAGGCACCAGGCAGGTACCAGATGGGCGACGACCAGGCACGGTCCTGAATGGTGGCATGCATGTCCGGACGCGGCGCCACCCCGGCGCGGATGGCGTCCCAGGTGGACCAGCGGCACTTGGGGTTCTCGAGCACCCGCACGTAGTAGAACGCGCGCTGCGCCGGATCGAAATCCGGGTCTTCCCACACGGTCATGAGCTCAGCCGCGCCTTTGTCCGGGGTGACGGCACAGGTGGAGAGATCGACGACCGCGCCGTTGTCCGGGCAACGGCCCGTGGCGGGGTCCACCGTGCCACCGTCGGAGCAGGCGACGTCGATGACCGCTTCGCGCGCCGTGCCGTCCTCGACCCAGCCTTTGATGATCTGCACGCGCTGCAGGGCCACGGTGTCACTGTCGCGGGCCGCCCAGACGAAGAACTTCGGCGCCCGGTCACCGTCAGCGGGCAGATCCGCCCCCATCGGCACGCCATCCGCGTACGCCCGGGCAATCGTATCGCCACCTCCCAGCATCGCGGCGTCGATGTCGTAGCCCGCGAAAAAGCGCACGAGCATGCGCGGACCGCTGGTGCTGAAGGTCTCTTTGCGCCGGAGCGCATCGAAGATCGCATCCCGGGTGTTGGACTCCGCCCAGACCCCGGCAAGGCCCGAGGCACCCCAGTACCGGGACGCACCGTCCGCGTACTGAGGATCGTCCGGCGCCGCGTCGGGCAGCGGCACCGAGCCACGCATGTAAGGCTCGATGTCCGTGAAACCGGTTTTGCTCCAGTAGTTGTCTTCCTGGAAGGAGCCCGCCGCGTTGTGCGTGTCGGACGCGCCGATGACACCGAACTTGTAGGGATTGAATCCGCCCGTCGCCTCCATGATCAGGCCGTTGAGATACGCTTCGCGCACGTAGCTGCCCGGTGGCCGCGATTCCTGGTTGGTCGCCACCTTGAGGGGCATGATCTCGAAGTCCGCCCACTCGTCGTTCGGCGAGAGCAGCGGGTGGGTGTCGGACGTGCCCTTCACCTGCGTGTTCTCGACGATCGGCTCGTTGCGCATGCGCAGATCCGCGTACGCCGCGTCGATCGCCTCACCGTCCCAGCGGGTCTTCGGAAACATCCAGCCGTCCGAGCCGTTGGAGTTGTGCGGAATGGCGATGGACTCCATGCCGCGATCGCGGTTGGTGTCCATCCAGGCCCACAGATCCTCCGGGTTGAGCGAGTCGAGGCGACCGAACGGCTGAGCCGGCACGTCGCTGCCGCGGAAGATCACGTTGCGGTGCAGATTCTGGGTCTCGGGGCCGGAGCTCGTGTACTCGTAGCCGATGAACGTGGTGAAGGTGCCCGGCTCGTTGTGGCGCTCGGCGGACTCGATGATCTCCTGCCAGGCAGAGCGCACCACATCACGATCGTCCAGATCGTCACCCGCGCTGGAATCAACCGTCCGATCCCGGAGGTGGCCGAGCACCGCCTGGAACGCAGCGCCGGAGCCCGCAGCGTTGGTGGCACCACGAATTGCTTCCCCCAGCGGGTGCTCAGCATGGGCGGAGCCCGGATCCGCGATCTCTCGCATCATGCCGAGATAGAACGCGTGATCCGACACCGCCAGGAAATCCAGCGGCTTGTTGAGCTGCATCGAGAATCCCGAGGCGTGCTCGATGGCCGCGCCCTTCGCAAACTCGTACGCATCGTCCGGCGTGCGCCGCGTGCCGAACAGGAACGCGTCGAACGACAGCACCGTGTGAATGTGGGTATCACCGAAATAGGCGTTCTTCAGCGGATTGGCCACCACGGTCGCCGGCTCGGCTGCGGGCTCGGCCGCGGTCGCCTGCGGCTGCGCGGCCCGCGTGTCGGAAGACGCCGGCGGCGCGGCGGTTTCCTGGCTGCAACCCGCCAGTGCCAGACCTGTTGCCAGAAAAAGGGCTTGCGCCCCGTACCTTGCTCTCATGTGCGCTCCCTCCCCGGTTCGTAACGTCAATCTAACACACGGCTAACACCGCGACCGACGCTCGAGTCAGGCCACCGCCCGATCAGACGGGGTCCAGGCGCAGAAAGTAGCGCGGCGGGAATCCGGTGAGGAGCAAAAAGACCGCGCTGCGCGGCCGCGCAGCGTCCGCGCGCTCGTGCTCGTCGCCGTCTACAGGCACCGCCAGGTAAGGTTTCGTCTCGTCGCCGACGGTAACGCTGATGTTCGGGTTGGCAAGCGCGCGCCGGTACCAGGCCCGCGGCCAGTGGTTGGCCGCCACGTAAAGCCGACCGTCGCTCTCGACCTGGGTCACCACCCGGGGATGGGTACCTCCATCGGCATCCGTGGTGGTGATCACCATGGTGGCGTCACTGGACGGCTGGTAGTAGCCGAGCAGGGACTCGAAGACGACCACGATAAGCACGTACACGACCAGCAGGATGCCGCCGATCTTCACCGCCCGGTGCTTGAACATGGATATGACCCCGCCCTTGTTGCCTGGCAATCGAGTTTACAACGGCCTCCGGGACAAGTCGTGCCACGCAGCTCGCCCCCGTGCGCGGAGCGCACGGGGGCAGGCCGCTGATCGCTGGATCAGCGTGCTCCGGCAGGCAGGCTTGATGAGCGCGTGAAGCGGCAGCAGTGGTCGCGAACGACGCGCTGCCGCGAGGTCAGTGCACGATCTTCTGGTGTACCAGGTCCAGCGCGATCTGCGGGAGCTGCTCGCGGAGCTGCTCGGCCGGCAGCTGCACTTCTGTCGAATGGGCCACGACACCGCGGCTCGCATGCAGGGTCGATGCTTCCTCGTCGAAGCGCCAGGCACAATAGCGCCTGCCTTTGGGGGTGGTCCAGACGCCTTGCAGCGCGTCGGGGTCGGTGAATTTGTGAGGCATTTGAGTACTCTCAATCAGGTTTATTGACCTTCTGAGCGTAGCGCAAATACCCGAAAGCGGATGCGAAGCGCTTGGCAGTTTCTACCGGCAGGCGCCGCCGCCAGAAAACCGGGGCGCGGCGCCACGTGGGACCTGGACTCCCGGCCCATTCCGGACGACCCGGCGCGGAGGTTCGGAGGGCAACCGGCAGGGGCCAGGCCCGGGTCGCCACTGATCCGGTTGCCGGGCTAGCGGATGGCACTCTCCGGCCGACCGTCCCAGTAGAACGGTGCCGGCTCGAAGTCCCCGGTGATCCGTTCCTCCAGCGTTGCCGCATCGTAGAGGCGGCCGTTCAGCATCACGTGCGTCACCCGGTCCGAGACGCGGATGTCCCGGGTGACGTCACCGTCGATCACCACGAGATCCGCAAGCTTGCCGGCCTCGACGCTGCCGAGGCTCTCATCGAAGCCGAGATACTGCGCCGGCGCGAGGGTTGCTGCCCGCAACGCCTCGAGCGGCGTCATGCCGCCCTGCACGAACATCCACAGCTCCCAGTGGGTGGCGAGCCCTTCCCGCTGGCCGTGGGCGCCCGTGCTGACCAGCACGCCCGCGTCCGCGAGCTGCTTGCCGATGGCGGCATTGTCCGCGTGACGGTAATCCGCTTCCGGCGCTTTGCTGCGTCGCACGGAACGCGCCTGCAGCAGTCGCGGCGGCACGAAGCGCTCGAGCAGCGGGTGCTTCCACACGTCATCGTGCTGGTACCAGTACTTCTCACCTTCGATGGTGCCGTAACCGACGCCGAGCGTTGGCGTGTAGCCGACGTTGGTCTGGCTCCAGAACTGCACCACGTCGTCGTAGATCGCAAGCTGCGGCAGCGTGTGCTCGATGCCGGTGTTGCCGTCGGCCACCATGTTGAGATCCATGTGAAAGAGCGCGCCGCCTTCGGAAACGACCATGACGCCCTCCAGCCGCGCCGCTTCCGTGACCTGCTGGCGCTGATCGCGACGCGGCTGGTTGTAGTTCTTCACGCTGATCGCGCCCTGGGCTTTCAGGCGGCGCACGTGCGCCAGCGCGTCGTCGAGGGAGTCCACCCCCGCCCACAGATAGCTCTTTGCGCCGTAGACGATCTCACCCGTGGAGAAGGTCCGCGGTGCGAGCACGCGGCCCGCGCGAGCGTACTCGGCGGCGGCAAACACCGACGTCGCGTTATGGGAGGGATCGTGCAACGTCGTGACGCCGAAGGCGAGATGGCCGAAGGCGGACCAGTTCTGCTGCGGCACGATGAGGTCCTGGGCGTAAGGGCCGTGGGCATGCGCGTCGATGAATCCCGGCACCACCGTGCGTCCGTCCAGATCGAGCACCACAGCGTCCCCGGGCACCTCGATGTCTGCGCCCACCGCGTGGATTCGATTGTCACGCACGAGGATCGTGCCGCGCTCGATCACACCCTCGTCCGCCATGGTTGCAATACGCGCGTTGGTCAGCGCCACCAGACCCTGCGGGCGGTCGCTCTCCGCGGTGTAGCCGAGATTGCGGCCTTCACGCACCGGCTCGAATTCCTCGGAAAGCGCGTCCGCTGCGGTAACCGACTTGTAGGTGGGGCCAATGCTCCACGCCACGGTGTCCGCGTCCTGCCAGTGCAGAAACGTGGCGCCAATGGCTGTGACGCGGCTTACCGGCAGGCTGGTTGATGCGGCGCCGAGCTCGATGAGCTTGCCGGTGCGCGGCAGTGGGGCAACGTATGCGTGATAGTTCTCGATGAACGCCACGTGGGTCCCGTCGGGGGAGATACGCAGCTCGCGCGGGTAGCGCGCACCGACCAGCGCACGCGGAGTGCCGCCGTCGAGGTCCATGCTGACCAGCTTGCGCGGTGGCGCTCCACCCTCCTCCGCCTCGCCGTTCGGCTGCAGCACGTACACGCGGTCGTCTTCGCCCGCAAACTGGGGATCCGAGCCTTGCGCGGTAACGAGCGTCAAGGGGCCGCCGGTGGCCGGCATCGAGTAGACGCCGGGCTCGAGCGAGCGCACGTCATCCAGCAGATAGCCGCCGGCGGCGCGACGGAACACCAGCGTCGTGCCGTCCGGGCTCACCGCCAGCTCCCGATAGTGACCGGGCCCATCGGTGATCGAGCGCGGCCTGCCGCCCCGGCTGGAGACACGCATGATCTGCCCGAGAGACCGGTCGTCCCAGGCCACATAGTAGACCCAGCGGCCGTCGCGACTCACCGTCGGGTACACCTCGAACACATCCGAGTCATCCCGGGTCAGCCTCTGCACCCCGCCATCAGGGTCGCTCACACGCAAGCGGCCGAGCGACTCGAAGATCACCGAGTTGCTGCGTCCCGGCACCCGCTGCGCCCAGCGCGGCATGCGTGTACGGAACGTCGCTTCGTCCACCGCCAGCTGTGAGCGGGGCGCGTCGTAGACGGTGCGCGTATCACGTACCCGGAACGGCACCTCCACGGTGTCACCACTTTCGACGTCGGTGCGGTAAATCCCGCCCCCCGTCCAGTAGACGATGCGCTGCGAGTCCGGCGTGAAGGCCATGTTCGGATACACGCCGTGCACCGCCCAGCTTTCCTGCATGTCCTGATCGAGGGTCGGGACGAGCATGCGCTCTGCGCCCGTCTCGAGATCTTTCACGAACAGTCGGCTCGCTGCGCGAACCCGGCGCACGAACGCGAGATAGCGACCGTCCGGAGACGGTGTCGGTCGCACGGCGCCACCGGGGCCGCCGGCCACGTCGAGTGTTCTGCCCGTCTCGAGAGTCAGGCGGCGGATCCGGAAGATCTCGCGATTGGTGTCCTGGGCGTACACGAATGCATCACCCGGAGTGACGTTCTGCGTGTAGTAGATCGCGGTGCCATCCGGAGTGAAGGTCGGCTCTCCAAGCTCTTTCTGATAGCGCTTGCCGGGACGCTCGACGGCGGGAACGCCGTTGCCGCCGGCGAGGTGATACAACCAGATCTCACCCGTGCCGAGGGAACGCTGCGTCGTGAAATGCTTGCGTGCTGCGATGTAGTTGCCGTCCGCCGACCAGCTCGGGTTGTTCGTGAGGTGAAAGGTCTCCCAGCTGATCTGCCGGGGGTTGCTCCCGTCCACGTCCATGATCCAGATGTTGTCGCCGCCGCTGCGATCGGAGGTGAATGCAATCCGGCCGCCGTCCGGGCTGAAGCGCGGCTGCATGTCCCAGTGGAAGCCGCTGGAGATGTTACGCGCGTCGCCGCCGTCGATCGGCAGCAGGTAGAGGTCGCCGAGGAAATCGAACGCAATCGTCTCGCCGTCGGGGCTGACGTCCAGGCTCATCCAGGTGCCGCGCGTGGTGTCGATCGGGATCGACCGCGCGGGCACCGAGAACTCCGGCTCGGAAACGCTCCACTGCGCCTCCTCGGCCCCGGCGGCGTCGCTGGATGCCGCGAAAGCGACAATCGGGAAGAGCGCAAAGACGCTGAGCAGGCCGCGGAGAGCGCGCATCCGGAATCTCTATGCAGTGTCGAACGGAGCGGTAGGCTATCACAGCGTTCTGTGGTTGCTGGCGCGCGCAGCTGGCGCAGCGCAGCGGGCGCAGCGCAGCTGGCGCGCGCAGTCCGAGTGATCACGCACGGCACCCGGGCCCGAGAACCACTACAATGACCTACCAGCCGGATCCACAAGCCCTGCCTTTGCAACTCGGTGTCAAAAACTGGCGCAGCTACCTGCCGATCCTCGATGTGGTGCGCAGCTACGAGCGCGAGGATTTCAATCACGACCTCGTTGCCGGGCTGATCGTCGGCGTCATCACCATCCCGCAGGCCATCGCCTACGCTTTTCTCGCCGGGCTGCCGCCCGAGGCCGGCCTCTACGCCTGCCTGCTGCCCATGGTGATCTACGCCCTGCTCGGCTCATCGAAGCAGATGGTGGTCGGCCCGGTGGCCGTGGCGGCCCTCATGGTCGCGGCGGCGGTGGGCGAGCGAGCACCCGCGGGCAGCAACGAGTACCTGGGGATCACCACCGTGCTGTGCGTGCAGGCGGGGTTGTTCCTCCTGCTGCTGCGGGCGTCGAACATGGGCGGCATCGTGAACCTGCTGAGCCACCCGGTGATCGTGGGCTTCGTGAACGCCGCGGCGCTGCTCATCATCATCAGCCAGCTCGGGCCGCTGCTCGGCATCGAGACGACCACCCACAATCCGCTGTCGCAGCTCGGTGAGCTGCTCGAGCACGTCGAGGACGTCAATCCGGTGACGGCAGCCATCGGCGTGACCAGCGCGGCGCTCATGTGGCTCGTGGCACGCCACGGCGTCACCTGGCTGCGGGTGCTGCGCATCTACCTGCCCGAGCGCCACCCGATCACCCGCCTCGGCCCGCTGCTGGTGGCTGTGCTGGCCATCGCCGCGGTGTGGGCAGGCAACCTGGACACCAGCGCGGGCGTTGCCGTGATCGGCACCGTGCCGGGCGGTCTGCCCGAGCTCACGCTGCCGCCGTGGGACCCGGCGCTGTGGCTCGACCTCGCGCCGGTATCCGCAATGATCGCGATCGTGGCCTACGTCGAGAGCTACTCGATCGGCACGACGCTCGCAACACGGCAACGCACGCGAGTGAACAGCCATCAGGAGCTGATTGCGCTCGGCGCCGCCAACATCGGCGCAGCGTTCACGGGCGCGTATCCCGTTGCGGGCAGCTTCTCGCGCTCGAGCGTCAACTATCAGTCGGGGGCGCGCACCCCGGTGGCGTCCCTCGTGTGCATGGTCGTGATCGTGCTGACCCTGCTGTTCTTCACGCCGCTGTTCACGCTTCTGCCGAAAGCCGCGCTCGCGGCCATCGTGATCATCTCCGTGGTGGGTCTCATGGATCTCGCGAGCTTCCACAATCACTGGAAAGTCTACCGCCAGGATACGATCACGCAGATCGGCACGCTGGTTGCGGTGCTCGCTTTCGGGGTGGAGACCGGGCTCATCACCGGCGTGGTGCTGTCGGTGGCATTCTTCGTGCGCCGCACGAGCCGCCCGCACATTGCCATCGTCGGCCGCGTCGGCGACAGCGAGCACTTCCGGGCAGCCAAGCGCTACGACGTCGAGACCTTTCAGCACGTGGCCGCCATCCGGGTGGACGAGAACCTCTTTTTTGCCAATGCCAACCAGGTGGAAAGCAAGCTGCTCAAGATCATCCAGCGCCGCTCCTCCACGCGCCACGCGCTGCTCGTGTGCACCGCCATCAACATGATCGACGTGTCCGGTCTCGAGATGCTCTATCGTCTGAACGAGAACCTCGACCGCATGGGCATCACGCTGCACCTCTCGGAGGTGAAGGGGCCGGTCATGAGCCAGCTCGAAGCCACCGACTTCGTGCTCAAGCTCACCGGCAGCGTGTTCTTCACCACCGATCAGGCCATGCGGGACCTGAGCCAGCGTCTCTAGGCACCCTTCGCCGTCCCGCGCTATCCTGCCCGTCGGGAGAACGATCGGAGGGGAAACATGTATCCGGGAAAGTGGGGTGTCGAGAATCCGGCAAAGCCGGCCATCGTGCACGCAGTGACCGGCGCCACGGTCACCTACGGGGAGCTCAACGACCGCTCCAATCAGCTCGCGCAGCTCATGTGGCAGCAGGGCCTGCGCCCGGGCGATCACGCCGCCATCTTCATGGAGAACAATCTCCGCTACTTCGAGGTGATGTGGGCGGCGTTGCGCTCCGGCCTCTACATCACCACGATCAACCGCTACCTGACGGGGGAAGAGGCCGGCTACATCGCGGAGAACTGCGAGGCGCGCGTGATCGTCGCCTCGAAAGCGCTTGGTGAGGTGGCGGCAGACCTGCCTGCCCACGCGCCCGCCTGTGAGCGCTGGCTGATGGTGGACGGCACGGTAGCGGGATTCGAAGCCTACGAGGACGCCATCGCGGCACACCCGGCCGAGCCTCTCGCCGAGGAGCCGGCCGGTCAGATGATGCTCTACAGCTCCGGCACCACCGGACGCCCCAAAGGCATTCTGCGACCCCTCTCGGGCGCGGGCATTGCCGACGACGCTGGACCCGTCGGCGCGCTGCAGAGCATGCTGTGGGGATTCGATACCAACACGGTCTACCTGTCACCCGCACCGCTGTATCACTCCGCGCCGATCGGTTTCTGCACTGCGGCGCTGTCGCTCGGCGGCACGGTCGTGATGATGCCGCGCTTCGATGAGCTCGGCGCGCTGCGGGCCATCGAGGAGCACCGCGTCACCCACAGCCAGTGGGTGCCCACCATGTTCACGCGCATGTTGAAGCTGCCGCAGGAAGAGCGCGAGCAGTTCGATCTGAGCTCACACCGGGTGGCCATCCACGCCGCCGCCCCCTGTCCTGCCGGCATCAAGCAGCAGATGTTCGACTGGTGGGGCAGCATCATCTACGAGTACTACGGCGGCACGGAGCTCAACGGCTTCACGCACTGCACGCCCGAGGAGTGGCTGAGCCACCCCGGCACGGTGGGCAAAGCGCTGCTGGGTGTCATTCACATCTGCGACGAGGAGGGCCGGGAGCTGGCCAACGGAGAGCCCGGCATCGTCTATTTCGAGCTGCCGCAGATGCCGTTCGAGTACCTGAAAGACCCCGAGAAGACCCGCAGCGCCCAGCATCCGGAGCACGCCAACTGGACCGCGCTCGGCGACGTGGGCTACGTCGACGACGAGGGATTCCTGTACCTGACCGACCGCGCCACCTTCATGATCATCTCCGGCGGCGTGAACATCTATCCGCAGGAGATCGAGGACGCGATGATCCTGCACCCGAAGGTTGCCGACGTCGCGGTGGTGGGCGTGCCTCACGAGGAGATGGGTGAAGCGGTGAAGGCCGTGGTGCAGGTGGCGGAAGGCATCACCGCGGACGATGCGCTCGCGGAGGAGCTGCTCGACTACGCCCGCGAGCACATTGCGCACTACAAGTGTCCCCGCAGCTTGGACTTCATGGTAGAGCTGCCACGTCTGCCCACGGGAAAACTCTACAAACGTCTCATCAAGGACGCCTACTGGGGCAAAACCGATTCGAGGATCGTCTGATGCCGCGCTTTGTGCTGATTGGCCTGTGCGAGCCGCCGGAGCCGGCGGCGCAGGCCGCGTTCGATGAGTGGTTCGTGGACCAGCACATCGAGGATACCGCCATGTGTCCGCACGTCGTGCGGGGCAGCATCTACCGGCTGAGCGGCCCTCATCTGGATGCCGAGACGGTCTCCGAGTATCTGTCGATCTACGAGGTCGAGGCGCCGAGCTATGCTGAAGCCGAGCGCGTGCTGAACGAGTGGCAGGCGGATCCCGACGCCTGGGCCGGCCGGCGTCAACACAGCGAGACCCTGCGCAGGCTCGACCGCCTGCCGCTTTCGATCAAAGGCTCCGGCTGGTACGAGCTGATCCGCGCGTACGACGGGCCGGCATCGCACAGTCCCTGAAGGCCCGGCGCCGCAGCCACCAGGGAGCCATAAAGAGGCCCAGTCAGAGGCGCGGCAAATAGGCGCAGGGAAAAGGCGCGGAAAAAAAAGGCGGCCCGTGGGCCGCCTTTCGAGTACACCGCAACGGACGGATTTACTGGAAGATCCCTCCAGAGAACCGGTGCTGCACGCCCACCTTGAGCATGATTCCCAGCGCGTTGTGCGTGTAGGGATCGTAGTTCAGGTCGAGCAGCGTGAGCGGCGGATCCTCGTCGGTGAAGTTGTACACCGACGCGAACAGCCGCGTGACGTCGTTGTTGAAGCGGAAATTGTAGTGGACGTTGTACGTGGACTGATCGTCCACCTTCACGCCCGCAAACCGCTCGTCCTCGTACTCGTCCGTGTAGAACCACTCGAGTCGCACGTTGTGGCGGTTGAGGTTCCAGTTCACGTACGCGTTGTTCTTCAGCTCGATGATCGGACGCACGGTGGTCGTGGTCGAGTTCAGCCGCCCTTCAGCGCTGAAGTCGTCCGCCCAGATCCAGCCGTCGACGTCGTAGCTGTTGATCCAGGTTCCTTCGGTACCGAAGGTGAACAGGCCCCAGTCGTCGGTGGCCCAATCGTACGTCGCCACGTAGTCGATGCCGTCCGTCTCGATGTCCGGACCGTTCTGGTAGTTCACCTCGATCCGCTGGATGCCTGCCGCCGTCGGGTTGGCCGGATCCTGATAGGTGAGCTTCGAGCAGGCCACATCCTGGATGGCACTGGAATCGTCGCTGCAGTTGGTCACCACGTCGTTGAAGGACTCGAGCACAATCGGATCCTGGAAGTCGAAGTTCCAGTAGTCGAGCGAGATGTAGGTGTTGTCACCCGGCTGCCAGATCACCCCGAAGTTGGTGGTGATGGCTTCCTCGGGCTTGAGGTTCGGATTACCCACCGTGTCGATGGCCTTGAACGCCAGCGTCGGCAGCACGAAGGACAGCGCGGTGAACTTGCCGCCGAGCTGGTTCAGCGTCGGCGCCCGGAACGACGAGGACAGCGAGCCGCGCAGCGTCACCGAAGGCAGCACGTCCCAGCGGGCAGCCACTTTCGGATCGAACGTGGAGCCCACGTCGCCGCCGTAGTCCTCGAAGCGGGCTGCCACCTGGACTTCCAGCGTGTCGCTGAACGGAATCGCCAGCTCGCCGAAGAAGCCGTAGACGTCCTGACCGTCGTCGAACGGGGTGCCTGCGGCTAGGAAGTTGAACGCGCCGGCGCCGATGCAGT
>CAJICJ010000559.1_pt1 | contig 11610 bp, 11 predicted proteins | sample 9199601 | NCBI WGS metagenome assembly CAJICJ01 (sample SAMEA7708337, study PRJEB35096) | sediment metagenome | biome: marine neritic benthic zone biome [ENVO:01000025]; feature: sediment [ENVO:00002007]; material: shallow marine sediment [ENVO:03000034] sea grass bed [ENVO_01000059] ... | reverse complement strand
GGAATGAAGAGCATGAATCCCATCTGGAAGGCGGTTTTCAGCTCGCTCGTCATGAAAGCGGGCACGAGCACGAAGAAGTCGACTTCCTCGGGCGTAGCAACATCCTGCTCGGCCAGGCGCACGAAGAGCGCCAGGTCCTCCTCCCGGGTCTGCGCGAGCATGAACTCACGAACCGGCCCAGCAGCGGTCGTGAGCGCCGACTCGGGTGGAAGCACCTCTGCCAGATACGGTTGCACCGCATCCTGATTGATCTGCTGGAACACCGGCATCATCACGAACAGGGTCAGAAACAGAGCCAGGCCGATCAGGATCTGGTTGGAGGGTGTCTGCTGGAGGCCAAGCGCCTGACGCAGGATGGCGAAGACGACGATGATGCGGGTGAACGCGGTCATCATGATCACAAACGACGGCAACAGCGTCAGCAGCGTCATGAGCGCGATGATCTGAATGTTCACGCTGTAGCTCTGCGACTCGCCGTCCTCGCCGACGATGGAGCCGATCGGCAGGTCCGGAGCGGCTTGAGCAAATCCGGCCGGGACCACAGCAAGCAGGATGGCGATCAGCAGCGCTGCGCCTGGAGTCCGCAGCAGCCGCCTCATCCTGCACCTCGCATCATCGAATCCAGCGCGGCTTTGAAGCCCGGGCCGTCCGTCTCTGCCTCCGGGAGCTCCGCGTCGATCTGCCGCAGAGGCGTGATCGTCTGCTGGGTGACACCCAGCAGCGTCTTCTCCCCTGCCACATCCACCAGCACGAGTCGTTCCCGCGATCCGATCGAGCGCGTGGCAACGATGCGGATCGCTTCGCTGCCCGGCTGCACGCCGCTCAGCACACGCCGGCCAATCCACGCGAGCGCAAAGAGCACCGCCAGCGTTCCGCTGAGCGCAAGCAGCATGTGCATGAGATTACCCGCAACGTCCATCGGTCAGCGCAGCGTTTCGATCCGCTTTTCGGCGCTGACGACGTCACTCAGGCGGATGCCGAATTTGTCGTTGACCACCACCACCTCACCGTGGGCGATGAGCTTGCCGTTCACCAGCACGTCAAGCGGCTCCCCGGCCAGGCGGTCGAGCTCAACCACGGAGCCTCGGTTGAGCTGCATGAGGTTACGGATGCTGATGCTCGTGCCGCCGACCTCCAGCGACAGCCGCACCGGGATGTCCATGATCACGTCGAGATTAGCGCCCGGGGCCGGCTCCTGTGCCGGGGGTGCTGCTGTTTCGGGCTCGCCGCCAGCCATCGTGTTGTCCTCGTCTGTCATCGTTCCGTCACCCGCTTACTGCATGACAAAGTTGTTGAGCAGCACCGTTTCCACCTCCGCATCTTCCGACTGGGAGGCAAGCGTGTCGTTGAATACCCCGACGAGCTCCGCCAGCATGTTCTGCTTGCCGTCGGGCCGCTCCATGGTCGTCATGTCGAGATCGGTGAGGTACTCGACGATCTTGTGCCGCAGCAGCGGCATGTGCCTGAGCACAGCCTCGATCGCCTGCTGATCACGTGACATGACCACGAGATCCGCCTGGATGGTGCGGGTCATCGGGCCCACCGGGCGCGTCAGGATGAAAGGGGGTCGCAGGTTGTGGTAGATCGCTTTGGCCTGCACGTCCACGGGCTCGTCGACAGCCGCCGTCTCCGGCTGCTCCTGTGCCAGAAAAAAGAACGCGGCACCAATGGAGATACCCACGGCGAGCGCAACGACGACTGCGATAATCAGCATCTTGTTCATGGCAGCTCCTGGTTGTGCGAAACGCGTGTTCGGGTCCAAGCTACGGCCGGGACACCGCCGGTTTTCTGACGCTGACCGTTGTGAAACGCGTCATTACGCCGCCGGTTCTCTAGGAGTGTAGGAGAGATCTGGAATTTCGCACGGCGCCGCAGGGCGCCAGGAATCAGGCGATCGCGTCGAGAAGCCGGTCCCCGGCTGACGGTCTCGCGTAGCGGCTCTCATCAAGGTGCTCGGTGGCGTCCACCGCGCGCAGCCTGGCTCCAGAGCTCTCCCGAGGATTGTCGTCGGAGGACTGCGAGCCGGCAGACAGGTCCGCTCCGAACTCACCGAGGTTCATGCCGCTCTGCTCGAGCAGCGAGCGCAGACGCGGCAGCTGCTCTTCCAGCGCATCCCGTGCGCCAGCGTCGCGAACGACGATATGCAGGTGGGCCTGATTCGCCTCGGTGCGAACCCGGATGTCCAGCTGACCGAGCTCATCGAGCGTCAGACGCAGGCTCGCTGCGTCCTGGCCGCGAACGCGCAATGACTGCACATGCTCGACGATCCGCTCGAGACCTGCCTGCACGGATGTGCCGTCACGCAATGACAGCGGCGTCAGGCGCAGTGCCCGTTCGAGCGGCTCAGCGGTACCGACGCCCGCTGTGCTGCTGCCGGGCGCGTCGCCGCCCCGCTCACCGGCAGCCACGATCTTCGCAGCGGAATCGATGGGCCCGCGGGGTTCGCGCGCGACCACGTCGAGCAGCGGCTGTCCGCCTGCACTATCGGCGCGAACGCCCCGCTGCAGGTCGGCGACGGGCAGCTCTGCACGCAGCGGCCGATCCAGGCCGTCGAGCACACGGCGCGCATCGTCGCCATCACCCGGTATGAGCAACTCTGCATCCGCCGCTGCGGTGGCTGCTGTCGGTGTCCGGACGGTGCCGACGGCGGCGCGCGGCAGTGGCGTCGAAACCGCTGCTCCGGCTGCAGCGCTGGCTGCAGGTGCGTCGGCTGACGTCGTAGCGGTGGTGGCTTCCCCGGTCGCGGCTGCGAGCAGCTGCCGGACCTTCGCCGCGATCTGATCGGACGCACCAGGGGCGCCGGATACCGGGGCGGCAGGACGCTCATCAGCCGGTGTGAACGCGCCAGCCTGCACATCGGCAGCGCCGGGCACGACTCGAGCGCTGACGACAGGCGGCAGCGTTGTGGGCTGCCCGGGCAGCACGACGGCCTGGGCTGCGGTGGCGGCAGGAAGGACGCCGGTCGGCACGCGGGCAGCGAGGATAGCCTGGGCCGCGGCAACGCTGCGCTGCGCAACCACCTCAGGTGCCGAGCGTGACGGCGCTGCGTCGAGCGCGACATCCGCGCTGGCCGCTACGCCCACCCGGGTCCCACGTGCCTGCTCCTGCGCCTCCTGCGGCATGAGGCTGACAGCACTGCGCAACGGATCGGTTGCGGGCAGCGTTGCAGCCACCGCTGAACGCACCGTGGCGCGATGTGCGGCAGCGGTGTTGTCCATGGCAACCGGGTCGGAGAACAATCCCGGCGTTGCAGCGCTCCCGCCCGGCTGCGGCAGCTGTCCCCGCAGTGCAGCGCCTGCTGCTGATGACGGCAACGGCTTGCCGGTCGGCGGCAGAAGTTGGCCGCCTGGCGGCTCCGCTGCATCCCCTTCCACCGCGTCCGGGAGCACCTCGAGCAGCTCAGCTGGAGTCTGGTTGCGGAGGATCTCCGGCGCGGGCTGACCAGCCGGGGCGTCTTGTGAGACGAGCCGCGTAGTGCCCGGCGTGGGCTGCGATGCCTGACTCAATGCCGCCAGCGTGCCCGCAAACCCCTTCTGAGGCGGGCTGGACGGCGAATTCGGGGCAACTGCCGGTGCCACAGAGGATCCAGCGGTACCGGCGTCCGTCGACACGGGCGCACCCAGGAGCAGCTGACCGAGAGACGTCATCTCGCGCCTCCGATTCCCAGGCGCTGCCGCGGTTGTGTTGACCAGATTCGATTCATGGCGCTCGCAAGGTTGCAATATCCTTGCCAGGTCTCCTGCTCCTGCCGATCACCCATCGGGCTCCGACTCGTTCGCGAGCGGACGGGCACCCTGCCGGCGCTCCAGCCGGCGCTCGGCAATCTGGCGGGCTTCCCGCTCCGCTGCTTCGAGCTTCTCACCACCGAGATGCTTGCGGCGGGCGGCCATCCACTGCTCCTGCGCTGCATCCCGTTGCTGCTCACGCTGGCTGAGCTGCTGCGACTGGGCAGCGAGGGCCTCACCGAGCGACGTGGAGAACTGCCGCCAGAGGCGGAATGCCTGGATGTGCAGGCCGGCGCGCGAGGAGCTGTCGAACCGCTCACGGTACTCCTCAGCCAGAGTTTCGAGATGCGCCTGGCGGCTGCGTTCGTCCTCGAGTGCCTCACGGCGGGCTGTCAGCGCGCGCTGCGCTGCCGCTTCGCGACGCTCGAGCACACGGCGCAGAGACCTGAAGCGATTGCCGTCAGCCATCCTGAGCACCGGTCGTCGCGGGCAGCTGGCTGTCCGGAATCAGATTCAGCAGCTGCGCCACACCGGCGGCACGGGGCACCACCTGGGTTGCGCCCTGCGCCACGAACGCGCGCAGGCGTGGCAGCAGCGCGATGGCCTTGTCGGTGATTGCGTCGGAGCCGCGCTCGTACGCGCCAACGGTAATCAGGTCCTGCTGATCCCGATAACGGCTCCATAGCTCACGGAACTCCCGGGCTGCCTCGAGCTGCGATTCCGCGGTGATCCTCGGCATGACGCGACTGATCGACGCCGCCACGTCGACGGCAGGGTACAGCCCGGACTCGGCCAGGCGGCGATCGAGCACGATGTGTCCGTCGAGGATGGCCCGGGTAGCGTCGGCCACGGGTTCCTGGAGATCATCCTCTTCGGTCAGCACGGTGTAGATCGCGGTGATGGCGCCACCGTCCGTGCCGAGGTTCCCCGTGCGCTCGACGAGCTCAGGCAGCAGGCGGAACACCGACGGCGTGTATCCCTTTGTGGTCGGCGGCTCCCCGGCGGCAAGGCCGATCTCCCGCTGTGCCTGGGCAACCCGCGTGTGTGAATCCATCATGAGCAGCACACGTTTACCCTCAGCGCGATAACGCTCTGCAATCCGGGTAGCCGTGAAAGCTGCCCGCGTGCGCATCACGGGAGAGTCGTCGGCCGGAGACGCCACCACCACCGATTGCTCGAGCCCCACGCCGAGATTCTCCTCCACGAATTCACGCACCTCGCGACCGCGCTCGCCGATCAGGCCAACCACGACCACGTCCGCCTGCACCGAGCGTCCGATCATGCCGAGGAGCACGCTCTTACCCACGCCGCTGCCTGCAAACACGCCGATGCGCTGACCAACGCCAACGCTCAGCAACGCATCCAGGACACGTACGCCGAGATCGAGCTGCTCGGTGATCGGGCTGCGCGACAGGGGATTGATCCGGTCGGCAAGCACCTGGCGGCGCTCGCTCGCAGCGATCGGCGCGCCGCCGTCCAGCGGCACCATGAGGCCGTTGACAACCCGGCCGAGCAGATCGTCGAGACAGGGCTCGCGGCTTTCCTGGATCGGTTTGACCAGGGCGCCGACACGAACTCCGCGGATGCTGGCCAGCGGCTGCACGAGGATCTCCTCACCGCTGAGGCCAATGACCTCCGCTTCCACGGTGCGCTCGCCAACCTCGATGCGACATCGATCGCCGAGTCCGAGCGGGCAGCTGCTGACCGCAAGCGTTTCGCCGGCAACGCGGCGCACCCGACCTTTGACCTCAAAAGGATCGCCGAGGCTCGCAGCACCTGATTCGAGGCGCGTGCTGAAGTCAATCAGTCCCTGCAGCATCCTGCGCTTCCTCGAAGAGCTCGCTGACCAGGCGCAGCGGGTCGTAGTCGACGCTGCGCGACGGTGTGCGCACGGACATGCCACCAGCAGGAACGGCTTCGTCCGAATGTAGGGTGATGGCCCCGGCGTAGCGTTCCTGCAGGAGGTCGTAGTCCTGGGGATTGAGCAGGATCTCAGCGCGATCGAGCTCCGCGGCGAGCCTTGCGAGTGCCCGGTTGAGCACATGCTCGAATACGTGGTCCGAGGTGGTGAGCTCGTGCTGCAGCACCCGGGAGCAGATCTCCCGGGCAGTGCAGGCTATCCCGTTCACCAGCTCGTGATCGACCCTCTCGCTTGCCACCCGCAGGGTATCCAGCACCTCGCCGAGGCTGTCACGCAGGCGCTGGCGCTCCGCCTCGAGCTCCGCAGCCCCGGCTTCCAGCCCTTCCGCCCTGCCGGCGGCGAAACCTTCCTCGCGGGCCGCCTGACGGGCCTGCTCGGCGGACAGTCGAGCGATGCCGCGGGCAGCACCGATGTCCGGCCAGACGTATGTCTCGTTCACAGTGCCGCTCAGACCATCGCCTCGGCGCCGCCACCGCCGAGCATGATCTCGCCACTTTCCGCCAGGCGCTTGGCAACCTGCAGAATCTCGCGCTGCGCTGCTTCAACGTCGCTCAGCCGAACCGGGCCCATCTGCTCGATGTCGTCCTCGAGCAGCTCAGCCGCCCGTTTGGACATGTTGCTCATGATCTTGTCCTTCACCGGCACATCCGCGCCTTTGAGCGCAAGCTTGAGCGAGTCATTGCTGATCTCGCGCAGCAACGTCTGAATGCTGCGATCGTCAACCTCCGCGAGATCGATGAACACGAACATCAGATCTTCGATTTCCTGACCCAGCACCTCGTTTGCGTCCTTGATGTTGGTCATCACCTGCTCTTCGATGCGGGTGTCTAGGTTGTTGAGAATTTCTGCCGCCACTTTCTTGCCGCCAAAACTCATGAACCGGGCGGAAGCCAGCCCCGTGAGCTCCTGCTCGATGACGTCGTTGAGCTCCCGCATCGCGTTCGGTGACAGGGAGTCCAGCGTGGCGATGCGCATCAGCAGATCCGATCGGGCCTGGTCGTCGGGCAGGAAATCGAGCACCGCCGCGGCATGCTCGGGCTCCAGATGCGAAACAATGATTGACTGAATCTGCGGATGCTCGGTGGCAAGGAAGTCGGCAATGGTCCGTGCATCGAGCCAGCGCAGCTTGTCCAGCCCGTTGGTGTTCTCGCCGAAGATACGATCGAGCACTTCCATCGCTTTGTCCTCGCCGATCGCCTCGACGAGCATGCGTCTGAGGTACGAGGAGGAATCGAGAGGAATGCTCGACTCGTCGCCAACCTCGGCCAGCAGCATACCGAGCACCTGATCGACGTCGGTCCGTTTGATGTTGCCGAGCTGGGTCATCGCGCGACCGAGCTTGTGCACACCCTGGGAGTCCAGGCAGCGCAGCACCTGCGATGCATCCTCTTCACCGAGGGCGAGCATCAGTATTGCCGCCCGTTCGATCGACGTGCGCTCGCCAGCGGACTCGGAAGGCAGGTTACCGAGGTCACTCACTCGCGTTGGTCCACTGGCTGACGACCCGGGCAACGGTCTCGGGGCTCTGGCTGACGATGCCGCGAACGGCTTCGAGTTGCTGACCGGCCTGCATCGGCGGCATCAGCGTGCCTTCGAGAGGTTGCTGAGCGGCCTGCACCGCAAGCAGCTCATGGGACTTCAGCTGCTCCCCGGCGTCGCTGAGGTTGCGGAACATCGGCCGCAGCAACAGGAAGATCAGCAGGAGCACGATCAGCGCGCCGAGTCCGAGCTTGCAGATCTCGAGAAACCAGGGTTCCGCCCAGAATGGCGCTGGGGCGACCGTTACCGGCGTGGTCTGCACGAACGGGCTCGCGACCACCGTCACGATGTCACCGCGAACCTCGTCGTAGCCGACGGCGGTACGTACGAGCGTGGACAGCTGCGCAAGCTCCTCTTCGGTCCACTGGGCCTCGTCGGCAGCCTCCGGGGCTTCTGCCGCTGCGTCTTCTGGATTCGCCTGTGCAACCGGTGCCGCTGGCGGGGTTCCGTCCACGGCAACGGACACCGTCAGCCGGGCGAGGCGCCCTACATGATGACGCGTGTGGCTGATGGACCGGTCGATCTCGAAGTTCCTCGTCGCTTCCGTGCGGCTGCGCGTCGGCACCACGGGTGGCTGCTCGCCGACCGCCACCTCGCCTTCCTCCGGGGCCACCGCGGGTCCGGGCGGCTGATTGCTGAGCGCCCCGGGGACGCCGCCGACCATCAGCTCACCGGAGCGGGATTCCTCCAGACGACGCTCGCTGCGCAGCGCGCGCGGTTCGGGATCGAACGCTTCCTGTGTTTGCTCCACAGCGGTGAAGTCGACGTCTGCCGTCACGGCGACGCGGAAACGATCCGGGCCCAGCAGGGTCTGCAGCATGGCAGCGAGCTTGTCGTGCAGCTGCCGCTCGACACGCTGGATGTGCTGGAGCTGCCGCTCGGTGCGCTCGAGAGCAGGATCCTCGTCACTGCTCGAAAGGAGCTTGCCATGCTGGTCCACCACCACCACGTTATCGGGTGTGAGCTCCGGCACCGCACCGGCAACGAGATTCATGATCGCCCGGATCTGATTGCCGTCCATCGACGCGAGCGGCGCGAGCACCAGCGTCACGCTGGCGGTGGGCCTGCGCTGATCACGCAGGAAGGCGCTGGGCTTCGGCAATGCGAGATGCACACGCGCCTGATGAACGGCGTTGATCGAAGCAACGCTCCGTGACAGCTCACCCTCGAGGCTGCGACGGTAACGGGCCGTTTCCATGAACTGGCTGACGCCGAATCCCTGATCTTTATCCAGCAGCTCGAAGCCTGACTGAGATCCGTCAGCGATGCCTGCACCGGCCATTTTCATTCGCGCCTCATGGAGCCGGTCCGCCGGAACGAGGAGCATGCCCGAACGCGGATCGATACGGCTGGGGATGCCGCTCGCATCGAGCACCGCGACGACCTCGTTGGCCTTGGCCGGCGAATCGATGCCAGTCAGCGTTCGAAAGTCGTCCTGCTGCATCCACAGGACGACCGCCACCCCGAGGGCAACGCTTGCTGCGAGCGCAATCATCAGGCCCACCTGCCGGACGATCGGCAGGCTGCCGAAACCACGGAGGAAGTCCACGTCCAGCGACGGGCTCGCAGGCGTGACGAGCTTCTCGACAGGCTGCTGCGGGTTCAGAGTTTCTGCGGGGATCGTCGCCATGACGTCTACATCACCACCTTAAATCGGCATCTGCATGATTTCCTGGTACGCACTGACCAGGCGGTTTCGGGTGTGCACCATTCCCTGGAAGGAGACGCTCGATTTCTGACTCGCGAGCATCACACCCACCAGATCGTCGGTCTCGCCGCGGGCGAAGGCACTGGCTAGATCGCTGGAGGCCTGCTGCGTGGAGTTCACGCTGTCGATGGCCGCACGCAGCATGGTTGAGAAGCTCCCGGTCGGCTCGGCCGGTGCAGCTTTGTCCTGGGCGGGTGTCGCTTCGAGCGCACCCATCTCCGCGCGCAATGCACGCATCTGAGCCAGCACCGACTGTACGTCGCTGCGCAGGTTGACTTCGCTCATGTCGCCAGCACCTCCCGTTCCCGCAGTTTCTGCAATTTGTGCCTGAGCGTGCGTTCGCTGATGCCGAGCTCCCGCGCAGCGTCTTTACGTCGTCCCGAACATCGCTCCAGCGCCTCGAAGATCAGGCTCTCTTCCGTGCTCTTCACGTTTGCTGCCAGATCGGTGGTTTCCGGATCCGCAAAAACCATTCCATCGAGCTGAAAGTGGTCCGGCTCGAGCACTTCGCCGTCCGCGAGCACCAGTGCACGCTGCAGAGCGTTCTCGAGCTCACGGACGTTTCCCGGCCAGGCATGCGCCTCGAGAAGCTCGATGCTCGCTGCCGACAGCCGTGCGTTATGCGTGCCGATCCTGGGCCCGTGTTTACGCAGAAACCAGAGGGCCAGCGGCAGGATGTCGTCCGGCCGCTCGCGCAGCGCGGGCACCTGAAGCGGAAAGACGCTCAGCCGGTAAAAGAGGTCTTCTCGAAACCGGCCTTCCCGAACCTCGAGCTGCAGATCACGGTTGGAGGTCGCGAGCACCCGCACATCGATGGCGCGTCCTGCCCGGGCGCCGATACGCTCGACCTCGCGCTCCTGAAGCACGCGCAGCAGCTTGGCCTGCAGCTCCAGCCCCATTTCCGAGATCTCGTCGAGGAGCAGCGTGCCTCCCTCCGCAAGCTCGAACTTTCCCGCACGGGTCTGGTGAGCGCCGGTGAACGCACCTTTTTCGTGACCGAAGAGGGTGGCCTCCATCATGTGCTCGGGAATGGCGGCACAGTTGACGCCCACGAACGGGCCGGCGTGGCGTGGAGAGCTGTGATGAATGAACCGCGCAATGACCTCTTTGCCGGTGCCGCTCTCGCCGCTGAGAAGCACCGATACGTCGGTAGCGGCAACCCGCGCCGCCAGCTCGAAGCACTGCCTGGACCGCGCTGATGCGTAGACGGGGGCGTCATGGCTGCGGGCTGCCAGATCAGCGAGCAGATCCCCGATGCGGGAGGCATCACAACGCTCGTCGAGGAAGTCGCTGACGCCACGCCGCAAGCCGGCAACTACCAGCTCCGTGGACGGCGCTTTCGCGAACAGCACCAGCGGCACGCCGGGATAGCGCGAACGCAGCTCCGAGACCAGCGCACCCTGCTTGGTGCAGGTGGCCGGGGAGCGAGCAACGATCAGGTCCGCGACCGTCCGTGCCGGATCCACCTGTCTCGGATCGGAGACCAAGGTGGTCTGAGCGCCACCGAGCGCTTCATGCAGCGTTCCGGAAGCACAACGATCATCATCGATCAGCACGACCCGTGCCGACACGAGCGCCTGCTCGGACTCGGTAGGGGCTTGGGCAAGACCCGGTGTCATCGATCTTCGATCCGTGAGATGCCGTACTTGCGCATCTTCTCGACCAGAGTAGTACGACGGATGTTGAGCCGGTCGGCGGCACGCGCCACCACCGACTCGGTGTCCGCAAGCGCCTGCTCGATGAGCGAGCGCTCCAGACCGCTCAGGAAGTCCTTGAGGTCGATTCCGTTGACGGGTAATACCACGCCTGCTTCGACGGCATTGCCAGCACTCGCCGGAGCAGGCGCTTCACCGGGTTGCTCGAGAGGTGTCACCTCACGCATCCGGGCCGGCAGCTCCGCTGCGTTGACGATGCCATCGGGAAAGCGGATGGACATCCGCTGCACCAGATTTGCAAGCTCACGTACATTGCCCGGCCAGGAATAGGACTCGAACACTTCCCAGGCATCCGGAGTAAAGGTGACCGCCGCGCCTCCCTCGGATCCGCGCCGCTCGATCAGGTCCTGCACGATGGCAGGAATGTCCATTCGACGCTCCCGCAGGGGTGGCAGCGAGATGGGAAACACGTTCAGTCGATAGAACAGGTCTTCACGAAATCTGCCCTCGCCGATCAGGCTTTCGAGATCCCTGTGGGTTGCAGCAACGATGCGGATGTCGACGGGCACCGCCCGGGTGGAGCCCACACGTTCGATCCTGCGCTCCTGAATGGCCCGAAGCACCTTCACCTGCATCGCGACCGGCATGTCCCCGATCTCATCGAGAAACAGTGTCCCGCCGTCAGCGAGCTCAAACCGTCCCTTCTTCTCGGCGATGGCACCCGTGAACGCACCCTTCTCGTGACCGAAGAGCTCGCTCTCGAGCAGCTCTGCCGGGATGGCTCCGCAATTGACCGGAACAAACGACTGCTCTGATCGCGACGACGCCGTGTGCAGGCTGCGCGCGACGAGCTCTTTGCCGGTGCCGGACTCGCCGGTGATGAGCACGGTTGCGTCGCTGTCCGCCACCTGCGCCATCAGGCGCTTTATGCGGCCGAGCTCAGCGCTCGCGCCGACCAGCTCGGGAAAGCGCCGGGCACAGTCCTGTGAGTAGTCGCCATGAGCACCTTCGTGCTCGTCTTCGATCATCGACAGAATGCCAAAGAGGTCTTCGTGACGAGGC
>CAJICJ010000837.1_pt1 | contig 11693 bp, 9 predicted proteins | sample 9199601 | NCBI WGS metagenome assembly CAJICJ01 (sample SAMEA7708337, study PRJEB35096) | sediment metagenome | biome: marine neritic benthic zone biome [ENVO:01000025]; feature: sediment [ENVO:00002007]; material: shallow marine sediment [ENVO:03000034] sea grass bed [ENVO_01000059] ... | reverse complement strand
CGAGGGCGACTACGGTCACGTGCGCGAGATCCGGGAGTACGTCTTCCGTGAGCTCGACGGCACGGTTGCGGGCCTGATCTCCGATCAGGACCTGCTGGCTCTGTCCGTGCGTCGTGGCAGCCTCACGGCGGAGGAGCGTCGGGAAATCCAGTCCCACGTCACCCATACGCGGGAGTTCCTCGCGGTGCTGCCCTGGCCGCCCGAGCTTGCGCGGGTGCCGGAGATTGCGGGCGCCCACCACGAAAAGGTCGACGGCAGCGGCTATCCGGACGGGCTTGCCGGGGAGCAGATTCCGCTGGCGAGCCGCGTGATGACCGTGTGTGACATCCATGACGCGCTCACCGCGATGGATCGGCCCTACAAGCGGGCGCTGAGCGTGGAGGCGGCCCTCGGTATCCTGGAGGAAGAGGCGGCGCTCGGCATGCTCGACCGCGACATCGTGCAGATCTTCATCGCCAGCCGGACCTGGGAGCGCAGTGCCAACGTCGCCCGGGCGGCCGGCTGATCAGTTCCAGGAATCGAAGACCGAGACGGCCACCAGCCAGCGCTCGAACTCGAACACCACCCCTTCCTCGGTAATGCCGTCCAGGCGCAGCGCGCCGAGTCGTTCCCCTTCCGTGAGACGCTCACCGTTCACCACCACGGCCCGCAGGCTCGGATCGTCAGCGTAGATGTGCGTGGAGAATGTCAGCCCCGGGAACCGCGCCCGGGCCGCGGTTGGCAGGTTGCCGAGCGTCGTCTCCGTCAGCACCCGGCCGGCCGGCGCGGGCGCGGGGCGTGGCGGTGCAGCAACGGGCGCCGTCGCGACAGCGGGCGGATCGGCTGGCGCTGCGGCCAGAGGTTGCGGCTGGGCGCTGGCGGCGCTACCAGCCGGGGCGGCGGTCGTCCCGGCAGGCTCGGGGTTCGGGCTCGGCCCGGGCTCGCGGCTCGCCGGGGGCGTGCCCGTGGTGGCAGCGGGCGTGAGGTTGGCCAGCGGCGCCACGGCGGTCTCCGACCAGGGTCCGAACAGCCAGATCAGCACGGCTGCGTTCAGCACCAGCACCGCGATCACGAGTGCCTGGAGACGCGGGTTGCGCTGAGCGGGCTGGGCGAGCAGCAGCGAGCTGCGCAGCGAAGGATCGCTGTCCGCCTCGGCCTTTTTCAGCGCGTCGAGGATGTATGACATGGCTAGGTCTTGAGCCCCGGCGCCGGCAGGCCGAGCCGCTCGGCGAGGCGGATCCAGGTCACCGGCCCCACCACGCCGTCGGTCACCAGGCCCTCCTGGCGCTGGAACTCGACCACCGCCTCGTGCAGATCCTGGTCGAAGAGATCAGGACGGCTGGAGCTGATGTCGACTCTGGTGAGGTCGGCGAGCTGGCGCCGCAGCCAGCCCACGCTGTCGTTCAGATCGCCGCGGCGGATGGAGCCGCGGTATCCCGGCGGCGTCTGCCAGAGCACCACGTAGCTGCCGGCCCAGCTCTCGCGCAGCGCACGCTGCGTGACGGTCTGCTCCTGCTCACCCACGCTGAGCGTGACGAGGCCGTCGTCCAGACCCGTGACCGCAGCGTAGAAGGGGTTCGGGCGGGTGTCCCACAGCTCCAGCACGACGGGCAGGTTGGTCTGCTCGATGTCGCGCCAGCCGCCCTTGCGGGTCAGGCACTGCAATCCGGCCGAGGGCGCGAAGTCGCATGGAATCACGTCTGCGGGCTGGGTGTCGTAGTCGGCGCCCCAGGCCTCGAACACGGCGTTGTACGCATTGCGTTGCGTTTCGTAGGTGGTACCCGTGGGGCGGTCGACGGTGCCCGCCTGATTGCTGCCCGTCGGGCGGAAGGGCACCGGCTCGACGAACGCTGCGGTTTCGAGCGGCTCCGCCGGCGCGGAAGCTGCAATCTCCGGGCCTGTTCCCGAGGTATCCGGAGTGTCGACGGGAGGCGTCAGTGCCCCGGCGGTGCTCGCGGTAGCGCCTGCGGACGGGGCAACCGCCGGGGTGGCTGCCGGAGCGGGATCGGGTGGCGCGCCATCGAGGTCGACGACCGGCGCTGGCGCCGTGGCGGGATCGCGGCGCGGTTCGGCGGGCGCGACGGTACCGGTGCCGGCAAGCGGCATGACATCCGCGGATTCCGGTCCTGCAGGGTCCCCTGCAACGAGCAGCCCGCCGAGCACGGCGACGCCCGCCGCCGCGGCGGCGGCGAACCGCCACCGCCGCCGCCCGGTGCCGTCGTTGCCGAGCACCTCGGCGGCCGCCTGGGAAACATTGGCGGCGCTGACGGTGGGTCGGCCCTGTGAGTAGGCACCGAGCAGGGCCCGGTCGGCGATGACGTTGACGATCCTCGGGATGCCCCCGGAAAGCCGGAACAGGCGGCGCAGCGCAGAGGGCGCAAAGATGTGTGGATGACCTCCCGCCCGCGCCAGGCGGTGCGCGACGTAGGCGTGACAGTCCTCGCGGGAGAGCGGTCCGAGGTGGTATCGCGCGGTGATGCGCTGGGCGAGCTGACGCAGCTCCTGGCGGGCCAGCAGCGCCGTGAGCTCGGGCTGACCCACCAGGATGATCCTGAGCAGCTTGCGCGAGTCGGTCTCGAGATTCGTCAGCAGGCGGATCTGCTCGAGCACCGCCGGTGACAGATTCTGCGCCTCGTCGATGATCACCACGGTGCTGCGGCCCTGCTGATGGGTGTGCAGCAGGTGTCGGGTCAGCGCGTCGATGAACTGCTTGATCGACTGCGCACGCTCCACGTCGTAGCTGATGCCTAGCTCGTCACACAGGGTTTCCAGCAGCTCGCGCACCGTCAGGCGCGGATTCAGGATGAAGGCGACGTCCAGATCGTCCGGCGTCTGGCTCAGCACGTTGCGCAGCAGCGTCGTCTTGCCGGTCCCCACCTCGCCGGTGATCAGCACGAAACCGCCGTGGGAGAAGCCGTACATGAGGTGGGCGAGAGCTTCCCGATGAGCCGTGCTCAGGTAGAGAAAGCTCGGATCCGGCGCGATCGAGAACGGTTCCTGGTCGAGGTTGAAGTGGCTTTCGTACATGTCAGAAGCTCACCTCGTGACGGTTGCGCAGTCGCACGTCTTTCTCACGCCACAGCCCGTCGACCCAGGCCTCGAGGGCAACCCGCTTGCCGTCGATGCCTTCGGCGGTGCGAACCTCCTCCGGCACGTCACGGCAGACGACCAGCACGTCGATTGCCCGGCACTCACCTTTCAGAAACGCCCAGAAGGTCGGGGTGCCTTCCGGGTACTCGATCGTAACGTCGATCAGCTTGTCTACATGATCCTCGAGGCCCGTGAATACCTGCGCAAGCCCGCCGATCTTCGGATTCAACAGGGCGTTGAAGCGGCTGAGCTGGGCGCGGTGCTTTTCCGGCGTGAAGCGTGTGCCCTCGAGGAAATTGAGCACCGTGGTCGGATGATCGCGGAATCCCCTGCACGCGGCAAGCGTTGCCTGGCGATCGATCTCGAGCAGCTGCGGGTTGCCAGCGATGGCCTCCCGGCTCATGCGCCGCACGTACGGAAAACCGAGCAGCCACATGGCAATGCCGAGAAAAGGAATCCAGATCAGCTGCTGCTTGGTGAAGAACTTCAGCGGCGGCACGCGATCGAACAGCATCGTCTGCAGGACCATGATGTCCGTCCAGCTCTGGTGGTTGCTCACCGCCACGTACCAGCCGTCCTTCGAGAGCGATTCGTCGCCTTCCCAGGTGACCGTGACCTTACTGGTCCCGAGCAGTCGGAACAGCAACCGGTTGCTGCCGACCCAGTAGTCGATCACGAAGTCCATGCGCCGGCTGATGGCATCCGCCATGGACTGCAGCCCGAGAAACCTGACCGGAACGTACACGACGGCGGACAGGAACAACGGGATGCAGGCGACGACGGTGTTGCCACCTATGAACGTAGACGCGAGGATGCCGGTTAAGACATTCATGATGGGCTACTTACCATAGGACCCGGGCAAGGTCTAATCAGCGCCGCAACGGGCGCTACCCGCCCGTTGCGGCGAGCGCTGGCAACCGTCTGCAGCGCGCTTCTCGGCGGGCTCTCGCTGCTGCTGCTCGGTGGCTGCGAAACCGTCGGCTATTACGCCCAGGCGGCGGGTGGTCAGCTCGAGCTGCTGTATCGCCGCCAGCCCGTCGACGAGGTTCTCACCGGGCTCGAAGGGCGCGAGCTCAGCGAGGAAGAGCTGCGGCTCAAGCGTCAGCTCGAGCTCAGCCAGGCCATGCTGGCGTTCGCGGAAAGCGAGATCGGGCTGCCCGTCGAAGGCCGCTATCGAACGTATGTGGAGCTTTCCGGGAGCAGCGTCGTCTGGAACCTGTTTGCGGCGCCGGAGCTGTCGCTCGAGGCGCGCATGTGGTGCTATCCCTTTGTGGGCTGCGCGCCGTACCGGGGCTATTTCGAGCGCGAGGCGGCCGAGCGGTACCGCGACAAGCTCCATGACGAAGGCTTCGAGACCTACATCGGCGGCGTGGCGGCTTATTCGACCCTCGGCTGGTTCGATGATCCGCTGCTCAGCTCCTTCATCAGCTGGCCGGAAGCGAGCCTCGCGGAGCTGCTGTTCCACGAGCTTGCGCACAGCCGTGTCTGGATCAAGGGGGACGTGGAGTTCAACGAGGCGTTCGCCAGCTTTGTCGGGCGTGCCGCGATGCAGGTCTGGCTCGAGCGGCAGGGCAGGATACAGCTGCTTGATCAGTACCTCGATTCGCGCCGGGAGCGGGCACGCTTCTCGGCGTTGCTCCGCGAGGTCCGGGATGCGCTGGCTGAGCTCTACGCGAGCGGGCTGAACGAGTCCGACAAGCGCGACCGCAAGCGAGCGGTCATCGCTCGTGCGTTGGATTGTTTTCACGAGAAGCCCGAGAGCTACGGCGACCGCTACGCGGGGGTGCTTGCGCGGCTCAACAACGCGCTGCTCGTCTCCGTGTCGACGTACGAAGACCGCCAGCCGGTGTTTGCAGCGCTGTTCGAGGAGGCGGGTGACGACTGGCCCGGGTTCTTTGCCGCGGTCGAGCGGCTGGCTGCGCTCGACGCTGAGGCCCGTGCGCTCGAGGTCGAGCGCCTAAGCGAGCACCAGGTAGCAGACGCTCGCGATGACGAAGGCGCCGAGCACGTTGAGTGCAAATCCCTCGCGAGCCATGGTCTCGATGGTGAAGCGTCCGGTTGAGAACACGATCACGTTCGGGGCCGTCGCCACGGGCAACATGAACGCGCACGATGCGCTGAGGGCGGCCGGGATCATTGCGAGCTTGGGGTCGAGTCCCGCGCCGATTGCGCCGGCTGCGAGTATCGGCATGAGCAGCGTGGTGGTTGCGGTGTTACTGGTCGTCTCGGTGAGGAACGTCACCGAGAAACAGATGATCAGCATGATGAAGAACACATGCAGCGCAGCGATGCCCGACAGGGCCGCGCCGATGGTTTCGCTCAACCCCGAAGACTGAAAGGCGCTCGCGATGGATATCCCGGCGCCGAAGAGAATGAGCATGCCCCAGGGAATCTGCGCCGCGGTCTCCCAGTCGAGCAGCTTGCCGCCCTTGCCGTTCGGCACGAGGAACATCACCACCACCGCGATGAGCGCCACCATGGCGTCGTTGGTCTGCTCAAGGCCAAACAGATCGCTCCAGCCGCCGAAAGGTTGCCGGCGCGTGATCCAGAAGAGCGCCGTGATCGCGAATACGATCACCACCCGCTTTTCTGCCGTTTCCCAGCGGCCCACCGGCGGCAGCTCCAGCGCGCCCTGGTAGCGCAGGCGCCGCGTCAGCCACAGACCCATCACCGGCAGGAACACAGCCGCCACCGGCAGCGCCCACGTCATCCAGGTGAAGAACGGCACCTGCGCGCCGACCGTGGTCTCGTAGACCCCCATGAACACCACGTTGGGCGGCGTGCCGATCGGCGTGCCGATGCCGCCGACGCTGGCGGCGTAGGCGATGCCGAGGAGCAACGGGATGGCGAGATCGGGATCTTCCGATTTCTCGAGCACCGCGAGTGCCACCGGCAGCAGCATGAGGGTCGTGGCCGTGTTGGAGATCCACATGCTCAACAGCGCTGACGCGGCCATGAAGCCGAACACGAGGCGGCGGCTCGACGTGGCGCCGAACAGGCGCACCATGTTCAGCGCGATGCGGCGGTGCGCGCCGCTGCGCTCGAGCGCCGTCGCCAGGATGAAGCCGCCGAGCAGCAGCAGGATCAGGGGGTTGCCGTAGGCCTGCGCCACCTCGGTGGGCGTCAGCACGCCGAGCAGCGGCAGGAATCCGAGAGGAATGAACGACGTGGCGGGAATCGGGATCGGTTCGAACACCCACCACACGACGCAGATGACCGTGATGCCGAGCGCCAGCGCCTGATCGGTCGAGAATCCGGCGGTCGTCATGAGGTATGCTGTGATCACGGCGATCAGAGGACCGGCGGGAAGCGCGAGCGCTTTGAACGAGACATTCCCCATGGGCGCGCAAGGGTGCCAATCGAGCCACGCGAAAGCAACCGTGGACATGACGCGGATCTGCCGGGTCGCGTCCACGTCGTGACGGACACCGGGCAGCCGAGCTTCTACTGGTACGATCTGGAGACGTCCGGCACCGCGCCGCGCTGGGATCGGATCGTGCAGTTTGCCGGGTTCCGCACGGACCTCGATCTCAATCCGATCGGCGATGAGTTCTGCACCTACGTGCGGCTGCCGGACGACGTGCTGCCGAATCCCACAGCCACGCTGGTCACCGGCATCACCCCGGGGATCGCGCAGCGGGAAGGGGTGTCCGAGTGGGAAGCGCTCTCCCACATCCATGCGCTGTTCAGTCAGCCGAAGACCTGCGTCGTCGGCTACAACAGCCTGCGATTCGACGACGAGTTCATCCGTTTCGGCTTCTACCGGTTGCTGATGGATCCCTACTCGAGAGAGTGGCGCAACAGCAACTCGCGCTGGGACATCATCGATCTGGTTCGCGCCACCGGCGCGTTGCGGCGCGACGGCGTCGAGTGGCCGACCACACCCGAAGGCCATCCTGCGTACAACCTGGAGCTGATGACGAAGGCCAACGGGCTCGAGCACGGCAATGCCCACGACGCGCTGTCCGACGTCAGGGCCACGGTGGCGCTCGCCCGGCTGATCAAGACCGCGCAGCCAAAGCTCTTCGATTACTACCTCAAAGCGCGCTACAAGAAAGAGGTTCGCAAGCTGCTCGAGCCTTACGGCGCGCGGCTGTGTCTGCACGTGTCAGGCATGTACCCGCGCGAGCGCCACTGCTGCGCGCCGATCGTCTCCATCTGCCGGCACCCCACGAACAACAACAGCATCGTGGTGGCGGATCTGAGTCAGGACATCGAAGGCCTGCTGTCTCTGCGCCCTGAAGAGCTCCGCGAGAATCTGTTCACGCCGGGCGCGGTCGATCGACCGCCCCTCAAGGAGATCCGCGTGAACCGCTGTCCGTTCGTGGCCGGTATCGAGGTGATGACGGACGAGAACTGGTCGCGCATCGGCTTCGACCGTCGTGACGTGGAGGCCCGGGCGCGGCGCCTGCGCCAGCCCGGCGTCGCGCAGAAGATTGCACGGGTGTACAGCCAGCGGCGCGAAGCCGTAGCGGCGGACGTGGACGCGGGACTCTACGACTCGCTGCCGCAGGACGCCGACCGCAGCCGCTGCCTGTCGTTCCAGCAGCATCTGCATGAAGGCCGTTGGCTCGATCTGGACTACGACGACAAGCGCCTGCACACGCTGGCCGAGCGGCTCAAGGCGCGCTCGTTCGCTGAATTGCTCGATGCTGACGAGGCGCAGCGCTGGCGCGAGTTCGTGCACGACAAGCTCAACGCCGCGGACGTGCCCTGGCGCACCCTCGACACCTATGCTCAGGACATCGAGGCTGCCCGCAGCGCGCCCCAGGCACAAGCCGACCCCGCACGCGCCGCTGCCCTTCTCGAAGAGCTCACCAATCATGCCCGGGGGCTGCGGGAACGCTACGGGTCGTGAGCGCCTGCGTCGAGTTCCTGCACGTCAGCAAGTCCTTCAGCCCCGAGCGACGGGTGCTCGACGACGTGCACCTGGCGCTGCCGGAAGGCAGGACCACGGCGGTCGTGGGCGAGAGCGGCAGCGGCAAGACGACGCTGCTGCAGCTCGTGAATGCGGTGCTGCGACCCGACGCCGGGGAGGTCCGGGTGTTCGGCGCGCCGGTGCCGGAAGATCTGGTGGCGCATCGCCGCTCGATCGGCTACTCGGTGCAGGGCGCGGGGCTCTTCCCGCACATGAGCAACCGGGACAACGTCGTGCTCCTGGCGCGGCTCGAAGGCTGGTCGGAAGCCGCGATGGACACACGCTATCGCGCGCTGCTGGAAGAGATGGGGCTGCCTGATGACATCTCCCAGCGCTATCCGCGGGAACTCTCCGGCGGCCAGCAGCAGCGCGTCGGGCTGTGTCGTGCGCTCATGCTGTCGCCGCGGCTGCTGCTCCTCGACGAGCCGTTCTCCGCGGTGGACCCGATCACCCGGGTCGGCATACACGAGCAGTTCCAGGAGGTGCAGGAGCGGGAGGGCGTCAGCACGCTGCTCGTCACCCACGACATCCGGGAAGCACTCAAGCTCGCCGAGCACCTCGTCATCGTCCGCGGCGGGCGCGTCGAGCAGTCGGACCACACGAAGAACGTGGTGGCCGCGCCGGCCACCCACTACGTGAGCGCGCTGCTCGAAGGTCAGCGATGAAAGGGCTGTGGCTGCTGCTCGGTCTGCTGGCGCTGACGGCCGAGCCGCTGGCCGCCCAGGCACCGGACGCCCTCGCGGAGGACACGGGGCAGACGGGTGAGCCGATCCGGGTGGCCAGCAAGAACTTCAACGAGTCGTACCTGCTGGCGGAGACGTCAGCGCAGCTGCTCGAGGCTGCCGGCTATGAGGTCGAGCGGCGCTTCGGGCTCGGTGGCACGCTCATCTGCTACGAGGCGCTCCGCAACGACGAGATCGATCTGTACGTCGAGTACACGGGTACCCTGAGCCGGGCCATTCTCGAGCAGCCGGAGCTCGATTCGGTCGCGTCGATCAACGCCGCGCTCACGAACCGCGGGCTCGAGCTGCTGGCGCCGCTGGGTTTCAACAACACCTATGCCATGGCCGTGCGGCGCGAGCGTGCGCAGGCGCTGGGCCTGGCCAGCATTGCCGACATCGCCACCCACCCGGAGCTGGAGGTCGTGGTCAGCCACGAGTTCCTCGAGCGCGATGATGGCTGGCCCGGGCTCGCGCGCGCTTACGAGCTGTCCGGTGAGGTGGGCGGCATCGAGCATGGTCTCGCCTATCAGGCGATCTCCGATGGCGCCATCGACGTGACGGATGCCTACTCCACCGACGGCGAGCTCGAGCGTTACGATCTGGTGGTGCTCGAGGACGATCGCGGCTTCTTCCCCCAGTACCTGGCCGCGCCGCTGGTGCGCACCGATCTGCCGGCCGGCGCCCGCGAGGCGCTCGGCGCGCTCGATGGCGTGCTCGACGATCAGGACATGCAGCGGCTGAATGCCGCGGTGGTGTTCGAGGGACGCACGTTTGCCGAGGTGGCGCGCGCGTTTCTCGTGGAGCGAGGTCTGCTGGATGGCGGCGCGCCTGCCGTGGCGGCCGACGATGCGCTGCTGGCGGCGCTGGTGAGCAACACGCTCCAGCATCTCAAGCTCACCGGCATTGCCCTGCTCGGCGCGGTGGTGGTGGGGGTGGCCTTGAGCCTGGCCGTGTTCCGGTTGCCGCTCGCCGCGCGCAGCGTCACGTACTTCTGCGGGCTGCTGCAGACGATACCGTCGATTGCCCTGCTTGCGCTGATGATACCGGTGCTGGGGATCGGCATGGTCCCGGCCGTGGTTGCGTTGTTCCTCTACTCGCTGTTGCCGATCCTGCGCAACACGCTGACGGCGCTCACGACCATCGATCCGACCCTGGTGCGGGTCGCGGTGGCCATGGGCCTCTCGGAGGGTGAGCAGCTGCGGCTCGTGTACGTGCCCCTGGCACTCCCGAGCATGTTTGCCGGCGTGCGCACGGCCGCCGTCATCAGCATCGGCACCGCAACGCTGGCGGCATTCATCGGAGCCGGAGGGCTTGGTGACCCGATCGTGACGGGCCTCGCGTTGAACGACACCGGACTGATTCTGCAGGGTGCGGTGCCCGCGGCGCTGCTGGCGCTCGTCACCGAGCTCGCCTTCGAGGGGCTCGAGCGCGTCGCGCTGCCTGGCCATCTGCGCAGCGCCGATTACAGCGTGGCGAGGTAAGCGTCGTAAGAGGCGCGCGCCGGATCGAAATCGATGTCGGTGATCGCGTTCTCGACGAGACCGAGATGAAACGCGCCGCCGCGCCCCGCAACGCGCGTGGCCGGGATGACCTTCTCGAGCCAGGGGTAGGGCTCCGGCCCGAAGTGCTCCTCCGGCAGCTCACCGTCGAAACACGCTACCAGGCGGCCGCTGGCCAGACCCGCGGCGACCTCTGACGGCGCGCCGCAGGCCTGGGCGAGCTCGGACTGTGCCCTGAGCTCCGTGTCGGTCAGCGCGATCAGGCGGAACGGCGTGCCGTTGCTCTCGAGCAGAATCAGCCCCGGCGGCTCGTCCACGAGGTAGTACTCGACCAGGCGGTGCTCACGCATCAGGGCCTCGACATGGGTGGCAATGGCGGGCTCCAGGAGAAACGGCGGGGGATCGATGGCGAGGGTATCGCGCAGCCGGGCGCTGTACTGGGAGAAGTACTCGTGCTGCAGCTCCGCGATGAACGCGTGCAGCACGTCGACGGCCGCGGCTTCCTGCTTCGGGATGAAGCGATGGATAAGACCTGTGTTGAAGGCCGCGACGGCGTCCTTCTCGTCCGCCACGCCCGTCAGCATGGCCTTGCGGATCTGCCTGTCGCTGATGGCGGCGCACAGGTCGAGGCCGTTGAGCTGAGGCATTGCAAAGTCGACGATCGCCACGGAGTTGCGGCGGAAGCGATCGACGTGGTTGATCTCCTGCTCGATCATCGAGAGATCCAGGTGGACCACGGCGCCGCCGCCACTCGGCCGCTGCATGGAGAAGCAGCGGTCGATGAGCGCGGGTAGCACCGGCGGCTGCTCCAGGTACGCCAGCGCCTCGAGAGGATCGGCGAACAGGCGGCAGGCGCCGCCAGCCGGTGCGTCCAGCACCAGGCTCTCGAGAAACGTCTCGTTGTCGTCGACGAACACCGTGGTGGTCGGGTGAAAGTAGGGGCTCAGCGCAAGCTCGGTCATGTGCTGCGCTCCTCAGGTCAGCAGGCCGAGCAGCGCGTCGCGTTTGGCGCCCGGCATGGAGCGGAACCGACGCAGCAGGTGCGCCTCCTGCTCGGTGAGATCAGGGCGCAGCATCGCGTCGAACGTCTCGTGCAGCGGTGGCGCGAGCGAGCGCTCCGCGTGCTGGTCCGGCAGGCTGCTGAACGACTGGTTGAGCCTGGCAACGATGTCCGAGTTCATGCTGCGCCGGTAGTGGCGCGCCGACTCGACGATCAGGTCGCGCATGTGCGGAGGCAGCCGGACCATGTATTTGTAGGGTTTTTCTTTCACCGGGCTCACCTTGTTCTTTCTGTCCGCCCGCTGTTCGCCCGCGGTGGCCGACCGTGCCCGTGCTGCGTTCAGGGCCGGACCGGCGCCGGGGGCGACCGAGCCTGCACGCGGCATCGTCGTCCCCTGGGCGCCGACCCGCGATCTCTGACTGTTTTCTGCCAGGTTTCCGGGTATGTTGGCCGGAGAACCCAACTGGTGATCCCGGCTCGAATGT
>CAJICJ010000738.1_pt1 | contig 11960 bp, 13 predicted proteins | sample 9199601 | NCBI WGS metagenome assembly CAJICJ01 (sample SAMEA7708337, study PRJEB35096) | sediment metagenome | biome: marine neritic benthic zone biome [ENVO:01000025]; feature: sediment [ENVO:00002007]; material: shallow marine sediment [ENVO:03000034] sea grass bed [ENVO_01000059] ... | reverse complement strand
CATGAGCACGGCGTGGCTGCCGCGACGCTGCTCGGCGGCGGGGCAACGCCGCGCACGGACGGTGACGACCTGCGGCTCGCTTTCGATGGTGACGCTGTGCTGTTCTCGGACGAGGCGGAGCGGGTGTACCAGCGCGACGGTCTGGCCGAGTTCGCGCGCACGGAGGCCGCGGCCGCGAGCGAACCGCTCGAGGGCGGTCCGTTCAAGGGCTTCCTGCACGCCCTGCAGGGGTTGCAGCACGAATTCGGCGCGGCGCGCTGTCCCATCCGCACCGCGCTCGTCACTGCCCGCGGCGCGCCGGCGCACGAACGCGTGATCCGCACCCTGCGTGCCTGGGACATCCGGATCGACGAATCGCTGTTCCTGGGTGGCATGGACAAAACCGCGTTTCTCACCGCGTTTGGTGCGGATGTCTTCTTCGACGATCAGACCGGTCATTGCGAGCGCGCGAGTCCCCACGTGACTGCCGGCCACGTGCCCCACGGCGTGTCCAACGAGCCCTCCTGAGGTGCGGCCGGTCAATTCGGTTATACTCGACCAGGTTTTTATAGCCTTCCTGCCGAACCTTGCCGCAGCACTTGCCGCCGGGAGGGGCGCAGGTCGGAAATCTCGGAGCCGGATCGGGAAACGACGATGAAGCTCCAGCAGCTTCGCTACATCTGGGAAGTGGCGCACCACGAGCTGAACGTCTCGGCGACAGCTCAAAGCCTGTTCACGTCGCAGCCGGGGATCAGCAAGCAGATCCGCCTGCTCGAGGACGAGCTGGGCGTGGAGATATTCGCGCGCAGCGGCAAGCACCTCACCCACGTCACCCCCGTTGGCGAGACCATCATCGCCATGGCGGGCGAGATCCTGCGCGAGTCGGAGAAGATCAAGCAGGTCGCGCAGGAATTCAGCAACGAGACCCAGGGCAGCCTGTCCGTTGCCACCACTCACACGCAGGCACGCTACGCGCTGCCGCCGGTGATCAGCGTTTTTCGTGACAAGTATCCCGACGTCAGCCTGCATATGAACCAGGGCTCGCCTACCCAGATTGCCGAGCTCGCCGCCAACGGCAGCGCGGACTTCGCCATCGCGACGGAAGGCCTGGAGCTCTTCAACGACCTCGTCATGATGCCGTGTTACTGCTGGAACCGGTCCGTGGTCGTGCCGGAAGGTCATCCGCTGATCGAGCGCGCCGCGCAGGGCCGCCTGACGCTCGAAGCGGTGGCCGCAGAGCCCATCGTCACCTACGTGTTCGGCTTCACGGGTCGCTCCCATCTCGACGCGGCTTTCAATGCGGCCGGATACACGCCAAACCTGGTGTTCACGGCAACCGATACGGACGTGATCAAGACCTACGTGCGTCTCAACCTGGGTATCGGAATCATCGCCACCATGGCGCTCGATCCAGCCGTCGACTCGGACCTCGTGGCTCTGGATGCGAGCCACCTCTTTGCTCCGAGCACGACCCATATCGGATTTCGCCGGGGCACGTTTCTACGTCGCTACATGTATGATTTCATGGAGGCGTTTGCCCCGCACCTGACGCGGGAGCAGGTTGACGCGGCGGTCGCATGCGGCACGCGCGCGGAGCGCGAAAAGCTCTTCGCGAGGCTCGAGCTGCCAACCCGCTGATCCGCGCCCACCGCGTCCTGCAACGGACATACAGCAACACCGGACTGGAACAGAAGCTTGGACGTACTGTGCTTGGATCTCGAAGGAGTGCTCATACCCGAAGTCTGGCAGGCGGTGGCCGCGGAGACCGGCATCGCAACGCTCGGCAAGACGACGCGGGACATACCCGTTTATGACGAGCTCATGCAGCTGCGCCTCGGTGCGCTGGCTGAGCACGATGTGCCGATGACGCTGATCGAGACCGTCATCAGCCGGCTCGAGCCCCTCGACGGCGCGTCGGCCTTTCTCGACCGCGTGCGGCGTCGGTTTCAGGTTGCCATCATCTCGGATACGTTCTACCAGTTCGGCATGCCGTTCATGGCAAAGCTCGGGTTTCCGACGCTGCTGTGCCATGACCTCGTGATCGAGAACGGTTACATCGCAGGCTACCGGATCCGCCAGCCGGATCCGAAACGCTGCGCGATTCGCGCGTTTCACTCGATGAGGTACCGGGTGCTTGCGGCCGGGGATTCCTACAACGACGTCACGATGCTGGAGGAAGCGGACTGCGGGTTCTTTTACCGGGCACCGGCAAACGTGCTCGAGGAGTTTCCCCAGTACCCCGCGGCTGAGTCTTACGAGGAGCTCGAGTCGCTGCTGGCCGCCGCGTCAGCCTGAAGCGCCCGGACCCGTCCCCAGAGCTGACGACCGTTCGAGGCTTCCAGACGCTGCCACTGCCCGAGCGGCAGGGAGTCGAGGAGCGTGGTCGCGCCATCGCGGAGCTGGATGCGCGCTCCGATCGGGGTGCGATCGAGAGTCAGGTAGAAGTCGCTGTCGGCCACCGACGGTGCGTGTACCCAGAGGCGGCGCAGCCGCAGCCAGGAGGCGGGCACCCCGCCCGAGTCGGGCAGCAGGATCTCCTCACCATCGCGGATTTCGAATGCCGTGACCTCCGGTCGCGTGCCGCGGCAGCGGGTGTCCTCGGCAGACTCGCACGGCGGCTTGCTCGCCGCAAACTCCACCAGGTACCAGTGGCCCTCGGCGCTGACCACGCTGCCGGGCAGGCAGGCGATGGCGACCAGGATGCTGCGCAGCAGCGTGTTCACAGGCGCAGGGTCCGCAGCTCTGGATCTTCCTCACTGCGCTCCCAGAGATAGTCGAAGCGGTCGACCAGGCGCGCGGACTCGACCGGATCGTAGGCGTTGCTGAAACCCTGATACTCCCGGAAATCCGGCTGCATCCAGTAGCCGAGCGAATCGCGAACCACAAAGCTGTGCTGGTCCTCGGCGAGCTCGCGGGGTACCAGGCGCACGAAGATCTTGCTGTCCAGTCGCCGCGCCAGCTCCAGGAGCCGGTGTCCCCGGCTCACCAGCAAATCGCTCGAGTGCAGCAGGATACGCAGCGTTGCCGGCGGCCCATGGCGCACGAATCGAGAGAGGGCCGAGACGACCTCCGCATCGTCGAAGAGCTTGTGATCGAGGTGCTGACTGTAGACGCATACGCTGCGCAGCGGGCTGTCGAGCGTTGCGCAGATCGCGGCACGCCCCTGGATTTCGCCGTCGAACTGCAGCAGCGCGGCTTTGCCTGCATCGGGGTGTGGCGCTTCCTCGCGGACTTCTGCGGGACCCACGCCCTCGGGCGCTTCGAAAGGAATCGGCAGCACCAGCTCCATGCGCTGGTGCGCTATGCCCGCTTCCATGAACTCGCCGCCCACGGGCAGGAAGCCGTGGTTGCGGTAGAACGCCTCCGCGTGAGTCTGCGCGTTGAGAAACAGCTTCTGGAAGCCGAGGCGTGCGGCTTCCTCCACAGCCAGCGAGAGCAGCTGACCGCAGATGCCGCCATGGCGGTGCTCGGCGAGCACTCCCATGCAACCGATCTGCCCCGACGGCAGCAGCCGCGCGCAGCCGAGACGCTGGCCGGCTTCGTTGATTGCCAGAAAATGGTGCGCGTCCTCGTCCTGTCCGTCCCACTCGATCTCGCGGGCAACCCCCTGCTCTTCGATGAACACCTTGCCACGAAGCTCCGAGAGGACCTCTCGATGGGTTTCCCAGTCGGCGGGAATCACGTGCACCTGCATCATGCGCTGTCCGGTCGGGTTTGCGGTTTGCTGCCGTTGGCACCCGGGGTGCCCGGCAGCTCACGACTGAGCTCCGCCGCGACGCCGAGGTAGCCCGAGGGTGTCAGTGCCTCGAGGCCACGCTTTGCGGCCTCGGGCAGGTCGAGCGCAGCGAGTACCTCGGCAAAAACGTCCGCGTCCATCTGCCGGCCGCGGGTCAGCGCCTTGAGCTGCTCGTAAGGCTCCGGCAGGCCGTGCTTGCGCATGACCGTCTGCACCGCCTCGCCGAGCACCTCCCAGCTGCGCTCCAGATCACGGGCAAACGCCGGCTCGTTGACGTCCAGGCGGCTGAGCCCCTTGCGCGTTGCCAGGTAGGCCACCAGGCAGTGACCGAGCGCGGCGCCGATGTTGCGCAGCACGGTCGAGTCGGACAGATCACGCTGCCAGCGCGAGATCTGCAGTTTCGTCGCCATGTGCTCGAGAAGCGCGTTGGCCACCCCGAGGTTGCCTTCGGAATTCTCGAAGTCGATGGGGTTGACCTTGTGCGGCATGGTCGAGGAGCCGGTCTCGCCTTCCACCTTGCGCTGCTTGAAGTACTCGATTGCGACATAGCCCCACACGTCGCGGTCGAAGTCGAGCAGCACCTGATTGAAGCGCACGAGCGTGTGAAACCACTCCGCCATGTAGTCGTGGGGCTCGATCTGCGTGGTGTGCGCGTTGTTCTCGAGACCCAGACCGGTCACGAAGGCAGCGGACAGGGAGCGCCAGTCCACCTCCGGATAGGCGGCGACGTGGGCGTTGAAGTTGCCGACGGCGCCGTTCATCTTGCCGAGGGCGGGCAGGTCGGCGAACGCGTTGCGCTGTCGGCGCAGGCGGGCGCTGACGTTGGCGAGCTCCTTGCCGAGCGTGGTCGGCGATGCCGGTTGGCCGTGGGTACGCGACAGCATCGGCAGCTCAGCGTACGCGGCTGCGAGGGCATCGATGTCGTCGATGATTGCACCCATCGAATCGAGCAGGACGTCGTTGCGCGCCGCTTTCAGCATCAGAGCGTAGGCGAGGTTGTTGATGTCCTCGGACGTGCAGGCGAAGTGCACGAACTCGATGTGATTCTCGAGCCCCGCAATGCGGGCAATGCGTTCCTTGACAAAGTACTCAACGGCTTTGACGTCGTGGTTCGTCGTCGCCTCGAGCGCCTTGATCCTGGTGGCGTCGGCGGCACTGAAGTTGCGGTAGATGTCGTGCAGGGCATCACGACCGGACGCGTCGAGGGCGGGCAGCTCCGGGATGTCCGCGGACGCGGCGAGCGTGTCGAACCAGCAGCACTCCACCTGCACCCGGTAGTGCAGCAGGCCGAACTCGCTCACGATGGGTCGCAGCGCCGCCGTCTTGCCTGAGTAGCGGCCGTCGAGCGCGCTCACGGCGAGCACCGCTGGATCAGCCTGGGTTTCCTGCGTGTCGTTCGTCACAGTTCAGCCTCGTCGATCAGAAGGTATTTTGCAGCGACTGCAGTGCGGAAAGCACCGACCGCCTGCTCAAAATGAGCTGCCAGCGGCTGCCGCCGAGCTGCTGCCAGAGCCAGGCGAAGCGGATTCCGGCCAGCAGCAGGGCACGCACGTTGTCCGCCACGTCGGCCTCGCGCAGCCGGTTCGGGTTGCCGGTGACCTGGATGCGTTTGCCGAGCGTGGAGATGGTGTCCTGGTAAAGCGCACCGAGCTCCGGATCCGACGGCGCCACCGGCAGCGCGTTCAGGCCTTTCTCGAGGCGCCCGCGCACGGCGGCGCTGCCTCTGAGGCGCTTGGCCAGATCGATCAGCTGCAGGGTGTAGCGGAGCACTTCCGGCGCGCCGCCGGCCCCGCTCAGCGCCCGGATGGCCGAGTCGATCCCGCCGCGGAACGCCGACTTGTCGGGAAACACCTCCCGCAGCGATTCCGCATGCTGTGTGCGGATGGCGTGCTTTACGGCTACCTCGGCGTCCTGGGAGCGGCTCGTGCCGTGGGCGCAGGCGTGCACCAGTTCCGCCGCCTGCACCAGCGCGGCCAGGCTCAGCGACCGGTAATCGGTCAGATCCTCAGGACCGTTCATGCCACGATGACTCCGCCTCCGAGGCACCGATCACCCGCGTACAGGCACACGTACTGGCCGGGCGTCACCGCCCGCTGCGGCTCGGCGAAATGCACCCGGAACGTGCCGTCAGCGCGAGGTGCCAGCTCGCAGGGCTGGTCGGTCTGTCGATAGCGTATCTTTGCGGTGCACCTGAGCGGCAACGCCGGTCGCGGAATGAGCCAGTTGAGGTCGGCGGCCGCGAGCCACGTGCGCTCGAGGTCACCGCGGCACTGCGTCACGATCAGCTCGTTGGCCTCGAGATCTTTGCCCGCCACGTACCACGGCGCTTCGGCCCGGCCGTGCACACCACCGATCCCGAGGCCCTGACGCTGACCCAGGGTGTAATAGGCGAGCCCGCTGTGCGCGCCGACGGTCACCCCGCTCGGGTCGCGGATCCGCCCCGGGCGGGTGGGCAGATAGCGCTTGAGGAAGTCGCGGAAGCGCCGCTCACCGATGAAACAGATGCCGGTGCTGTCTTTCTTGCGGTGATTGTGGAAACCCGCTTCCGCGGCACGACGGCGCACGGCGGTTTTCTCCAGAGCGCCGAGGGGGAACAGGCAGCGGGCGAGGGCGCCTGCGGGCACCGCCTGCAGAAAGTAGCTCTGGTCCTTGCTCGCATCGGTGCCCTTGAGGAGCTCACAGCCTTCCCAGTTACCCTCGCGCAGAGGCCTGCAGCGGGCGTAATGTCCGGTGGCGATGGCGTCAGCGCCGAGGGTGAGGGCGTAGTCGACAAACTGCTTGAACTTGATCTCCCGGTTGCAGAGCACATCCGGATTCGGGGTTCGCCCGGCGGCATAGCCGGAAAGGAACTCCTCGAAGACGTTGTCCCAGTACTCTGCCGCGAAGTTGGCCGTGTGCAGCTCGATGCCGAGCTGGTCGCAGACCCGCCCCGCATCCTCGAGATCCGCCGCGGCGGTGCAGTACTCGGTGCCGTCGTCCTCGTCCCAGTTCTTCATGAACAGACCCGAGACCCGATAACCCTGCTCGAGCAGCAGGAGCGCGGCGACGGACGAGTCCACGCCGCCGGACATGCCGACAATCACATGCTGATCTGTGCTGGTGGCGGACATTGGGGTGGCTCGATTGGTGCGAGGGCTTCAGGGGGCGCGTATTCTAACGGTTTGCCGGACTTTTCGCCGCGGGCGCTTTACAAACCGTGCTGCGCCTTTTACAAAGCGCTGCCGCCGGCGCCACAATCGGGTATCCAGGCGCGGCTGCGCCACGGCAACCAGCACGCCTTTCCATGAACGACGGACAGTGAAACGCCGAAAATGACCGCCAAAAAAGGCCAGCTGAGCCATCTCAATGCCGCCGGCGAGGCCAACATGGTCGACGTCTCGGCCAAGGCCGACACCCGCCGGGTTGCACTGGCCTCCGCCGCGGTGCGCATGCAGCCCGAGACGCTCCGGGAAATCCTCGTTGGCGGGCTGCCGAAAGGGGACGTGCTCGCGGTCGCCCGCGTGGCGGGCATCCAGGGCGCAAAGCGCTGCGCGGACCTCATTCCGCTGTGTCATCCGCTGGCGCTCAGCCGGGTCGAGATCAGCTTCGCCGAGCGAGCGGCGGACCTGCTCGGCGTGACGGCGGAAGTCACGGTGACCGGCAAGACGGGCGTCGAGATGGAAGCGCTCACCGCCGTCAGCATCGCCGCGCTCACGGTCTACGACATGTGCAAGGCCATCGACAAAGGCATGGTCGTCGAAGCGGTGCAGCTCGAGAAGAAGACCGGTGGCAAGAGCGGCAGCTGGGAGCGGTCGACGTGACAGTGCACGTACGCTTCTTTGCCTCCCTGCGCGAGGCCGTGGCCGCCGAGCGGCTCGAGGTGGTCATCGAGCGGCCGGTCACGGTGAGCGGCCTGCTGGAAGCCCTGGGCGAGCGGCTGTCCGAGAGCGCCCTGGCGGCGCTGACCGCCGAGTCGATCCGCGTGGCCGTCAATCAGGAGCTCATGAGCGGCGCGGTGGAGATCCGGCCCGGTGACGAGGTCGCGTTTCTGCCGCCGGTGACGGGCGGATGAGCAGCGACTCGCGGATAACGCCCACGCCGATGCACGTCGAGGTCCGCGTGCAGGAAGCCGATTTCGACATAGGCGCCGAGTGGCAGCGGCTGCGTGAGCGCCGCGGTGGGGAAGTCGGGGCCATGGCCAGCTTTGTCGGCCTGGTTCGGGATCGACGGGCGCAGGACGCCGTGAACGGGCTCTACCTCGAGCATTATCCGGGCATGACCGAGCGGAGCATCGAGCAGATCGTCGATGAAGCCGGACGGCGCTGGCCGCTGCTCGACGTGGTGGTCGTGCATCGCGTGGGGCTGCTGGCCCCCCGCGCCCAGATCGTGTTCGTGCAGGCCACCTCCGGACACCGCGATGCGGCGTTTGCCGGCGCCGAGTTCATCATGGATTACCTCAAGACCGACGCGGTGTTCTGGAAGCGCGAGGATCGCGCCAGCGGCGCCGACTGGATCGAGTCGACCCAGGGGGACCGGGAGCGCCGCGACCACTGGGTGCCAAACTCGGACTGATCCTGGCCGCGACGGTGGTATAATCGCGCGCTTTTTTACCCAGACTTTTCGAGAACCACGGAGCAATCAATGGCTTATCAGCACATCCAGGTGCCCGCTGACGGAGCGAAAATCACCGCCGCAGACGACGGCTCGCTCAATGTCCCCGACAACCCCATCATCCCGTTCATCGAGGGAGACGGGATCGGCGTCGACATCACGCCGGTGATGATCGACGTCGTGAACGCGGCGGTGGACAAGGCGTACGGCGGCAAGCGGCGCATCCACTGGATGGAGATCTACTCGGGTGAGAAGTCGCTCGAGGTGTACGGTGAAGACGAGTGGCTGCCGGCGGAGACCCTGGAGGCCATGAAGGAATTCCTCGTCGGCATCAAGGGCCCCATGACCACACCGGTCGGCGGCGGGATCCGCTCACTCAACGTCGCTCTGCGCCAGGAGCTCGATCTCTATGTCTGCCAGCGCCCCGTGCGCTGGTTCCAGGGTGTGCCGAGCCCGGTGGTGGCTCCGCAGAAGACCAACATGGTGATTTTCCGCGAGAACACCGAGGACATCTATGCAGGCGTCGAATGGGAGGCGGACTCGGAAGGCTCCGATCGGCTGATCAAGTTCCTCCAGGACGAGATGGGCGTGAGCAAGATCCGCTTTCCGCAGCACTGCGGCATCGGCATCAAGCCGATCTCCGTGGAAGGCAGCAAACGGCTGATCCGCAAGGCCGTGCAGTACTGCATCGACGAGGATCGGGACTCCCTGACGTTTGTCCATAAAGGCAACATCATGAAGTTCACCGAAGGCGCCTTCAAAGACTGGGGTTACGAGCTGGTGGCAGAAGAATTCGGCGCCACGCCCCTCGACGGTGGCCCCTGGCACGAGCTCACCAACCCGAACACCGGCAAGAAGATGGTCGTCAAAGACGTGATTGCAGACGCGATGCTGCAGCAGGTGCTCACCCGCCCGGACGAGTACGACGTCATCGCCACCATGAACCTGAACGGCGATTACCTTTCGGACGCCCTTGCTGCCCAGGTGGGTGGTATCGGCATCGCACCGGGCGCCAACATCGGGGACGCCATTGCGCTCTTCGAGGCGACCCACGGTACCGCGCCGAAGTACGCCGGTCAGGACAAGGTCAACCCGGGCTCGCTGATCCTCTCGGCGGAGATGATGCTGCGCTACATGGGCTGGCGCGAGGCGGCCGATCTCATCATCGGGGGCATGGAAGGTGCCATTGGTGATGGCACCGTGACCTACGACTTCGAACGGCTCATGAGCGGAGCCACTCTGCTCAAGTGCTCCGAGTTCGGAGCTGCGATGGTCGCAAAGATGTAGCCGTCAGTTGGTGTGCCTGGCCTTGGTGGGTTCCAAACCGGACCCATCATGGTCAGCCGCACCCACGTCGTCCTCCACGGTGACCGAGACCACCTCCGACGTGGCCGCATGGGCGATGTCGGGCCGCTGTTCCGCGGGGGCACCGGTATTCGCCAGTCCCGCTTCACCCGCTTCCCCGACATCAACCTCGTCTCCCACCGAGCGGATATTGGTCGCATGCATGCCTTTGGGACCTTCCAGAATATCGAACTCGACGTCCTGGCCGGCCTTGAGCGTTTTGTAGCCCTCCATCTCAATGGAGGAATAGTGTGCGAACAGGTCTTCACCGCCGTCTTCAGGCAGGATGAATCCGTACCCTTTAGCGTTGTTGAACCACTTCACTTTTCCAATCGCCATGGCAACCGCCCTCCCAAGCAGCTAGGATCTAGCCTGGCTTGCAGTTCATGAAGCGGGACCGACAGGCTGCGTGCTTTTGTTAGTGTCGCAGCCGGTGGTAACGCGTCGCTTCTTCAATCCTCTCTCCGCCTGACCTGTAGCTTTTGGCCCCGTTCGCCTTTTGGCCCTTACGCCTTTTGGCGGTTTGGGCGCTGCAGGCATGGCCTGTTGGCCCCGGTCAGGCTCGTCAATATGCCTGCCATTGCACCGGTGGCGCAAGTGGCGGCAATCATGGCGTACGCCCGAACAGGCGTGCATGCGCGTCAAAACGGCTCCTCTACGAGCCGGGCTGACGGTCAAGGATGTCGATAAACTGCCCCCTCAGCCCGACTTTCTTATCATTTTCCTGTCGAGTCAAGGTTGAAATACTTACGATTCCGCCCGTTTAATCGTTTCCTTTGCGATGGCTCGGATGCGATGTGCTCGGAAGACGTCGGCGGAGATACTATCGCCGTTGGGGTCGGTCCGCCGCGCGTGCCGGCGTGTGATCTGCCACCGGGATTCGTGAAGGACTTCAATCTAACTTGTGTTTCTTCTGCACGCCCCAATATTCACCCATGAGCGGCAGTAGCGGTGAGTCGTGTCCGCGTGTCGCGGCACGCCGACAGCGCCGGGACATGAGCTATCCTAGGCCATATGAATCAGGAAACGCGTAGCCCGTGGCGGACACCGCCGCGGTTGTCCGATGATGATCAGAAGAACCCCGACGATTCGGAGGGGGGCGTTGCGACCGCGACCGCCAAGCCGAAGCTCAAGCGGCCGCCGATGTACAAGGTCATCCTGCTGAACGATGACTACACGCCGATGGAGTTCGTCGTCCACGTGCTGGAGGCCTTCTTCAACATGGATCGGGAGAAAGCCACCCAGGTGATGCTCGCCGTTCACACCCAGGGCGCAGCCGTCGTCGGCATTTTTCCGCGAGACATCGCGGAGACGAAATCCGAGCTCGTCAACAACTATGCTCAGGAGAACAACCATCCGCTGATGTCGACAATCGAGATGACAGACTGACGACACCGTATCGGCGATGATGATGAAAGACGACGGCGCCAAGGCAAAGGCGATGAAGCAGGGCTGTCGTCAGGAGACTGTCCAACAGGAGGCACCGCGCCACGGGCGCCGTGACCGAAAAGGACCACAAACATAGTACGATCGAGCCGCCCCGAGGGACGTATCGGGACTGCAACCGCACTGGAAGCACTGAACAAAGGACGAAATCTGAGTCGATGTTGAGCAAAGATCTCGAAGTGACCCTGAACGAAGCGTTCCGGGCAGCGAAGACCAAGCGCCATGAGTTCATGACCGTGGAGCACCTGCTGCTGGCCCTTCTCGACAACGCCGTCGCCATGGACGTGCTGGAGAAAGTCGGCGCCGACGTCGATCGGCTGCGCAAGGAGCTCGACGAGCACATCGACTCCACCACGCCGCTCATTCCGGCCGGGGACACCGACCGTGAGACCCAGCCCACCCTCGGATTTCAGCGCGTTCTCCAGCGCGCTGTCTTCCACGCGCAGTCGTCGGGGCGCAAAGAGGTCAACGGCGGCGGGGTGCTCGTGGCCATCTTCAGCGAGCAGGAGAGCCAGGCGGTCTTTCTGCTCAAGCAGCAGAACATTGCCCGCATCGACGTCGTGAACTACGTGGCTCACGGCATCTCGAAGGTGCTCGGCAACGACAGCGAAGGGGTGCCTGGCGGCACTCCGGAAGGTGAAGAGGAGGCGGAAGGCGGTCAGCAGCAGAGCGCGCTCGAAGCCTTTGCCACCAACCTCAACGAGCAGGCCCGCAATGGCCGGATCGACCCGCTCGTCGGTCGCGACGAAGAGCTCGAGCGGGTGATCCAGGTGCTCTGCCGGCGGCGCAAGAACAACCCGCTGCTGGTCGGCGACCCGGGTGTTGGCAAAACAGCGATTGCCGAGGGCCTTGCCAAAAAAATCGT
>CAJICJ010000192.1_pt1 | contig 12347 bp, 13 predicted proteins | sample 9199601 | NCBI WGS metagenome assembly CAJICJ01 (sample SAMEA7708337, study PRJEB35096) | sediment metagenome | biome: marine neritic benthic zone biome [ENVO:01000025]; feature: sediment [ENVO:00002007]; material: shallow marine sediment [ENVO:03000034] sea grass bed [ENVO_01000059] ... | reverse complement strand
GTGCAAATGCGTGCAGCCTAGGTGCGGGGCGTGACGCATTGATGAAAGCCCCCGAACGCCGGGACGCGCCCGTTGCCCCGCTGGTGCCACGCTGGGGTCACGCTGGGGCCACGCGGGTGCCACGCGGGTGCCATACGGACCGCAAGCGGTGTTTCTGCCAACTAGTGGTGAAATCCGCCATTCGCCAGCGCCTGTGAGTTCCCGGATTTTCCAACCAATTCAAAGGGTTACGTGCTGGCACGGGGATTGCTTCTACATGACTAACAGGCGGCAGGCCGGGACGTCGTTTCACCAGATCCGACGCCCGGCGCACCGTCTTTCAACGTGAGATCAGGAGACCGCACAACCATGCTGAGAACCGCCCTGCTGTACGTGCTTGCCGCGATCTTTCTGTGTCTCGGCCTCCTGGGTCTGCTGGTGCCCGTGCTGCCCGGCTTCCTGTTTCTGATCGTGGCGGCCCTGTGCGCATCCGCGGCGTCGCCAACTGCCCAACGGACCCTGCAGCGGCAGCCGCGCTCAGCGCGCGTGTGCTCGCGACCGGCGATGGGAACGCAATTGTCGACCCTCGACCGGGCACGGCTGTCCTTCTGGCTGACCGCCCGCAACCTGCTCGACGCCCTCCGCGGCCGCTGATCCCCCAGAGCGCCTGACCGACGCCGCGGACGCCGCCGCCCGACCTCGCGGAGGCGGCTACCGACGCTGCTAGAATTGCACCGGTGAACCCAAGAATCTTTCTGTGGCCCGTGCAGGTGCCCGGGGTGCTCGTGATCGCAGCCTACGTGCTCGTCGGCAAGCTCATGCTCATGATGGCAGACGGCCATGTGATGGCAGCCGCGCTGGCCGTCGGTGTCGGGCTTCCGATGTGGTACCTCCTCACCGGCTGCCTCGCGCTGCTGGGTCGCGTCATGCTCAAGCACACCGCCGCAGGCCTCGGTGACGAGCCGCTGCCCACCATCACGGATCTAAATCCTTTTCAGAGCGGCCCCGCCCCCGGGCTCTTCGCCGTGCTGCTGCTCGCGGTGCTGACCTGGTGGTCTCTCGGGCCGCAGCCCAGCGTGATGCTGCTGATCGCTGCCGTGCTGGTGCCCATCCTCTGGCTCGGTGGAGCGCTCGAGTCCTCACCGCTCAGCTTTCTCGAGCCACGGCGCCTGGCTCACCTGCTGCGCGGTCTGCACCTGTACCTGCCCCTGGTGCTGCTCACGCTCGCCGGCGGCATCGGCTGGTTCACCTACGTGCTGCTGTGGGATCACGGGATTCTGCAGCTTGCGGCGAGCGGCTACGCGCTGCTGCTGGCCAACGCGCTGTGCGGACAGATCCTGTATCAGCAGCGCGGCGCGCTGGGACTGGTCACCGAGCGCAGCCCCGAGCAGGCGCTCGCGGCCGAGCTCAAAGCCAGATCGCAGGCGCTCGACGAGCTGCTCATGGCGCTGCACCGCCTCTGCCAGAGTGGCAACCTCGCAACCGCGGTGGAGCGTCTCGAGCAGTGGGTAGTGGAGGCGCCGGAGGAGGAGCGCGACGTCACCGTGCATGAGCGACTCACCCAGTTCCAGGACGAGCGGCTGTTTCTCGAGCACGGCGTGCGTTACCTGCAACGGCTCGCCGCCAGCGGTCAGCCGCGCAAGGCCTGGGCCGTGCTCAAGGAGTGCCTCGAGCACGACGACCGGTTCCGACCACCCGACCCCGCAACGCTGCTGGCACTGACCCGCCTCGCCGATCCCGGTGACGCGGCCGTCGTCAACCAGGTTCTGAGCGACTTTGCCACAGCCTATCCGGAGAGCCCTCTGGCGGCAGACGCGGCTTTCCGGCGCGCCCGCGTGTGCATCGAGCGTCTCGGTGACCCCACCACCGGTCTCGAGCTGCTGCGAGAGATCGCCCGCGATCATCCGCAGTTTGCCCGCAGCAATGCCTTCCTGCGCTATCAGCGCCGGCTGCGGGTCCGCGATCCCGGAGCTCCGTCGTAACGCAGGCGCAACCGCACGTCACGATCAGGCCCGCACGAACAGCGCTTCACACCCCGTGCCATCCAGAATCGCATCGAGGTGCGCCCGATCTTCCGCAGCGAGGCGTGCGTGAGACTGGCGCAGCCACTGCAGGCACCTGGCCTGATACGGAAACGGCGCCTGCACCCAGGTCCGGCCGTCCACCTGCGCGCGCACTTCCTGCGCGCCGCCGTCGACCGCGGCGGCATTGGCGAGCAGCACGGGAACGTAGACGCGGCCGATTTCAGCGAGCAGCTCTGCGAGGCTGGCGGGCAGCTCAGCGCGGTCGAACCAGTCCTCTGCTCGTGGATCGAGGCCGGAAAGGTCCTCCATCACGTTCACCCAGGCGTACACCTGAGGGGCTTCGGCCAGCGTGAGCGCCATCGGCGTGGGATCGAACTGCGCCAGCTGCGTGAGCTGTCCGAAGAGTCCGAAGTCGGCTGCACCCGGACGCTTTCCGAGCAGGAACGGCCCGTTCTCCAGGTGGGCGCGGAACAGACGTAGAAAGCGTCGATAGCTGTCCTCGATCACCGGCGCCGTCGTCTCGTTGCTGCCAACCACATACAGGCGCGAGATCTGCCGCTCGCGCACGAACCGCGACATCGGCGCCACCTCCGCGTCGGTTGCCGTGAGGTTGCGCCAGCGGGGCAATATCTCGCCGGCGCGTTCGATGTCCGACGCGTAGTGCCAGCGATAGTGGAACATCGCTTTGGTCAGCCACTCGTCCGCATAGTCCTCGACCAGCAGGTCGAGGAAGGCCAGCACCGGATCCTCGGGTATGACCGAGCGCCCCGGGTACTCGTCCTCGAGCCGGCGGATGATGGGTGTGGAGTCGACGACAGGCAGCAGGCCATCCGGGCCGGCGTCGGGATCAGGGAAGTAGAACGTGGGCAGCAACGCCACCTTCGCGCGCGGCAGCTCCTCCTCGAGTTCCGGCGTTGCCACGAGAAACTGGTACGGAATCCGTCGGTAGCGCAGCAGCGCGAGCATCTTGCGCGTGTAGGGTGAACCCGGAGCGCCTTTGAGCGGCAGATGTGCACGCGCCATTCGAGCGTCGATCATGGAGCGTCTTCCCCTCTTAGCATGAGCAGCTAGCATGAGCAGCTAGCATGAGCAGCTAGCATGAGCAGCATGAAGCCTGGAGCGAATCAGCTTAGCTGACACGGCCTTACGTGGGGAGCGACATCAGCCACTGAGAAATTCCCTGCTGACTTGTTGATTGTCGTAAATCACCCTGTTACCGTTTCCCCTCGTTTTGCCCTGCCGAGCGAGTGAGGACGAGCCCGGTAACTGACGAGCCCGGTAACTAGGGGAGGGGAAAGCGAAAACCGATCCCGAACAAAAACAACGACACATCGGGATGATTCAAGGCCGCCTTCGGGCGGCCTTTTGTTTTGGCGTCTTTTTTCCGGAACAAAAGCGCAGAGCAAAAAAAAGAAAACCCCGCCAAAGGCGGGGTTCTCCGAACAGCGCTCCAAGGAGCCCTGTCTCGGGATCCGTGCCTGCGCTTTGCGCCCGAAGGCCCGCCGCGACAGCTCCAGTCCCGTGATCGTTCCTCCGTCACGCCACCTCGAGGGTGTCGGACATCGTCACGATCGTGACGGCAGTCGTTGTTTAGCGACGCCTTGCTACGTCGTCCCCGTACGAACCGATCGATCCGACCGGGGAGTCGAAGTATTCCCGGCTGTGCTCCCAAGAGCACCGCCCTGCCGCTTCCGGTGTTGGCCGACACCGTCCGCTGACGCGGGATTCCTCCTTCAGCCACCAGCGCCTCTGATGACCGGACCCTGGCGTGGGTCTCGCGGCTTGCTGAACTCGGGCTCCGTTTCCGTTTCCAGTTCCGGGTTCCGCGTCGCTCACCGTTGGCATTCATACTACGCCCGGTCCGGGAAGTTGCCAGTGAAAAGCCTGCAAGCTCTTGTGGATATCCTGTGCAGCACTTGTTCACCCGCGTGTGGACAACTCGGCAAACCGCTGAAGCCGCGTTCGGTACCGGTGCTAAGTAGCTGAAACCAAAGACGTTGTGCTGGATGCAGCAATTTCATGTTGCGGCTCCAGGAAGGTGGCGCCAGCCCCTTAAGTGAATTCGCGTATTCCGCGCAGGCAGGCGCTCGGCCACAGTGCTGCCATGGAGACGAATCGCTCGTCAGCGCCGCACGTTGTGCCGGTTGCCGACAGGGAAGAACAGCCGACAGCGCCGTGTGAGCTGTGCCCCACGCGCAGCGCCTGCACCGCGCGCGGCCTGGATGCTGCCGGGCTCGACGCGCTCAGCGCGCTCACCGACACCTCTCGGCCGCTCGCACAGGGCGCGCCCGTGTACCGTGCGGGGGATCCCAGCGACGGCTGGTACGTGGTTCGCTCCGGCGCGATCAGAACGAGTGTGCTCACCCGCGGCGGCAACGAGCACGTCACCGCATTCGTTTTTCCCGGAGAGCTGCTCGGCGTGTCCGGACAGGCGGACGGACAGCATCACGATGATGCCGTTGCGCTGACCTCCAGCACCGTGTGTCGGATCCACGCGGACGACCTGGCCACGCTGCTGCAGATCGGTGCCGGGGAATCGTTCCTGCGACTGCTCGGTGAGCAGCAGGCACGGGATCAGCTGCTCGAGGTCAATCTCCGCCAGTCCAGCGCGGAAGCGCGCATCGCCGGCTTCGTCACGCTGCTTGGTGAGCGACTTGCACGACTGGGATTTCGTGGTGACTGCGTGCCGCTGCCGATGAGCCGCACGGATCTGGCCAACTACCTCGGGATGTCTCTCGAATGCCTGTCACGAATCCTCGGGCGGTGGAAGCGCGCAGGCTGGATCGAGCTGAACCGGAACGAGCTCATCGTGCGCGAGGCCGATCAGCTCGCCGCCCACACGAGGCACCTCCCCGGCTGAGAGGTGCCGATCGCTCAGGGCTCGTGGTTGCATCAGCGCGAGCGGATGAACTGCGTATCGATTTCCCCGCCGAGCTCGCCGAGCTCATACGTCAGTGCGGCCCTGGTCGCGTCTTTGCCCGCGGCGCTGCGATACTCGCTGACCGCGGACACGATCACCGTCAGCAGCATCTCCGCGCGATCCCAGCCCGCTTTGCCACCCTCGGCGACGGCGTTCTCGAGCGCTTCACCGGCGATTGCATACTTACCCATCTGATGTTCCTTGTCGTTGTAGATCCACGGTTCGCTGCAGGGCGTTCCAGTCTGTGTTGTCGAGCCGGCTCGCGAGCAGCGGAAAGAGATGCATCTCCTCGAATTGCATGTGGCGGCGCTCGAGCGCCGCGTAGCGTTGCAGGTCCGCGGCAAATTCGTCTCTGTCGACGTCCTCTCCGGCCGCCCCAGCGCGTGCCCGGGCAAGGAGCTGCTCACCGCGGCTCAACAGCTCCTGATGCTGACCGAGGTTGCGGAACACGAGCCGCCGCTCCGTCGGCGTGAGCCCCTGGTGCAGCGCGCGGTCGGTGATGTGGTCCTCGAGCGGGTGGTGCACAGCTTCCTCGAACCTCAGCAATTCGGCAAGCTGGCTGACTGTATCCGCCCAGCCGGTAGCCGCCTCGGGTGTGGCGTCCGCCAGCAGTCGTTCCACCGCTGCGCTGATACGTGTGTGATCGCGTCCGAGCTGCTCGATGGCGGCCGGTTGCCGGTCGCTTGCGATGAGGGCCATGAGCGCGGTGACCGAAAAAAGGCTAGATTAGGCAACGGCAGCCCGCATCAGCCATTCGCAATTACCACTAGCGTCTTCGGGAACCCACTAATGACACCAACCGGCTGACCCGTCGTAATTGTCCTCAACGGAGCAACGAGCCAATGACCCTGAACACCAGCAAGATCAGAGCGGAACTGGTGGCGCGCCGGCAGGAGCTGGCGGACCGTCAGGAACGTGTATCCAAGCACACCCGCCACCGGGAAACCCCGCTGCCGGCGGACTTCGCTGAGCAGGCCCAGGAGCTGGAGAACGGCGAAACCCTGGTGGCCCTCGATCAGGAACTCGCCGGGGAGCTCGCCCGCATCGACAAGGCGCTCGCCCGCATCGACCAGGGTGTGTACTTCACCTGCATGCAATGCGGGGAAGACATCGGCGAGGAACGGCTCGCAGCGCTACCCGACACGACGTTGTGCATCGACTGCGCCAGTAAGGCCTGAACGCCGTGCGGCAGCCACCAAAGGTCAAATCGGTGATGACGCCGTTCCCGTACTACGTGCACGTCGGCGAGCCGATCGGCAAAGCCCGGAAGCTGATGCTCGATCACCACGTGCACCACCTGCCGGTCACCGACGGCAGCAGCCTCGTCGGCATCGTCACCGACCGGGACATCAAGCTGCTGCTCGGTCCCGAGCTCGGCTCGCCGGACCCCCACGACCTGACCGTGGAAGATGCCTACGTTGCGGACGGCTTCACCGTCGATCTGGAAACCCCCCTGCACGAAGTTGCCGGGGCCATGGCGGCACGCCACATCGGCGCGGCGCTGGTCACCCGGGAAGGCCGTCTCGCGGGCATCTTCACCGCCAGCGACGCCTGTCGCGTGCTGGCAGACGAGCTTCAGGAGCGCTACGCCGAGCCTCCGCCGAGCGTTGCCTGATGCCGGGATTCCGCCTGGCGCGCCTGACGCTCTTCACCGCCGCTGCTGCGATGCTGTCGCCTGCTGTGGCCGAGGAGCGCTCCGGCCAGGCGCTCTATCTCGAGCACTGCAGCAACTGCCATGGCGTGTACGGTGAAGGTGACGGCGCCGTAACCCCGGACCTGCCTCTGGTGCTGCTGGATCTGCGTTATCTCAGCGCGCGCAACGACGCGGTGTTTCCCCGCGCTTTCGTCACCCAGGTCATCGACGGCCGTCAATCCCCCGAGCAGCACGGCCTCACCGGCATGCCGGTCTGGGGCGCCCAGTTCACCCGCGACCTGGGCGCCACGCCAGCGGCACAGGAGGCCGTAGCCCGGCGTGTGGAGGTCCTGGTCGACTTTCTCGAGGCGATGCAGCTGAGCGAGTGACGCCCTCCCCGGCGCGGACACGGACGTGAACCGTCAGGGGTGCACCGTCAGCACGTCGCAAGGCACTTTCTCCAGGATCTTCTCCGCAGAGCCGCCGAGCAGCTCCACGCCCGGGGACCGACGCGACGCGCTGCCGACGACCACCAGCTTTGCATCGATCTTGCGTGCGGTCGCGGCCACCATCTGACCGACTTTGCCGCCGGGCCGGTGCACCCGCGAGGCCGGAACGTCATACGGCTCGAGCATCCCGGAGAGCAGCTCGCTCGTCTTCGCCACCGCGTCGCGGCGCACGCGCCGCGCATCGATGAAGTCGAGATCCCGGAGCACCTCGGAGACTTCGACCACCGCCACGCAGTGCATCCGGCTGCCGTGCAGCTCGGCAAACGTCGCGGCCGCATCGAGCACCCGGAAATTGAGCGTCCGGTGCCTGCGATCGGTATTCCGCAGGTCGACGGTCGCGAGCACGTCTCGCGATTTGCGCCGCGGCCGCCGAGCGGCGGCAAGCAGTATCGGGACCGGCAGCTGCCGGATCAGGGACCAGTCGAGCGGCGTGTGCAGCAGCGTGCGCGAGTGGTGCACGGACTTGAGCACGAGATCGGCCGGTTGCCGAGCCAGGTGGCTTGCGAGCCACTCCGCGATGTCTTGCGCCCAGGCGACCTCGATCGTGACGTCTGCCGCCGTCAGCCCGCTGTCGAGCACCAGATCGTGCAGCCAGCTCTGCCGCTGCCGCATGACCTCTTTCTTGAGCGCCCTGCGCTGGTGCGCATCGAACAGCTGCGCTTCCTCGCTCATGGCATTCCAGCAGAATGACACGAGGTGCAGGTGCGCGCCGCTGGCCGCCTGCAGTTCCAGTGCCCGGGAGAGCGCGGTCTGTGCGTGCTTGGGCTTGTCAAGAACAACCAGTGCGGTTTCTAGCTTTTTCATCGATGTCTCGCGTCAGCGGCGTGAAGGAACGGCACACCGTTACGGTCATCTTACCGAAGGAAGGGGATCAGTTGCTCGCGTCGAATCTGCGGGGCCGACCGCTACCCGACCTCGGGCACCGTCATGACATCACAGCCGACCACGTCGAGAATCCGCTCGGACGTGTTGCCGAGCACAACCCCCGCGACGCCCGACCGTGCATGTGTCCCGAGCACGAGCAGCGCCGGATCGTGCTCATCGGCAAGCCTGTGCAGCACTTCAGCGGCGTGGCCTTCCTCGAGATGCACGTAGCGCGGCACCACGTCGGCTTCAGCCGCGAGCACGTCGACACGCCCGCGAATCTCTTCTTCGTCACCGGATTTGATCTCCGCGTAGCTCTTGACGGCGCCGAGCTCTCCGACCCAGGGCTCGAAGAGCGGATACGCGCAGACGATATCGAGCTCAGCATGCAGCAGCCCGGCCATGGCCCCCGCCTGGCGCAGCAACGCGAGGCACAACGGCGTGTGCCGTTCGTCAAACGGATCGAGCGCACAGAGCACGACACGCTCGCGTGGCCACGCGGCCTCCTTGATGAGCATGACCGGCGCGGTGGCGTGACGCAGCAGGTTCCAGTCGTCCGGGGTGCGCACCACGTCGCCGAAGCGCCGGTGCACGCCGGATCCCTTGACCACGAGATCCGCCTCCGCGCGTTCCGCCGCGTGCAGAATTCCCTCCCAACGCCGGGCATTCCACAGCGTGGCCGACTCGAGCGCCGGATGGGCGGCCTTGAGCGGCTCCACGAGATCCTCGAGCGCACTCTCGGCGGACTCCAGGATGAAGGTCTTGAGCCTTGCCGAGTCCTCGATCGCAGATGTGCCGATTTCGGCAACGCCCTCGTGGATCACCTGCACGACGTGAATGACCGTGTCCGGCGCATCGCCAAGCAGGTCTTTGACCTTGTCGAAGAGAACCGGCGCCTCGGAAGCCTCGGACACCGCAAGAAGTACGTTACGCACGGCAGAGCCCCTTTTCTCCAATACCAGCGGGTGATGGTAGGCTCTGGCCGACGCCGGCAAATCCGTAATTCCCCGGACTCGCCGCGGGATGTACGTAGTGACGCTCCGGCCTCTCCTCTGCAAAGTGGCAGGAGCAGTTGCAAACAGGCGGCAACAGCCGCACGCCACCATCATCGAGCACCGGGTGCAGGACCATGACGAAACCGATTCTGGACAAAGTGCTGATCGCCAACGACGGCCCCGAGGGCATCGACATTGCGCTCGGCAAGGCAGCCCTCATCGAGCACTACAGCGGCGCGGCGATCGAGGTGGCCGAGGTCATCTACGACACGATTGCCGAGGAGCCACCGGAAGTCCTGCCGAGTGAGCAGCAGGCCGCGCTGATCGAGAACCTCAAGGGCGGAGAGCGCAACCAGCTCGAGCGCCTGGTGGCGCCCTACCGTGACAAGGTTGCCAACCTCGAGCAACGGGTGATCTGGAACAAGAGCGCAACGCAGGGAATTCTCCGGGCGCTGACCGGCGTGGACATGCTGATCAAGCCGGTCTCACGGCACAATCCTCTGGTGGATCGACTGAACGCGCCGCTGGACTGGGCGCTCATGCGCGAAGCGCCCTGCCCCGTGCTCGTATCCAAGCACGACTGGACCGGGACCGATGTGATCGTGGCCGCGGTGGACGTTGCCGACACGGACCACCTGGCGCTGAATCGGCAGATCCTGCTGGTGGCGGGTGAGCTCAACCAGATCCTCGGCGGTCGCCTGCATGTCCTGTGCGCTTATCCGAGTCTCGGCCAGACACCCGGGGAGCTGCAGGTCGCAAACGACTTCAACGGCATCAAAGACGACATGCGCCAGGCGCGGGAGCAGCTGATCAGCGAGCTGCTCGAGTCGCTCGAGCTCGAAGTGACCGAGCTGCACCTGCTGGAAGGCAAGCCGGGCTCGGTCATTCCGGACCTGGCCAATCAGCTCGGCGCATCCGTAACGGTCCTGGGCACAGCCGCGCGGCGCGGACTCTCGCAGCTGCTCATCGGCAATACCGCTGAGAAGATCATCAGCGCGCTGGACGGTGACATCGTGACCGTCAGGGAGCCGGGGACCGTCTGAGTCGGCTCGCTCGGCCGCTGCGGGGGCTCACGCGGGGCCGCTTTCCTTGGAGGTGGACCCAGAGGCGGACGTGTCCTGGTCTGAATCGCCCGTTGCGAGCAGGTTGCGCACCGAGTCGATCAGGTTCATGGGCACCGGAAACACGATCGTCGAGCTCTTCTCTCCGGCTATCTCGGTGAGCGTCTGCAGGTAGCGCAGCTGCATCGCCTCACCCTGTTCAGACAGCAGATGCGCCGCTTCCACGAGCTTCGTCGCGGCCTGCTCTTCGCCTTCCGCGTGAATGATCTTGGCGCGCCGCTCCCGCTCCGCTTCCGCCTGCTTGGCAATCGCCCGAATCATGCTCTCGTCCAGATCGACGTGTTTGATCTCGACGTTCGCCACCTTGATGCCCCACTGATCGGTCTGCTTGTCGAGGATCGCCTGGACGTCTGCATTGAGCCGTTCCCGCTCCGCGAGCAGCTCGTCGAGCTCGTGCTGGCCGAGCACCGAGCGCAGCGTGGTCTGCGCGAGCTGACCGGTCGCCTCCATGTAGTTTTCGACATTGATGATTGCCCGTTCCGGATCGAGCACCCGGAAATAGAGCACCGCGTTCACCTTCACCGAGACGTTGTCGCGCGTGATCAGGTCCTGCGTGGGGATATCGAGCACCAGCGTGCGCAGGTCCACCCGCACCATCTGCTGCACGATCGGAATGATGATGATCAGTCCAGGCCCTTTCACCCGGTAGAAGCGGCCGAGCATGAACACAACGCCGCGCTCGTACTCGCGCAGAACGCGAAAGGCGCTCGCGAGGAGCGCGGCGACCAGCGCGAGAATGACGAGAGAAAACACTTCCATGGACGACTCCTTAATGCTCTGCTGATTGGCTGCGCCGCGGCGCAACGACGAGTGTGAGCCCGTCGACGTCGACGACTTCCAGCCGCTCGCCGGCGGCAACCTGCGTATTCGCGTGCGCCTGCCACACCTCGCCGAACGCATGCACACGACCCGGACCGGCGAATGTCTCCACCGCCTGCGCCGGCGCGCCGACCATGCTCTCGGCGCCGGTGCGCACGGACTGGCGTCGCGCGCGCAGCGCCGCGCCGATCGTGAAGACGGCAATGCCGCCCGTCGCGACCGCAAAACCGGCAATCACGCCCAGGGGCAGATCGTAACCCGGGGCCTGGGTGTCCATGAGAATCATCGATCCGAAGACGAATGCCGCAAGCCCGGCAAAGCCGAGCACACCCATGGTCGGTGTGAACGCTTCCGCCACCATCATGCCGATCCCGACGACGATCAGGGCAATGCCAGCGTAGTTGACCGGCAGCATCTGCAGGCCGTACGCGCCGAGCAGCAGGCAGACGATGCCGATGACCGAGGGAAACACCATGCCCGGACTGTAGAACTCGAGGATGAGCCCGTAGACGCCGAAGATCAGCAGACCGTACGCGATGGTCGGATCCGTGATGATCTCCAGCAGATCGTGCTTCCAGTCCGTCTCGACCACGAGCACGTCGGCGCCTTTGGTGTCCAGCGTCAGCGTGGCGCCGTTGCCGAGCACCACCTCGCGACCGTCCACCGCGTCGAGCAGCGCATCGAGATCCGGAGCAAGGAGATCGACGACGTTGCTCGCGACCGCCTCGCTCGCTCGCAGGTTGGCGCCTTCGCGAACGGTTTCCTCGGCCCACTCGACGTTGCGGCCACGCAGCTCGGCCAGACCTTCCAGATAGGCGGCCGCGTCGTTGACGACCTTGCGGGCCATCGCGTCCGGGCCGGTGGAGGCCGGGCTGGCAGGTCGCTCGCGGGTGTCGTCGGCTTCCCCCGCCCCGCCTGAATCTCCCGCTCCGGCGTCACCGTCACCAGCAGGAGCTGCAGGTCGCGGGAACGCAGGCTGGGGTCCCCCCATCGAGACGGGCGTGGAAGACCCGATGTTGGTGGCCGGCGCCATGGCGGCCACGTGGCTCGCATAGGCGATGTAGGTGCCGGCGCTGGCCGCGCGCGCACCGCTCGGCGCCACGTACGTAATGACCGGCAGAGGCGCCGCGAGCACCTTCTTGATGACCTCGCGCATGGTTTTGTCGAGCCCGCCCGGCGTGTCCATGCGAATGACCAGCGCCCGGGCGCCCGCCTCCGCGGCGTCGTCCACCGAGCGGATGATCAGATCACCCATGGCCGGACCCAGAGGTCCATCGAAATCCACGACCCAGACGACACGCTGCCCGCTCGCGGGCGTCTCCTCAGCGGGAACGTTCGAACCGAGGAGCCCGGCTCCCAGCGCCAGCAGCAGCAGTGCCAGCGCCCGCCACCCTGGCGATCGCGTCGTCATTGCCAGCTCGCCTGTCTGCCTGGAGGTCGCCGTGGTAACCGCATTACGTCTGCCCCGGTTGGGCGCTGTGAT
>CAJICJ010000472.1_pt1 | contig 12639 bp, 12 predicted proteins | sample 9199601 | NCBI WGS metagenome assembly CAJICJ01 (sample SAMEA7708337, study PRJEB35096) | sediment metagenome | biome: marine neritic benthic zone biome [ENVO:01000025]; feature: sediment [ENVO:00002007]; material: shallow marine sediment [ENVO:03000034] sea grass bed [ENVO_01000059] ... | reverse complement strand
GCATCGGCGAGCCCGAGACGCATGAGACTGGCGTCCACATCGGTCTCGAACCCCTCAGCGGCCTGCACGACGGCAAGCACGTGATGGCCGGCCGCCGCGAGCCGCTCACACTGCCTCATACCGAGCTCGAACGCGTGGCGCCTTGTGTCGGGATCCACCCGAAAGCTCTCCAGCCCGCAGAGTACCTCGCCGGCAAGACCGAACTCCGCCACCTCGGCATGCCAGTCGGCCAGGTCATACGGCGGTTGCGTGAACCCGGTCCAGACCGCAGCGCCCGCCGGATGCCCGAGATAGCGCTGGCACAGCTCCGCGAGCAGGACCACCATGCCCACGCCCGCTTTGAACGGCAGCCTGACGATGCCGCCGAGCCGCAGCGGCGCAAAGAGATCGAGCGCCTTGAGTCCGGTCAGGACCAGCGCCCCTTCAATGCGTATTCCCGCCGGATTCGCTGACCGATCGATGCCGCGAGCGCCAAGCAGGGCTGCGGTTTCGGCATGGCCGCTCGCCAGGGCCCAGTCGAGCGCGGTACGCCCCGCCTCGTGTTCCCTTCCGTCTGCCGGAGACCACTGCCTTGGATAACGTCCGCCGCCGTCCAGTTGACCGGGCTTCGCACCGTGCGCCAGCAGCAACCGCGCAATGGCCGTATTGCCCCGCATCGCCGCCAGGTGCAGTGGACAGGTACCGGATGCGGAGCTGAGATTCGGATCAGCGCCATGCTCGAGCAGCGTTGCGGTCGCCGCCTGACGATCGAAGAGCACTGCCGCCCACAGCGGTGACTCGCCGGTCTCACAGGCGCAGCGTCCGTTGGCGTCCGCCCCCGACGCCAGCAGCAGCGAGATCATCGAGAGGTTGTCGAGCTCAACGGCGGTGATCAGCGGGCTCGCCCGGGTGGCAAACGGCAGCACACCATCGAGCACCAGCTCCGAAGACCAGTCCTGAGTCGCTTCGAGCAGCCCGGGATCGCGCGCAAGCAGCGCCCGCACCGTGGCTTCGTCACCTTCCCGAAGTGCAACAAAGAAACGTACGTGCATGCCGAGACGGTTGGAGCGTCGCAGATCCCTGCCCACTCGCGAGGCTTCCGCCTCGGCCTGCGGGCGCAGTCGCGCGCGCGCAGCACGCAGACGCTGCTTCACCGTCGACAGCGGCAGGTCGAGGAAGCGCGCAATGTCGGGGCCAGATTCGCCGCCGAAATAGCTGAGGGCTACCACCACGCGTTCGTCAAACGGCAGCCGCTCCACAGCGGCGCGAAGCATCGCTGCCGTGTCTTCAGCGGCAACGGCTTCCGTAAGATCGGGTCCGGGCGAATCTACCGCGGCGGCGGGAACCATGCGCCGACGCCGCGTATGCCGATCGCAGTGTTTGATCACCACGCGGCGAAACCACGCTGGAAACGCCACCGGATCGCGCAGCGTGCCGAGCTGTCGGTGCAGCTCCAGGAACGCCTCCTGCGCCACGTCCTGGGCGAGGTCCACCTCGCCGAGCCAGGTGACGGCGATGCCGAGCGCCATGTCCTGGAATCGGCAAACGAGCCTTTCGAAGGCACCGGGCTGCCCGTCCATGGCTGCACGCACGAGGGCCACGGGATCGTCCGGGGTCGAGTTGCCGGTCTGCTGTTCGGAGATGATGTTCATCTCTTTCAAAGACCCACCCCGCGGGACACTGGATACCTCCAGTTCAGGCCCAGGAACCCGAAATTGTAGCGCGACTGCCGCAATTCGCGGATGTTGATCTTTGCTGCCGTTCGGTGCTCCATTCACAGCGGCATGTGACCGGAGAGAGAGGAAACGATGGGAATACGCATGACGCTGATGGTCTGTTGCTGCTGCCTGAGCGGCACGGCGCTGGCCGAATATCCGGATATGGTGGGCCTGTGGACCGGCAACGTCCGCACGGTGTCTTCCGGTGAGCAGGTACGCGGGCAGGTGGCGCGCGGAGGCGCGCTCATCCAGCGCGTGAACCTGCGCCTCACGGTCGAGTACCAGGACGAAGAGGTCTTCATGGGGATCTCGACAACGGGCGCCGCAGACGCCGAGCCGACCCCGGTCTGGGGCGCCATCCGCTCTGCCGGAGATCAGGCGGTGTTCGTGAACGCTGACGGGGGCCGGGGTCAGATCTGGTTTGCCAGCCCCACACGCCTCGAGTACTGCTTCGCCAACCAGACGCCCGAGCAGATGAGCGCGCACTGCGCGGTGCTGGAGAAGAACCCCTGAATCCCCCTGGCACCTGTCCCCGCGGCGTGTGGGTATCAGCCTGATGAGGAGTCACGGATGACCGGCGCGAAGCCCTGGTACGAGACGCTGTTCGAGCGCGACTGGTACGACCAGCTGGCACCCGGCGGCGCGCGCTCGCAGGAGGACCCTGAAGCGTTCGAGGAGCGCACCCGCCGCGAGGCCACGTTCATCACCAACGTGCTCACGCTGCCCGCCAGCGCCCGAGTGCTCGATCTGTGCTGCGGCTGGGGTCGCCATGCGCTGGTTCTCGCCGAGCGTGGCTTTGCGGTGACCGGCCTCGACCGCTCCGCCTATCACCTGAGCATTGCGCGCGCTGAAGCGGATCGACGCGGCCTGGACGTGCGATGGGTAGAAGCCGACATGCGCGAAATCCCCGCAGCAGACGCTGCGTTCGACGCGGTCGTCAACATGTTCACCGCCTTCGGCTATTTCGACGACGCGGACAACCAGCGCGTGCTCGAGGAGATATCGCGCACACTGGCACCGGATGGCTGCTGCCTGATTGACGTGATCAACCGCGACTATCTGATGAGCGTCTTCACGCGCGCGGACTGGCAGGAAGCAGCGGACGGCAGGCTCATTCTCGAACGCCGCCGCTTCGACGTGCAGACGGGCCGCGTGCACGCCGCCTGGACGCTGGTGCACGAAGACGGCACGCGCAGCACACACGCGCACGACGAGCGCATCTACACGATGCAGGAGCTCAGCCTGCGCTGTCACCTCGCCGGCCTGGAGGTGGACGCTGCATGGGGTGGCTACGACGAGTCACCACTGACGCGACACAGCCCGAGATTGATCGTACGCGCGCACAAACGCTGACGCGGATCCTCAGCGCCGCGCGTGATACACCGCGTCGATATCGGCGAAATTGTCCACGCCGATGACCTCGGCGATGGCATCGAGCAATCCTGCACCAAAATCCGGATGTGACCAGCTGCCTGCGGTCAGGCCGCCATCCACCACGAGCGCGTGACCGTTGATGAACGACGCTTCGTCACTCGCCAGGAAGCACGCCGCATTGGCAATGTCCTCGGGCTCGCCGTTGCGTGGAATCGGCTGGATCTTCTCGAGGATCGGCTTCACCGCCTCCGCGTAGTCGACATTGCCGCCGAGCGCGAGTTGCCCGGAAAATATCGGCGTGGCGATCCCGCCAGGGCATATCGCGTTGACGCGGATGTTGGACATGCCGAGCTCTTGAGCGACGCTGCGTGTCAGGTTCACCACGGCGGCTTTGACAGCCGAGTAAACGTGCGGGCCGTAGCCGGCACCGACGCCCGCCACGCTGGCGGTGGACAGAATCACACCGCCACCCTGGGCTTTCATGACAGGCGCAGCATGCTTCATGCCCATCACGACGCCTTTCAGCATCGCATCCACCGTGCGAGCGTATGGCTCCCCCATGTCGGTCGCTTCGATGTCACCACTGACACCACCAAAGCCTGCATTGTTGAAGAGGCAATCGATCCTGCCGAACGCATCGCGCGCGGTGACGACCATACGCTCGATGTCCGCCTCGCTGCAGACGTCGACGCTGATTGCCTGCACCGCATCGCCAAGCTCGCCCGCGAGCTCCTGCGCCTTTTCCTCCTGAATGTCGGCAACCAGCACCCGCGCGCCTTCGTGCACGAACTTGTTGACCGTGGCCCGGCCGATACCACTGCTGCCGCCGGTGATGATCGCGACTTTACCGTCGAGTCTGCCCATGTGCGCTCCCCGTCACAAACCGGCGACCTTACGCGATGTGCAGTAAGCCCGCCACCGGTCGGCTTCAGGATGCCGCCGGCGACGAACCAAACGTCGCGATTGCGCTGGCGTTTGCCGGCTCTGCGCACCAATGGCGTCGTCAATAACCACGTCGACAAGGCGGCACGAGGCATCCCCGGCAAGCACCGCCGAAGAACGGGAGGCCACACACACCATGCGGATCCCTACGACAGCGTTTTGTGCAGATGGAACTGGGTGTGCCCCGCCGGAAAGTCCTCCGTGCGCGCAACGACACGATAGCCGTGGGCCTCGTAAAACGGCCTGGCCTCGAACTCGAACGTGTCCAGGCGCGCAAACCGACAGCCCCGCTCGCAGCCGAGCGCTTCGGCCGCCACCAGAAGGCCGTGGCCGTGGCCGCGACCGCGCAGCGCCTCCGGAATCCACAACACGCTGATCTGCAGCCAGTCCCAGACCGTGTTGCCCGTGATACCGCCAACGGCAACACCGGCGTCATCCCGCAGCGCAATGGCAAACCCACGGTACCGTCGCGGTCCGGTAAACCGGTCCGCAAACTCGACGAGTTGCCGCTGCACGTGAGCGACCTCGTCGGGGGTCATGTCGTGCTCGATTCGATAGCTCATCAGCTTCACACGTCCTCTGCCGGTGCGCTCGCTAGCTGTGCCCGATCCTGGGTCGACGCTCGAGATTAGATTAATTCAACGAAAGCTGTCGCCAAACCCCGAACGGCGCCTTTACCTTTCGGTGCGTATTCCGACTGAGCGGCGTAAACTCACCACTTCGGTTCGCAAGCATGAGGGACTTTGCTATGAGACGAACAGTGGCGTTCTTGCTGCTCTACCTGGTGGCTGCTCCAACAGCTTGGGCGGATACGGCCGTCGTCACCGGCCAGGTGGTACGAACGCTCGTCGACAGCGAGAACTTCGGGGGTTGCATGGCGCAGCTCGATATTTCCTCCGGTGCCCTACCTTCTGCCTGCAAACCCGACTGGGTGAGCTTTTCGTGCTCTGGTGAGTTCAACGCGCCGGAGCACGGCTATCGGAAACTGGACGCCGCCCAGCTGGCACTGGCCACTGAGACTCCGGTCACCACCTGGGTAGTAGACACAAAACTTCACAACGGCTACTGCTTCGCGTGGCGCCTAGACAACCGAGCCCCATGAATCCACTCAAAGAGGCTTCATTGCGGGATGCCTTGTTCCTGGTTTCCGGTTTGCTCCTCGGCATCTTCGGCTCGGTGGCTGTTTTGCGATTGGAAAGCGATGGGCCAGAGGCCGAAGCGCGGTCACCCACCAGCGTAGTCCGAGCGAGCTGGACTGAGGTGCACGGCGAAACACCGGCAGTTGAGAGATCAGAGTTGGTGGGGGCGGCTCTGGATGCGAATCTTGAGCGGTCACACGACACCGACGGTCCCGTGGTTTCCATCGGACCTCCCATGAATGCTGACGCCGAGATCTTCGTCCCTTCGAGCAACGACGGCGAGAAAACCGTCCGCATCGGGGAACCTCTCGACGCGGACGCCCTGCCGTGATCGGATCAGCCTAGTCGAGCCGTGTCAGCAGGGCTGGGGGGCCCGTTGCGGACCGGTCTCTGGCAAACAGCTCGTCTCCCACAAGCAGCGCGTCGACGGTCACCGGCTCCAGGAGGGAACCGTCAGCGCTGCGGGCGATCAGGCTGGCTCCAAGCAGGAATGGATCACTGACGGTGATCACCGTGGTCGTGGAATCGTAGGCACGCGTCGAGTCGGCAAAATCGAGGTCGCCCGGGCCCGGGGCCTCGATAGCCAGAAAGCCGATCTCGAGGCCCTCAGGTGCGAGCGCCAGCCCGGCTTCGTCCAGCAGCGCAAACTCGAAGCCGACGCTGGTCACATTGCGGGCCTGGGGGACATGTGGCGCCCCATCCGAGCCCTGCAGCGTCAGCAGTAGTTGAGGCGGCGCTGCATAGGGCGCCGAGAAAGACGCGGACGTCCAGGCAGGAGCACCGGCGCCGTCCGGCTGCCGGGCGCGGCCGACTTCCCACAAAGATCCATCGCCGGGCAGGTACACGCCGGGCTCCATGGCCAGCAACGGCACCGTCACCTCGACGCCGACGAGTGCTTGCGTTGCCGGCAGCACGCGAAGCTCGAAGCCTTCGCGCGTAATTGCGCGCAGCTGCGTGAGACCGGGCTGACCATCCGCGTCGCGTAGCGGACCGCTGATCAGCACCGGAACATTCAGCGATCGGCCGAGTGCAACCGGCTGCCAGGCGTCACTGGCGGAGACGGCGCGCAGTGCCGCCACCTCCGGCTCGCGAGGGTCTGTCCAGGCGAAGACCTTCATGTAGTCGAACTGCACCTCATCATTGTTACCGAGGGCATGGGATCGGAGCCTGAGGCGTGTGGCGTCGCTCGCAAAGCCGGTGATCTGGTGGTAGTCGCCGCGCTGCTGACCGTAGTCGTCGCCGTCACCGCCCACGCGGGTCGCCTCGGTCCAGCTTGCGCCGTCATCGGCCGAAAGCTCCACGATTACCGCTTCCTTGTTCCGGTCGAGGTCTTTGCGTCGCCAGTTGAAGGACAGCCAGGCCCTCGTGGCGTCACCCAGGTCGATGCCGCGTTCGGCCGTGCGAACGTTGTCTTTGACACGCAGGCGACCGCCTTGCACATAGACGTCGCCGTTTTCCGGCACGCCATTGTCGCCGCCTTCACTCCAGCAGCTCGTCCACGGGTCGGCGTTGCTGCCGCAGTACCCGACATTGTCGAAGCGATCCAGGTAGGTGCTGCCGGTGACCTCGGCGCCCGGCTGCAGTCCGCTCCAGATGGCGTCGGCACCGCCTTCTGCCCGACGCGGCTGGGGTGGTAGCAGTCGAACCTCGAGACATGCTCCGGCTGCAGGTCGACGTGGTAGAGGCGATCGTTGAACATCATCTCGATGCCGTTACGGCCGTTGAAGTCACGCACGCGTTCCGCGAGAAGCCTGTTGAGCGCGAGCGTGAAGGCGGCAGCCTCCGCCCGGTCCGTATCGCTGGCATCGCGGCTCAGGATCTTGCCGCAGGGCCCGTCTTCAACGCTTTCGAGGTCCTGCCAGAAGCCGACAAGCTGACGCAGGAGGAAGTCTTTGAAGTCTTCCGCGTTGTCCACCACGCTGCAGAAGTCGTGATCCGTGAAGTGGTCACACACGCTCTGCGCAGCGCCATCCTTGATCTGGTTTGCCGCCAGATCCCAGGTTGCCTGACAGCTTTCGAACATGTAGTTGTGGTCTTCGTAGCGCATCAGGTTGCGCAGCCTGACCACGTCCGGCACGCCGGAAACGATGATGCGCCCGTCCACCGGCAGGCTGTCCGCGAGGTAGCCCAGCGCCTCGTCAACTTGCCCGCGAATGACATCGAGGTCGCTGGAGTAGTCGTGACCGGGATCGCGGCAGACATCGTTGGCACCAAGTCCGATCAGCACGGTGCTGACGTCGCCGGTGTCCAGCACGCGCTCGACCTGGTCGAAGGCGTCTTTCCAGCGCTCCCCGCTGTCAGCGACGTTAACCACCTGAGCTGGAGCAAAGCCGAGCCGGCTGGCCAGAGACCAGCTGGTGTTGGCGGAGGCGTAGCTCCACTCCGGGCTCAGGCGGGTACCGAGGTGCTCGAGGCAATCAACGATGTCGCGGTTACCGCACATTTCGGTGGTGTGCGTTCCTGCGGCGATGCTGTCGCCGATCACCGCGAACTTCTGTGTGGCGCCGGCAGCTGACCCCGTGTCGAAAGTCGGGTCGTCTCGGAAGGACCAGCCGCCGGTACCGGCGTTGTGCAGGAGCACGCGGACCTCGTCGGACCAGGTGATTTCGAGATCGGCGTAGCCATCGTCGTCAACGTCGCGCATCGACAGGGCAACATCGGTAAGCACGGATCGGCCGGCCAGCTGTTCGAACTGCGACAGCAGCGTCGGTGGCGCATCTGCGGTGCTGGCTGTCAGCAGCACTCGCAGGCCAGGCGTATCTGTGATCAGCAGGTCAACCGCGCCGTTGCCATCAAAATCGGCGCGCTGCCCAGGAATCTGCTGCAAAAGCGCCGTATCCACGCGGCCCACGGCCGGTGAAGCGAAGCGGCCGTCAGCAAGGCCACGCAGCAGGTAGGCTCTCTGCGAAGGCACCGGATAGCCCCGTACGGGACTCACGCTGTACACGGCGAACTCGTCGCGATGCTCGAGGTAGAGATCTTCGAGGCCGTCGCCGTCCGCGTCGCCCCGATAGATGGAAAAACGATCCTCTTCGAGAGGGACTGCGAGCGCCGGCGCCGAGGCTGCGCACAAGAGGAATAGTCCCAGCAGGCACCTGGCGAAAGCGTTCATCCTTGCCCACCCCCTGATCAGGTAGCCATCGTAGCATGAGAGTGTCGGGCTCGACCCACGGTCCCCGGATGCAGCCGGCTGTCCTGGAAGCACCCCCCCACGGTGAACAGCAGCACGCGCACGATGATCAAAGGAAAGTGATCGGCGCTGGTTCTCGTTCGGCCTGTTCGTATCCGGCTGACGGACGATTCACCACAACACTGTAGTAATTCTCGAGCTTCCTGATCTAATTGCCTTTCAGGTAGCGGCATTGAGCACATCTTGCCATTCCACCATTTCCCCGGCGTCGAGACGGAACTGACCTCGTTGCCACGGCGAACATGATCCGCCCTTACGCACCTGCTGACACGGGACGCATCGTCAGCATCTGGCAGGCGGCAAGCGCCCTGGCTACGCCGTTTCTGGAGCCCGCGTTCCTCGCCAGGGAAGCAGACAACATCCGCCGGTTGTACCTGCCCGTGGCGGAAACCTGGGTCTGTGTGCACGCCGGGATGCCGGTCGGTTTCATGTCGCTGCTGGGTGACGAGGTTGGCGCTCTGTTCGTCCACCCAGCAGAGCACGGTGGCGGTCATGGGCGCGCGCTGATGGACCAGGCGGTGGCGTTGCGGGGCTCGGTGTATCTCGATGTCTTCGAGGACAACGCCATCGGCCGCCGCTTCTACGAGCGCTACGGCTTCGGTTTTGATCGTGCGTACGTGCACGGGGAAACCGGGTTCCTGCTGCATCGGCTGACCTATCCCCCAGGAACGCCAGCCGCCGCGGCAGGGTAAGATGGCAGAAGCCCGCCGGGGTGCCCCCCTGGCAAGCGACCATCCCATATGCCAGGATTCGGGGTTTCGACAGGAGGCAGACCATGGAGCGGCAGCAGAGCATCGACAGCCCGACGGAAACTTCATCCGCCTACGTACCTCCGTTCGAGCTTACCGCGGGGCAGCCGACGCCCGTCGCCGCCAACGGCGGCGTGTCCTACATGGCCCTCGACCGCAACGGCGATGCGGGCACGACTGCCGCCACGGAAGATGCCCTCAATCAGATAGCCGGCGGCGAGGGACAGGCCATCATCGACCTGCTCGAGAATGCGCCACCCGGCCCCATCGAGACAAAATGGGGGCCCGGCTTCCGCCGCTACGCGGAATGCCTCGAGCACATCCGCGCCAATGGCATCGAGGCGCCGGAGGGCGGCATTGCGCTGCCGTTGCGCTACACGATTCACGAGCAGCCGTCATACTCCATCGTGTCCTCCAATGCACTGTGGCGCGATCCAGCCAGGGAGGAGGACGCGAAAGCGCTGCGCAAGGACGAGATGGACAACACGCGCCGCTGTCTCTACTTCCCTCAGGTGCTCCGTGATGCGCGCCGCATCGAGGAATACCACCCCGGGCTCTCGCCCTACAGCCCGGAAAGCATGGACAGGCTCGGCGTGGCGCTTGCGCACTGCGAATCGCAGTGTCAGAACTTCTACGACGCCGCCGAGGTGGAGCGCATCTTATACCCTGAGATGGAGAAGCTCCTGCTCGAGTTCTTCCCGGGCGCCACCGATGCGCTCGTCTACAACCACGACGTGTTCGACAAGAACTACGAAGGTGATCGGACCGAGGATCAGGACAAGAAGAACCCGGGCGTCAACGCCAACTACGCGAACCTGGTTCACAACGATCTCAACGACAACAGCGGGCGGGTACGCTGTCGCGAGCTGCTCACGAAAAACCTCCGCAACTTCGGTCGCGAGCAGCACTGCACGGAGGCAGAGGCGGACGCGAAGATGTCGCGCCGGTTCATGTCCATCAATCTCGCCAAGCCCATGGAAACCGTGCAGCAGAATCCGTTTGTGCTATGCGCCTGGCCGTCCTTTGCTGATCAGCCTTACATCACCAACTACCGGGTCTACGACGACCGGGTGGGTGAGACTACCCGCTTCACCTATCGCCCCGACCACGAGTGGTACTGGATTCCGCAGCAGGGGCCCACCGAGGTATCGATGCTCAAGTGCTACGACTCCGTCACGGACGGCTCTGTCTCGCGCTGGTCGTTCCATACCGCCTGCGTCGACCACTCGGCACCGGCGGATGCTCCGAACCGCCGCAACGTGGTGGTCCGCTCGTTCGTCTTCTTCTAGGCGGCCAGCGCAACTTCGCTGGGACGCAGCAGCGCCGCTGATAGCTCCGTCTCCGATTTAGCTTGAATCAGGCCATGACCGCCATGGTGGGCGCCAATATCGGCGCCCGCCAGATTCAACGGACCGAGCGCATCGGCACGGTGGGCGCCGGGCTCGCAGCCACGTTGACCGGTTCCGTCGGCATGATGCTCGCAATCTTTCCCCACATCTGGATGGCGCTGTTCACCGACGATGCTTTGACACACGAAGCCGGTGCAGCTTATCTGCGCATTGTCGGCCCCGCCTTCGTCTTCTTCGGCGTGGGGCTCGCGCTCTACTTCGCCTCCCAGGGCGCGCAACGCGTGAATTGGCCTGTCGTCGCCACGGTGGTGCGGTTTGTCGTTGCCGTCGGCGGCGCCGGTGTGCTGGTGCGTTACTTTGATGGTTCGCTCGACGCGGTCTACGCCGCAGCCGCGGTTGCGATGATACTCTACGGCGCCATCACCGGATTGTCGGTTCGACTCGGCGCCTGGCGCACGGGGCGACTTCGGTCCTCGAGCACGTGAGCTGCCGGCTCCGCGGGCGTCCTGACGCGGCTACGTGTGTGCCCGAAGCGCACGGGCACAGCACCAGAGTGGACTGATCACCGTACAACACACCCAGGAACCGACCATGCAGGAATTCGCAGACAGGATCGCCGTTGTCACCGGCGCCGGCACCGGGATCGGCCGGGCGTTGGCGCTGCAGCTCGCGGGTGAAGGTTGTCACCTCGCGCTGGGCGACATCGTCGAGGACAGTCTCGCCGAGACCGTGGCGCTGTGCCGTGAGGCCAGCTCCGGCACGACCGTTTCAGGACACCGCTGCGACGTGTCGGACGACAGCCAGGTTCAGCAACTGGCGGCAGGCGTCGTCCGCGCTCACGGCACCAGGAGCATCGACCTGCTCATCAACAACGCCGGCATCAGCGGCGGCGGCAGCTTTGTCGAGTGCACCCGGGAGGAGTGGGAGCGAACTTTCGACATCTGCTGGTCCGGCGTGTACCTGGTCACGCGGGCCTTCCTGCCGATGCTGCTGCGCAGCCGCGACGGTCACATCGTGAACATGAGCAGCGCCAACGCCCTGCGCGCCGTGCTCGGTGGCCACGTGCCGCACACCGCTTACAGCGCGGCCAAGTTTGCGGTGCGCGGGTTCTCCGAGGCGCTCATTCACGACTTCCGTTTCAACGCGCCGCACCTCGGCGTCTCCGTGGTGATGCCCGGCCACACCGGCACGGAGATCATGACAAACAGCGCGCGGATCCTGGGGCAGCCCCAGCCGGAGGACTGGCAGGGTGAAGACCTGGAGCGCGCGCGGCGGCGCTGGAGCATTGCCGGGCGCGACGTCACATCGATGGACGACGCTGCCGTGCGGGCCGCGGGTGCCCGGGAAATCCAGGACATGCGCGAGCTCGGGCTCGCGCCCGCTGACGCCGCGCGCATCATTCTGGACGGCGTTCGGCGCAGTGACTGGCGCATCCTGATCGGCGACGACACGGTTGCGCTGGACGAGCTGGTGCGGGCATCGCCGGAAACGGCATACGACCCTGATTTCGTCGAGCGCTGGCGCGATGCCTACCGCAAACTCGTGGACTCGAAGGGCTGAACCTCGAGAGCACTTCCCCCGGCTGGGTGGCAGCGCGTCCATCAATCCCGGGACGCTGGTACGAATGCCCGAGCCAAGCCCGCGAACAGCTGATCCACCCGGTCCATGTCATCGAGCCCTGACAGGTAGCGGTAGTCGAGCCGCAAGGGATTGCCGCGCGAATCAGCCGCCGGGTCGCGCAGCAGCCGCGGAACGTCATTCAGCAATCCCCGCAGCCCGGCGCAGTCCGAAGCCGGGCACAGCAGCGACAGCATGTGCATCGCCTCGTGCACGGACTCGAACTGGCGGTTGCGAACGGCATCCAGGAACACCTCACTGCGGATCTCCTCCGCCACCTCCTGCAGCATCCAGGCGCGCGGAGAGCTCGACAGGTCCACCGTGTCCAGCAGCCTCTGCAGACGCGTGGCAACGCTGACTGGCACGCTTTGGTAGATGTGCCAGCCGATGCGGAAGAGACGGATCAGGCCCGGTGCGCTGACAAGCTCATCCACAGGATTGTCCGGCCCGAGATAGTCCAGGCCGAGGCTTGCCGCCGCCATTACGGCCGCGACGGACTCGCTTTCCGAAAACCGCGTACCGTTCAACGTCCACCCCACCATGAGCACGTTCGAGAGGTACACGACTTCCGCCATGCGCGCG
>CAJICJ010000235.1_pt1 | contig 12850 bp, 10 predicted proteins | sample 9199601 | NCBI WGS metagenome assembly CAJICJ01 (sample SAMEA7708337, study PRJEB35096) | sediment metagenome | biome: marine neritic benthic zone biome [ENVO:01000025]; feature: sediment [ENVO:00002007]; material: shallow marine sediment [ENVO:03000034] sea grass bed [ENVO_01000059] ... | reverse complement strand
CGCGGTGACCTGGCGTTCCTCCATCGCTTCGAGGAGCGCACTCTGACTCTTGGGCGTCGCGCGGTTGATCTCGTCGGCGAGCACCACCTGGGCAAACACGGGCCCTTCGACGAAGCGGAAATCGCCGGACTCACGATCGAAGATGGACGTGCCGATGATGTCCGCAGGCAGCACGTCGCTCGTGAACTGGATGCGGTTGTAGGACAGGCCCAGGACCTTCGCGAGGGCATGCGACAGCAGCGTCTTGCCCATACCCGGCAGGTCTTCGATCAGCAGATGGCCACGGGCGAACAGGCATGCCAGAGCGAGCTTGATCTGCTCTTCTTTACCGAGGAGCACCTTGTTGAGCGCCTCGATCAGACGCCCGGTGTGCGCCTTGACGTCAAGCGTGGTTGTGTAACTCGATGACCGTCTGATCGGGGTTGAGTTCGGCGTCACGACGCTGCTTCATTTTATCACTTCGTCGTAACGATAGACGGTTGAGATAGTCGTCGTCTATGTCGCCGGTCACGTAATGCCCGTCGAATACTGAACAATCGAATTGACGTATGGCCGGATTGCCCTCTTTCGCACTGTCGATGAGGTCCTCGATGCGCTGGTAGATCAGCCAGTCGGCGCCGATGAGCTGGCCGATCTGCTCCTCGCGGCGGTTGTAGGCCACGAACTCGTTGGGCGTCGGCATGTCGATGCCGTAGACGTTGGGGTAGCGGATCGCGGGCGCGGCGGATGCAACGTAGACGTTTCTGGCACCCGCGTCGCGGGCCAGCTGGATGATCTGCTGGATGGTCGTGCCACGGACGATGGAGTCGTCGACGAGCAGCACGTTCTTGCCTTTGAACTCGAGCCCGATGGCATTGAGCTTCTGGCGCACGGACTTCTGACGCTCGCTCTGGCCGGGCATGATGAACGTCCGCCCGATGTAGCGGTTCTTGATGAAGCCCTCACGGTACTTCACGTTGAGCTGGTGCGCGAGCGGCAGTGCCGCCGTGCGGCCCGTGTCCGGTATCGGGATCACGACATCGATGTCGTGGTCGTTTCCGGGATAGCGCTCGAGTATCCGCTCCGCGAGATGCTCACCCATGCGCAGGCGTGCCTTGTAGATCGATACCTCGTCCATGATCGAGTCAGGGCGCGCCAGATAGACGTACTCGAACACGCAGGGGCTCAGCGTCGTGCGATCTGCGCAGCGCCGGGTGTGGAGCTCCCCGTCGTAGCTGACGAACACCGCCTCCCCGGGCGCAACGTCACGGATGCGCTCGAAACCCAGAATGTCCAGCGCCACGCTTTCCGAGGCGACCATGTACTCGGTGCCGTAGACCGATTCACGGCTGCCGAACACCAGCGGCCGGATACCGTTGGGATCGCGAAAAGCCACGATGCCGCAGCCGACGATCATGGCAACGGCGGCGTAAGCGCCTTTGCAGCGTCGGTGCACTCCCTCGACCGCCGTGAAGACGTGATCAGCCTGGGGCGACTCGGCCCGCTGGACCTGCAGCTCGTGTGCAAACACGTTCAGCAGGATCTCGGAATCGCTGTCCGTGTTGACGTGACGCATGTCCTCACGCAGCAGATCCGCCTCGAGATCCGCCGCGTTGGTGAGATTGCCGTTGTGGGCAAGCGCAATGCCGTAGGGAGAGTTCACGTACATCGGCTGCGCTTCCGCTGAGCTCGACGTGCCCGCGGTCGGGTAACGGACGTGGCCAATGCCGAGATGCCCGGAGAGCCTCTGCATGTGGTGCTGCTGGAAGACATCGCGCACCAGCCCGTTGCCTTTACGCAGATGCAGCTTGCGGCCTTTGCCGGTGACGATGCCGGCAGCGTCCTGGCCCCGGTGCTGCAGCACCGTCAGGGCATCGTAGAGCTGCTGATTGACCGGCTGGTGATTGACGATACCGACGATGCCACACATGTCGCTAAACCTCTTCCGTCACTTCGATCACCACTTCCCTGGCCTTCCCCATGAGCGCAAGAACATCCTGTTCGAACGCGAGAAGCTGCGGAGCGAACCGCGAGGTATTCCACCAGTCGGTGGTTTCCGCAAACGGCCTGAGCGCAATCAGCCCGATGACGCAGATCAGCACGCCGCGCGCGCTGCCGAACAGGAACCCGAGGAATCGATCGGTTGCCGTGAGGCCCGCCGTCTCCACCAGCTTGCGCACGATCCACTGGATGATTCCGCCGGCAATCAACGTAGCCACGAACACGGCAAAGAAGCCCACCATGAGTCGAACGGACTGGTCCTCGATCTGACTGGCCAGCACCTGCGCCACCACCGGCGCGAAGTACAGCGCGAGAATAAAGGCTGCAAACCAGGATGCAAGCGAGAGCACCTCGCGCAGGAGCCCGCGGACCATGCCGATGAGCGCGGACATCAGCACGAGGATCAGGATGACGATGTCAGCGGTGGGCAACGACAGGCTCCCGTCAGTTCGAGAATGCCATGAGTCGGGCTTCCTGCTCGACCTCGAGCGTCAACGCCTGCTGCAGGCTGCGCGCATCCACTTCGCTCAGAAGGGGGCCGACCGCCACGCGCTGCAGCAGGCCGTCATCGGTCTTAACGGCCGTGATGAAGGCTTCGTAGCCGAGTCCACGCAGCCGATCGCGCATCTGCCGCGCGTTGACGAGCTCCCGGAAGCTGGCCACCTGCACTGCCCAGATACTCGTGTCGTCGTCAGGCTCGGTGAGCACCGGCTCGCCGGCGAGGGTGCCGGTGTCCGTGTAGAACGCGTCTTCGTCGACCTGGGACTCGAACTCGGCAACCCGGTCGATGAAGTCGGTCTGCGGTGCTATCTCCTCGATGGCTTCAACGCTCGGCAGGCTGCCGCGGGCTTCCAGGGGCGCGCCCACGTCAACCGGCGGCAGGCCTTTTCCGTCGAACAGCATCGGCAGACAGATGATGGCCACCGCGAGCAGAAAAATGCCGCCCGTCGCCCGGTAGCGGGTCTGCTCATCCATCGTGCTCAGCCATCTGATCAGCCATCTGCTCGCAGAATGTGCTCACCCGAGCGAGTCATCCATGCTGCGAGGCGCCGTCCCGGTCAGCGTCACCGGATGCGGTATTGGATTCGGCATTGCTCTCGGCATCGCTTTCAGCAGTGAAATCGGGATTGACTTCTGGAGCGTGCAACAACCAGTCTCGAGCCTGTTCGACCACCGAAAAGGAGCCGAGCACGAGAATACCACCCTCCCCAGAGCATAACGACAACGCGCCCTGAAGCGCAGCCTCGACGCTCGCGAACTGGCGCGTATCGATGTCGAGCGATGCCTGCAGGCTCGCGTCGAGCGCGGCCGTCGTGCAGCCGCGGGGTCCGACGGTCGGCGCGAGGCACCAGCAATCGATGTGTCCGCGCAGTTGTTGCACCACCCCGCAGGCGTCTTTGCCCTGGAGCATGCCGAGCACCGCGACGAATCGCCGTCCCGGGAAGTGGGTCGCCAGCTGAGTCGCGAGAAACGCCGCGGCCGCAGGGTTGTGGGCCACATCGAGCACGAGAGGTCGCGGGCCGGTTCCACGCCGCTCGAAGCGCCCGGGCAGCATGGCGCGCTCGAGCGCTGCGTCGACCTCGACGCGTTCCGGCTCGCGCAGCTCGGCAACCGCGGTGAGCGCCAGCGCGAAATTGGTTGGTGCCAGGTCTCGGGACTGCAGATCCCGGAAGCTGAGCTCACGATCACCGTGGCGCTCGTAAGACCAGCGCTTCGCGGATTGCGTAATCGAGAAATCCACGCCCAGCTCGAGCGCATGACAATCGAGCGCACGGGCCCGAGTTCGCACGGAATCGGTCACCGCACCCAGCACTACCGTCTGCCCCTGGCGCAGCACGCCGGCTTTCTCTGCACCAATGGTCTCCAGGTCCGTGCCGAGGTACTCCTGGTGATCCAGACCGATGCTCGTGATGATGGCCAGGTCCGCATCGATGATGTTGAACGCATCGAGGCGCCCACCGAGACCGATCTCGAGGATCGCAAACTCCACCCCGGCATCCGCAAATGTTTTAAGCGCCACGAGCGTGGCGAACTCGAAGTACGTCAGCGCCACGGAGCCCCGGGCCTGCTCCACCGCCGCAAACCCGGCACACAGCGTGGCGTCGTCGACCTCGATGCCGTTGACCCGTACCCGCTCGTTGAATCGATGCACGTGCGGCGACAGCGTTGCCCCGACGCTGCAGCCGAGCTCGAGGAGCAGCGCCTCGCACGCGGTGGTCGTCGACCCTTTACCGTTCGTGCCCGCGACGATGATGTTCGTGCGGTCGTGCACGGTGAGCACCCCGAGCCGCCGCGCCACCTCCCGCACCCGCTCGAGGCCCATGTCGATGGATTGGGGGTGCGTGGCTTCCGCATGCGCGAGCCATGCTTCCAGGGTCTGCTCGGTCATCGTCGGAATCAGGCCGCCGTGGCCCCGTCGACGGCCGCACGCAGGGCGGCGACCAGCTCGCGCACCCGCGCCTCGCGTGCAGCCGGCTCCGCCACCTCTGCCATGGTGTTGACGATCACGCTGCCGACGACCACGCCATCCGCGGCAGCGGCCAGCGCCTGCGCGGAGCGGCCGTCTTTGATACCGAATCCCACCATCACGGGAAGCTCGGTGCGCGCCTTGAGGCTCGACACCCGGGCGTTCACGGCCGCCACGTCGAGGTGGTCGGCGCCGGTGATGCCTTTGAGCGACACGTAGTAGAGAAAGCCGCTGCCGCGGGACATGATCAGATCTTCGCGCGCGCGGGTGGTGGTCGGCGCCAGCAGATACACGAGATCGACGTCCTGCTCGGCCAGCGCCTGCTGCAACCGGCCACCCTCCTCCGGCGGCAGGTTCACCATGATCAGCCCATCCACCCCGGCCGTGCTCGCCGCATCGGCAAACGCGGTCTCGCCCATCGCCAGCACGGAGTTGAGATAACCCATGAGCACCACGGGGGTGTCGGCGTCCTCGCGGCGGAACTCCCGCACCATCTCGAGGCAGCTTGCCAGGGTGGTGCCGCTGGCCAGCCCACGCTCGGACGAGCGCTGAATCGCCGGTCCCTCCGCCTCCGGATCGGAGAACGGCACGCCGAGCTCGAGCACGTCGGCGCCGCCGGCCACCAGCGCGTGCAGTACGGGTACGGTAGCGCTGCGCTCCGGATCACCGGCGGTGATGAACGTCACCAGCGCCTTGCGTCCGGACGTCCTGAGCGCGCTCAATCGGGCGGCCAGCCGGCTCACAGTGTCATGCCATCCAGAGCGGCGATGGTCAGGATGTCCTTGTCCCCCCGGCCGGACAGGTTGATCACCACGTGCTGATCGGAATCGAGCGCCGGACCGTGCCTGGCGACCCAGGCCAGCGCGTGGCTCGACTCCAGCGCCGGCAGGATCCCCTCGACCCGGTTGAGCTGGCGGAACGCGGCCAGCGCTTCGTCATCGGTGGCGGCGTCGTATTCCGCGCGGCCGATGTCGAGCAGATGTGAGTGCTCGGGGCCAACGCCCGGATAGTCCAGGCCCGCCGAGATCGAGTGGGTCTCCATGATCTGACCGTCGTCGGTCTGCATCAGATAGGTCCGATTGCCGTGCAGCACCCCGACGCGCCCGTCATTGAGCGGGGCCGCGTGCTCGCGGGTCTCGACACCGTGGCCGCCGGCTTCCACGCCCACCAGACGCACCTCGGCATCGTTGATGAACGGGTAGAAGATGCCGATGGCGTTGGAGCCGCCGCCCACGCAGGCAACCACCACGTCCGGGAGACGGCCGAAGGTGGCCAGACACTGGCTGCGCGTCTCCAGCCCGATGACCGATTGAAAGTCCCGGACCATCATCGGGAAGGGATGCGGACCGGCAACGGTGCCGATGATGTAGTGCGTGTTGTCGACGTTGGTCACCCAGTCGCGCAGCGCTTCGTTCATCGCGTCTTTCAGCGTCCGCGAGCCGGACTCGACCGGAATCACCTCTGCGCCGAGCAGCTTCATCCGGTACACGTTGGGGCTCTGTCGCTTGACGTCCTCTGCCCCCATGTAGACCTGGCACTCGAGACCGAGCCGCGCGGCGATGGTTGCGGTGGCCACGCCGTGCTGTCCGGCCCCCGTCTCCGCAATCACGCGGGGTTTGCCCATGCGCTTGGCCAGCAGCGCCTGGCCGATGGTATTGTTGATCTTGTGCGCACCGGTGTGGTTGAGATCCTCCCGCTTGAGGTAGATCTGCGGACCACCGATGTCACGGGTCAGCCGCTCCGCGAAGTACAGCGGTGTCGGGCGGCCGACGTAGTGCTCGAGGTCGGACTGGAACTCCGCCTGGAACTCCGGATCAGCTTTGGCCTGCTCGTAGAGCGCCGCCAGCTCGTCGAGGGCATGGGTCAGCGTCTCGGCGACGAACCGTCCTCCATGCTGGCCGAAGTGACCGTCCACCGGCTGCTCGTATCTGTTCGCTCCGCGCACTGCTGCTGCTCCGCTGTTTTGCCTGCTGTGTTGATCGAAACCGTTCTGCCGTGAAGCGCTGCAGCGCTGGCTGCCATCGCTCGATCAGCCATCGCGCACGGCGCGCACGAAGCGGCGCATCTTCGCCGCGCTCTTGACACCCTTGACGCCGTCTTCCACGCCGCTGGCCACATCCACCGCCCAGGGCTCGATGCTGCGCACCACCCCGGCGACATTGTCAGGGGTCAGACCGCCGGCGACGACCAGCCGCTGCGGGTGTGGCCGCTGCGGCCAGTGCGCCATATCGAAGCGCTGCCCGGTACCTCCGGACGCTCCCGACACGAACGTATCCAGCATGAGGCAGCAGGCATCCGGATAGGCCTCGGCTGCCGCCCGGGCGTCGAAGGGTCCCTGTACCCGGAATACCTTCGTGTACGCCATGTCGAAGCCGCGACAGAATCCGGCCGGCTCGTCACCGTGGAACTGCAACAGATCGAGCGGCACCTCATCGAGCACCCGTCGGACCTCCGCCGCCGACTGGTCGACGAACACGCCGACGCGAACGACGCTGCCGCCAACCCTGCGGGCAATCGCCGCGGCAGTGGCGATGTCGACGTTGCGCGGGCTGAGCGGCGCAAAGTTCAGGCCGATGGCATCCGCGCCCGCCGCAACCGCCTCCACGGCATCCGCCTCCCGGGTGAACCCGCAGAACTTGATCTTGCTGATCTTGCTGCTCTTGCTGCTCTTGCTGGATGGTGAACCGGACAAGGCGCTTCCTGATGGCACTTACCGCCGCGGGCGCGCGAAAGCGGCGTAGTCTAGCCGACTCAGCTGAACCGATCCAAGCCCCCGAGGGCCCTCAGCAGACCCGGTGCGACGGGTGCGGGAAAACCCGCCCCGGGATAGTCGACATGGACGAGATACAGACCCTCGGGTGGGGCCGTCGGGCCGGTCCGGGCCCGGTCCCGGGCGCCTAGCACCTCGCTCAGCCAGGCCGTGGGGCGCTCGCCGCGGCCGATCTGCCAGAGTGCGCCGGCAATGTTGCGCACCATGTGCAGCAGGAAGGCATTGGCGGTGATGTCGATCACCACGAGCGACTCGTGACGCTGCACGGCAAGCCGATCGACGCGCCGGAACGGCGTACGCGACTGGCAGCCCGCGGCGCGGAAGGCCGTGAAATCGTGCTCGCCGAGCAGCACCTGGGCTGCTGCATGCATGGCCCCGTCATCGAGCACGGACGTGGCAACGGCGTAGGGATCGAGCAGCGGCGAGCGGGCGTTGCGCGCCTGGGACAGCGTGCCGGTCTCGTAGAAGAGGTACTGATAGCGCCGGGCGGTTGCGGCAAAACGCGGATGGAAGTCTTCAGCGACGCTCTGCACCCAGCGGACGCTCACAGCGGCCGGGGTGAGCGCGTTCACACCACGCTGCCAGCCATGCAACGGACGCTGCGCGTGCGTGGAGAAGGCCACCACCTGCCCGGTGGCATGAACACCCGCATCAGTGCGGCCCGCGGCCAGCAGGCTCACCGGGTGGTCAGCCACCCTTGCGAGCGCCTCCTGCAGCACCTGCTGCACGGAACGTGCGTGTTTCTGCTGCTGGAATCCGGAGAAGGCGCCGCCGTCGTACTCGACGCCGAGCGCCAGTCGCATCAGAGCGATTCGAGCATCGACTGCGCCTGCTGCTGCTGGTCGGTGTTGCCCTCGTCGACCACCTCTTTGAGGATGTCGCGGGCACCTTCGGCGTCACCCATGTCGATGTACGCGCGCGCCAGGTCGAGCTTGGTGTTGGCGCTGTCGCCTTCGTCCTGGAAGTCGAACTCGTCGTCGTCCTCCGCAACCGCCAGATCGCCGTCGAGCACCGTCTCAGTCGCCGTGTCGTCGCTGCCGGCGTCCATGTCGAGCGCCACGCCCAGATCGTCGAGGTTGATGTGATCCTCGTCGTGCCCCTCGGCGGGCTCAGCGTCCAGCGCGGTGACGGCCGGCTCCGGTTCGGGGCTCGCCGTGAGGGAGGACACTGCTTCCGGCTCCGACTCGGGTTCCGGCACGAGCTCAGGCTCAGTGTCGGCCACGTCGCGATCGGGATCGAAGTCGATGCCGAGATCGCCGCCGAGGTCGTCGCGCTGCTGCGCGCTGCTGCTCGGCTCCTCGTCGAGATTGTCGAGCTCGAGCTCGAACTCGTCCTCCGCTGCGGTTTCCGGCTGCGGCTCGAACTCGATGTCGAGCTCTGCCTCCGCGGTACCCGCTGCGTCGTCATTCTCGGCAAGCACTGCGTCGAGAGAGATCGACTGCTCGCCGAACTGGCCCTCGAGCTCGCGCGCCGTGAGCAGCGCGTCTTCCTCGTCACAATGTTCGACGAGCGCCGCCATGTGCTCATCGAAGGCGCCGCGATCGTTCGTCTCGCTGTAAAGCTCGAGGAGCTTCAGCCGGACGTCGTTGCGATCAGGGGCTTCCTCGAGCACCCCGAGCAGCAGCCCGATAGCCTGGGGATAGCGGCCGTACGCGATGTAGATGTCCGCTTCGCCGATCACGTCGCTAGTTTCGGAGTCCGGAGTCTCTTCCTCGTCGAGTGCTTCCTCATCGCCGATCGCAGCAACGAACTCGTCGGTATCGACATCGTCGGCGTCGACGGCGGCGTCGTCGAACGCGGTCACTTCGTCGTCTTCGAACGTCTCGGCGAAGTCTTCCAGCGGCTCGGCGTCCGCCTCGTAGAGCTCCTCGGTATCCTCACGACGGCGGCGCATGGCCAGCATGCCGCCAACCAGAGCCAAAACCAGAGCACCCATACCGCCGTACTGGACCAGCGGGTTCTCCCACCATGCTGCCGGTTGGGTGGTGCTCTGGTTTTGGTTCTGCGTCGCAGATTCCTGCTGCGCCAGCTGCTGAGACTGCTCACGCGCGGCCTCGAGCTGTGCCTGCAGCTCTGCGATCTGCTGGTCTTTGACCTCCAGCTGCCGGTCCTTGACCTCGATCTGATTGCTCGACAGCTCCTTGTCGCGGTCGAGCTGGTAGGTCAGCTCGTCGAGCTCCCGGGTCAGCCGGTCGTTCTCCTCGAGCGCGGCAGTCAGCTCCTGCGGCGCCGCGGTGTTGCTCACCCCGGCTGCGCTGTCGCCGTCCGCAGCAACAATTCGAAGCTCACCATCGGGGCCCCTCTCGGTCCGCTGCGGCGCGGGGGTCGCCGTGGCATCGACGGGGCTGCGCAGCTCCGAGGGTGCCTGATCCGCCGGCGCCGCTGCGGCCGGACGGGGTGCTGCGCTGGCAACCTGCTCGCCGCGCATGAAGGCCTTCCAGTCCGCGTTGTGTCGCGCCACCTGCTGCACGGCCTGGTCCTGGGTCACGTTCAACGCATCCGCCTCGCTCGGCAGCCGCAGCGAGAAGCCGGCCTTGAGCAGGTTGATGTTGCCGTTGATGAACGCATCGGGATTGAGGCGCTGGATAGCGAGCATGTGCTGCTGCACGGTCACGCCTGCTGACGGCCGGGTCTGCGAGGCGATGGTCCACAGCGTGTCGTTACGGTCGGTCATGCGGAATTCGTTGCCCACCACACCCTGGTCGAACGGCGAGGGCGCGGGGGCACGGTTCTGCGGCGGGCTCACCTGCACGCGGGTGGCGGTGCTCGGCGCCTCACGACGCTGCACGCGACCGGCGCTCGGCGCTGCCTGGCGCGACTCCTCCGGGGCCGCCACCGTCGGCGCCGCAGCGGCGCTGAACGTCGGCGGATCGAGCAGCACGGTGAATTCCTTGAGCAGTCGGCCGTTCGGCCACAGCACCTCGACGAGGAAGTTCAGGTAGGGCTCGGTGATCGGCCGCGAGCTGCTCACCGCGACGACCGCCTGGCCGCTGGCGTCCATGGACACCTCGAAGGACAGATCAGTCAGGAAAAAGAAGCGCTCGACGCCAACCCGCTCGAAATCCTCCGCGCTCGCAAGCGACACGACGATTTCCAGCGGTGCCAGACCTGAGGCGTCCAGCAGTTCGATGGTCCCGTTGAACTCTTCGTTGAGCGCGGAGTCGAGCTCGATGTCACCGAGGCCCAGCGACCAGGCGTTGACGGACACGAGCAGCAATACGGGCGCGCAGGCGCGCGCCCAGCCGACACGTGAGCGACTGAGCAAGTACCTAATCATAGGTGCCCCCTCTGAGAACGTTGATTTTTCGCAGGGCGGACCGCCCGAGGAGCAAACGTCTCTCGACCGGCGCAATCACCGGCGTAGTAAATGCCATCCAGTGCACCTGTCACCCGTGCATAAGTCCGTGTATCTGGCGAGCTAAACTAACCTAGAATCGCAACCCAAAAATTGCCGTAAGTACCAAATTTGGGTATCGATTATGGCAGTTTTTTCCGCCCGTTCTCGCCGCGTTTCGCCATGACCACGAACGCGCCGCCTGTTGCCGCTCCGCGACCCTGCCGGCAGATCGGCCCGGGCATCACGTCTGCAATGCCGACGTGCCAGAAATTTGACCGTCGCAGCCGAAGTCGCGGGCGTTTTTACCTCAATGCAACAGTTTTAGCAAAATCTCGGCGATCTGCACGCTGTTGAGGGCGGCACCCTTGCGCACGTTGTCGGAGACGATCCAGAGATTGAGGCCGGTCGGGTCGCTGAGATCTTCACGAATTCTGCCCACGAAGACCGGATCCGTGCCCGCCGCGTCGACAACCGGGGTGGGGTAGCCCGCCGGGGCGGCTTCATCGATCACCGTGATCCCGGGCGCCGCGGCCAGCAGCTCGCGCGCCTCGGCAGCCGTCAGCTTTTCTGTCGTTTCCAACTGCACCGCCTCCGAGTGGCCGAAGAATACCGGGATTCGCACGCAGGTGGGATTTACGCGAATGGTGCTGTCCTCGAGGATCTTGCAGGTCTCCCAGACCATCTTCATCTCCTCGTGGGTGTAGCCGTTCTCCTGGAAGTCGCCGATCTGCGGGATCGCGTTGAACGCAATCTGCACCGGCATGACCTCGGGCTCGATGGGCTTGGCATTCAGCAGGTTGGCGGTCTGTCCCGCAAGCTCACGCACGCCCCCCGCGCCGGCACCGGAGACCGCCTGATAGGTGGCCACCTGCACGCGCTCGATGCGGGCACGATCGTGCAGCGGTTTGAGCGCAACGACCATCTGAATGGTGGAGCAGTTGGGATTGGCAATGATGTTGCGGTGGTGGTAGTCCGCAACCCGATGCGGGTTGACCTCGGGCACCACCAGCGGGACATCGTCGTCGTAGCGAAAATGCGAGGTGTTGTCGATGACGATGCAACCCGCGGCCGCCGCTCGCGGCGCGTAGTCCGCGGACAGCGAGCCGCCCGCTGAGAACAGGCCAATCTGCACCTGGCTGAAATCGAACTGATCGAGCCGTTCCACCCGCACGGAGCGGCCGCGGAACTGCAGCCGCTTGCCTTCCGAGCGCTCACTGGCCAGGAGATACAGATTTCTGACCGGAAAGCTCCGCGATTCCAGGATCTCGAGCATGGCTTCGCCCACCGCGCCGGTGGCTCCAGCGATGGCGACGTCCACGCCGTCTGCTGCCGCGCCTTCACTCATGGGCCTGCCCTCCTCCAACGCTTCAGTTTCCGACTCATGTCTGACGCGCCAGCGCTGCCAGCACCTGTGCGCCCATCTCCGCGGTGCCTACCAGCAGCTGACCCGGGGCGCCGCTGGCGATGTCGCGCGTTCGATACCCCGCCTCCAGCACGCTGTCCACGGCCTGCTCGATGGCATCCGCCGCGGCCGCGGCATCCAGGCTGTAGCGACACAGCATGGCCGCAGACAGCACGGTGGCCAGGGGATTGGCCAGATCCTGGCCGGCAATGTCCGGCGCGGAGCCATGCACCGGCTCGTACATGCCGCTGCCGTCCGCGGCGAGAGACGCTGAAGGCAGCATGCCGAGGGAGCCGGTCAGCATGGCGGCAACATCCGAGAGGATGTCGCCGAACATGTTGCCGGTCACGATCACGTCGAACTGCTTGGGCTCGCGCACGAGCTGCATGGCGGCATTGTCGACGTACATGTGAGAAAGCTCGATCTGCGGGCACTCCGCGGCGGTGCGCACCACCACCTCGCGCCACAGCTGCGTGACCTCGAGCACGTTGGCTTTGTCGACCGAGCACAACCGGCCCTGACGTTTTGCAGCCAGATCGAGAGCCACCCGGGTGATCCGCTCGATCTCGTGCTCGCTGTAGACATAGGTGTTGAACCCGCGCCGCTCGTTGTTCACGGTCTCGATGCCGCGCGGCTCGCCGAAGTAGATCCCGCCGGTGAGCTCGCGCACGATCAGGATGTCGAGACCCGCAACGAGCTCTGCCTTGAGCGACGAGGCGTCCGCGAGGGGCGCAAACAGAAGTGCCGGCCGCAGATTGGCAAAGAGCTCGAGCTCTGCGCGCAGGCCCAGAAGGCCTTTCTCGGGCCGTGCCGCCGTGGGCAGCTCGTCCCAGCGCGGTCCACCGACGCTGCCGAGCAGCACCGCCCGGGCGGCCCGTGCCCGGGACAGGGTCG
>CAJICJ010000579.1_pt1 | contig 12885 bp, 14 predicted proteins | sample 9199601 | NCBI WGS metagenome assembly CAJICJ01 (sample SAMEA7708337, study PRJEB35096) | sediment metagenome | biome: marine neritic benthic zone biome [ENVO:01000025]; feature: sediment [ENVO:00002007]; material: shallow marine sediment [ENVO:03000034] sea grass bed [ENVO_01000059] ... | reverse complement strand
CGCTCGTCGAGCAGCAGGCGGATGTGGGCGTTGAAGTCCTTCGGGCCCTCGACCAGCACCGCCGCCGGCCGGACCTCGCGCAGCAGGCGCGCCAGCTGCCAGGCGCACGCCGGGCTGTGGTGGCGGACCGGGAAGAAGTGGATCCTGGCCACGGTGGACTTGGTGCTCCGCGCCTGCGTTAATGCGAGCCCGTGACGAACGGTATCGGAATACTCAACGAGGGACCGCTGCACCTGGCGCTCAAGGGTTACTACGCCGGGGATGGCAGCGCGATGGAGGTACCCGTTGGCAACTATGTGGCGGATGTCCGTGGTGCTGACGAGATCCTCTACGAGATTCAGACCGGCGGCTTCAGCGGGCTTGGGCGCAAGCTCGAAGCGCTGCTCGAGTCCCATCGTGTGGTGCTGGTGCACCCGATTGCACAGGTACGTTTCATCGTGAAGCAGACGCTGGACGATGATGTCCCGCCGACGCGGCGTCGCTCACCCAAGCGCGGTAGCGTCGCCAACATACTGGACTCGCTCGTCAGCATCCCGACGCTGCTCAATCACGAGAACTTCGAGCTCGAGGTCGTCATGACCGAAGAGGAGGAAGTGCGCGTGCCCAACCCCCATGGCAGCTGGCGCCGACGCGGCTGGAAGACGGCGAGCCGGCGTCTTCTGGAGATTCGTGAGCAGCACCGCTTCACCAGCGCACAGGATCTGCTTGGCCTCGTCCCGGGCGAGCTGCCGGAGGTGTTCACCACCGCTGATCTGGCGGTTGCAATGGACAAACCCCGCGCCCTCGCCCAGAAGCTCGCCTACTGTCTGCGCCAGGCTGGCGTCATCACGATGTGCGGCAAGGTGGGCAACGCCCTCGAGTATCAGCGCAGCTGAAAGCGGCGCGTGAGCGAAAATGTCAGCTCGTGGGCGCGGTGGTCGGCTTCGAGCTCCGCGTCGCGTTCGCGGTAGGGCCCCACGGCCACCTCGCCGAGATCGACGTACCGGTACGTGGCGTGGAAGCGCCAGCGCTCGCTGAGATCGCCCGCGACGCCAAGCATCAGGTTCCAGGCAAACTCGGCGGAGTCTTCATGGTCGCGAAACGCTTCGCGCGGCCGGACACCGGGCACCGCCCGCTCGACGTATTTGCTGCTGAGATCCTGAAAAGCGACGCCGATGCCGCCGCCCATCTGCCAGGACCAGCGCCCGCGGAGTGGCTGGCTGCGCGTCAGGTTGAGCAGCAGGCTCGTCGTCTCCACGTCCGTCTGCACGTTGGTGATGGAGCCTATGCTGGGCGTGGGGATCGACACGTCCCAGTCGGCCCGATAACGCCAGCTGAGGTCGGTTTCGATCGCCCAGGCACCGAACGTGCGGCCAACGCTTATTCCCACGTAGGCGACACCTTCGTCTTCCTCGTCGCTGGGCACGTCCCCGTCGATGTCGTCGCCGATCATCTCGCCGGTGCCGATGGTTCCGGAGTCGTCGATGTTGTCGAAGTTGGCGATACCCACGCCGGTGTGGACGCCGACGAACCAGTCGTCAGCCCTGGCCTGTACCGTCCAGACGAGCCCGCAGATCGCGATCGCGATTGTCGAGTAGCGCACGTGGCCTCCCCCCTCGCCGCAGCTGCGCCATGTTAGCAGGCTGCGGCGTCAGCGCACGCCGTCAGCCCGATACATCCCCTTGAGCTCTTCGAATCGCGCCTCGCGGTTCGTGACCTGACCGGTTTCCACGTACTCACGCAGGCGATCACCGGCAATGTGATGCCAGCCTGCCGCCGTGGCGACCGCTTCTGCCGCGGGCACGTACTGCACCAGCGTCAGCTGCGTCTGTCCGGCTCCCGCCTCCACCAGATCGAAACGGGTGAGGCTCGAGGTGTGACGATCGATGTACTGGGGATGGCCGGCGCGCTCGGGGATGTCGTTCCAGGTGAACTCGAAGACGTACGGCGGTCGGAAGGTGATCACGGTGCCGTTGACCTCGCTCCCGTCGTCGAGCGCCACCCGGCCACCTTCGCGTGGCTCGATGATGCCGCCGGTCCACCAGTGTCGCGTCGCCTCGGGCTCCGTGATGGCGGCCCACACGCGCTCGACCGGCGCGTCGATGGTCGCGCGCAGCTCGACTCGTCGTACCGCACCGGTACCATCGACCCTGGCTAGCCGCTCTGCTTCGTTCACGGTCGTCCCGTCACGGATGGGCGAGCGCGCATTGTATACGCTCCGTGCGCGGAAGCCGGTTGGACCTTCACTCGGGTTTTCCTTTCATCATCCGCAGCGGCGTGTAGACCATCACGGTGTCACCTTTCTGATTGATCACGGCGTTGCGCGTGCGCACCAGCGCGCGGTTGCCGCGTGACGCCGGCCGGATCTCGGTGACCTCACCTTCGACGTGCAGCGTGTCGCCGGCATAGGTTGGTCCATCGACGCTGAGCTCGCAGCCCAGAAACGCAATGCCGGTCCGGGCAATCGTGGCCGGTACCACCAGCCCCTCGGCGATTGCAAACACCAGCGCGCCCGGCGCGAGTCGACCGTCGAAGTTGGACTGCTGCTCGAGGTAGGCGTAGCTGGTGAAGAGCTCTTCCGTCATGCCGGAGACGCCTACGAAGTTGCTGATGTCGGCTTCGGTGACACTGCGCGTCAGCGTCTCGAACTGCCAGCCGACGTGCCATTCCTGATAGTAGAAGCCGTGTCCGAGCAGCGTCATGTGTGCCTCCTGCAAATTCCCGATGGTATCAGCCGGCGTTTTGCTGTGTTGGACGCCAGTGGGTGTAGGCGGGCCAGGCGTCCGCCGTGTTCCAGCCCTCCCAGCGGGTGTAGAGCACGGAGTCGATGCTCACGCGGAAGAGGGCTTCGAAGTCATGGCTTCCCTGGCGCCCGCCGGTGGCGGCGATGACGTTGCTACGCAGCTGGTCATCGGGCGTCTCGAAGGCCCGGCCCCGGACGTAAAACTCCTCACCGCCGTCCGGGGTGGGCAGCGAGTGCAGCGCGCAGCGCGGATTGCTCAGCAGGTCCCGGTACTTGGGGGAGAGGTTCACGATGAAGAGCCAGAGATCATCACCCGCGAGCACGGGATACACCGGGTGCACGCGGGGCCCGGTATCCGTGGCCACCGTGGCCAGAAACGCTGCTGCCGTGTCACCGCCCTGGTACAGGAGGCGCACGCCCGTTGCCGCCAGCTCGGGGTTGGCTCGGGTGAGCTCGATCCAGGGCGTGTCGGGCATGTCTTAGTTACGCAGCTCGTGAACTCACGGACATGGTGAGTGAGAGCCCGTCTTCAGGCAAATACGCTCGTATCAGCCCGCCCGATGGGATTCAATGCAGATTCCGCCGTCGCCGGGGTCGTCATGCCGCATACCAACACGATCTTCGTCACGAGCCTGCACGACATGCCGCACTTCGTGCGGGAGCTGTCGCCGGCACGTCTCGTCTCCGCCATTCAGCCGGAGCTCCAGCCGGCACGACCTCGCGGGATTGCGGAAGCGGACCACCACCGTGTTGAGGTGCACGACATTCAGGCGACAATGCCGGACGCCGTTCTGATCGAGCGCAATCACGTGGAGACGCTCGTTGCGTTTCTGGACGAGTGGAACCCGACGGAAGGCTCGCTGCTCGTGCACTGTTACGCCGGCGTGTCGCGCTCCACCGCCACCGCGCTGATCGCCGCCACCATGAAGCTCGGCGATCCGCTGACGGCCGCGCTGCTGCTGCGCGTGGCGGCGCCTCACGCGCTGCCGAACGGCCGTTTCCTGGCGCTTGCAGACGAGGTGCTGGGGTTGGACGGCACCTTGATCGAAGCCCGCGCGCGGATGGGTGATGCGGAGCTCGTCCCGGATACGGGACCGCTCACGGTGCTGCGCATCGGACCCCCCTGACCCTGTCTCGCGCTGGCGGTTGCCTGGGCGCGGTGGCTTCGCAACCGTGAACCTCGTCACGGCCGATGTGTGACCTGCTTCCGCAGGTGACGATCCTCCGACGCGACGGGCCGCACGGCGCGACGGTTCTGCTGTAAGTGAATTGTTGGAACGGCGATGGCTCGTCGGATTGGGGCGGCGTATCTGCCAACAATGCGCGCGTGAGTAACAAGGAGTAACACTCATGAACCCCAGACGACAGCTCGCGGTGCTGGCCATTCTCTGGCTGGCGAGCTGCGGCACTGCCCATGCGGGCATCATTCACCACAACTTCAACTTCTCGAGCACCGGTAGCGGCTCGTTCGATTACGACGACGCTTCCCGGTCCATCAACGCGCTCGTATTCGACTTCGGCGCGTTTGGAGATATGTCACCGATGAACCTCGGGGCGTTCCTGACGCCGCTCGTGTTTGGTGCGCCACCCGGCGCTACGGTGGCCCGCGAGCACACGTTTTTTGCGCTGTCCGGCGGGTCCGCACACAGCCTGCGGCTCTCGAGTGACGGATCCTGGTGTGTGCGCCCGAACGCTGCGCGCTGCGGTGCGCGGGACCTGGCATCAGGCACGTATCGCATTGCGCCGGCAGCGCCGCCGGACGTCATCGCGGTTGCAGAGCCCGACATGCTGATGCTGTTCGGCCTCGGTCTTCTCGCGCTCGGTGCCGTGCGTCTGCGCGCGGGCGGTAGCCGGCCCTGAGCGCGGCGGTTCAGCCGCTCATGGACATGCCGCCGGAGACGCTGATCGTCTGACCGGTGATGAAAGCGGCGTCGTCGCTGAGAAGAAACGCCACCAGCCCGGGATAGTCCTCCGGGGTGGCGAGCCGGCGCATCGGCACGGCCCGCTTGAGCGCCTCGATGAGTCTCCCGCCGCTGGGCGCACCCACGGCCTCGAGCAGCGGCGTGTCGGTGGGGCCCGGGCAGACCGTGTTGAACGTCAGTCCCTGGCGCGCGTGCTCACGCGCCAGCGCTTTCATGAACGCGGCAATCCCGCCTTTGGTGGCTGAATAGACCGCCTCTCCGGAAGAACCCACACGGCCCGCGTCGGAAGCGATGCTCACGATCCTTCCGCGTCCGGCTTCCGCCATGCGGGCCAGCGCGACGTGCGTCACGTTGAGCGGTCCGTAGAGGTTGATGTCGATCACCTTGCGCCACAGCGCTACGCTGGTATCGAGAAACGGCATCGCTTCGTCCCAACCGGCGTTGTTGACGAGACCGAACACCGGACCGGTTTCCGCTTCGAACAGCTGCGTGGCGTCGGATACGGCGTCGTAGCTCGTGATGTCGACGGGATAAGCGAACACACGAGCGCCGTCGGCGTCGAGCGCCCGGGCCAGCGCGTCGGCGGCAGCGCTGTTCACGTCGAAGATGGCAACCGGGTGATCGAGCGCTGCGAGCCTGCGGGCAATCGCGGCACCAATGCCGCTGGCGCCACCCGTCACGATCACCGGGCGCTCGGCTGCGCTCACGCGGCAGAGCCCCCGAAAGCGGCGTCGATCACGTCGTTCAGGTCGGCCGCCAGGGTGACGGTCATGTCCTCGCGCACCGCATCCGGCAGTTTGGCGAGATCGGATTCATTGTCCGCCGGCAGCACGATGTGGCGCATTCCCGCCCGGTGCGCAGCGAGAATCTTCTCTTTCACGCCGCCGACGGGCAGCACGAGCCCGGAGAGGGTGAGCTCACCGGTCATCGCCAGGTTGTCCGGCACGCTGCGGCCGGTGTAGACGGAGTAGAGTGCCGTCGCCATGGTCACGCCTGCTGACGGCCCGTCTTTCGGCACGGCGCCCGCGGGCACGTGGATGTGCACGCCGGTTGCTTCGATCTTGTCGCGTTCGAGACCGAGCTGGTCCGCCACCGTCCAGAGATAGCTGCGGGCGGCTTTGGCGGATTCCTGCATCACCTGCCCGAGATGGCCGGTGAGCAGCACTTTGTCGTCCTTCTGGGTGAGCGTGGCTTCCACGTACAGCACGTCCCCGCCGACCTCCGTCCAGGCCAGGCCGGCGGCAACGCCGGGGGGCAGGTTCACCCGGCCTTTGTCGGATTTGAACTTCTCCGGGCCGAGCAGCGCGAGCATCGTGTCGACGTCGATCTCGTCGGAGATCTCCGCGGCGTCCACGACCTGTCGTGCGCGCTTGCGTGCCATGCGGCCGATCACCCGCTCGAGCTCACGCACGCCGGCTTCGCGTGTATAGCGGCGGATGAGCTCGTGCAGCGCGGCGTCGTTGATCTGCAGCTGCGCCTGCGACAGGCCGGATTCCTGCTGCTGGCGCGGGATGAGGTACTGACGGGCGATCGCCTGCTTCTCGAGATCGCTGTAGCCGGAGAGCTCGAGCACCTCCATGCGGTCCAGCAAAGGTCGCGGGATGCCGTCGAGGGTGTTTGCGGTCGTGATGAAGAGCACCTTCGAGAGGTCGTACGGCAGATTCAGGTAGTTGTCGCGAAACTCCTTGTTCTGCGCGGGATCCAGAATTTCCATGAGCGCCGCAGCCGGATCGCCGCGAAAGTCGCGCCCGAGCTTGTCGATCTCGTCGAGCATGAGAATCGGGTTCACCACGCCCGCGCGCCTGATTCCCTGAATGATGCGACCCGGCATGGCCCCGATGTAGGTGCGCCGGTGACCGCGCAGCTCGGCCTCGTCGTGCAGCCCACCCAGGCTCAGGCGCTCGAAGCGACGCCCGATGGCGCGGGCGATGGACTGACCGAGGGAAGTCTTGCCGACACCGGGGGGACCAACGAAACACAGGATTGGCGCTTTGGCTTCCGGGTTGAGCTGCATCACGGCGAGATACTCGAGGATGCGCTCCTTGACGTCCTCGAGGCCGTAGTGATCGTCGTCGAGCACCTGCTGCGCGTGGGCGAGGTCGAGCTGGTCCTCGGTCTGATCGTGCCAGGGCAGCTCGGCGACCAGCTCCAGATAGGCGCGTGCCACCTGATAGTCGGACGCGTTGGCGGACATGCGCGCGAGCCGTGAGAGCTCGCGGTCCACCTCTTTCTGCACGGCTTCCGGCAGCTGCGCTTTGTCGAGCTCCTCTTTGAGCTCGGCGATGTCCTCGTCTTCACTCCCCTCGCCGAGGGCATGTTCGATGGCGCGTTTCTGCTGGCGCAGCACGTGCTCCCGCTGCTGCGCGTCCAGATCGTCCCGGGCCTGCTCGGCGATCTGGCGGCGCAGCTCGATCACCCGCAGCTCGTGGGTGAGGATCTCGTGCAGCACCTGCATGAGCTCGAGCGCGGTCGGGGCATCCAGCACCTTCTGCTGCTGTTCCAGGGTGAGGTTGGCCAGCGATGCAATCCGGTACATCTGGGTCACCGGGTCGCTGATCGAGCCGACGAACTGATGGTAGATCTGGTCACCTTTCTCGGCGTCCAGCACGTTGGAGATCTGCAGGGCCAGCTGCTGGTTCTCGCGCAGCAGCGCATCGACGGACGGCGTGTCGTCCGGGTTGTCGTCAACGGCGATCGGCGCGAGCGATTCAGCGTCCAGCCTCAGATAGTCGGGCTCGCGAAGGTCGGAGAGCACGTGCACACGGCGCAGACCCTGCACGATGACCTGTGCACCCTGCTTGTTCTTCTCGACGCGATTGATGCGGGCGACGGTACCCACGGGGTGCAGATCTGCCATGCCCGGATCGCCGACGCTGGCGTCGAGCTGGGCGATCGTGAGCAGCTCGCGACCGTGCTCGGCCGCGGCGCTGAGCGCGGCCAGGGACTTCTCCCGCCCCACGGCCAGGTGGTGCACGATGCCCGGGTAAACAACCGTGTCCTTGAGCGGCAGGACGGGATACGTGCTGGCGTCCGGATCGCTCATTCAGGCGACCAGCTGTTGCACGCGGGCGGCAGTCTCACGCAGCAGCTCCGGCGAACCGAGCATCTGGCGGTTGAATCCCACGCGCTTGAACCAGTAGTGCAGGCCCACGAGGTCGGTGAAGCCCATGCCGCCGTGCACCTCCGTGGCGGTCTTGGCGATGAACTTGCCGCTCTCGGAAAGATGCGCCTTGGTGTGACAGGCGTTGAGCATCGCCTCGTCGGGCAGAGCGTCGAGCGCGTACGCCGCGTACCAGACCATGGCACGGCACGGCTCGAGGGTGGCTGCCATCTCGGCGCACATGTGCTTGACCGCCTGGAACGAGGCGATCGGCCGGTTGAACTGCTCGCGCTGCTTGGCGTACTCGACGGCCTGATCGAGCATGTTCTGCGCTGCACCCAGCGTGTCCGCGGCGAGCATGACGCGTCCCGCGTCCAGCACGCGCTGCAGCAGGGCGGGATCGCTGCCGAGCGAGGTTGCCGGCGTGTCGGCAAAGGTGATCTCGCCGGCGTGTCGGGTCTTGTCGATAGTGGTGAGCGGCCGCGTTGCCATCCCGGCGGCACCCTGCGCCACGAGCCATAGACCGCCTCCCGAGTCGGCGACGAGCAGCACGTCCGCGAGCGGGTCCAGCGCGTAGAGGGCTTTGCCGCTGAGCGCGCTGCCGTTTGCGTGAATGCCGGCATCAGCGCGCGCGCCGATAGCCTCCTGCACGGCGACGCCCGCGGTCTTCTCACCGGTGGCGAGCGCGCCGAGGAGCTCGTCGTGGTTACCGGGTGCGTGCGTGAGCGCAACCGGCAGCATGATCGCAGAGCCCAGGAACGGGGCAGGCGCGGTGTGGGCGCCGAGCGCCTCGGAGACGATTGCTGCATCCACCATGCTCAGCCCCAGGCCGCCGGCCGGTTCGGGGACGAGCAGAGCCGGCACGCCGAGCTCGGCAAGCCCCGGCCACACGCTCGCGTGCGGGTCTTTCACGTACTCGCGGACCTTGTCGAGGGGGCTGTGCGCATCGAGGAAGCCGCTGATGCTCCGTTGCAGGAGCTGCTGTTCTTCTGAGAGTCCAAATTCCATGCCTGTGTCCTCTACCCGGTTTTCTCGACCTTCGGCTCGCGCGGCATCTCCAGGCCTCGCTCGCTGATGATGTTCTTCTGGATCTGCGACGTGCCGCCGCCGATGATGAGGCCGAGGTAGAACATGTACTGGCTCTGCCAGCTGCCGTGGTCGCGCAGATACGGGTTGTCCTCGTACGCGAGGCCGAGCTCACCCATCGCGTCGATGGCCAGACCTTCGAGGTCGTGACGCAGCTCGGTCCCCTGCAGCTTCACGATCATCCGCGCAAGCCGGGCATCCTGCCGGTTCACCCGTGCTGAGAGCACGCGCAGGTCGTTGGCGCGTAGAGCCATCACCCGGCCCTGAATCTGCATGAGCCGGTCCCGGAACACGGGATTGTCGATCAGCCGCTGACCGTCGATCGTCTCGGTCCTCATGAGATCGATCAGCGCGTTCAGCCGTCCCAGGGTGATGTCCGGATTGCCGAGAGAGTCGCGCTCGTGGCCGAGAATCGCGTTTGCGACCATCCACCCCTGACCACGCTCGCCGACAATCTGGTTTTTCGGCACCCGCACGTCGGTGAAGAAGACCTCGTTGAAGTTGGCGACGCCCGTCATGTCCACGAGCGGCCGGATCTCGATGCCCGGAGTGTCCATTCGGAAGAGTAGAAACGAGATACCTTTGTGCTTCGGCGCGTCGGGCTCGGTGCGCACGAGGCAGAAGATCCAGTCCGCGAGGTGCGCGGTGCTCGTCCAGATCTTCTGGCCGTTGATCACCCACTCGTCACCGTCGAGCACTGCGCTCGTGCGCAGGCTCGCCAGGTCGCTGCCGGCGCCCGGTTCCGAGTATCCCTGGCACCAGACCATCTCGCCGCGCAGGGTTGGCGGAACGAAGCTGGTCTTCTGCTCTTCGGTGCCGACCTCGAGCAGCGTGGGGACGAGCATGGAGATGCCCTGGCCGCCGAGCCCCGGGCTCACCTTCGAACGCGCGAACTCCTCTGCGATGATCCGCGACTTCAGAATGTCCGGCTCGGCGCCGAACCCGCCGTATTCTTTCGGGATGGTGCGAGCGGCAAAGCCGTTCTCGATCAGCAGCTTCTGCCAGCCGAGCACTTCCTCCGAGCGCATGCTCTGGCCTTTTGGCGCCTGGTCCCGATGGCCGGTGATGAACGTTCTGACTTCCTCACGGAAGGTCTCGTACTCCGGTCCGTACGACAGATCCATGGATGTCCCCCAGACAAGGAAAAGAGCCCGAGTTTACGCCAATCGGGCCAGATGTTCCCGACGCACCAGATGCTTGAGGGCACCGCCGCGGGTGAATCGCTCGACCTCGGCAATGATGTAATCTGCAAGGCGCTGGGTCTCCGCGCCGAGGGAGCCGGCGATGTGCGGCGTGAGGAACACGTTCGGGAGCGTGTAGAGCGGGGAGGCGGGCGGCAGCACGTCCGGCTCCGTCGTGTCGAGAATGGCGCAGAGCCTGCCCTTGAGGAGCTCGTGCTCGAGTGCGCGCTGATCCACGAGGCCGCCACGGGCGGTGTTGATTAGCGTTGCGCCGTCCCGCATCAGCGCAAGCTCGCCGGCCCCGATCATGTGCTCGGTGTCCTTCAGCAGCGGCGCGTGCAGGCTGACGACGTCGGACTTCGACAGCAGCTCGGAAAGGCCGAGCTTCATCGCGCCCATGTCGCGACTGGCGAGCGGGGTCACGTACGGATCGTACAGAAGCACCTGGAGGTCGAAGCTCCTGAGATGCTGCAACACAAGTTGACCCACGTGTGATGCGCCGACGATGCCCACCGTCTTGTTGTAGTTGCCGACGTCCGGTGCCTCGCGGGTCCAGGGCGCGCGGTTTTCCTTGTGGCGCAGATAGAACTGATTGAGTGCAAACACCCCTTTGTTGGCGAAGAGGATGGCGGCAAGCGTGAACTCGGCGACCGGCACCGCGTTTGCAGCGACGGCGTTGGCAACGAGAATGCCGCGTCGCCAGACGGCGTCGTCAAATATCCCTTTCACGCTGCCGGCAACGTGCGCAATCAGCTTCAGACGCGGCAGCTGCTCGACGAGCTCGGCGTCGATCCTCGGGCAGCCCCAGCTGGTAACAAGAACCTCTACGTTCTTCAGGTCGGCATCGAGCTCGCGGATGTCGCGAAAGGGTTCTTCCCGGATGAGCCGGGTGACCGCTCGCAGCCGCTCCATGTGATCTTCCCGCATCAGCTCGTCGCGCACGACGGGATGCATCACCAGGGCCGTGATCGGAACTTTGGCCATGTCCGGAGAATACCGCATAATTCCCGGTCAGGCCGCTTTCGGGAGAACCGGTGACCGCGACGAATCGCGTTGATGAAGCGCAGGCGCAGGCCATGGTCGAAACCATGGCGAGCATGCAGGACCGCCACAATGTCCACGTGCATGCGCATTGGAGAACGCAGGGTTACGAGTACTATCGGGCCATCTGGGTCGAGTGCGCGGAGCTGCTGGACCACTTCGGCTGGAAATGGTGGAAGCAGCAGTACCCGGACCTTGCTCAAGTGAAGCTCGAGGTGGTGGACATCTGGCATTTCGGCCTGAGCGATCTGCTGCGCGACGGGCGCCTCGATGGACGCGTCGCGCTCGATCTGCAGGTTACCGCAAGCGCCGGGGATCCCGAGCGGTTCCGGCTCGCTGTGGAGACGTTCGCTCAGCACACGCTGGTGGAGCGCCGCTTCGACGTCGAGCCCTTTGCCGCGGTCATGACCACGCTGCCGCTGGGTTTCGCGGAGCTCTTCGAGCTCTACGTCGGTAAGAACGTGCTCAACAACTTCCGTCAGGATCACGGCTACAAGACCGGCGAGTACGCCAAGGTCTGGGACGGCCGCGAGGACAACGAGCACCTCATCGAGGCGCTCGCCGGTCTCGAGTGCGCGCCGGAGGCCGTGCCCGAGCAGCTCTATGCGGAGCTCGATCACCGCTACCCGGGGTGAGCGCCCCGCCGCCGTTCAAGCGCCCGCGGCGTTACGACAGCAGCGCCCGGTAGAGCTCCAGCGTCGCGGTGTCGAAGCAGACGAACCGGATGAGCGCCGCGTCATTCTTGCAGTCGTGGACGGCCTGCACCGCGATGGCCGCCGCGGCCGCGGGCGGATAGCCGTAAACGCCCGTCGAGATGGCCGGAAACGCGATGCGCGTGGCACCGTGCTCCGCGGCCAGTGCCAGCGATTCGCGGTAGCAGCTTGCGAGCAGCTCTGGCTCACCGCTCTCACCCCCGCGCCAGATCGGCCCCACCGTGTGAATGATCCAGCGTGCGGGCAGCTCGAAGCCCGGCGTGATGCGCGCCTCGCCGGTGGGGCAGCCCCCGATGCCACGGCAGGCTTGCAGCAGGCGCGGGCCGGCGGCGCGGTGAATGGCGCCATCGACGCCGCCACCGCCGAGCAGCGACTCGTTGGCGGCGTTGACGATTGCGTCAACGGTCTCCCGGGTGATGTCGCCCTGCACGGCTTCGAGAATCACCTACCCCTCCGCTGAGTCCCGTTCAGGTCGGAGTGTAAAAAAGAACTCACGGTGACGTCATCGCTCGTCCGCCTGCCGGAAGCAGTTCTGACCAGGCCCGGTAACGCGCCGGATCAGCTTCGAGGAGGCGCTGCACGTTGTGTTTGCGTGCCGGTGCCCCGACAATCCCGGGCCATGGATGCCGAGCCGATCCTCAACGCCGAGCGATTGCTTGCCAGCACGCTGATCGACTGGCAGCCGGACCTCACCGGCACGCTGCTCTTCGTTGTCGACGCAGATCGCGTCCTGCTCATCCACAAGAAACGCGGACACGGCGCCGGCCGTATCAACGGACCCGGCGGCAAGCTCGACCCCGGGGAGACGCCGGCGGCCTGCGCCCTGCGGGAGACCCGTGAGGAGACGGGCGTCGACGCGCGAAATCCCGAGCTGCGCGGCATCTTCCGCTTCGTGGACCTGGTGCAGCCACAGTGGCTCGGCTACGTGTTCGTGTCCCACGACTACAGCGGCACCCCGGTCGAGACCCCGGAGGCGCGTCCCGAGTGGTTTGCGCGGGACGCGCTGCCCCTCGAGCGGATGTGGGAGGACGGCCGCGTATGGCGGCCGCGGCTGCTTGGCGGAGGACGTCTGGGAGGGGAGTGTCGGTTTCGTGAGAGGCGGCTCCTGACACCTCCGATG
>CAJICJ010000699.1_pt1 | contig 12918 bp, 10 predicted proteins | sample 9199601 | NCBI WGS metagenome assembly CAJICJ01 (sample SAMEA7708337, study PRJEB35096) | sediment metagenome | biome: marine neritic benthic zone biome [ENVO:01000025]; feature: sediment [ENVO:00002007]; material: shallow marine sediment [ENVO:03000034] sea grass bed [ENVO_01000059] ... | reverse complement strand
TCGATGAGATGGCGCAGATACTTGTGGCCTGCGTGGATGTTGGCCTCCACCTCGTCGATGTTGTCGATGCTCACCTGCGGTATGCGCGCCGTGCGCGGCAGAAGCTGCATGACCCCCACGGCACCGGCCGAGCTGCGGGTTTGTTGAATGAGGCGCGATTCCTGGTAGCCCTGAGCCGCGATCAGCAGCCAGTCGAACGTGTACTGATCGGAGTAGCGCCGGAACAATTCGGCAAGCGACTGCAGGCGCTGGCGATCTTCGCTCGCGCCGGCATTACGCACGTAACTTTCATTCTGCAGGTAGCGCTGAAACAGCACGTTGCCGAGGAGCGTGCCTTTGCGGTGCGCGCGCACGAACGTGTCCACCTCGGTTTTGAGCCCGGTAGCGGTCTTACGGATCGCCCACGCGATCGCCTGGTCGGAAGAGAGCGCGATGTCCTCGCGCACGGTGATGTCCGGCAGCACACCCTGCCAGAAGTTGGCCATGTGGCTGTCGGCGACCGTCATCCCCACGGCGCCGGCGTTGACCAGCTCGAGAATGTCCTCGGTCTGCAGGTTCTCGTCCGCCGCCAGCACCCGCACGGGCTCGAGACCCCGGCGCGCGAAGTCGGCGTTGAGCGCGTCGATGCTCTCGCGAAAGCTCGAGGAGCGACGCACGAACAGTTCCTGACCGGCGAGGTCGTCGAGCGTGCTGAGCGCCGGCGCGTCGGGACCGGTCACGAGCACCTCGCGCACGCCGGTCAGCGCCGGGATCGAGAAGTCCACGCGCGCCTCGCGCTCCGGCGTGATCGTGAGGTTGCCGACGGCCAGATCGGCGAGACCACGCTCCAGATAGTCGATCATCTGATCGCGGGCCACGGGAATCGTGGCGATCGTCAGCATGCCTTTGCGCAGTCCGAAACGCTTGCGCAGGTGCTTCTCGAACTCCCGCAGCCCTTCCGCAGCCAGACCGCGTGGCGTGAGGCCGTCGAGGAAAAAGTGGGTCCGCGAGAACCCCACCAGCACACGCAGGAAGCGGCGCTCCCGGAGGCCCTGGAGATCGCTGTGATCCGGCTCGAGGCTGAGGCCCAGCACCGACGGCGGCGCCGGCTCGGCCTGCGGTTCGGGGGCGGTCTCGGCCGCGACCTGTGCCTCCCCCGCCGCCTCGGATCCGGCTGCCGGCGGCTCGCCGCTGCAGGCGCCGAGTGCAGCCGCAATCCACAGCGTGAGCACGGTGCGGCCAAGCCGCCGCACGGCGGACGGGCGCTGGCCGGATTGGCCGCTGTGGGAAGACATGGTCATGACGGGGCGCCACTCTAGCGGGGCTCGGGATGCCGTTCCAGCGATCGGATCACGGCAGTGCGCGCTCACCACCGGCGTGTACAATCCGCACCTCCCGGCAGGAGAGCAGAATAGTGACTGGAGTCGAGGAATCGACCGATCAGGCCGCGACCGCGGCGCTCGCGGAGCTCGAGCGAACGGCAACAGCGGGACCGATCACACACATCCCCCGATGGGCCAGCTACACGGCGGCGCGGGTCCAGCCGGCCGCCACGCGGCTGCTGGAGGACACCGAGACGGCGTTCAGCGTTCTCGAAGCCGACCATGAAGCCAGCTGGGCGGGGCTGATGGAGCCGCTCGAGCGGCTGCAGGTCCGTCTCGGACGGCTCATCGGGCCGCTCGTGCACCTGCTTAGCGTCAAGTACAGTGACGAGCTCCAGGCTGCGTACGACGCGGTGCGTCCGGCCTACGTGAGTCTCAGCAACCGCATGGGGCAGAGCCGGTCCATCTACGAGGGCATGGTGGCCCTGCGCGACAGCGATGCCGGGCGTGCGCTCGAGCCGGCGCGCCGCCGCGTGCTCACCGAGTCCATCCGCGGCATGGAGCGCGCCGGTGTGCATCTGGAGGGCGCGCAACGGGAGCGCTACCAGGCTATCCAGGCGCGACTCGCGGAGCTCGGCAACGAGTTCCAGACCCATCTGGTCAAAGAGGAAAAGGCATCGCGCATCGAGATCGTCGAGGCCGCGCGCGTGCGGGGCATTCCTGCACCCGTGCTGGAGCTCGCGGCGGCCACCGCCAGCGAAGACGGCGTGACGGACGCGAGCGCGGAGGAAGGCCCCTGGCACTTCGTCGTCAACGGGGTCAACTACATGGCCGTCATCCAGCACGCAGAAGATGCGGCGCTGCGCGAGTCGTTCTACCGGGCGTTCCGCGCCCGTGGCACTTCAGCCGACTACGATAACCGGCCTGTGCTCACGGAGATTCTCGAGCTGCGCCAGGAAGAGGCGCGGCTCGTCGGCTTCGACAGCTACGCCGCGTTCAGCATCGACGCGAAGATGGCGCCGGACCGGGACGCGGTCTGGAAGCTCTTCGGCGATCTCGAAGCTGCCGCGCGACCGGCCGCGGAGCGCGAGCTCGCCGACCTCGAGGCCTATGTGCAGCAAGCGGGCAATGGAACCGGCCCGCTCGAACCCTGGGACGTGGCGTTCTGGACCGAGAAGCTGCGGGAGGAGCGCTTCGGCTACGATGCGGAGGCGCTGCGCGCCTACTTCCAGCTGCCGCGGGTGCTCGACGGGCTGTTTGCCCTGGTGGAGCGGCTCTACGGGATGCAGGTTCGCCGCGCCGAGGCCCGCGCGGTGCCGGTGTGGGACGAGTCGGTAGAGTTCTTCGAGGTGCTGCGCGACGGGGTCGTGATAGCCGGTTTCTACGTTGACCCCTACGCGCGGCCGGGTGAGAAGCGCGGCGGTGCCTGGATGAACACCGTGGTCGGCCGCAGCCGGCTGCTGGCGACGGGCGAGCGATCCTCGTCACTGCCCGTGGCGCTCTTCGTGCTCAACAGCCGTCCGCCGGCCGAAGGCCGGCCCGCTCTGATGTCGCTGGACGAGGTGCGCACGCTCTTTCACGAGTTCGGCCACGCCACTCAGCACATGTTCACGGCGGTTGAGGAAGGCGGCGCCTCCGGGATGAACCTGGTTGAGTGGGACGCGGTAGAGCTCGCCAGCCAGCTCAACGAGTACTGGATGGAGCACAAGCCGTTCCTGCGCGAGCTCACCGCCCATGTCGACACAAACGAGCCGCTCGAGGACGCAACGCTGGACCGGATCATCGACAGCCGTAACTTCATGGTCGGCAGCGGCACGCTGCGTCAGCTGCTGTTCGGCAAGGCTGACATGGCGTTGCACGAACGCTACGGGCTGCCGGGTGCCAACGAAGACGGGACACCGTTCGAGATCGAGCAGAAGATCGCGCGGGAGACGATTGTGATGCCGATGCTCCCCGACGAATCGCAGCTGCCGGCGTTTGGTCACTTGTTTGCAGGCGGCTATGCGGCAGGATACTACTCGTACAAGTGGGCGGAGGTCCTGGCGCGTGACGCCTTTGCGGCGTTCCGCGAAGCGGGGCTCGACGACCCCGACGCCGTGCGCTCCGTGGCTGATCGGTTCCGCGAGACCGTGCTCGGGCTCGGCGGCAGCCTGCCGGCGGCGGAGGTGTACCGGCTCTTCAGGGGCCGCGACGCTTCTGCGGACGCGATGCTGATCGATCAGGGGCTCAAGGTGGAGGCGGGCTGATGAAAGCGGTGATGTGTGAGCGGCTCGGCACGCCAGACGACCTCGTCGTGCGCGAGATCGATCCTCCCGGAGCACCCGGCGAGCTCGAGATCAAAGTGGCGCTCGAGGCCCGCGGCGTGGCGTTCACGGACGTGCTCATGGTGGCCGGCGAGTATCAGGTCAAGCCGGAGCTGCCATTCGTGGTGGGCGGGGAAGGTGCGGGCGTCGTGCTCGAGGTCGGATCCGGCGTCACCGGCTTTGCGCCGGGCGATCGGGTGCTGTGCCCGGGTGGCTGCGTGGAGCAGGTTGTCGTGCCCGCGGCGCGCGCCACGAAGCTGCCCGACAGCGTGGCCTTCGATGCAGCGGCCGCCTTTCGCGCGAACTACAGCACGGCCCTGTACGGTCTGCAGCGTGGCCGCCTCGAGGCTGGGGAGACGCTGCTCGTCCACGGTGCGGCGGGTGGTGTCGGGCTTGCCGCGGTGGACGTCGGCAAGCTGCTCGGCGCCACGGTCATCGCCACTGCCAGCACGCAGCGCAAACGTGACGTGGCGCTCGAGATGGGCGCTGATCACGTCGTCGACTACACCCAGGGCTTCCGTGAAGAGGTGAAAGCGCTGACGGGCGGTCGCGGCGCCGACGTCATCTACGACCCCGTTGGTGCTGAAGTGTTCGATGAGTCCATGCGCTGCATCGCGCCGTTCGGCCGGATACTGATTGTTGGTTTCACCGGCGGCCGACCCGGGCTCGCAAAAACCAACCACCTTCTGATCAAGGACGCCGAGGTGATCGGCTTCACCATCGGCGCGCTGTCCCGTCACGATCCCGAGTGGGTGGCCCGCAACGCGGCCCAGCTGCTCGACTGGCTTGCCGAAGGCAGGATCCGTCCCTACATATCGCATCGCCTGCCGCTGGAACGCACCAGCGAGGCGCTCGATCTCATCCGCGACCGGCAGGTGATCGGCAAGGCCATCCTGACCTCGTGAGGGATGCGACTGACAAGCCTGCGAACGGCACTCTCGACGGACCGGTCTGGTTCCAGCGGGCGCTGGCCGTGCCGTTCGAGGATCACACCATCGAGGTGGCGGGCGTGCCGATCCACTATCTGTCATGGTCTCACGGCTCCGGCAAGCCGGGACTCGTGTTCGTGCACGGCAACGGTGCGCACGCGCACTGGTGGACCTTTCTCGCCCCGTTCTTCCTCGACGATTACGCGGCGGTGGCCATCGACCTGTCCGGTGCGGGGGACAGCGGACGCCGCGAGCACTACACGCCCGAGCAGTTTGCCGAGGAGGTGGTCGCGGTCGCGCAGGACGCCGGTTTCGGCAGCGATACCGTGGTGATCGGCCACAGCTTCGGCGGCTACATCACCCTCAAGACCGGACTCCTGCATCACGATGCGCTCGAAGGCATCGTCCTCGTGGATTCGGCGGTGCGCCCACCGGATTTCAAGTGGGAGCGGGACCCGCGGCGATCGCCCATCAAACCCAAGCGTACCTATGACACGTTCGAGGAGGCCCTGGGAAGGTTCCGTCTCATGCCGCCGCAGGCGTGCGAATCGGATTACATTCTCGACTACATCGGCCGGCACTCCCTCGCCGCCGTGGACGGCGGTTGGACCTGGAAGTTCGACGACGGCCTGTTCGCCAAGTTCGAGTTCGGCACGAACATGCACGAGGATCTCGCCAGGCTGCGCTGTCGCGTGGGGGTGATTTACGGCGAGGAGAGTTACCTGTTCAGCCAGGACATTGCCGACTTCATGTTCAAGGTGCTCGATGAGTCCGTGCCGTTCGTCGGCATTCCGGAAGCGCGGCATCACCTGTTTCTCGATCAGCCCCTCGCCTTCGTCAGCGCCCTGCGTACCCTGCTTGCGGAGTGGCGCCACTCCCGGCCGAACCGGCAGATCGACTAGCAGCGTGTTGAAAAACGCGCTGCCAGCCCCGGCCAGGGATGGCCGGGTCGTAAATCAAGTACGTAAGTACTTGATTTGACGCGAGCGAGCGCGAGCTCGCGACTTTGAAAAAGTGCAGGAGAGCACTTTTTCAACAGACTGCTAGAGCGTGAGCAGCGGCGCTGCCGCGGCTGGCGCGGTGCTCGCAGGCCAGAAAGTGAACTGACCGGGCAGCACGTAGATCAATGCCGCGAGCAGTGCCGCCGCGAGCAGCATCCCCGACGCCACCAGGATGACGCTGAGCCGGTGCAACGCGTTGAAGCGCTGCATCGCGCCACGCTCCCGGGCGGTGTTGATGGCGGGGATCAGCCGCTGCGCCACGAAAAACACGATGGTCATCAGGCCGGCCAGCGCGATGACCAGCGAGGCATAGATACCGGGCACTGCGCTCCACCCTGAGCCCACGGCGAGCAGCAGCGTGAAAGCCGTGCCCGACAGCACCGCAAAGCCGTGGAAGCGGGGCCAGTAGGCACGCAGCAGCGGTGCCGCGGCGGTCTCTCCCAGCACCCGCACAACCAGCGGTGCCACGGCGCCCGAGCCGAACACCAGCGCGCCGAGGTAAGCGGCGATCAGGCTGATGAGCCCGGCCATCAGGTAGGCTTCGGTCAGGTGGTACACGCCAGCGCTCCGCCAAAAGGCACTCATGCTCGCGTGCCGCTCGTCAAACCGGCGTCGAACCGGCGTCGAACCGGGGTCGAACCGGGGTCGAACCGGGGTCGAACTGGGGTCAAACCGGGGTCGAACCGGTGTCGAACTCGAGCCGGGCCTGGCCGGAGGCGTTCACGAGGCTTTGATTGCGCCGTGGCTATGGTCGGCGCATGAGAATTGACGGACACGCCGATTGCACACCGCCCAGGGTCGCAGTGATCGGGGCCGGCATCGCCGGCGTTACCGTGGCTGCCGAGCTCGCGGCTGCGGGCTACCCGGTGACCGTGCTCGATAAGAGCCCGGATATCGGCGGGCGCCTCGCCACGCGGCGCCGCGGCGGCGTCTGGAACCACGGCGCACCGGCCGTACAGGTCCGCACGGCGGCGTTCGGACGCTGCCTCGAGCAGCTCGCGGCTGCAGGCAGCGCCCGGCGGGACGCGGCTCGACAACAGCCGGCAACGTGGCTCGGGGTACCCGACATGCGGGAGCTGATCCGACCGCTCACGCGGTCCGTGACGTTGCAGCTCGGGTGCCGCGTCGATGCGCTGCGCCGTCTCGATGGACGCTGGCGCCTCGAGCCTGGCGGCGAGCACTTCGATGTGGTGGTGTGCACGACGCCTGCCCCGCAGGCCGCCGCCCTGCTGGCGGACAACGTCGACCCGCGCGTGCAACGGCTGGCGGCCGCGCTGCAGCCGGTGACCCTGACGCCTGCCTGGGTGCTGCTGCTCTCCTTCGATCATCCGCTGGCGCTCAAGGTACCGGATGGGCATCCGCTGCTCGCCCAGGCGGTGCCGAGCCCGGGTCAGGGGATGGCGGGCTGGGCCGTGCATGCGGATGCAGCCTGGTCCGCCCGCCACCTCGAGCTCGACAAAGCAGCCGCAACCGGACAGCTCCTCGACGCCGTCCGGGCGCTGCCGGTGCTGCAGCAAGGGCGTGCATCGGTGCTGCTCGCGCAGGCGCACCGCTGGCGCTATGCGCGGACCGGGCGAGCGCTGGGCGAGCCCTGCCTGTGGGACGCCGACGTTGGTCTGGGCCTCGCCGGTGACTGGTGTCTGGGCGCCAACGCGGAGGACGCTTTCACCAGCGCCGTCGCGCTCGCCGGGCGGGTGACCGCCGCCAATGCGGGGGTGCGCCGCAGTGCCTGAGGGACCCGAGGTGCGCCGCGAGGCAGACAGGCTGGCAGCCGCCCTGGTGGGCGAGGTCCTCGAGGAGGTCACGTTCGGCCAACCGAGGCTCGCTCGGTTCGGCCCGCTCCTGACGGGCGCGCGGGTAACCGCGGTGACGACCCGTGGCAAAGCGCTGCTCACCCATTTCGATGGCGACCGCACGATGTACTCGCACAACCAGCTCTACGGCAGATGGATCGTCTGTCGTCGTGGCCGGCCGCCGGCGACCCGTCGGTCGCTGCGCGTGGCGCTGCACACGCGCACCCACAGTGCGCTGCTCTACAGCGCCTCGGAGATCGAGGTGCTCGACGCCGTGCTGCTGGGTGAGCACCCGTTTCTGTCCCGGCTCGGACCCGACGCGCTCGATCCCGAGCTCACCTGGCGCTTGCTCGCGGTGCGCCTGTCTAGCCCCGGATTCGCCAACCGCAGCGTGGCGAGCCTGTACCTGGATCAGGGGTTCCTCGCCGGGATCGGCAATTACCTGCGCAGCGAAATCCTCCACGACGCGCGCGTGCACCCGCAGACCAGGCCGCGGGCGCTCGGCCGCGGCGGGCTCGGCGCGCTCGCGCGCTCCACGCTCGATGTCACGCGGCAGGCGTACGAGCGGGCGGGGGTGACGAACCGGCCGGGGCGGGTCCGGCGTCTGGAAGCGCTCGGCTACCGCAAGCGCGACTACCGGTTCGCCGTGTTCGATCGTGAAGATCTGCCCTGCTATCGATGTCAGACAGCGGTGCGGCGCGTCGAAGCGGGCGGCCGCAGGTTGTATTTCTGCGAGCGGTGCCAACCGACAGCGCCTGCGATACTCGGAGCAACGGCGTGATTCACGATCATCAGGACACCCCCCCGATGGCGCTCGATCCGGATCGGCTCAAAGCCCGCTACGCGATGCTGCTCGGCTATGCCGGCGCGCTCGTGGTCCCGGTCCTGTTGCTGCTGGCTCTGCTGCTGCCGGATCTGGCCGCGGTATTGCGCCGCGTGAGCGTGATCTACGCCGCGGCGATCCTGGCGTTTCTCGGCGGCGTCCAGTGGGGTGTCGCGATGGGCAGCGAGCAGGCGCGCAGCGGGCTGCGGCGCCTGGTCGTCAGCATGGTGCCGCCATTGTGGAGCGTCATGGCGCTGAGCCTCCCGGTGCGGATCTGCACGGTGCTGCTCATTGTGGGTCTCGTCGCGTTGCTCGCCTATGAGTGGCTCGAGCGTCGCGGCGCAGACTACCCGCCGTGGTTTCTCTCGCTGCGCCTGCAGCTCACCGCAGCGCTGACCGTGGGCCTTGCGGCAACGCTGCTGCTCTAGCATGAATGAAGGTGGCACCCAGATGAGCGCGAACGATGCGGGCATCGGCGTGGTGGTCGGCGCTTCCGGCGGTCTCGGTCGTGCGCTGTGGCAGACGCTGAGGGACGCACCTGAGCTTGCCGCTGCGGTGGGCGTGTCCCGCCAGCCGGCGCCGGAGGGTGCCGGTGATCTCTGGCAGCAGGCGGACACCTCGTGCGCGGCGGCCCTCGACGCGGCGGCGGCTGCAATCGGCGCGCAGCACGAGCGGGTGGAGGTGCTGATCGTGTGCACCGGCATGCTGCACGGCACGCGGGGTGTCAGCCCCGAGAAAGCGCTGCGCGATCTGGATTCCTGCGCGCTGCAGCAGCTCGTGCACGTGAACGCGTTTGCCCCCCTCGCAGCGCTCCGGGCGTTTGTACCTCTGTTAAAACGCGGCGGGAAAGCGATCACCCTGTCGGCGATGGTCGGCAGCATCACCGACAACCGCCTCGGCGGCTGGTACGGCTACAGGATGAGCAAAGCGGCGCTCAACATGGGCCTGCGCAGCGCTGCCATCGAGCTCAGCCGCGGCGGCCGCGGCCCGACCGTGGTCGCCCTGCATCCGGGCACCACGCTGACGCCGCTGTCAGAGCCTTACCTGCTCGGGCGTGACGGCACGCCGCGGCGTAAGCACCACACAGCCGCGCAGAGCGCGGCTCACATTCTCGAGGTCGCGCGCAGCCTCGAGCCCTCGGATAACGGCAAGTTCTTCAACTGGGACGGCACGGAGCTGCCCTGGTAAATCGACCTTCGATCGGGAGCCATCATGGCAAAGATATTCCTGTGTTTCGGTAACCAGCTCTTTCATCCCCGCCACCTGGAGGGTCATGAAGACGCCACCTTCGTCATGGCCGAGGACCCGCAGCTGTGCACGCGGTATGCGTACCACAAGCAGAAGCTGGTGCTGGTGCTGGCGGCGATGCGCCGCTACGCCGAGCGGCTGCGCGCGCTCGGGCGTCAGGTCCGCTATCACGACCTGGACGCCAACTGCTCCTGGCGCAGTGCCGCCGAGCAGGCGCTGACCGAGACGGGGGCGACCACGCTGTGCCACTTCGAGCTGGAGAGCCCCGACCTGACCGATGCCATCGAGGCCTTTGCGCGGTCCCACTCGCTGCGTCTGGAAACGCTGCACTCGCCGATGTTCCTCAACACGCGCAAGGAGTTTGCCGAGTTTCTCGACGAGGAAGGCCCCAAGCTGCTGCCGTTCTACCGTTCTCAGCGGCGCCGCCACGGCGTGCTCGTGACCGCGGACGGTGAGCCGATCGGTGGTCGCTGGAGCTACGATCACGACAATCGCGCGAAGCTGCCGCGCAACCTGGATCCACAGGCGCCGGCACTCGTCGTGCAGTCGCCGGTGGTGGGCGAGGTGAAAGCGCTCGTGGCCCGACGCTTTGCGGATCATCCGGGTGAGCTCGAGGGATTCTGGCTGCCGGTGACCCACGACCAGGCCGAAGACTGGCTCGAGGAGTTTCTCGTGAGCCGGTTCTGGAATTTCGGAACCTACGAGGATGCGCTCACCGAGCGCTCCGAGTTCGTCTACCACAGCGGCCTGGCGCCCCTGCTGAACGTGGGGCTGCTGACGCCCGCCCAGGTGCTGGACCGCACGCTCGACTACGCCGGTGAGCACAACGTGCCCCTCAACAGCATCGAGGGTTTCGTGCGTCAGATCATCGGCTGGCGGGAGTTCGTCCGCGGTGTGTACCACCACTTTTACCAGCCGATGCAAAGCCGCAACATCTGGAATGCCGAGCGCCAGCTGACACCGGCATGGTACGAAGGCAGCACCGGCATGCCGCCGCTGGACCACGTGGTGCGCAAGGCGCTCAAGCTCGGCTGGGCGCATCACATCGAGCGGCTGATGGTGGCAGCCAACCTCATGAACCTTACCGGGGTGCAGCCGCAGGAGGTGTACCGCTGGTTCATGGAGATGTTCGTGGACGCCTACGACTGGGTGATGGTGCCGAACGTGTTCGGCATGGGATTGACGAGCGAAGGCGGCATCTTCACGACGAAGCCCTACATCTGCGGCTCGAACTACGTGCTCAAGATGGGAGACTTCAAGCGCGGTCGCTGGTGTGACGTGATGGACGGTCTGCTGTGGCGCTTCGTGGCGAATCACGAGGCCAAGCTGCGGGCCAACCACCGTCTGGCGCCGATGGTGGCCAACCTGCCGCGAATTGCCCGCAACCGGCCGGAGATCTTCAGCCTCGCTGACGAGTTCATCGAGCAGAACACGCGCGCCGCCTGAGACCGGCAGCGGGTCGCGAGCGCCGCCGAGGGGATGGCGGCCGAGGTTTAGAGGAGAGGTGCAGAGGGCGCGCCGGGAGGGCGCAGGTGGTCAGGAGAGGGCCAGCGGGATGTGGAAAGCGTCCTGTCCGGTCGGCCGGGCGGCGGAGTGCAGCTCGCGCAAGGTCACGCGAGCATGCCTGCAGTGTGCAGCACCGCCACGACCAGGAGAGCGAAGCCGCCCACCTCCGGCCACCAGTCCCGCTGCCGCGCGGAGGCAACCCGCGCCTGCGGTGTTCGGGAAAGGGGATTGCGCAAAGTGTTCTTCTGCATTGCCGGGTACTCCTGATTGACCCGGAGAGCGTAGCGCCGGGGGTGTGCAATCTGCGTGAACGCCCGCAGCGGGAGCCGGGTTCAGGCCAATGCACCGCTGCAGGGACGTGTCCCGCGACTGTAATGCATCTTGTCCGACACGCCCCCCAGGAGTAGCCTCACGCGTGGGGAGAGCATTCGATCAGTCGCGGATACCGCCGGCACGATGTCGGTATCGCGGCGGCATCCGCGCGATCGCATCCCGCTGAGAAGTCAAACGACCTTCGAGCTAGCGGAGCGTGAACCCATGCGAGACCTGCCAATCTGTGCGGCGTCGGCCGTGTCCCTGATTCTTGTGTTGACCCTGCTCGCCTGCCCGGTTGCATGGGCACGCGTCATCGATGATGCGGCGCTGGCGGACGAAAGCACCACCTCGGAGTGGCTTGCCTACGGTCGCACCCACAGCGAGCAGCGTTTCAGCCCGCTCACGACCATCAACGACCGTAACGTGGCGGGCCTGAAGGTGGACTGGTACATCGACCTGCCGGATGCAGTGGGCCTGGTGGCCACGCCCCTTGTGGCTGACGGGGTGATGTACTTCGTCACCTCGCGCAACATCGTGCAGGCGGTGAGCGCGACGAGCGGCGAGATCCTCTGGCGCTACGATCCGCGGGTGGCCGATGCTGCGGGGGAGCGGATGCGCGCAGCGTTTCTGCACGGCAACCGCGGAGTGGGCCTGTGGAAAGACAAGGTCTACACCGCCACGGTGGACGGCCGGCTGATTGCGCTCGATGCGCGCACCGGCCGTGAGCTCTGGAGCACGCTCACCGTGGACCCCGCCCAGGCGCTCTACATCACGGGGGCGCCCAAGATCTTCAAGGGTAAGGTGCTGGTGGGTAACGGCGGCACCGAGAACGGACCGGCCCGAGGCTACGTCACCGCCTACGATGCGGAGACCGGCAAGCAGGCCTGGCGCTTCTACATCGTGCCCGGCAATCCGGCGGACGGCTTCGAGAACGCTGCCATGGAGATGGCGGCCAAGACGTGGACGGGGGAGTGGTGGAAGCTCGGCGGCGGCGGCAACGCCTGGCACGGCTTCACGTACGATCCGGAATTCGACGTCGTCTACATCGGCACGGGCAACGGCTCGCCCTGGAACGCACGGGTGCGCAGCCCCGGCGGCGGCGACAACCTGTTTCTCTGCTCCATCGTCGCCCTCGATGCGGATACCGGGGAGTACCGCTGGCACTACCAGACGACACCGGGCGAGACCTGGGACTTCAACTCGAACATGGACATCGTGCTGGCGGATCTGGAGATCGATGGGCGGCCGGTCAAGGCGCTCATGCACGCGCCGAAGAACGGCTTCTTCTACGTGATCGACCGGGCGACGGGCAAGCTGCTCTCTGCGGAACCGTTTGCGGAGGTGAACTGGGCCACCCACGTGGACCTCGACACGGGCCGGCCCGTGGAGCGGCCCGGCGCGCGCTACGAGGACGGCAGCGAGGTGATTGCGCCCGGCGTGCTCGGCGCGCACAACTGGCCGTCCATGTCCTACAACCCCGATACCGGGCTCGTCTACTTCCCGACCATCTATCAGCGCTACCTGTTCCATGATGACGACACGGACCTGGAGATGTGGCAGCCCTCGGACTGGCTCGCCGGGGCGCCGACTGAGGGTCTGGCGGTGTCCTGGGCTGTAGCCGGGCACCGTTCGGACGGCGTGCGCGGCTCGCTCCAGGCCTGGGACCCGGTGAGGCAGGAACAGGCCTGGGAGGTTCCGC
>CAJICJ010000959.1_pt1 | contig 12924 bp, 12 predicted proteins | sample 9199601 | NCBI WGS metagenome assembly CAJICJ01 (sample SAMEA7708337, study PRJEB35096) | sediment metagenome | biome: marine neritic benthic zone biome [ENVO:01000025]; feature: sediment [ENVO:00002007]; material: shallow marine sediment [ENVO:03000034] sea grass bed [ENVO_01000059] ... | reverse complement strand
CGCCGGATGGGGAAAGCCTCGTGGATATGCGCGAGCGGGTCCGGGAGTTTCTCGACGTGGTGCTCGGCGGGCCGGACACCGAGCTTGCGTTCGTGACGCACCAGGTGATGTCCCGGGTGATCCTGGCCAGGCTGCTCGAGCTCAGCCCGGAGGAGACCTTGCGGGTGGTGCACCCCAACGACATCGTCTACCGGCTGCGGATCTCCGCAGGAGGCATCGACGTGGCGCACTTTGTCAGCGGCGAAGGGCCCCAGCTCGGATTGCTTCGGCATTCCGACAGTGAAACAATCGCCCGGCTCGGGACACGGGATACGGACGCAAGGGGAACATCATGAAAGTAGACGGCGGAATCGGCTGGGAGCTCGACAAGGTCGCGGCTCAGGCACAGGAACTCGAGGAGATGGGCTACTCCGGTATCCTCTCGGCAGAAACCTCTCACGATCCTTTTTTCCCTCTGCTCGTCGCGGCGCAGAACACGAGCCGCGTGGATCTCATGACCTCGATCGCGGTTGCTTTTGCGCGCTCGCCCATGACGCTGGCCAACATCGGCCACGATCTGAACGCGGCCTCCCAGGGGCGTTTCATCCTGGGGCTCGGCTCGCAGATCCGCCCGCACATCACCAAGCGCTTCAGCATGCCGTGGTCGTCACCCGCGGCGCGGATGCGCGAGCTCATCCTGGCCATGCGCGCCATCTGGGCGAACTGGCATTCCGGTGAGGACCTGGCGTTCACGGGCAAGTTCTACACGCACACGTTGATGACACCGTTCTTCACGCCGACGAACAACGAGCACGGCGCGCCGCGCGTGTTCCTCGCGGCGGTCGGCCCGATGATGACGGAGGTGGCCGGCGAGGTTGCGGATGGCATCATCATTCATGCCTTCACCACCGAGAAGTACCTGCGCGAGACCACGATGCCGGCGCTCGAGCGCGGCTTTGCCAAGTCCGGCCGCAAGCGTGAGGATTTCGAGATCACCTACCCCGTCTTCGTCGTGACCGGCAAGACCGAGGAGGAGATGCAGGAGACCATGAAAGCCACGCGTCAGCAGATTGCGTTCTACGGCTCCACACCCGCTTACAAGCCGGTTCTCGAGAGCATTGGCGTGGGCGAGCTGCAGGGAGAGCTCAATGCCATGTCCAAGCAGGGTCGCTGGGTGGAGATGGGCGGCCTCATCGACGACAGCATGCTCGACGCGTTTGCGGTGGTGGGCGAGCCAGGGCAACTGGCGGGCCAGATTCTCGGTCGGTACGGCGACATCGTCGATCGCACCTCGGCGGCATACGCCAATATCGGCAAAGACGATCGCAAAGGCATCATCCAGCAACTGACGGCGGCATGACATGAAAGTCGATTCGGGTATTGGCAACGACCTGACGCGGATTCCGCAGCAGGTGAAAGACATCGAGGCGCTGGGCTACGACGGCGTCCATACGGCGGAGATGAACCACGACCCGTTCTTCCCGCTGCTGCTGGCGGCCGAGCACAGCGACTCGCTCGAGCTCGCCACCTCCATCGCGGTGGCGTTTGCCCGCAGCCCGATGAACCTGGCCAACATCGGCCACGATCTGAATGCGTACTCCAAAGGCCGGTTCACACTCGGCCTCGGCTCCCAGATCAAACCGCACATCACCAAGCGCTTCAGCATGCACTGGGGCGGGCCCGCTGAGCAGATGCGCGAGCTCGTGCTGGCCATGCGGGCGATCTGGGCCAACTGGTATGACGGCGAGAAGCTCGAGTTCGTTGGCAAGCACTACACCCACACGCTGATGACGCCGGCGTTCACCCCGGAGAACAAGGAATACGGCGCCCCCAAGGTCATTCTGGCCGCGGTGGGCCCGCGCATGACGGAGGTCGCCGGTGAGGTCGCTGACGGCATGATCGTGCATCCCTTCACCACGGTGCCTTATATCGAGACGGTGACGCTGCCCGCCATCGAGCGCGGCCTCGCCAAGGCCGGCCGCTCGCGGGAGGATTTCGAGATCTCCTACTCCAGCATGGTGGTGACAGGCCGCGACGAGAAGGAGTTCGAGGCGTCCAGGAAAGCCATTCGCGAGCGGATCGCGTTCTACGGCTCGACACCGGCTATCGCGGTGTGCTCGAGTCGATCGGGGTCGGCGATCTGGAGGGTGAGCTGAACGCCATGTCGAAGCAGGGCCGCTGGCAGGAGATGGGCACGCTGATCACCGACGAGATCGTGGGGGAGTTTGCCGTGGTGGGCGAGCCGGACAGCATCGCGCCCGAGATGCTGCGACGTTACGCCAGCTTCACGGACCGCACGTCGGCGTCGTTTCCCGTCGCCGACCCGGATCGGCGTCGCGACATCATCACCGCGCTCAGGGCAGCCTGAGCGCGACATCTGTTACCGTTCTACCCAGCTTTTAGACGATTTGTTCATATTAATAGTCTCTTGTAGGGACTTTCTGTTTTCGGCAAACAGCCTGACAGGCGCTGTGGCGTGAGTCGTCACTAACACTCCCGCCTGATACATCCAAATGACACCTTTCTGACGGAATGTGACGAAATTCCGGTTTATTGTGTGATGCAGCATCGATAGAATGCGCGCCGACCAGAGATGGTCTGACCGGAAGGTCCAGGGGTGAGAGACGGCGAGCAGCGTTCAGCGAGCAGACAGGCTGGACATGCCATCTTTCATCCCGTGAGGCTCACGCAGGGAACTCGCGGGAACACATGTCACATCAGATCGCTACAGTGCAGGAGATCGCCACCGGACGCCGCCAGCAGACCTGGCAGGTCGCCTGGGCGGGCGCCCCTCGCGCGGTGAAGATCCTGGCAAAAGTCCAGATCGGGCTCGTCTTCGCGCTGCTGACCGTGTCGTCCATCGTCGCTCACCTCGGCGCCCCGGTGCGCTACGAGCAGACGGCTTTTGCATTGCCGGCCATCGAATCCTCCGCGCAGCCCTGGGCGTCGGAGGTGAACGCGTTCGGTCACAAGGTCAGCCAGGCGTTCGGCGTGCGGCGGACCACGGCCACCGAGTTTGCACCCTGGATTCTCGAGGCATCCCAGCGCCAGGGACTCGAGCCCGAGCTGCTGGCGAGCCTGGTGCTGACGGAGAGCTCCTTCCGCAAGCACGCCCGCTCCCACGTCGGTGCCATCGGCCCCGCCCAGGTGCGCCCCGAATTCTGGGGCGGCTTCTGCGGCAGCAACGATCTGAATGATCCGGCCGAGAATATCTACTGTGGTGCCCAGGTGCTCTCGCACCTCCTCGAGCGGTGTGAGGACGACGACGTCTGTGCGCTCATGGCCTACAACATCGGCATCCACTCGAATCAGGCCCAGGCCGGTCGCCGCTACGTGAGCAAGGTCGACCGCTACCGCGAGACGCTGCGCGACTATCCGCTGTGATCCGCGGGCATAGGCGCCCGTAGCTCGAGAAAGTCGAAAATCTTCCGATACGCCTGCTGATACTGAGTATCGGTGAAACCGCTGTGCGTGCCGCCTTCGAGCTCGAGGAGCTCATTCGGCGTCTCCAGCAGATCGTGCAGCCGGTAGGCCTGATCGAAGGGCACCACCGAATCCGCCGTGCCGTGGATGGTGAGAATCGGCGGCACCGAGCGGCCGATCAGCTCGGTCGGTGAGTACAGGGACGAGATCCGTCCGACTTTTGCCGGATCGTCGATCCAGGTCAGCGCGTAGTTGCCAGCGGGCCGGGTTCTGCTCAGAAATTCCGTCACGCGGGCAATGTTGGTGATGCCGAACCAGTTGATCACGGCCCGCGGCAGCGTGGCCGCGCCGCACGGATGGTCAGCGGTGGCATTCAGCATCCCCACCACCAGCGCCAGATGGCCACCGGCGCTCGCGCCGCCCACCACGATGTTGCGCGGATCCTGGCCGCGCTCCACGAGACGCTCCGTGAGCCACTTGTAGGCGCACATCACGTCGTCCACGGCCTGGGGTGCCGTGCCTTCCCCCTGTCGGTAGTTCACGCTGACGGCATTCCAGCCGCGCTCGATGAACGGGATGATGTTGGCGATTTCCCGCCCCTTGTCGCCCGCGATCCAGCCGCCGCCGTGGATCCACATCAGGGTCGGCAGCTGGGCCTTCGAAGGCTCGAAGTAGTCGGGCTCACCGATCCGCTGGCCCTGTACGTAGAAGTCCAGGCGCTGCAGCGGCGCGTCGCCGTACGCCACGTCCGTGTTGATGGCCACCCGGTGGGCCCAGAACTCCTGTGCTGCGCCCGCACGTGCTGCCAGCACAGTCAGGACCAGGGTCACGAGCACCATGCTTGTGTGTTTCATTGCGTCTGTCTCCATGCTCCGGGTAGTGTACGGGACGCATGCACGCGCCAACCACCGGCGCACCACGAGGTCACGAGGGAGCTTCGACATTGGGAGACATCGTTCGGGCGTTCGATCACGCCGCCATTCACGCGGGAAACCGGGGCCTTGCCATCGACCACGAGGCGACCGCAGCGCGGGTGGATGCGCTGCTGGCGCAGATGACGCCCGCCCAGAAGATCCACGAGATCCGCGGCCTGCAGGGGGAGTCCATCGACGGGCTGTTTCACGCCGGCGGTGACGAGGCCCTCGGCATTGAGCCCTACCGGATGGTGGACGGCCCCCGCGGTGCGCGGGCTGGCCGGGCAACCGCGTTTCCGGTGGCCATTGCCCGGGCGGCAACGTTCGATGCGGATCTCGAGCGACGGGTTGGCCTTGCCATCGGTGCCGAGGTGGCTGCTCGAGGCGGCAACGTGCTGCTTGCGCCGACCATCAACCTGCTGCGCCATCCGGGCTGGGGGCGGGCCCAGGAGACCTACTCCGAGGACAGCTTCCACACCGGCGTGATGGGTGTGGCGTTCATCAGCGGCGCGCAGAACCACGTGCTGACGAGCACCAAGCACTTTGCGCTCAACAATCTCGAGAACACGCGCTTCGAGATGAGTGCCAATGTCGATCTGCGCACCCTGCACGAGGTCTACCTGGCGCACTTCCGCCGCTGCGTGGTCGAGGCCGCCGCCGCGTCGGTGATGAGCGCCTACAACAAGGTGAACGGCGTGTACTGCGGCGAGCAGCCGCAGCTCCTCGACGAGATCCTGCGCCGCGACTGGGGCTTCCGCGGTTTCGTGGAATCGGACTGGTACCTCGGCACGCGGTCCACGGCCGCCGCGCTCAAAGCCGGCCTCGACATCGAGATGCCCGCGCCCTACCGGTTCACTGACGAGAAGCTCGAGCAGGCCCTCGCGGCCGGTGATCTCACGGAAGCCGATATCGATCGTGCTGCCCGCAACGCCCTCTACCAGAAAGTGGCCTGGGATCTCGGCGCGTTGCCGCGTCCTGCCGAGGACGTGGTCGAGTGCCCGGCACACGTGGCGCTGGCCCGGGAAGCCGCCGCCAGCTCCATGGTGCTGCTGAAAAACGAGGCGGCGGCGTTGCCCCTGGTCGATGCCCCCGGCGTGCGCATCGCGGTTGTGGGTGATCTGGCGCAGGAAGTGAATCTCGGCGACCGCGGCAGCAGCCTCGTCACGCCGTCCAGCGCCACCACGCCCCTTGCTGGGATTCAGGCGCGGGCCGATGCTGCCCGGGTCGACTTCTTCACCGACGACGCCGACCTCGGATCTCTCGGCGCCTACGACGTGACCGTGGTGGTGGCCGGGCTCACCTACCGCGACGAAGGGGAGTACATCCCGACCGCACAGCTCGAGACCGAGCAGCACACCCTGGCCCGTGGCGGCGATCGTTTGGACCTGCAGCTGCCGGAGCCACAGCGGGCGCTGGTGCGTCGTGCCGCGGCAGCGGCGCAGCGCACGGTGGTGGTGCTCGAAGGGGGCAGCGCGATACAGGTGCACGACTGGCTCGATGACGTGGACGCGCTGATCATGGCCTGGTATCCGGGCAGGGAGGGCGGGCACGCGATTGCGGACGTGCTCTTCGGCGACGTGAATCCCTCCGGACGCATGCCCGTCTCGGTGCCGGTGGCACTGCGCGATCTGCCGGATTGGGACGTGACCGCGCTCGACGTGGAGCACACCCTGCTGCACGGTTACCGGCATCTCGACCACCACGACATCGCGCCGCAGTTTCCGTTCGGCTTCGGCCTCAGCTACACCACGTTCGAGCTCGGCTCGCTCGGCGTTGCGCGCGGCGCGGAGGGTTTTGTGCTGAGGGTTGGTCTCGCCAACACCGGTAACCGAGCGGGCGCCACCGTGGTGCAGGTGTACGTCGGCATGCAGGAATCGAGCGTGTTCCGGGTGCCGCGTGAGCTCAAGCAGTTTTCCCGGGTGCCCCTCGATCCGGGGGAGCAGGTGACAGTGGAGTTCGAGATTCCGGACTCGGACCTGTGCTTCTACGATGCGCACGCGCCGGGCTGGCGCCTCGAGCCCGGTGTCTATCAGTTCGAGATCGGCTTCTCGAGTCGGGACCTGCCGTCGCGCGAGGCCTGGCGGCTGGATGAGGAAGGCTGGTCCCCACAGACTTGAGGCCGTTGACCGCCCAGGAGGGAAAGCAGTGAGTTACGAGATCAAGCGGTTCGGTTTCGATGGCACCATCGATGCGGACGGGCACGTGCTGGAGCCGCCGAACCTGTGGGAAGACTATCTCGAGGCGGCGTATCGACCGCGCGCGCTGCGCATCCGGGTGGATGACGCTGGCTACGAGTATCTCGAGATCGACCAGCGGCCGTCACAGCGCAGCCACCGTGGCAGCCTGGGCCTGCTCGGCGCGATGGGCGAGGAGAGCATGCGCCCGAGCCCGGAACGCCGCTACGCGGACAACATCCCCTTTGGCGCCTGCAACCCCGAGGAGCGGCTGGCTCTCCTCGAGCAGGAAAACCTGGATGCGTCCCTGCTGTATCCCACCATCGGACTGCTCTGGGAGTGTGAGCTCACCGATCCGGCCCTGAGCCTCGCCTACGCGCGTGCCTACAACCGCTGGATTGCCGACTTCTGTCGCAATTCGAGTGGCCGCCTGGTGCCGATTGCGCAGCTCACGCTGCTCGACCCGGAAGGCTCGGCGGCTGAGCTCGAACGGGCCGTCAGGGACGGCTGCAGAGGCGCCTGGGTCAATCCTTTCAATCACAACAAGGTGATCCACGGCGATTCGCAGCACGACGTTCTGTTTGCCAGGTGCTGTGAGCTGGACGTGCCCCTCGCGATCCACCCGACGTTCACGCCGCATGGCGCGGCGGACGGCATCTTCGACTGGCCGCGACAGGGGCGCGCCTGGGGAGAAGCCATCTGGCTGCGTGCGATCGTGCAGCAGGTGCTCATCTCGTTTTTCTCGCTCGGGACGCTCGATCGCTTTCCGACGCTGCGGCTCGGGATCCTCGAGGCAGGCTCCGGCTGGATCGGCGCGCTGCTCGATCGTCTCGACGCGCTCAGCGAATCGCTGCACATCGGTGGCGAGCGCCGCACCGCCTCGGAGTACTTCCGCCGGCAGTGTTTCATCTCGGGAGATCCTGACGAGACCGCCGCGCCGCACGTGATCGACCACGTGGGCGCGGACTGCTTCATGTGGGCCACCGACTACCCGCATCCCGATCATCCGCATACGTGGGTCGACAACCTCACCACCTACGCCGAGCAGCTCGAGCCGCAGACACGCCGCAAGGTTCTCGGCGACAACGTGCGTCGGATCTATCGACTCTAGAGGTGTCACGGATGCTCCGGTCTGCGCTGCGACTGCGTGTGGCGGGCCTGCTCTCGATCCTGTTCTCGGGCCTTCTCTCGGGTGTGGTCGGCTGCACGGCTGGCACCGGTGGGTTACGGGTCGACGCTGACGAGCCGGTCGACACACGGGAACCTGCCGGTGTGCACGGATCCGGCCTGCCTTCCGGTCTGCTCAACGTGGAGATTGCAGGAATCTACGACGCGCGGGTGCAGCTCCGCCACGGCCGCTATCGCGGGGCACCCTTTGTTGCCGGGGGGGCTTCCCGACCCACGCTCGAGATTCTGCACACGCCGCAGGCCCGTGGCGATCTCGATGGTGACGGTCACGCGGAGTGGGTGACCCTTCTCGTGGAATCCTCCGGCGGCAGCGGCACGTTCATCTATCTTTCGGTTTTCAGCGAATTGGTGGCCGGCGGGTTGCACAACGTCGCTACGCGCCTTGTTGGTGATCGGGTGCATGTGACCCAGCTGAAGGTGCGCAACCGGCGCATCGAGATAGAGCTCGTGGAGCGAAACGCCGGTCGGGCCACCGGGGCACCGCAGACACGGGTGTGGCAGCTTGCGGACGGCGGGCTCGCCGACAGCCGTCGTGTTGCCGGTCATCTCGTCTATGGTCACGAGATGCGCACGCTGCAACCTTGTGAAGGGGGTGAAGAAGTCTGGGTGATCGATGGCACCGGGGGCGATCTGCCAGGCCGCTACCGCGGGCTGCGATCAGCGCCCTACGAACCGCTCTTTGCGGAGGTGACTGGCGCTCTGGTGAGCGCGCCGGCCGGTGAGTTCGCCGCCGGGCATGCGCAGGCGCTGCTCGTGGTCGAGCTGCTGCGACTCGAGCGGGAAGGGTTCGCCTGCAGGCTGGACCTCGAGGGGTCTGCGTTCCGGGCGCTCGGCACCGAGCCGTTCTGGCGTGCTGACGTGAACGGCAACGTGTTGGCGCTCCGCCTCCCCGGCGCCGCGCCGGGCAGGTTCGACGTCCGCCCCGATCGCCGCGGGGATGTCCGCCCTCATGTAACGGGTCGGCCCACGGAGCACCGTTGGGTTGGCGGGACGGAGCGGGCGCCGAAGTCGTTGACCCTTACCGCCGAGCGTTGCGTGGATCCCATGAGCGGATCGGTATTCGCCTACCGTGCCCGGCTCGTGCTCGATGGCAGGGTGCTGCAGGGTTGCGCGCTCACCGCGTTGCCGCAGCGCTGATCCGTCGAGCGCGGTCCTGCGCGCAGACCCGCGGCGGCGTCAACCCGGCGCGGGTGAGCTGCGATCTTCCGACGCTGGCGCAGCGCTGCTCTGCGCATCCGGCGCGGCAGCCGACCGGTCCGTCGGGTCCTCATCGAGCGGATCCGCCTCGGGTGTCAGCCAGGGGTTGGCCTCGGCCGGCTCGTCCGGCCAGGGTGCAAACGGAAAGGGCGCTGTGTCCGTATTGAAGGTGAGGAAGCGGAAGATCTGGTGCAGATAGGTGCTCAGATTGTTGCCGAGCCGCAGCAGCATCTCGTTGACGCCGCCGGTGAGGATCACGGAGACGAGCTGGTAGAGCATGATTACGATGACAATCGAGATGGCCAGCCCGTAGGCGATGACGAACACCAGCATGTGCAGGGCGCGCGTCCACATCGTCGGGTTCTTGAGCCGTTCCTGGACGTGGTTATCCACGTTGATACCTCCGGTGCCGGATTCGATGAACATACCGCGTTACGAAGCAATTATGGTGCCAGGAAAAAATGCTTTGCAGATCAGTCGGTTGCGTCGATGCTCACGCAGCGGCTTGGCGGCTCGGGCCAGGAAACGGTCGAATCCGCCAGCCGCCGTGGCGTCGGCTCAGCCGCGGGGCTTGCGCGCTCCGAGCACGATCTCGAGCCGCAGATCCACGCCGAGCACGCCGTCGCGGTTCTCCCCGGCACGCGCTTTGCGCCACTCGTAGCGCGGCTCGACCTCCCAGAACAGCCAGTCGCGCAGGAACCGGCGCCGGTAGCTCGAGCCGACGCCCCGGGTCTTCAGGAAGCGTGGATCCGTCTCGCCGCGGATGAAGGCAAACGCGCGCAGCGCGTGATCACCGTCGAGGCGCCGGATCCAGGCCGCCACGCTCGACCACTCCACCCCGTTGGACGCCTCCGAGATCGTTGCCTTGTTGGCCCAGCGCAGCAGCGTGTTCTCATCGAGGCTGCGATCGACGTCGAAGCGGCTCAGCGAGCCGAAGCCGTCGCCGCCAATCCAGAATATCTCCTCGCTGAGCCGCAGCCGCGTGCGCTCGCCGAGCGGCAGCTGAAAGCGGTAGCGCCCGCCGAGCTTGCCTTTGGGTCCCGATTTGAGCGCGGCGGTCAGATCGATGCGCGACTGGGCACGATCGGTGACCCGGTACTGCAGACCCACGGTGGAGCTGCCGTCGGAGGTGATGCCGGGATCGTAGAACTGGCTGTCGAAGTCATCGTCCTCACCGAGAAACACGAGGCTCAACCGGTCGCTGGCGGCGGGCAGGAACAGGCGGCCCGTCACGCGCACCTTCCAGTCGCCGTTGTCGTCGTCGTCCCAGCTGTACTCCGGACGCACCCGGATGAGCGAGGTTGCCGCGTCCTCGACCGCGCGCGTCTGGCTGAAGAAACCGTCCACCCACATCGCCAGCCGGTCCGCGGAGTTGGTGAACCCCTCGTAGCGGGCGTCGATCCAACGCTGCTGCTGAGTCGGGGTCGGCGGCGGGATGTCCGCTGCGGGGGTGGCGAGCGTGGCCGCGGGGAAGCACACCGACGGCACGGCCAGCGTCAGCCATAGCGGGGCTGCGGCGAAGCCCGGATTCACCGTCAGCCACTCCCGAGCGGGCTCATCCACGGGTGGACGCCGTCAGGGGATGAAGATCGTTGCGGGTTCCTCCAGATAGCCTTTCATCTCTTGAATCATCGATGCGGCATCAAAGCCGTCGACAAAGCGGTGATCGAACGACGACGACAGGTTCATCATGAGCCGCACGGCCAATTGGTCGTCGACGATCATCGGACGCTTCACGGCTTTGTTCACGCCGATGATGCCGACCTCCGGCGCGTTGATGACCGGCGTGGTCACGATGCCACCCTGGCGACCGAGGCTCGTGATGGTGATCGTCGAGCCGCTGAGATCCTGGCGACGCGCCGCGTTGCCGCGCGCGGTGTCCGCGACGCGGGTGATCTCGCGGGCCAGCTCCCACAGCCCGTAGCTGCTGGCATTGTGCACGACGGGAACCTTGAGCCCGTCAGCGGTCTGCGTCGCCACGCCCAGATGCACGCGCTCGTAGCGTTTGAGCACGCCGCTCTCGGCGTCGTACTGGGCGTTGATCTGCGGCCAGCTGCGCAGCGCGCGCACGAGCGCCAGCGATATGAAAGGCAGATACGTGAGAGACTGCTGATCGTCGGCGCGGCGCGCGTTGAGGTGAGCGCGCAGCGACTCGAGCGCGGTCATGTCGACTTCCTCGACGTACGCGAAGTGCGGAATCTCCCGTTTGCTCGCCTGCATGCGCTGGGCGATGACCCGGCGCACGCCGATGACCTTGATCTCCTCGACCGGACCCACGCCGCTGGGTGCGGTGGCTGCCGCTGCGGCGCTCTGCGCGCCGGCCAGCGCAGCGTCGAGATCCCGGCGCAGGATCCGGCCGCGCGGGCCGCTGCCCGTGATCGCGGCGAGGTCGATACCGGCTTCCTGGGCGCGCTTGCGGATGGCGGGGGACGTGATCACCTTGGCACCGGTTACACGTCGCTCCGGCGGCACATCGGTCGTCTGTTTTTGCGCGGGTACCGGCGCCGATGGCGGTTCTTCTGCCGCGCCGCCAGACGGCGTCGGGTCTGGTGCGGGTGCAGGTGCAGCTGCAGGCGGGGAGGGGGCGGCGGCTTCCTGCACAGGCGCAGGCGCTGCCGCTGCGCCGGCCACGGTGAACGCTGCCAGCTCGGCGCCCACGGCGACCACGTCGCCCGGCTCACCGCTCGTGCGCAGCACGGTGCCGGTGACCGGAGCCGGTACCTCGACGTTGGCTTTGTCGGTCATCACGTCGGCAATGATGTCGCCCTCGCTCACCGCGTCGCCGGGGTTGACATGCCACTCCACGATCTCGGCCTCGACGGTGCCCTCACCGAGATCCGGGAGCTTGAAGACGAACTCGCTCACGCAGCCTCCAGGACGTGCTCGATGGCGGCCGCCACGCGTTTCTGACCGGGAAAGTACTCCCACTCGAAGGCATGCGGATAGGGCGTGTCCCAGCCGGTGACGCGCTGAATGGGGGCCTCCAGGCTGTAGAAACACTCTTCCTGGACGGTGGCGGACAGCTCGGCGCCGAAACCGCTGAAACGGGTGGCCTCGTGGGCGATGACGCAGCGACCGGTCTTCTCCACGGACGTGCGGATCGTGTCGACGTCCAGCGGCACCATGGTGCGAACGTCGATGATCTCGGCGTCCGCCTCGATGAGCGCGGCGGCCGCCTCGCAGACGTGCACCATCGTGCCGTAGCAGAGCACGGTCACGTCCTCACCGGGTCGCACCACCTCTGCGCGCCCGATGGGAATGCTGAAGTAGTCTTCCGGTACCTCGCCGCGTGGATGGGTGCTCCAGGGCACAGCCGGCTTGTCCGGATCGCCGTCGAACGGTCCGTTGTAGATGCGCTTCGGCTCGAAGAACACCACCGGGTCGTCGTCCTCGATGGCGCTGATGAGCAGGCCTTTGGCGTCGTAGGGATTGGACGGCATGAGCACCTTGAGCCCGCACACGTGGGTGAACACCCCCTCGGGGCTCTGGGAATGGGTCTGCCCGCCGCGGATGCCGCCACCGCAGGGGGTGCGGACCGTTACCGGCGCAAAGAAGTCCCCGCCGGTGCGGTAGCGAAGGCGAGCAAGCTCGGAGATGATCTGGTCGTAACCCGGATAGATGTAGTCGGCGAACTGGATCTCCGCAACCGGACGCAGGCCGTTGACACCCATGCCGATGGCGCTGCCGACGATGCCGCCTTCGGCAATCGGCGCGTCGATCACCCGGTGCTCGCCGTATTTGCGCTGCAAGCCGTCGGTGGCCCGGAACACGCCGCCGAAGTAGCCGACGTCCTGACCGATGACCACCACGTGGGGATCGCGGGCGAGCATGATGTCCATGGCGGAGTTGAGCGCCTGGATCATGTTCATCTGCGGCATGTCAGTGGTCTCCCAGGCTGCGCAGCTGCTCGCGCTGCGCAATCAGGTGGGCAGGCATGTCCTTGAAGACGTCCTCGAAGAGCTCGTTGCGATCGAGCCGCGGGCCTTCGGTCATCGTGCCGTAGGTGAGGGCTTCGTCCCAGCCGGCATCGACCAGGGCCGTGAGTTCTT
>CAJICJ010000949.1_pt1 | contig 13002 bp, 12 predicted proteins | sample 9199601 | NCBI WGS metagenome assembly CAJICJ01 (sample SAMEA7708337, study PRJEB35096) | sediment metagenome | biome: marine neritic benthic zone biome [ENVO:01000025]; feature: sediment [ENVO:00002007]; material: shallow marine sediment [ENVO:03000034] sea grass bed [ENVO_01000059] ... | reverse complement strand
GTCCGTGCAGTGCATGCAGGCCACGGAGATGGAGGTTTCACCGGGCTCACCGTCGTTGAGGGTGACAACGCGGCGGCGGTTCACGCCCCAGGGCACTTCGTGCTCGTTCTTGCACGCCGTGACGCAGCCGTTGCACTCGATGCAGCGCTCGGCGTCACACAGAAACTTCATTCTCGCCATGATTCATCTGCTCCTATGCGACGGCCGGCTTGATTCGACACAGGCCACACTTGGTGGTCTGCATGGACGTCACCGCATCGTAGCCATAAGGAAAGACCGTGTTTGCCGCATCGCCACGCACGTAGGGCGCGGTGCCTTCGGGGTATTTGTCCAGGAGGTCGACCCCCTCGTACCAGCCGCCGAAATGAAACGGCGTGAACACGAGCCCGCGTCCAACCCGCGGCGTCACCATCGCCTTCACCTTGATGCGGCCACCTTCCGGACCTTCGATCCAGACGTCCTGACCGTCACGCACGCCCGCGTTGTTGGCGTCCGCCGGGTTGATCTCCGCGAACATGTGCTGCTGCAGTTCCGCAAGCCAGGGGTTGGAGCGCAGCTCCTCACCGCCGCCCTCGTACTCCACGAGCCGCCCGCTGGTGACGATGAGCGGGAACTCTTTGGAGTAGTCGTCTTTCTGGATCGACGCGTAACGGGTCGGCAGGCGCCAGAAGTGCTTGCGGTCCTCGTACGTCGGGTACTTCGCGACCAGATCGTGGCGCGTGGTGTAAAGCGGCTCCCGGTGAATCGGGATCTCGTCCGGGAAGTTCCAGACGATCGTACGCGCCTTGGCGTTGCCGTAAGGCGCGCAGCCGTGGGCGATGGCGACGCGCTGGATGCCTCCGGAGAGGTCGGTTTTCCAGTTCTTGCCGTCCGCCGCGGCTTTCTCCGCGTCCGTCAGATCGTCCCACCAGCCGAGCTGCTTGAGCAGATCCGCCGTGAACTCCGGGTAGCCGTCGGTGATCTCCGAGTCCTTCGAGAACGTGCCGTCGGCCAGGATGTTCACGCCATCGTGCTCCACCCCGTAGCGCGCGCGGAAGGGCGAGCCGCCCTCGGCAACGGACTTGCTCTGATCGTAGAGGATCGGCGATCCCGGGTGTTTCATCTCCGCCGTCCCCCAGCAGGGCCAGGGCAGACCGTAGTACTCGCCGTCACAGGGTCCACCTTCCGCCTGGAGCGTGGTGGTGTTGAACGTGTGACGGTGCTCGCTGTGCAGCTTGAGCCGCTCCGGGCTCTGGCCCGTGTAGCCGATGGTCCACAGGCCCCGGTTCATCTCCCGCAGGATGTCCTCGATCAGAGGCTCGTCCCCGTTCACCTCGATGTGTCTGGTCAGCTCGTCGGCAAAGCCGAGCTTCTGCGCGAGCCGGTACATGATGATGTGATCGGGCAGTGACTCGTAGAGCGGATCGATGACCTTCTCACGCCACTGCACGGACCGATTGGTGGCGGATATCGAGCCGTACGTCTCGAACTGGGTCGACGCGGGCAGCAGATAAAGGCCGTCGCTGCGGTCCGGCAGCACCGCGGTGTGGGTGGCGACCGGGTCGACCACCACGAGCAGCTCCACCTGCTCCATCGCCTGCTTCATCTCCGGCTGCCGGGTCTGCGTGTTGGGCGCCTGACCCCACAGGAACACCGAGCGGATGTTGTCTTTCTGGGCGATGGCGTCCTTGTCCTCGAGAATGCCGTCGATCCAGCGGGACAACGGAATGCCGTTGGTGTTCATCGCCTTGACCGGCGCGCCGCCCGCTTCCTCGTAGCTGTTCGGGTCGAAGCGGCTCTCGAGCCACTCGTAGTCGAGGTCCCAGACGCCCGCCCAGTGCCGCCAGGCGCCTTCGGCGAGCCCGTAGTAGCCCGGCAGCGTGTCGGCGAGCACGCCCATGTCCGTGGCCCCCTGCACGTTGTCGTGGCCGCGGAAGATGTTGGCGCCGCCGCCGGAGACCCCCATGTTGCCGAGCGCAAGCTGCAGCGCGCAGTAGATACGCGTGTTGCTGTTGCCCACCGTGTGCTGGGTGCCACCCATGCACCAGACGATGGTGCCGGGCCGGTTCTCCGCCATCGTCTGAGCGGCGAGCTTGACCTCGGCCTCCGGCACGCCGGTGACGTCCTCGACCACGTCGGGGGTCCAGTTGGCGGCTTCCTCGCGAATCCGCTCCATGCCGTAGACACGCGTGCGGATGAACTCCTCGTCCTCCCAGCCGTTCTCGAAGATGTGCCAGAGCAGGCCGTAGATGAACGGCACGTCGGTGCCGTTGCGGATCCGGATGTGCTGATCGGCATGGGCCGCGGTGCGGGTGAAGCGCGGATCGACGACAATGACTTTCGCGCCGTTCTCCTTGCCTTTCAGCACGTGCAGCAGCGCGACGGGATGGGCCTCGGTGGGATTGCTGCCGATGAAGAACATGGCCTTGCAGTTGTGCATGTCGTTGAGCGAGTTGGTCATCGCCCCATAGCCCCAGGTGTTGGCCACACCCGCGACGGTGGTGGAGTGGCAGATCCGGGCCTGGTGGTCGATGTTGTTGGTGCCCCACATCGCCGCGAACTTGCGGTACAGGTACGCCTGCTCGTTGCTGAACTTGGCCGAGCCCAGCCAGATCGCGGAATCGGGACCCGAGGTCTCGCGGATCTCCTGGAGCTTGTCGCCGATCTCGTTGATCGCCTCTTCCCAGCTCAACCGCCGCCACTTGCCGTTCGCCAGCTTCATCGGGTACTTGAGCCGCTTGTCGCCATGACCATGGTGGCGCAGCGCCGCCCCTTTGGCGCAGTGCGCGCCGAGATTGATCGGAGAGTCGAAGTCCGGCTCCTGGCCCGTCCACACGCCGTTGCGCACCTCGGCGATGACGCCGCAGCCGACCGCGCAGTGGGAGCAGATGGAGCGCTTCGTCTCGGTGGCGGCCGCGGTGGCCGGCGCGCTCTGCGCCTCGGCGCGCTGCATCATTGATGGCGCGAGACCGGCGGCTACCGCGCCGCCACTGAGCACCGCACCGGCGCGGCTCATGAACGCCCGCCGGTTCACGCCCGCCGGGGAGTCTGCCGGCGCCTGCGCGGGCGGCGTTTCGAGGATCTCTTGGCTCGTCTTGGTCAGCTTCACGACCGATTCTCCAGAAAGTTGATGCCGCTTACCGATTGGTGTGCGCTACGACGTGCGCTCGATCGTCCGTGCGCGCGCACCGACGATCAGCCATCACTACAGTCGGGTGGTGTCGTAGTAGCGCTTCACGTGCGCCGTTTCCCGGTACCCGTCGTCCGCCTCGCGCGGGGACTCGGGAGTCGCAACCGCAGCGGTCTTCTCCTGCGCCACCGCATCGACCGCCACCGCGCCGGCAGAGGCTGCGACCATCGTTTTCAGGAACCGTCGCCGCCGCACCGCAGCGCTGTCTGTGTCTGTCACGATCCGTTCTCCGATCTGGTCTGTAAAGTGGTCAAACTGTCCGTAGTGCCATCGTCAGGGCTCAGAATCGCCTGGCACGGGCCATCCGCGGATCTTCGATCTCCTGCTGACTGGCCTGTGCCGGTCGCGCCTTCGCGAGCGTGATGCCCAGACAGGCCGCTTCGCTCGCGAGGAGCTGGCGACCGAGCCGGGCAACCGCGCAATAGAACGATGCCGAGCGCGCGTGGGCGAGGTCAGCAAGAAACGGGTCCATCCAGGAGGCGATGTGGCGCCCGAAGAATGTCCGCGCCGCGTCGTCCGAGCTGCTGTCGAGAAGCAGCGACAGGCATTCGAGCAACGCCGCGGCGTGATCCTCGGGCTCGCGGTTACCTGCGCTGCGCTCGATGCCGAGCGCACGGAGCTCGTCGCGGAGGTCCGCAAGCGGGGTGTCGTTGAGGTTGCCGGTGAGGTGGAACGAGGCGTACGGCACGACCTCGCCGCTGCCGAGGCCGATGAACAGCGCCTGAAATTCCTCGGCGACCGCCTCGAGGCCTGTTGCTGCGGCGGCCTCCCGCAGGGCACTCCAGCCGTCACCGCCATGCGGACTATCAACGTCTCCGCGCTGCTGCCCATCCGGAGACTGCCTGGCCGAATTCGATTCGAGAGCGGAATCTGCTGGCGGTGGCGCGCCGAGCGCCTCGAGCAGCGCCGCGTCCGGTGGCGCGCTCAGGAGCCGCGCGAGCAGCAGGCAGGCATCGCGACGCAGGGCACGTTCTTCCTGCTCGACGCCGGCAGCATCATCAACCCGGTCCGGCAACCTGCCCCCTTCCTGCCCGAGCCCCGTCCTGCGCCCGATCACTGATCACCACCTTGTTCCGGCTGTCCGCAGCCCGCTTCTATCAAGCACCGAATTTCAGGAAACATCCCAGGATAACGCCGGTCTTCAGACACCGGTCAGCCGGCGGAAGTTGAACCTTCACGCCCTCGGTGCCACCCCGATCCCATTGACGCCTCGACTCTAGCAGGCACCCAAATTGATGTCACCGGGCGCCGTGCCCGACGGTCAGTCAAGCTGTCAGACATCGGGACGGACCATTGCGGTCAGCGCGAACCCGCATCATCGAAAAGATCCTTGACGCGACAATCCGCACACATCTCCAGGCGCCGCTGGCCGGCCGGCGTGGCGAACATGCGGTGCCCCGCGAGTTTCTCGCGCAGCGAGTCGAGCATCGACCGGGTGCCCATCAGCTTGCCGCACGCGATGCAGGCAAACGGCTCCTCCTCGTGCAGCACCCGCCGCGCCCGCCGGTTACCGGCGTCGGTGAGCAGACGCGGTTCCGGCTCGATGGCGTCCTCCGGGCAGGCGCTGGCACACAGGCCACATTGCACGCACTGGGACTCGAAGAAGCCGAGCTGCGGCTGAGTGTCCCCGGCAACCAGCGCGGCAGGCGGGCACACCGCCACGCAGGCCATGCACAGTGTGCACGCCGCCTCGTCGACGCGTACCCGACCGAGCGGCGCGCCCGCAGGCAGCGCCACCGCCTCCACCCGGGCCGGTGCGTGGCCACACAGATGGTCCACGACCAGCTCGAGCGTGGCGCGCTTGTCCGTGCCGGCCGCGAACGTCGCGGCGGGCAGCCCCGTATCCGCGAGCGCAGGTGGCTGTTGCGCATCCATCAGCAGCCCCACGCGCTCGGCCCCGTAACCGAGGCCTTCGAGCATGGCGCCTGCCGTACCGATCTGCTGCGCGAGCTCACCGAGCACGCGCCCAGGCGTGGCCTCGGTCACCAGAATGCTGACCGACGCCGCACCGTAGGCCAGGCCCGCCAGCCAGGCTTCGAGCCCGGCGCTGCCGACTTCCTCGAGCTGAATGCCGAGCACGGACGGATCCGCGGCCGCGAGCGCGGCCACCCGATCGGCACCCTGCTCGTCGTGCAGCACGAGGCGTGCGCCGCTGCCGCCGTTGGCGGCGTACGCGGCGAGCAGCCGACGCAGGTAGGTGAGGAGGTCGGAGACCGGCGGCAGGGTGTAGACGATGGCGCCGCTCGGGCACGCGGTGGCGCAGCTGCCCCCGCCCTGACAGAGGTGCGGATTCACCGCCACGTGGTCACCGGCGGAGACGATCGCCTCGGTCGGGCAGGCGTCGATGCAGCGGCGGCAACCGGACAGCCCGCTGCGGCCGTGTGCGCAGATGTCCGTGTCCAGGTCGAAGAACCGCGGTTTCTCGAAGGTGCCGCGCATGTCCACGAGGGTCGCCAGCAGCGCGTCGGATACCCTGCCGTCCGGTGCTGCAAAGTAGCCGAGCGGCGCAACCTCCGCAGTGAACGGCGCTTCCTCGCCGAGGTCGAGCAGCAGATCGATCCGGGCGACGTTGACAAGTTCGGTCACGGAGAGCCTGGCGCCGCCGTAGTCGATTTCAGCCGAGAACGCGCCGAGCCACCCGGAGGCGATCAGCCGGCCGCCGCTGATCAGCGCAACCGGCACATCCGCTTCGGCCACCGGCGGGCCCTCGCCCGGCACGTGCACCACGCAGTCGAGCTGGTCCCGCAGTGACTCGGCGGTCGCAAGCGCGGGCTCGCGCGCACCGGTGATGAGCAGTGTGCCCGTGGATGTAAAGCGGACCACCTCGGGCGTGGTTGCCGGCGGTCGCACCGCCGCAAACGCGGCCTCCCTGGGCCCGGACGAATCAGGCAACCGGCTCGTCTCCCTTTGTGGCTCCGCGCGTGCGGCCACGTGCACCCGGTTGCTCATCTGCCCGCACGCCCCGCGGCCCGTCTCCCGGCGCATCTGCCAGCGCAGATCCCAGCGCATCTCCGGGGGTCTCTGCCGGCGTCTCTCCCGGCGTCTCTCCCGGCGCAGGGAAGGGGTCATCCGCAGCCGGAATTGCGGCGCGCGCCTGCGTGTCCGCGCCCGGCCCCGGTGAACCCGATTCGGATTCGGCGTCGGGACGGGTGGCACGCTCGGCCGCGGCCAGCAGGCGGCGGCGCCACTCTGCAGGCACCAGATCGCCGAGCGGCGTAAACGTCGTGTAGTCACCGCAGTAGTCGTCAAGCCCGTCGGTGACGTTGAACTTCGGGCTCGAAAACAGCTTGCGCAACGCCTGGCGGCGCAGGTCGGGCGCCACGTCGGCGGACATGAACGGGCTGTAGTCCGACTCCGCATCCAGGGTATCCAGCGCGGGCAGCACCACGGGCTCGGACTCCGCGTCCTGGTCGACGTCCTCCGGCATGTCGGGCGCGACGCCGGCCGGAACGCTTCCGGTCACCTCGCCGGTCTCCTCCACATCCACCACCGTTGGGTCCGTGTCGCCCTCGACGCTGTCGTGCTCCGGCTCCACGACGGCCGGCTCCACGACGCCGGGCTCACCGAGGCGGGCGGCACGCTTGCGCCGCGACCAGCGGCTCAGGAAACCCTCGGTATCCCCCACCGCTGCGGCAGGCGTGGACGCGTCTGCCCGTGGCTCGAGTTCGTTGTCCGGCTTGTCAGCCGGGCGTGGGTCAGGAGGGCGTGGGTCAGTAGGGCGTGGCATGTGCTGGCGGCGGCCTCAACCGGTCGATTCCTTCCAGTTCTCGCGTTTGCGTTTGCGACGCGGCTGCGCCTCGTGGTTCTCGACCACAAAACGCTCGATCTGCAGATACACTTCCGGCGGAATGGCCACCCGGTAGACCTGATCGTCACCTTCGATCGAACCGCTCGCCGCCAGCCCGTCCGCGGTGATCCGCAGAGGCTGCATCGTGCCGTCCGGCGTCTCGTGGCAGATGACAAACAGTGCCGGATCGTCACTCAGCAGGTTGATCCAGTAGCTTTCCGCGGCATCTTTGTAGAGGTTGAGCCGGTAGCCGGTCCAGAGCAGACGCATCACACCCGCATCGTCCGGCGTCGGCTCCGCGCGAACCGCAATGGGCTCGCCGGCCGGCTGCCCGGCGCTGTCTGGTCCCGCCTCCATCGCCACCACGCCGACGGCCCGCCACTCCGGCAGTGACCACGCGCCGCGCGAGACCACGGTCTTCTCCATCATCACGGACAGCGGAATGCTCAGTGAAACTCCCACGCGGACGTCGCTTCAGCGCAGGGCGAGCTCAGCGGCAATGGTCCGCGAGGCGCCGAGCCCGGGCAGCTCGAGCGTCACCTGCACGGACACCTTACCGCTGCTGCCAAGCTGCCCGTTCTCGGCCGCCGCGTAGATGGCCTGCTCGATCTCGCGCTGCGAGGTGATGCCGAGATGCTTGAGAAACTTGCGGATCTCGAGGTTGAGCGTCTCGTCGTTGATGAGTGTGTCGTTCATATGCCGGACCTCGTGTCGAACCTCGTCGGATCTCTCTGGATGGCCTGGATGACCTCACCGCGTGAGCACCGCAGGGGTGCCCGGATCCGGCACCCTAACCCCCGTGCGACCGATGCGCAATTCGCGCTCGGACACGGACCCTGCCGCGTTTGCGCACAGCCCCTGGACCTGCGAACGTTTGCGCATGAGACGAGCGACCCTGCGCAGGCACTCCCCTTGAACGAGATGGCGGAAGCGTTCCGCATCGCCTTCGGCCTCATCGTCGATCTGGACTCGGAGCTGGCGGAGATCGTGCTCCTCTCCCTGCGCGTGAGCCTGCTCGCCGTGCTGCTCGCGAGCCTGATCGCGTTCCCGCTCGGCACGCTCCTGGCACTCAACCGGTTTCCCGGGCGCGGCGCGCTGATCGTGCTGCTCAACGCCATGATGAGCCTGCCGCCCGTGGTGGTTGGCCTCCTGGTGTACCTGCTGCTGTCGCGCTCGGGGCCGCTCGGCTCGATGGGGCTGCTGTTCACGCCCGCGGCCATGATCATCGCCCAGTGCATACTCGTCACCCCGATCGTGGCCGCGCTCACCCGGCAGACCGCCAGCGATCTCAACGAGGAGTACGACGACTACCTGCGTTCCGTCGGCGCCTCGACCCGGCAGCGGGTGGCAACGCTCCTGTGGGAGGGCCGCACGCGTCTCGCCACGGCCGTGCTGGCCGGCTTCGGGCGCGCGATTGCCGAGGTCGGTGCTGTGATGATCGTGGGCGGCAACATCCTGCACAGCACCCGGGTGATGACCACCACCATCGCCCTGGAGACCAGCCGCGGCAATCTGGCACTGGCCCTCGGCCTCGGTATCATCCTGGTGCTGCTTGCCGTGGGCGTGAACGCCGCCGTGGTAGCGGCCGGCGGCGCCGCCGCGCAGCGCCCGCCCGGAGCGCCAGCGACATGAGCAGCCGGGGAGAGCACCCCATGCTGCCGCTCGAGGTGCGCAACGCACGCTACGCGGTGGCCGACCGGGTGATCGTGGACAACGTGACGATCACGGTGGCCAGCAACGGCAGAACCGTGCTGCTCGGTCCCAACGGCGCCGGGAAGACAACGCTGCTGAAGCTCTGCCATGGGCTCCTGCCGCTCGGCGCCGGCAGCATCCACTGGGGGGGTGTCGAGCCCCGGGAAGCGGCCGCGTTCCAGGCCATGGTTTTCCAGCGCCCGGTCCTGCTGCGCCGCTCGGCGGCCGCCAACATCGAGCACGCGCTCACCATCCGCCGGGTCCGTCGCGCCGAGCGGGCTGCACGAGTTGCGGCAGCGCTCGAGTGGGCGGGCCTCACCGCCCTCGCCGGTACCCCCGCGCCCCGGCTGTCCGGCGGCGAGCAGCAGAGCCTGTGCCTCGCCCGGGCCTGGGCGCTGCAGCCGCAGGTGCTGCTGCTCGACGAGCCAACCGCCAATCTGGATCCGGGCGCCACGCGGCGGGTCGAAGCGCTGATCGAGGCGTTTGCCGACGGCGGCGGCAAGGTGCTCATGACCACACACAACATCCATCAGGCGCGGCGGCTTGCTGACGACGTGCTTTTTATCAATCATGGCGCCCTGCTGGAGCACAGCCCGGCAATGAAGTTCTTCCGCCAGCCTACGAGCCCGACCGCCACTCGCTTCATTTCCGGCGAGCTTCTCGACTGACCGGTCGGGACATCACGGCCGGCGGTAGCCGTACTGCATCCACGGAGTCGACCATGCAGAGCAGGCCTTTCCATCGCCACGTTTACCGCCGGATCAGCGGGCTGCTGATAGTGCTCGTGTGCGCGGCTCCCATCCTGTTCCTGCCCGCGCGCGCCTGCGTCGCGGAGACCGTGGTGCTCGCCTCCACCACGTCCACCGAGAACTCGGGGCTGCTGCGCTACCTGCTCCCGCGCTTCGAGGCGCAATCGGGCGTTCGCGTGAACGTGGTCGCCGTGGGCACAGGGCAGGCGTTGCGGCTGGCCGAGCGTGGTGACGCTGACGTGCTGCTGGTGCATCACCGGCCTTCCGAGGAACGTTTCGTTGCGCAAGGCTTCGGCGTGCAACGCTATCCGCTCATGCACAACGACTTCGTGATCGTCGGGCCGCGCAGCGACGCGGCCGGCATCCAGGGTCACACGAGCTTCAGCGCTGCCCTCGAGCGGATCCGCCAGGGGCGCCATCCGTTCATCTCGCGCGGTGACGACAGCGGTACCCACAAGAGGGAGCTGGCGCTGTGGCAGACCCTCGATGCGCCGCTCACCCGCGCGGATGCCGACTGGTATCTGGAAGCAGGTGCCGGGATGGGCGCCACGCTCAACACCGCCGTGCAGCTGAATGCGTACTGCCTGACGGATCGGTCCACGTGGATCAAGTTCTTTAACAAGGGAGCGCACACGATGCTGGCCGAAGGAGATGCCCTGGCGGCCAATCCGTACGGCGTGATCCTGGTGAATCCGCGGCGGCATCCTCACGTGCGTGCCGAGGCCGGCCAGCGGCTGATCGACTGGCTCACCTCCCCGGAAGGTCAGGCGCTGATTGCCGGTTATCGGGTGGCCGGTGAGCAGCTGTTCTTTCCTCACGTGGACACGGTGGCCGACGGGGAAACGCTGGATACACCGTTCGTCGGGCACGGGAGTTGAGCGTGCTCAACGCGCCCATCACCGGCGTCATCCTGGCAGGCGGACGGGCAACCCGCTGGGGTGGTGTGGACAAGGGGCTGATCGAGCTCGACGGCCGGCCGCTCGTCGCGCACGTGCTCGCGGCGCTGGCGCCCCAGGTCGCCGAGGTGATCATCAACGCCAACCGCAATCGGGATCGCTACGCGAGCTTCGGCTGCGCGGTGGTTGCGGACGCAGACGACGGCTATCTGGGACCCCTGGCGGGCCTGGCGAGCGCCATGGAGGCTGCCCGCCACGACTGGGTGGTGACGGTTCCCTGCGACTCGCCGCTAATCGCGGACGATCTCGTCGCGCGGCTCGCAGCGGCGGTCGATCGCGAGGGCGCGGATGCCGGCGTCGCCAGCGACGGCGAGCATCTGCAGCCCGTGTTCATGCTGGTCAGAACGCGGCTGTACGGCTCACTGCGGGACTACCTGGAATCCGGAGAACGCAAGATCGTGCCCTGGCTCGAGCAGCACAGCCTCGCCGTCGCTGATCTGAGCGACCAGCCGCTCACCTTCGAGAACCTCAACCGGCCCGAGGACGCTGAGCGGGTAAAAGGGAGCAGCACGCCATGACGCCGCGGGATCAGCAAGGCGGCCGCCACGCCACGCCGGCGGTCTCGCTCGAGAAGGCCCTAGAGATCGTCGACGGGACCGTGCAGCCGGTGACCGACATCGAGGCGGCGGCGCTGCGCGCCGCCCTCGACCGCGTGCTGGGGGAAGACGTGCGCGCCCTGGCCAACGTGCCGGCTCAAACCAACTCGGCCATGGACGGCTATGCCTTCCAGGGCGCAGACCTGGCGCCGTCCGCAGCGACCCGCCTGGCGCTCATCGGCACGGCCGCCGCCGGTCATCCCTTTGCCGGAGAGGTCGGTAGCGGCCAGTGCGTGCGAATCCTGACCGGTGCGCCGATACCGGCCGGTGCGGACACGGTGGTGCTGCAGGAGAACGTCACGCGCGACGGTCAGGTCGTGCAGATCGACGAGCCGCCGGTGCCCGGCGAGAACGTGCGGGCGGCGGGTGAAGACATCGCTGCGGGGACCCTGGCGCTGGCCGCGGGCACCGTGCTCGGACCGGCTGAGCTCGGCGTGCTCGCCTCGCTGGGCCTGCCCGAGGCACGGGTCCGACGTCGGCCGAGAGTCAGCTTCTTCTCGACCGGGGACGAGCTACGGGAAGTGGGCTCGACACTCGCCGACGGCCAGATCTACGACAGCAACCGCTACACGCTGCACGGGCTGCTGTCCCGGCTCGACGTGGAGCACGTCGACCTCGGCGTTGTGCCCGACGATCCCGGTGCGCTCGCTGAAGCCCTGCGGGGCGCGGCGGCGGATGCTGACCTGGTCGTCACCACAGGCGGCGTCTCGGTGGGCGACGCGGATCACGTGAAAGCCACGCTCGCGGAGCTCGGGGAAGTGCTCTTCCGGGCGGTGCATATGAAACCGGGGCGACCCGCCGCCTTCGGCAGGATTGGTGACACGCCCTACTTCGGCCTGCCGGGCAATCCCGTTTCAGTGATGGCCACGTTCCACCAGCTCGTGCGTCCTGCCGTGCTGCGCTTGCGCGGTGAGCCGGCCCAACCTCCGCTAACCGTGACCGCCCGCTGCGCCAGCGAGATCCGCACCCGCGCCGGGCGCTGCGAGTTCCAGCGCGGTGTGCTCCGGGAATCCTCCGACGGCGGGCGGGAGGTCGCGGTGACGGGTCCGCAGGGCTCCGGAATCCTGAGCTCGATGACCGAAGCCAACTGCTTCATCGTGATTCCCGCGGCGCGCGAGCACGTGGCTGCAGGCTCCGAGGTGCTCGTGCAGCCGTTTGTCGCGTTCACCTGAGATGTCCCCGAAGCCATCCGGCACAAAGCTGATCGTCGGCACGCGACGCGGTCTGTTCGTGATCAAGGACACCGCTGCGGGCTGGACAATCAGCCCGCCGCAGATCGAAGGCTACGAGATTGCCCACGTGTGCGTGCATCCCCGGGAGCCCGGCTGGCTGCTCGCGGCGGCCAATCACAACGTGTGGGGTGCCCATGTGCACCTCAGCAGGGACGGTGGGGAGAGCTGGCAGCCGCTGGCACAGGCCCCTCACCACGCAGCGCCTGACGGCGGGGGCAGCAGTCTGCGCGCCATCTGGTACCTGACGTTCACGCCGGACGGTGGGCGCCTGTATGCGGGTATCGACCCGGCCGGGCTCTTCCGCTCGGATGACCTGGGCTCGAGCTGGCAGGGTGTGGACGGGCTCAACAGCCACCCGACCACCGTTGACTGGGAACCTTCAAAAGGGATCTTTGCGGTGCACTCGGTGCACGTCGACCCCCACCAGCCGGACAATCTGTACGCTGCAGTCTCAGCCGGCGGCGTCTATCGCAGCGAGGATGCGGGGGTCACCTGGCATCCCACCAACGAAGGCGTACGCGCCTCCAACATCCCGGCTGCAAACCCTCGCGTCGGGCATAACGTCCACCGACTTGTCATGCATCCGGAGAGACCCTCACGCCTCTACCGTCAATGCTACGACGGCGCTTACCGCAGCGACGACGGCGCGCGCACCTGGGTGGACATCACCGGCCCGCTGTCGGACTACGGGTTTGCGATCACCTGCGATCCCGCTGATCCCGATCGGGTGTTCCGCATCCCGTTGTCGAGCTCCCACATGCGCGCCACGGTTGATGGCCGCCTGGCGGTCTATCGCAGCGACGACGCCGGCGCGAGCTGGC